>Ga0247814_10001985_pt1 | contig 11459 bp, 17 predicted proteins | sample UWRJL179409R1_FD_179947 | JGI IMG/M metagenome (GOLD analysis project Ga0247814, IMG submission 179947) | Plant litter microbial communities from Arlington Agricultural Research Station in Wisconsin, United States - UWRJ-L179-409R-1 | ecosystem: Environmental > Terrestrial > Plant litter >...
TCGAAATGATTTTTTTGCCCTTTTGGTACTATACTAATGGTTTATTTTTACTGAGACTATTCATTATTTTTCTTTTCCATTATCTCTTTTCTGCGTCAAGTTTAATTTCTTTTTTTCGATTTTTTTTAGGTGGAAGTCGATGTTCGCTCAAGTGGAAGTGGGGCACCATTGGATGGGGTGACTTTGTTTTGTTTACCTAATAACCAACCTACTTATTGCTCTAAGCATTGACAAGATATTGTTGATGAGTCTTTCATGCCACAATTACTAATGGCATCCGAAGCTTTGCATCTATATTTTATCCTCACTTGACCTTAAACTTCTTCTTCTTTTCTTCTTTTTTTAACCCTTTTTTTATATAGCTGCAGTACCAATGGATCCAAAGAGCCATAGATAGATGTGTAGGTAGGGAGATATACTGGAGTACTGTACATATGATCTCCTTCCTGCACGTTCGCTTAAGGTTATTACTGTACAGTACAGCTGAATGCTTGTTATGCCACCCACCACCATTCAAATCCGACGTCCGGCCCCAAAAGCTTACCTTTCACAATCCGAACTCGGATACGGAAGTAGATCTGACCTTCTTCGTGGCTAAATTACAGAAACGGTTTCGCTGTAGCCAATCTCAAGACCCGAATGTCAGGTTAGCTGCAACTGATTCCAACCTTCCCCCTTTCGGCCATCATAACAGGCACGGTTTCCATCGTGCCGGCTCACTGTGTAACCAATTGCAACATCAAATGCATTCGCAAAGCCTCCTGCACGCTTTCAATAGTCAAAACAACTCGCAACCTTGAATTTTACTTTTGTGCACAGGGCTCCATCATCTGATATTTATACCCTAGCATGCGATGTGTCTGTGCATCCTGGATTCCCAACCACCGGGGTGCTGTTCAATCTATGTTGTTCCCACAACAACAGTTGCTCATTTCGGTTGCTATTCACTGAGCTTCTCACTGTTTGACCCATCAGCCCATCCTACATTAAGTTGGTAACGTTGCGATTTGTCTAATAATTTCCTCTTTCCCAATTCTCTATATAAGGGAGACGTGACCATGGGCATGGCTAGATCCATATACATCTCGTGCTTCACAAGTTTTTGAATTCAAAGTATTTTCTTGAGAAAATGGTTTCTTCCTATATTCTGTGTGCATTCATTTTGCTTTTTACAAGTAATGTCTTTGCTTCTCCATTGAGTGTCGCTGCCCACAGCAAGCATACCCACAAGCACGAACACACGTCTCTCCCAAGTGTGACAAAGAAAGGCCCCAAGCCTGTTGTCCCTATACTCAACAACATCAATGGCCTTACCGTATCGTTGAACACTTCGGTAGTCACTCCAGTCAAGGTGGAAGCAAAGCTCCGCATTGAAGCTGCCGCAGCCACCAACAGAGTGAAAGGAACAGTTTTGGTTCTGGCCAGAGATACAGCTTCCGCTTACTCCGCAACTTCGGGTCTTAGTGGTTATGGAATTCGCTACGAAGTTGTGATAGTCCCACAATCAGGAGTCACTTTACCGGCGCTCAATAGCTCAACTAGTTCTGGGAATTACGGCTCCATTGTAGTCTTGTCAGAAGTCAGCTATGACAATGGAGGCGACTTTCGAAGTGCTATAACTGCTGCTCAATGGGCGCAGATTTACCAGTATCAAGTCAGCTTTGGAGTACGTTTGGTTAGACTCGACACATTTCCATCTACCGACCTGGGTGTAACTTCTCTGGGTGGCTGTTGTGATGATGGGGTGGAACAACTTATTCAGATCTCCAGTACCTCGGCATTTCCTACTGCTGGTTTGAAAACGTAAATGCAATATTCATCACCTCTCTAGAAATCTTGCTAATACTGAAAACAAGCGGGGCGGGTCTCAGTACCGAGGGTCTTTGGCATTATCCTGCTAAAATTACCGATTCTTCAATTGCTACCGCTTTTGCTACGTTTGGACCAGCTAATGGGTTTTCAACGACTTCAGTTGCGGGTATTATCAATAAAATCTCTGGAAGACAACAGGTGAGCTCCAGAACTTGATACTATCGGCTACACTGCTCACTGTTTGGTAGATGGTATTCTTCCTTGGATTTGCAACCGAATGGAGTGCCACTTCCGCGTATCTTCAACATGCTTGGATTCACTGGGCTACGAGGGGTCTTTGTATGTTCCTGAGCACATCTGGGACTCATTTGCTAAATACCAATAGATGCTGGTTATCGCCGAGTCAATCTCAATACACAAGGTCGGTTCTATAATTTGCGGAATTTGAAGTATTCTAACCCATTTAGTTGATGACATGTTTCTCTATTCCGATATTTATAGTCCCGAGGGGGAAAGCTTTGAGGTCAAGACCGCAGATTTGGAGCAGCATAAAACTTGGATGAAATCGGTAAATGCCCGACTACCAGCAGGAAGCAATTATTTCATTGAGGTTTGCCACAATGGAAATGGAAATATAGAAGTAAGTTTTGTGATTTTATTTTTTCTAGCCAAGACTAATTGTCATTTTGCTAGAATGCCGTGGTAGACGATGAGGATGAGTCTGTCTGTGGAATCGGTCCCATCGAGTACGACGAGCCAGACAATGGAACACCTCTGGAATTTGTAAAGCCTCTGGGAACAGGAACAAGTTTGTGGCCTCCGTCGACAGATGCCTATTCATATTCGGATACATGTACCAATCGAGACCAACTTCTAAATTGGTGGCAAGTCCCAGGAAATTTGAATGCATTTGCCCACGTCTCTCGTAAGTGAGCTAAATATATACCAGCAATCTTGAGTCTCTCCTTGACTATTGGACTAATCCACCATAGACACTTTCACGCACGAAGATCAGAACAATGCCACGTACTTTGACGTCTATCGAGAGATCACCTGGAACCAGGCATGGCTTAGCAATGTTGGTATCGCTCAGGCAACTAAGTTCAGTCCCAAAGGACTCGTTCCACCTGCGATTTCAGGTCTCCATAACGGGGATGCCCTACGTGCCTGGGCTACAAACGGCATAACGCAAGTCGTGGGAGACAATACCCGACCCGCTCTCCTGAACCAACAAAATGAATTCTGGCCGCTGATCACCACCACAGCGGCAAATGGCTACGCAGGAGTTCAGATCACTCCTCGTTGGTCCACAAATATATACTATAACGCAAGTTTTAACGTCCATTATTTGGCTTAAGTCGTCTAATATGAAACAGTGTCACCTGCCTGACTGTACAGTCCAGGAATGGATTGATACCTCCGCTGGTTCTGGCGATTGGAATGCGCTGCTTGCTCTTGAGAAGCAAACAAACACTCGCCACCTTCTCGGGCTTCACCGCGAACCATTCATGTTTCACCAGGCCAACATGAATTATGTCACTGCGCCCAAAACAACAATCAACGGCGTCAGCTCCAAGCTTTCACTTCTTCAAGCTTGGGTCGAGACTGTAACTCAGGAGCTGGTCCGACTAACAGACTGGCCCATAATCACTCTCAAACATGATGACGTGAGTTGCAATTACCCAAGGACTTGTATTTTTTCGGCTAACAACCACTAGTTCTCAGTGGAGTTTGCCAATCGAATGGCCAGAGATCTCTGCACGCCCGACGTTACCTACACTATAGATTCTGCCGCTCAAGTTGTTACTGGCGTGTCGGTCACGGCGAAAGGAAATACGTGTGGTGTTGAGATTCCGGTAACTGTTCCAGGACCAGTGACCGATACTCGTGGCTTCAGAACCGAGAAAATCGGCAGCGATCCGTTAACTATCTGGGTTAAGCTCACCGGAGCAGCTGCGGTGCAGTCTTTTACTTTGACAAAGCCGATTCCTCTCTAAAAAAAAAAGTGACCAGGCGGCCCACGGCTGCCGCTTTCGGTGCGGCCGAAGCATCGCATTTTATTCAGCTCGTGTCACTTAAAATTAGAGTTTGCCTTTCTTAAAAAGCGACTGCAACAGATCTGAAACTGAAAACTTAGTTAATTAAACTTTCATAATGATGTCTCAACTCGGTGTCTTATGCTCTATAACTCGCTATCTGATGTGTTGGCCAATACACTATGGTGAGATTTTCAGTCTATTATAAATGTTATTGAAATGCTGTGAGTCTCGATCTGGTAACGTGAATAGTACAAAAATGGCAGCAAGCACGGTTGCAGAACGAGACGCGAATGTGTCCTATCACTTATATTAACTAGATACACAACCACATGGACTTCGTCAATAAGGATGACTGGCTAATCGGCTTTCTTTTGGTTCGTTCATTTCTTCGTAATCTAATAATCTAAAACAAGCTAATCTAGTGTATAATATAACAAATAAACCACACAACTCTCGCTGATATTACTCTATCCTCTAAACCCAAACCCACATGCTATGCTGGATCATTAACCATACACTATTTACATTCACAGCCGTTCCGCAGTCCTTGGAGCTTGTGGGAGGACCTCGGTTTTTATCACGACCTCTTCTGGGTCCTTGTTCATATCAGAAACGCTAGATGCTGAAGAATCATGAGCAGTTTCAAAATCAACATCATCCATATCGCCAACGTTGGTGCTAAGATAATTCCACCCTCTGATTTCCTCGTTCTTGCCGAATATAAGTACATCCTTATCGACGTCTGCCTTCCCTTCAAGTTCCATATCTGCTGCGGATGTAGCGCTAACTTCGATTCCTTGGTCACGCAATAATTGTAAAACTGCTCGGACGTTCAGACGCATTATACGCTCGGGTTCGTCTACTGCTAAGAACTTCTTCACCACCCACGGGAACAAGATGCCGAAGTCAGACTGTGAGAGATGGGCAGCTGACGTGGCGTAGTAGACATGTGGTTCTGATAAGGGAGTGCTGGAAGATGTTGTGGACGATGGGTCGGAGGATAGCAAGCGCTTGGTAGCCTTCAGATGGACCCGCCATTTGAAGAAAGCTTGAGATTCAATAGCTAGCAGAGGGTCGCCACCCGGACCAGAGGGTGAATAGCAGGGGAAAGGCTTATTCCATAACCAGCGTGTATTCTGTGCCCTCAGCGGTAAGCACCAGATATCCAGGAGAACCACAGGGGTATTTGGTGTTATCTGGGCCACAATAGAGGACTTGGAAGACGGGGAGAAGAGTGGTTCAAAGTTGTTTGGCGCCTGAGAGAATTGGGGCGAATAAAACGTCGATTTCACAAACTGGGTGACAGTTGCGGCACCAAAAGAGTGACCAGCAAATGTAATTTTGCCAGGAGTGTGGACATCCAACATTTTATTAAACATGGATAGAGAGACCGAGGATCGATTGAGATTCGTTATATTGTTCCCCTGATCTACCTTGAGTAAAGAGTCGTGGACCAAACCCAGTTCCCAAAGTCTGATCTTCAATTGTGCATTCCGACCCTCCTCAACCTCGGGGCATGGAGTATGGGGCAACTTTTTGTATTCTACCGTCCGACCATGTTTTGGAGTTGCTTTCTCTCCCGTTCCACTTGCATTTGTATCTCGTATGAAGCTTATTGCAGTGCTTCCGTCTCGATGCTCAGGAGCTATCACAATGATGCCATGGCTTGCAATTGAGCCGGCCAAGTGCGAATAGGCATTTCTTGATCCTGCAAGTCCATGCGAGAATATCATAACTGGCCAACGCTTATTCGAGGTTTGTGGAGCGAGGAGAGGTGCATTTTTGAGGACCGGGATAGATATATAATGCAAGATCCGAGGGAAAAACCTGAATTGTCAGTTGAGTCCAACCTTTTCCAGGAGGCAGCAGAACTTACGACACGAATTCAGCCAGGAGGTTCCCCGCCCCAAGAAATCGAGAGTATGCACTTATGTGGCTTCTCTGAGGTACTGGTATCCAAGATATGGACTTTCCTTTCGCATCCGGCTCACAGGGGTAGAATACTCGGTACTGTATCGTGTTGATGTCGTCGGTAGGAGACCCGGAAGGAGATTCTAAGTCTGCAATTGGGATTTCAACATCAACTGTGCCGACTTTATGTGGTCCTGTGTAAGAAGGAAATCCAGGAACAGGAGATAGGCGTGACATATAGGAGGCCATCTAGATGTGTCTGTAGAAAAGTGCCGTGTTGCTGTAAAATTATTATCTGTAGGCAGATTCGAAAGACAAGAACCAGAGCTTCTTTACAACTACTCTGATATAACTCCGTGGTTGACAAGCTGTGAAATAATAATAACAGTGGCAATGAGAATATAGAAAAGAAGTACAAAACCTTGCTTGGGAAAAAGACAATAATGCAAAGTAAAACAATGATGCTTCTATTTATTTTGACAGGCCGAGGTTTGCGATGTGGCGGTTTTGACATATTACATAAGCGAAGAGATCTTCAGGGGAGATCTTTTAGCGAAGGTGGAGAACGTATGTGATGTGAGAAAACCCATATGGCAAAAGTCTCCGTGCATGTAATTCCCGATTTGATTGTAAAGTAAATATATTGTTGCTGTTCAGATTGCGCACAGAGCAACACTGGCATCCGTGATGCTCATTCTTGTTTCATAAATTGGGGTTCATTCAGTGGTCAATTTGACATATATCGGATTCAAGAGGTTTCACTTGTATGATATAGCATCGCTAATAGCGCCTTTTATGTTTACAATGGCGTACAAGATCACTTAAAAAACAAGGTAACTTGGTAAAGAGTAGTCCGACACCACATGGATTGTTTGTTTTCTTCTTCTCTTGATCTCAAACTTGTCCTGATCAATAGGAGTTACGTGAGAGCCTAGATTGGAAGAGGGCTCTTTTTCAGATAATTCAAAGAATGCATTAATTTCTAGGCAGAATCTATCTCTTACAATTCATGCATTGATTTGAAAACAACTTTTTAATAATTTGAGTGAGAATCCTCCGTCACTGATGGGACTCCAAGTTTCCAAGTGATGACTACAACATAAGTAAATATAAATATTAGCAACACCCAGGGGAACCGCTTCAAATAAATCTTCTGTATCTTTGCGGCCTCGTCCCTCATATTATCATTAAAAAGCCAGAGGTGTGGGTAGTCTTGAAAGCTTAAAAAAACCGTTATAGCCGACACTATTCCGAGGGCAGGAACGACACCAAGAAAAAAAGCTAAGCGCCAAAGAAGTGAGAGGTAGCTTTCAATACTAGTAGAGGCTGCTAGCTGATAAAGAAACCAGATAGAGGTATGCAGTATAAGTGCAATATCCAAAATAATCACTCCACAAAACCAGCTATACTGGTAAAAGTCCCGATTGTAGATGCTAGATGTTGTCGTATTGGAATCATCTACACGCTCGGCTTGATTTGGGCCTAGATCAAAGTTTCGAGGTAAAGATCCAAGAGGAATTTGTGTCTCTGTGGAAATGTCTGGTGCTGAGTTTATTGACCGGGACTGACCGGGGTTTGTCTCTAGCCACGTATCTACTCAATTATTGGCCACAGAATAAGTTTTTGGCGGCTCAAGACTTACCATACCATACCTCTGTTATACCCAGCACTGGAAGTCCTAACAGTAAGATAGGGACAATCTGACCAAACGCCCAGAAGTTTTCGTCCAAAACAACCTCGTTATCAGTCCCTAATATAGACCGGCGTGTTGATATAAGACGTACAGTTCCCCAGGTAACGACAAAGGCTAGCCAGAAAATCTGTTGATTCCAAAATTTCAGCTATTTTCATACCTTTTTGTATCATCAAGCGTCCTTACCTCCCAAAGCATCGACTCAAGAAGATCAGCAACAGCTTTTAAAAAGACATATATACCCAATGGGTAATTGAGTATTATACTGTAGATTACTGATGTATGCATCCTAGGGTGTTTACCACGAAGCACTTTTTCTTTCCACCATTTCCCAGGTATCTTTCGAAGATAGCGCATCACGAAGTCCGAGCTTCCATCGAAAAGCTGTACGCACCTGACCAAGTAACCTAAGAATAGAAGAGATAGTGATATTGCCGCCGAGAATCCTTGGTCAAAGGCTGGTGGGTAATTTGACTTGGACAGCTCCTTAAAAAAACACGCCGCTGGTACTCCAGCTACCAGGATGCCCTTTACGTTTCCATTATCCTGCATAATGTTGAACCAATAACCACTCCCTGTGGGTATCAGCGCAACTGCAAGCATGATAGCCACCAATAAAACAACAGCAATCCTAATAAATCGTAAAGCATTACGCTGGCGAAAAACTGTACGCAGAACCGTTAAAGTTGTAAGATGTGTGAAGGCCGAAAACCATGCTAGCGAAATGATGGTTTGCCAGTGATAGGATGAAAGCCCACAATGAAGTTGAGAATATCCCGCAACCAGAATAGCCAGACCTGTAACCATTTGTTGATCACTCAACATAAGCATACACTAGTTCTGAAGTCAGCACTCGAGTGGTTCAGGAGTTTCTACCACGCAGAATTGTGGTTATAATAAGCTACAACCCACCCTCTGAACTGCGCGAATCCATTTCTCATCGAGATCTCGATGTGTTAATTGTTGGATTCTTTTAGCAATGGCCATGTCAATGGGATTGCTATTTGCAAAGCCCTGGGAGTGCAAATAAATTAGATAATACACCAAAAGCAGAATAAAAGTCAAGTAAGCCGTGCCCATAAATCCAACTAATACCTATGAAAGTTATTCAGCATTAATAAATACAGGACTTGGAAAAGAGTGTGATATAGCCTACCCCTATGCCAGAAATATCCGGATTTGCTTTCAATTTAGGAATGAATTCGTCCGTGTCGGGTGTGACGAAATATCCGCAATTCTCTGCAGTACAAGTATCCATCTGAGAGGACTTTCAACATCTGTCCAACCTAGAGGGATTTATTGTAACGACCGCAAGTTGAGTTGAGATCAAGTGGCAGTCTAATTAACAACCTATGCTACGGAGCTGTTAACAGAAGTCGCAAGGCTGAGCCAGAAATTCCAGATTTTGATCTAGCTTAAGAGTGCAATTAACATTAAAATTCCAAACAATCCTAATTGCTCTGAAGGATTTTGAAGACTATTTGAGCAACCGATAAGACACATGCTGTTGGACTGCATGCTGTGTGTTGTCAAACGGTGGTAGTACAGTTGGCCGTCCAGATGGCTGAGCTGGCTGCCAAGGCTAGTGTTATGGAAGGAGGACCCTTGGCACCGCTTAGTCACCCATCCTTCTATACTTGGAGCCTCTCAGGGCACTTAGCTTACTCTTCAGACTTCACACTTGCAATACATGAAATACCCAATTTCACTCGTAGGCACCATCCTATTGTATGATACCAGGGCCATGACAGCTAGCAACTGTTTTAAGAGCTGATCAATGTTCTGCGTATTGCAACAGACCAGGTGGCTGATAACATATTTCTTTACTGAGGAACAAGGGCCCAGCTCAAAATGAGTTTGCTTATACTCCATTACCTTATAAATAGGAAAATCACTTGCTTTCGTCTGGTGCATCGATCAGATCAAGGCTTAGTTTCGTCTGAAGCTCACTTTGGATTCTGTTGCGAACAAGGAGGGGGTCTTTGAAATTGGAAAAATTAAAAACATAAAATAAGAACGATTCAAAGAATATAGGTAAACTTACGCTTGACGTTTGAGACTAGGTTAAGAAGGGAGGAGCGTGGTCACGTAACAGGAACAACATCTGCGACTTTTGAACCATAATTTTTGGGGGGGGGGTCAATAACCAAGCAGTTCAAAATGCTACTGGTATGATCTGTATATTATGTGCTTGTCCATGGAACAAGTCGTATGACGATCAGGACTTGCAAATATATTTTATATTCAAGCTAAGAGAGAAACAACCTTTAATACAAAAATCATGCTACAAAGTCTTGAACACAAGCGACACACTGTCTTCCAAAAGCTGTGACTTATAACATGCACTAACACTAAATTAGAGTTGGACTGGTAACTGAAGTCTTGAGAAGAGTCTCTTGACTAAGTGCTGTCAAACTCTAGGCATTTTCCCTGGAACATGGGCAATTATTGCTACAAAACAATTCAAAAATAAGACTTGTGAGCATTTGAAGTCTAGTGGCAAAGTTTTGAAAATTCATGACATAATACATAAACTACTGCGGCTCAAAGCAAGAACACTTAAATACAGAGCGTCAACCACTATTCATACCGATATATCCCTCTCCTTGCTTTTAGCCTCTTCTTCTCCTCTCTCTGGGCTGCTTCAAGGTAGGCTACTATTCTCTCGTAATTCTGTACTTTGGACTTTCGTTGCTTTCGGGAAGTCGTAGTTCTTTGTCTTCCACCATGCTCATCCTCTTTCTGGCAATCCTAATCAGTGCCAAGCTAAATTGGAATACTGATAAATCCTACCTTCTGACTCTGCTCTTTGACTTCCACATCTTCACTACTTTGCTTCCTTTCCACTATTGGTGGCTGTTCATTCCCATCATTATATGTGGTGGTTGAACTTTCCAAGGTGTCATACACAACACTCGTTCCCGGTACGTAAACATCCTTGAGTTCAAGATCGCTATTCGAATAATGTTCAGGCACAGCTTTTACGGAAAGGGCATCAGCCCCGGCTGTGTACTCGTACAGCCATACCTTCCCTACAGCATGCTTAGAAACTCAGGGCACAGCCACTCTTGGTGTAAAAACCTACTCTTAAAGTCCAGTTTTGCACGATAATAGATTTGTTCTTCTTCCCACCAGATCCAACCAGACCAGGCAGCTTCGGTGGTTGATGCCGATTTATCTGATTCGGGTGGAGATTCTGAAGAACAATTTGATGAAGCGGCCTTTGAGTTGTGTTTTGGCATTGGTAGGTGTTCACGTTACGCTGCTTGCGGACAATAGTTGAATGGCTATAGAAACGCAAGGAAGACGGGCGTGGGTTTCTTCATATTGTAAAACGTTGAAGCACGAATGCCACCCCGCGAACCCAATGTGCGACCCAATCTGATCAATATCCCAAAATGTGAGGGGCGGGTCATGCGAAATGAATCTGCAGAGTGAAGAGTTCTCTATGCCTAATAATTGACTGCTCAACCGATAGCTCAAGAAAACCTCGAATGTAGATTCTGCACCCAAGCATTCAGGCATGAATCGAAAAAGCACTAAATGCCTCATCTGCAGCCACTCCAAGTAGAGAAGTGCAGCTATAGCTTTTCGATTGAATTGACACCCGCTCTGGTGCCACGTCAGACATGCATGACGAATCAAGGACAATTATTTGCTTCAAGAGCACGGGAATCCCGGAAGTAATAGGGAGATAGGTTGCAACTTTGCCCAAGGCATTAATGCAAGGAGCGAAGCACAGAGACATAGTTCGTTAATCCAATTAAAATGCGTGGGGTAGTTAGGGCCCGGAAACGTCCGGAGCAGCTATAGTAGAGAGCTGCCATTGCATTTGAGGACTTGTGAAATTTGTGCGATAGGAAGAAAAGTCCGAATAAGGAAGAGCATGGTCCTGTGCTATTTGAGACATATAACAGTCTCGGAGGTCTTGGAAAGGGTGATAATTAGTTAATTGCTCTCCTCGATTCAATATCGTCTATCTTTAGTTTTACATTTCTGTTTTT
>Ga0247814_10001987_pt1 | contig 11448 bp, 9 predicted proteins | sample UWRJL179409R1_FD_179947 | JGI IMG/M metagenome (GOLD analysis project Ga0247814, IMG submission 179947) | Plant litter microbial communities from Arlington Agricultural Research Station in Wisconsin, United States - UWRJ-L179-409R-1 | ecosystem: Environmental > Terrestrial > Plant litter >...
TTTACAGAAGTGAATTGGTTCATCCTTTTAAAGCAATTTTAAAGTTTTCCAGAAAATGATCAGCTTGTTCTTTGGTCAGGTTTAGCGCAGGCAATAACCTGATCACGTTAGGCTTTGCCTCACCGGTAAAAATATGCTGTTTAAATAATAAGTTCTTTTTAACCTGTGATAATTCTTCAGGAAGATCAATACCAATCATCAGTCCACGTCCCCTCACTTCTTTGATCTCTTCAAACTTCTTCAGCTCCTGGATCAGGTAACTGCCGATTTCCGATGCGTTTTGCATCAGGTTATCCTGCTCCATTACTTCCAATACCGCAAGTGCAGCTGCACAAGCTAAATGGTTACCACCAAAGGTAGTTCCGAGCATGTAGTGCCATGGTTTAAACTTGGGTGCAATAGAAATCCCTGCAACAGGGAACCCATTGCCCATTCCTTTAGCCATGGTATAAACATCTGCATTAACACCTGCGTAATCGTGGGAATAGAAATGTCCTGTTCTGCCATATCCACACTGTACGCTATCTGCAATATAAACCGAATTATGCTCATCGCATAGTGAGCGGATCAATTGCAGGAAATTTATTGAAGCTTCTTTAATACCGCCTACACCCTGTATGCCCTCGATAATTACAGCACAGATTTCATCGCCGAAATCTGCGAATGCTTGCTTAAGAGCAGCTTCATCATTAAATGGAAGAAAAACTATGTTATCGGTTTCATTAACCGGTGCGATGATTTTAGGATTATCCGTTGCAGAAACCGCAAGAGAAGTCCTGCCATGAAAAGCTCCTTTAAAAGCAATTACTTTTTTCCTTCCGTTATAGAAGGAGGCCATCTTAAGCGCATTTTCATTTGCTTCTGCACCAGAGTTACATAAAAACAACTGGTAATCTGTTTTTCCGGATACTTTTCCCAGCTTTTCGGCCAGTTCTACCTGCAGGGGTATTTTTACAGAATTAGAGTAGAAACCAACTTTATGGAGCTGGTCTGTTAAGCGCTTTACATAGTGCGGGTGGGTATGACCGATAGAGATTACGGCATGTCCGCCATAAAGGTCCAGGTACTCCTGCCCTTCTGCATCCCATACGGTACTGCCGGCAGCCTTAACAATTTCTATATCATTTAAAGGGTATACATCGAATAAGTTCATCTTTTTAAAAGCTTTTACCTGATTGTTCAGGCTGTTAAAATATAAAACAAGAATTGGCGGTAAGAGGTAAGCGCAACACGCTTAAAAAGCGGTTGCTTTAAGCCGCAGCCCTTGTCTTTCTTCTAACCCAAACATAATATTCATGTTCTGAACCGCTTGTCCGCTGGCCCCTTTTAATAAATTATCAATGATGCTGATGATTAATAGTTTTTTTCCATGTTTTTCTACATGGACCAAACCTTTATTCGTATTGACCACCTGCTTAAGATCTATATTTTTTTTGCTCACCTGCGTAAAAGGATGTTCAGCGTAAAAATCTTCATACAATAGCAGGGCTTCGTCTCCAGTCATTTCAGTTTCCATATACATGGCTGCCAGGATACCCCTGGTGAAATCTCCGCGCTGCGGGATAAAGTTGAGTACCGCATCAAACTGGGGATCCAGTTGCACCAGGCTTTGACCAATTTCGTTCAGGTGCTGGTGCTCAAACGCTTTATATACGGATAGATTGTTATTGCGCCAGGTAAAGTGAGAGGTTGCCGCAAGGCTTTGTCCTGCTCCTGTAGAACCTGTTGTTGCATTGATATGCACTTCGTTTTTTAACAATCCTTTTGCCGCAAGCGGCAATAAACCTAACTGGATGGCTGTTGCAAAACAACCAGGGTTAGCGATAAAAGAAGCTTTTTTAATCTGCTCCCTGTTTAATTCAGGCAAACCATAAACCCAATCCGTTCCGGCGGCTTCAGCAAGGCGAAAGTCCTGGCTCAGATCGATAATTTTGATCCCATCGGCAGCAGGGTTCGCATCAAGAAACTTTTTCGCATCTCCATGCCCTACACACAGGAACAACACATCAATGGCAGACGAAAGTTCCCCGGTAAACCTCAGATCAGTATCCCCGATCAGGTCGGTATGCACATCAGAAATGAGGTTGCCCCCATTACTGTTGCTATGTACAAAAACTATCTCTACATCAGGGTGATTGATCAGCAGGCGCAGCATTTCGCCCCCGGTATACCCGGCACCGCCAACAATTCCGGCTTTAATTTTCATTTTCGTTCACTTTATGCCAGATCATTACCTGGTTACCAAATATTTTAGAAAAGCCTTTTACATCCTCACCGCTCCATGAGTTATTCATTTCACCATAGCTGCCAAATTTATTGCTCATCAGGTCGTGTTCTGATTCAATTCCGATAATATGGAAACGGTATGGTAACAACTCTACAAATACTTTACCGCTCACTGTTTTTTGTGTATCGGCAAGGAAGGCTTCCATATTGCGCATAACCGGATCATGGAACTGACCTTCGTGGAGCCAGTTTCCGTAGAAAGAACCCAGTTGCTCTTTCCATGACAACTGCCATTTGGTTAATGTATGTTTTTCTAAAGCATGGTGTGCTTTAATAATAACCAATGGTGCAGCAGCTTCAAATCCTACACGGCCTTTGATACCGATAATAGTATCACCTACGTGAATATCACGTCCAATACCATACGGCTGCGCAATTGCCTGTAATTTCTGGATAGCTGTTACAGGGTCTAATGTTTCGCCATCAAGTCCAACCAGTTCACCTTTCTCAAAGGTAAGTTCAATCTTGCGGCTTTCAGTTGCAGAAACCTGTGTAGGCCATGCTTCTTCCGGTAAGGTTTCATTAGAAGTTAATGTTTCTTTACCACCAACTGATGTTCCCCATAACCCCTTGTTAATCGAATACCTTGCTTTTTCTGCGCTGTACTCAACACCATGGTTATTTAAATATTCTATTTCCGCTTCGCGGGATAATTTTAAGTCTCTTATCGGAGTAATGATCTCTACGTTCGGGATGATAATGTTAAAGATCATATCAAAACGAACCTGATCATTTCCAGCACCGGTACTTCCGTGGGCAACATAGTCGGCACCAATTTTTTTCACATAGTTTGCAATCGCTGTGGCCTGACTTACGCGTTCAGCACTTACAGAAAGTGGGTAGGTAGCATTTTTCAACACATTTCCGAATACCAGGTATTTAATACAGCCTGCATAATAATTTGCAGTTTCATCTACTACAGCATGTGAAGCCACACCTAAAGCATATGCGCGTTTTTCAATTTCCTGCAGCTCTTCTTCAGAAAAACCACCTGTATTAACAATTACGGAGTGAACTTCTAAACCACGGTCCTGTGCTAAATGAATGCAGCAAAATGACGTATCTAATCCTCCGCTAAAAGCTAAAACTACTTTCTTTTTCATGTGTCTATATTGTTATTTAAAGGTGATGAAGCTATCATGGTCTTTTAATCTTTGTCTTGTGATTCGTAAGACCATAATGGTTTCATGTGTTTATATTGTTATTTATTAAACGGTCTTTTCTACCGGGCAATCTGTTTTATTTAAAAAAAAGGCTGGAAAAGTACATAATAGACTTCAAGCCGCTTTTATCATCTTTCGGTTTAAGCACCAACCTTTGTTTGATTCGCATAAAGCGCTCATATAATTTTGGCTTACGCTGTAATTCTTCGGCAAATTTTTTCGCCACATCATGTTTTTGTGTAGCAGGGTCATACAACATAGCGGTACACATACAGTTTTTGCGGTCTTTGCTTTTAAGGATTTCAAAATTTACGCAGCTCTGGCAGCCTTTCCAGAAATCTTCATCCTGCGTCAGCTCAGAATAAGTAACAGGCTCATAACCGAGGTCAGAATTTATTTTCATTACCGCCAGTCCTGTAGTTAAGCCAAATATTTTAGCCTTAGGGTACTTGATACGTGATAATTCAAATATTTTTTCCTTGATGGTATGTGCCAGGCCCACTTTCCTGAACTTCGGGCTCACTACGAGACCAGAATTGGCCACAAATTGCCCATGGCTCCATGTTTCGATATAACAGAAGCCTGCCCAGGACCCATCTTTATGAAAAGCGATAACAGATTTTCCTTCAGACATCTTTCCTGCAACATACTCAGGAGAGCGTTTAGCGATACCAGTACCCCGTGCTTTAGCAGACTCTGCCATTTCTTCGCAGATTTCTTCTGCAAAAACACGATGTTCAGGAAGTGCAACCTGCACTATAAAATCGTTGATATTCATTAATAGTTAACGAAAAAAATAAATATTTTGATTAATTGGTTTTGAAGAGGAACACTACCTCTAAGATTGAGTTAGATATAACTCAAATACGGGGTGTATAATTTTGCCGGCTGGTGGTCACATAAATGACAGGCTGCAAACGTTCAATATATAAACTTCTCGCAGCAATGTTTTTTGCTGTTACAATAGAAAGTTTATGTATAGTTTGCTTTATCATTTCTGTATAAATCCCGCTTTAATTTACTGAAGGTGTAAAGGTTTAAATAAATATTGAGTTGTGCAATACGTTTTTTGTTTTTTTACATTTAATCAACTGGTTTCCTTTCTGCCCGTTAACTCACCAAAAGTACGTTTTATTTAAAAAACCGCGCCTTTTAAGTATTAAATCTCTGTTAATTTTAGTGCAAAAGTCCTGCAAATCGCTAAATCGATTATACAGTCGCTATTGACCCCATATTTTTGCAGGGCGTCTTGCACAGTGATAACAATAATGTTGCCGGATTTTTACGTGCTGCCGCATAATTTTATTTGTAAGTTTAGCAACTGTACAGGTCTGCTTGATATGAAATTATTTATTGCCTTTTTACTTCTCGTTTTCACAGGTTCTTTGTCTGCACAAGAACTTGCACAGGCCAGGCAAACCATCAATACCCTTACTTCTTCCCGGCTTTGGGGAAGGGGGTATACTAAAGGAGGAATGGCCAAAGCAGGTGATTATATTAGCGCCGCGTTTAAGAAGAATGGTCTGCAGCCGATGTCTGGCAGCGATTACCGCCAGCGTTTCTCCTATCCGGTGAACACCTTCCCGGGAAAGATGGAAGTAACGGTAAACAATAAAATCCTGGTACCCGGAAAAGATTTCATTATCGGACCAGCCAGCTCCGGACAAAAACACAGCAATGTACAGCCCAGGCAAACTGACAGCGTAACATTTATTGCAAAGGAAGAGCGGCTGATTTTAAGCATTGAAGATAAGCCAACATGGTCTGTAGCGCAGAAAGCGGAAGACTATACATTATTGCAGATCAATAAAAAATCGTTGCCACAGCAACCATTAACCATAGATGTTAATATCGAAAATGCATTCGTTCCTAAATTTCAGGCCAGCAATATCTGCGGCATAATTAAAGGGAACAGAATGCCCGACTCACTTTTGTTAATTACAGCCCATTACGATCACCTTGGAGGAATGGGCAGCAATACATTTTTCCCAGGTGCCAATGATAATGCCAGTGGGATTTCGCTCCTGCTGAGCCTGGTAAAATATTACGCAGAAAACCCGCCGCCCTACAGCATTGGTTTTATCTGCTTTGCAGGGGAAGAAGCAGGCCTCATGGGTTCCGCTTATTTTACGGCACACCCGCTGGTTTCGCTAAACATGATTAAATTCCTGATCAATATTGATATGGTAGGCACGGGAGAAAAAGGTATCACCGTGGTAAATTCAACTTACACCCCGCAGCTTTTTCGGTTTTAAACGAGATCAACGACGAAAAGAAATACCTGCCTACAATCAATTCCCGGGGCAAAGCAGCAAACAGCGACCATTTTTATTTTACCGAAAAAGGCGTTCCGGCATTTTTCATTTATACCCAGGGAGGCATTAGTGCCTATCATGACGTTTATGATGTGCCCTCTACTTTACCTCTGACCGAGTTTGCAGACCTTCGTCATTTGTTCATTGATTTCCTGGACAGGCAAATGCGATAATATCTATTTTCTGTCATTTATTATTTTGAGCTTTATCTGCTTCGAACAATTTGCCTTTACTGTCGTTTATTTGTACAAACAATTAATAGTAAACTTAAGCTATGTCATTATTATTCTCCCCTATAAATATAAAAAACCTGAATTTAAAGAACCGGATCGTAGTTTCTCCAATGTGCCAGTATTCGGCAGTAGAGGGTGTGGCTAACGACTGGCACCTGGTACATTTAGGCGGACGTGCCGTAGGTGGTGCTGCCTTGATTATTCAGGAAGCTACATCCGTATCCCCGGAGGGCAGGATTTCTTCGGGAGACCTCGGCATATGGTCTGACGGGCAGGTACCTTTTTTAAAACGCATTAACGAATTTATTGTCACCAATGGTGCTATACCCGGTATCCAATTGGCCCATGCCGGCAGAAAAGCAAGTTTTGATGTACCATGGAGAGGCAGCAAACAGATTACCCCAGCCAATGGCGGATGGGAAACTGTAGCCCCAAGTGCCATCGCATACAATGAAAAAGATGAAAAACCTGTAGCCTTAACACTGCAAGGTATTGAGAAAATAAAATCAGATTTTAAAGCTGCAACCCTTCGTGTAATTGAAGCTGGCTACGAGGTAATTGAGATCCATGCAGCTCATGGTTATCTTTTCCACCAGTTTTTATCGCCGCTTAGCAATCTCCGTACAGACGAATATGGGGGTAGTTTTGAAAACAGGATACGCCTTTTACTGGAAGTAATTGAAGTTATTAAAGCGGTATGGCCAGCAGAAAAGGCATTATTTGTCCGTATTTCTGCTACCGATTGGGCAGAAGGCGGATGGTCGCCGGAAGAATCGGTAAAACTGGCCGCTATTCTGAAAGATAAAGGTGCAGACCTGATTGATTGTTCTTCGGGCGGAAACGTTCCTTATCAGGTAATTCCGGTGGCACCAGGCTATCAGGTACAATTTGCAGAGACCATCAAGAAAGAAGCAGGTATCTTAACAGGTGCAGTAGGCCTTATCACAGAAGCTCAACAAGCCGAAGACATCCTACAGGAAGGCCAGGCCGATCTGATTTTCATGGCTAGAGAACTTTTAAAAGATGCTTACTTTCCGATGCATGCTGCACTGGAGCTTAATGACGACCTCAAATGGGCGGAGCAATATGAAAGGGCTAAACCAAGAAAAAAAGGCTAGGGCTATATTAAATTCAATCTTTAAACCATTTTGTCTTAATTTCGTTATTTATTAAAAACTAAGATTATGTTCGATAAACTGATGGCTGCTCAGCAAAAAGCTGATGAAATAAAAAAACGTTTAGATACAGTTTCTGTTTTTGCAGAAGTTGAGGGTGGTGCAATTAAAGTAACATCTACAGCAAATAAAACGATCACTGCAATTGAGATCAATGAAGATTTCTTTAAGGGGGCCGACAAAGAAGAAGTAGAAGAGTTACTGCTAACAGCAATAAACAAAGTTCTCCAACAGGCAGAAGAGGTTAGTGCGAATGAGATGCAGGCTGCTACCCAGGATATGCTTGGTGGTTTAGGCGGTATGTTCGGTCAATAATAATTAAAAATACAGAGAATGAAATATACTTATTACGGACAGTCTTGCTTCATTTTAGAGGCAGACGGGAAAAAGTTCCTTTTCGATCCATTTATTACCCATAACCCACTTGCTAAAGACGTTGATGTTGCAGCAATTGAAGCAGATTATATTCTGGTAAGCCATGGACATGGAGACCACGTTGCAGATTTAGAGCTATTAGGCAAACAGACCGGTGCTTTGATCATTGCTATGCCAGAGGTTGCCGGATGGGCAGAAAAACAAGGTTTAACCAATATTCATCAAATGAACTATGGTACTACCAATTTTGACTTTGGAAAATTGCGCATGGTATGGGCTACGCACTCTAGCTCAATGCCCGATGGAAGCTACGGTGGTAACCCAGCTGGATTTGTATTGGAAACTGAAGGAAAGACTATTTACTTTGCAGGTGATACCTCACTAAATATGGACATGAAACTGCTGGCAGAATTATATGCTAAAATTGATTATGCTATTCTTCCAATCGGCGGTAACTACACTATGGATCCTGATGACGCATTGATTGCAGCAAAATTTGTTGGCACAGACCGTGTAATTGGTGTGCACTATAACACCTTCCCGGCTATCGAAATTGATACGGAATTAGCGGTTGCTAAATTCGCAAGAGAAAACAAAACTTTGCTTTTACCGGCTATCGGTGAAACGATAACATTATAATCCATCAGCGATTATAATGTACTGAATAAACAAATGGCCCCAGGTAGTTATCACTATCCGGGGCCATTTGTTTATTCAGTTCTTTTAATGTGCTTCCAGCCAGGTATTACCTTCTCCGATCTCTACCTCAATAGGAACTGTAGTTTTGATAGCTGTTTTCATCCGGTGGCTGATAATCTTTTTCATGGCCTCTACTTCCGTCTTCAATACGTCGAACACCAGCTCATCATGCACCTGCATTGTCATTTTAGACTGCAGCTGCTGATCTTTTATATCCTGGTGGATATTAATCATGGCTATCTTGATCATATCGGCTGCAGACCCTTGTATAGGTGCATTGATTGCATTTCGCTCGGCAAACCCACGTACCGTCTGATTAGCAGAATTAATATCTCTCAGATACCTTCTCCTGCCCATTATGGTTTCTACAAATCCGAACTCACGTGCAAAGTTCATCGTATCTGTCATGTACCTTTTAATACCGGGGTACTGCGCAAAGTATTGTTCGATGATTTCTGCTGCTTCTTTTCTTGGTATACCAAGATTTTGTGATAACCCGAAAGCCGATTGCCCATAGATGATCCCAAAGTTTACTGCCTTGGCATTCCGGCGCTGCGTAGCATCAACTTCTTCGATGCTTATGCCATATACTTTAGCTGCGGTAGCCGTATGGATGTCGATGCCATTGTTAAAAGCTTCGAGCATATTTTCTTCTTTACTGATATCTGCAATGATTCGCAGTTCTATCTGTGAATAATCCGCAGAAAGCAGTACGTGGTTTTCATCTCTCGGAATAAACGCCTTGCGGACTTCCCTTCCGCGTTCTGTACGGATTGGAATATTCTGCAGGTTGGGGTTATTGGAACTTAAGCGCCCGGTTGCTGCTACCGCCTGGTTGTAACTGGTATGTACCCTTCCGGTTTTTGGATTAACCAGCAATGGCAGTGCATCCACATAGGTAGACTTCAGTTTTTGTAATTGGCGGAAATCGAGAATGTCTTTTACGATATCACTTTTATGTGCCAGGGCCGATAAAACATCTTCCCCGGTCTGGTATTGCCCTGTTTTGGTTTTCTTTGCTTTTGGATCCAGCTGCAGTCTGTCAAAAAGCACCTCACCGAGTTGTTTTGGTGAAGCCAGGTTAAACTCCACGCCTGCCTTTTCAAAAACATTCTGCTCAAACCTTCTGATGTCTATCTCCAGTTCTTTGGAATAATTAATCAGGGTTTCCATATCTATTCTTACACCTTCTTTTTCGATGTCGGCAAGTACGTAGACCAATGGGTTTTCGATATTAGTAACCAGTTCTTCTGCATTCAGTTCCTTTAAAATGGGCCTAAAAATATTGGCCAGTTGTAAGGTTACATCTGCATCTTCCGCAGCATAGTCTACCACTGTTTCAACGGGCACATCACGCATTGTCCCCTGATTTTTTCCTTTTGGGCCAATCAATGAAGTGATGGAAATCGGCGTATAACCTAAATAGTTTTCGGCTAACACATCCATGTTGTGACGTGTATCCGGATCAATCAGGTAATGGGCAAGCATGGTATCAAAAAGTTTTCCTTCTATTTGTACATTGTACCATTTGAGTACTAAAATATCATATTTGATATTCTGCCCGATCTTACCAATATTTTTATTCTCCAGCACCGGCCTGAACTCGTCTACTATCGCCTGTGCTGCTGCCTGATCTGCAGAAACAGGAATGTACCATCCCTGCCCAGGTTTGATTGCAAAAGAAAGGCCTACCAGCTCCGCAATATTTGCATCGGTTCCGGTGGTCTCTGTATCAAATGAAATGCTTTCCTGTTGTAGTAACAGCGTAATCAATTCCGCACGCTTCGCGGCGGTATCAACTAATATATAATCCGGTTTGGTATCAGCAATGGTTTTGCCTACCGGCGGCTGGTCAAATAAATTTGGCAGCTGGTCAAAAGTTTTAGTCTTCGTTGCCGGCACACCCGGTGTATTGCTAAACAGGTCTTGCTGCTGTGAGCCGTTCCCCTTTGCCTCACCAAGATTAAAGCCATCTCCAAATACCCTGCGGCCCAGTGTCCGGAATTCCAGCTCAGCAAACAGCGGCTCCAGCAATTCACGGCTTGGTTCTTCTAAAAGTAACGACTGTTCATCAAATTCTACAGGTACATCTAAAATAATTGTTGCCAGTTTTTTAGAAACCATACCCTGGTCTGCAAAGTTTTCTACATTTTCTCTTTGCTTACCTTTCAGCTCATGGGAATGTGCAATGATATTTTCCATAGATCCATACTGCTTAATCAGCGATTTAGCCGTTTTCTCCCCTATTCCCGGAATACCGGGAATGTTATCAACTGCATCGCCCCATAAACCAAGGATATCGATTACCTGTAATACGTTTTCGATCTCCCATTTGGCCAGTACTTCAGGCACGCCCATGATCTCCATATCATTCCCCATCCTTGATGGTTTATAGATGAAAATATTATCTGATACCAGCTGTGCAAAATCCTTATCGGGCGTCATGCAAAAAACAGTAAACCCTGCTTTTTCGGCTTCTTTTGCCAGTGTACCAATAATATCGTCTGCTTCAAAGCCATCTTTGGTAATTACCGGGATATTAAAGCCTTCGATGAGTTTAAAAATATAAGGCAGGGCAGCAGAAAGATCTTCTGGCATGGCCTGTCTGTGTGCTTTGTAAGCTACAAAGTCTGTATGCCTTTCTGTGGGCGCTTCAGTATCAAAAACTACGGCGATATGGCTGGGCTGTTCCTTTTTCAGGATCTCCATTAACGTATTGGCAAAGCCCATAACTGCAGAAGTATTAATGCCGGTAGAGGTGAATCTGGGGCTTTTACTTAATGCAAAATGCGCCCTGTAGATCAGCGCCATTCCGTCAAGCAGGAAAAGTTTCTTCATTGTCGAATGTTTGTCTGTTATCAGTACGGGGAACCTTCAAAAACTGATCTGGTTTTCCCTGCCCAAAGTTAACATCTGGAGGTTACGAAACCTAATCTCTAAAGATGTTTAAGACCTGAAAAGTAACAGTGCCGTAAGGGATAAATTATACAGCGCATGCAACGCAATACTGTACTTTAAACCATAGTTCATCCTGGCATAGCCCAGGACCAGGCCTATAGCCAGCTGTGGTAAAGTATATATTATCCCTAAAGGAAGCAGGCTGATGCCCTTTTCAAAATTGCCAAGGTGTACTAATGCAAAAGCCAGGGCGGTAAAGTGAAAATACCAGGGGAAAACTTTTGTCCAGAAACGGTACTTACGC
>Ga0247814_10001988_pt1 | contig 11443 bp, 9 predicted proteins | sample UWRJL179409R1_FD_179947 | JGI IMG/M metagenome (GOLD analysis project Ga0247814, IMG submission 179947) | Plant litter microbial communities from Arlington Agricultural Research Station in Wisconsin, United States - UWRJ-L179-409R-1 | ecosystem: Environmental > Terrestrial > Plant litter >...
GCCGTAGCTGCAGATAAGGAAGTTTATGAAGGGAGAGACAGAAGTACTGGTGAAGTAAAATGGACCGGCACACGTGCAGATCTTGTATTCGGTTCTAATTCCGAACTGCGTGCTGTTGCCGAAGTATACGGCAGTGCCGGAGGTAATGAGAAATTTGTTAAAGATTTTATTGCCACCTGGACTAAGGTGATGAACCTGGACAGGTTTGACCTGAAAGCGTAATAGCTTATAAATTTAATCTGATGCCCCGTAATCCATAATATTGGTTACGGGGCATTTTTATACATTGATCTTAATACATCAATACACTTTGATATCTAGATATAAAATAGCGCTCAATAGACTCTTTGGTTGCACAAAAAATATTGTAAAATCATTTTCATCTAAACAATTGAGGCTGTTATTAGTTATATGACAGTTCTAAATTAAATTATCCGTCTTGGCCTCAGAAGAAAAACAGCATTCCGCAAAGGGATTGAACGTATTGAAATTAGTATTAATCCTAGGCCTGAGTGTACTTCTGGCTGCAGAAGGATATTTTGGTTACCGTTTATATGCACTTTCTCATCAGCAGAAAGAGATCAAAGAAGATTATTCAGATCTGAACAATATCACCTTCGGCCTTTTCTCTGTAGATCAATGGCGTGATGAGGTTGCCGGGATTATTAACCATCAGGTGCGTCATTTTACTTTAAACCGTAAACAGAAAAAACAACTGCAGACGGAGGTAGAAGAGATTATTACTGCATTAATCAACAAGGCAGAAGCTTTGGTAAAAAAGCCACAGAAATCTGTTGGCGGAAAGATCAAGGTGTTTGCTATCAAAACCTTTGTAAATACCGACAAAATCAGAGCACAGGTTCCGGGATTTGCTAAAAAGATAATTGCCGAAGTTGATAACCCTGCCAATAAAAAACAGTTAAGTACCATGGCCATGGGTAAATTTGCGGCACTTGAGCAGGGCGACTATATTGATAGTACCACCACCGCTCATGAGGCTGTTATCAATAAAATGTACAGCAAATACAAAGTCTCTTCACAAGAACAGTTTAATAATAAACTTATCAATTCGCTCAATAATATACGCGGGCAGACCTATAATTACTGTTTTGGCATGTTAGGTTGTATAGTAATTGTATTGTCTTTCTGGTGGGTTTTCCGTAAAAGGACAGAATTGCATGCAGCACTTTTCATTATGTCGCTCCTGTTTGCCTTTATCTTACTGGGTGTGGGTTTAACAGCATCTATGATTGAAGTTGATGCCAGGATTAAAGCATTAGATTTTATGTTGCTGGGGGAACATGTGGTGTTTAAAAACCAGGTACTCTTTTTCCAAAGCAAGAGCATTCTGGATGTAGTAGAAGTACTGGTTAAACAACCTGCGGTTGATTCTATTGCTGTAGGTATTCTGATCCTTGTGTTCAGTATCCTTTTTCCAATAATGAAGCTCAGCTCTACCGGTATACACTTGTTAGGCAGAAAATCACTGGCAGAAAATAAATTCATTAACTACTTTGCTTTTCAGTCAGGTAAATGGAGTATGGCCGATGTAATTGTGATTGCTATCCTGATGGTTTATATTGGGTTAAATGGCTTGCTTGAAAGCCAGTTAGCTGCATTGAATATCAAAAGTGATGATTTAAGCATTATCACTACTAACAATACTGCCCTTCAGCCAGGCTATATTATATTTATCAGTTTTGTATTATATGGGCTCACCTTATCTACCATCCTGAAATATATAACACCAAATGATTCGCATTAAGACCTTCAAGCCCCTATTTATCTTATATTTTAATTCATCAAGACATTGATCACTCAGCAAAACAATACGAAAGTTAAAAAATTTGGTCTTCCGAATTTGCTTCTGATTATCGGTTTAAGCGCATTACTTTGTGGTGAAGCGTATTTTGGTTATGGCTTGTATAAACTATCAGGTGAGCAGGTACAGATCAAGGAAGATTACAGTTTAAACAACAGTATTACCTTTGGCCTATTTTCTGTAGACCAATGGAGAGAAAAGATAACCGGTGTAGTTAACGGGCAGGTACAAGATTACAGCATGTCTGCAGCGCAGAAGAAAGCTTTACAGAAACAGGTTGAAAAGCAGTTGAGCGGCCTGATCAGTAAAACTGTTGCCGAAATCAATAAACCGCAGAAATCTCTTGCTGGGAAATTGAAGAAGTTTGCCTTTAATCAGTTTGTTGATGCCAAAGATATACAGGCGCAGGTTCCATCATTCGCTAAAACTATTATTACCAAAGTAAACAGTCCGAAAAGCACCAACAGGCTAAAAGATATTGCAACCAGCAAGATCAACCAGCTGGCCAATGAAACTTATGACAGTACTGGGCTTGCCCGTAAGGCAGTTACAACAAGCTTGGCTAAAAAATATCATGTTAATACAGTTGATCAGTTTGACCGCAAGGTAAATAACCGCCTTACTGCTATCAGCAGCTTATCTGATCAATATCTATATGGAATGATAGGATGTGTAATCATCGCATTATTCTTATGGTGGATCATGCGTAAGCAGGTTCATATGCAGAGTACCTTGTTTATTATGTCGCTATTATTTGCGGTAGTGTTGCTTACTGTAGGAATAACAGCTTCCATAATAGAAGTAGATGCAAGGATCCAGTCGCTCAACTTTATGCTTATGGGTGAAAAAGTAGTGTTCGAAAATCAGGTTTTATTCTACCAAAACAAAAGTATACTTGGTATTATCCAGGTGCTGATTGAGCAGAGTAAACCAGATTCTGTAGTAGTGGGTGCCTTAATTATGTTATTCATTATCATTTTACCTTTGTTAAGGCTGATTGCAAAAGGAATTCATATTCTAAATAGGGACAGTGATAGCCATCAGGAAAATAAGGTTGTTAAATATATTACTTTTGAGACAGGCAAATGGGATATGGCTGATGTAATGGTTGTTGGGGTACTGATGACTTACATCGGGCTGAATGGAATACTGCAAAGTCAGCTTACAAACCTGAATATACATAACAGCTTTTTAAGTACCACTACAGTGAACAATACATCGTTACAGCCGGGGTATTATATATTTGTGGCTTATGTAGTATTTGATTTTATTCTTTCTTACATCCTGAAAAAAGATGAGGCAGCGAAAAAATCAGCGGCGGAAACAGAAGTTACCTCTGTGCAGGCCTAGCCATTGAACAATTTATTTCTTTTTATAGGCTTCCCTTGCCTGATTAGAATTGCGTGGTAGAGGCTTGGCACATCGTTTTCCCATTTTCTAATAGTAAAGAGGATCGCGATAATCTCTATACGGGTAATAAGGCCAATATAGAAACAGGTCGTAAATATCCAGGCTGAACTGCAGGTACTGATGACCTGAATTAAGGTAGCAAGAATGGTTAAAGTCCACACTTTGGAAAGTATGGCGTGAGTTGCTACCTCTTTCCTGAATCTCAGGTAACTGATCATATAGGTTAGGGCTTCTGCACCCAGCAGCAATATAAATGATATGGCATTCTAAACATATAATTTTTATCAAAGAAAAAAGGGGCTTCATCAGATGAAACCCCTTTTTGTGGAGCCGAAGGGGTTCGAACCCTTGTCCAGTTGTGTGGCAAATTATGCCTTCTACATGCTTATTTTCCAATTGATTTTCGGGATCTGCCGGGCTGGAAACCGACCTTGACTTTCTCCTTAGATACTTTATCTTACAACTGTACCGTACCTTACAATTGCCAGCGTCATTTATTTCGATGCCCCGGTTTCTGGCCTAAAAACGCGGCAACCAGAGGGACAAAAGCTATTTAATTCTAAATTAAGCAGCTAAGGCGTAGTTATTTTCGCCAATCAAAGTGTGAACGTTCTCTTTAAAGTGCTCTCCGTACAACGCACTGCATGCTAACATACGTACCTCCACCCTGTCAAATCCAAAACGGCCCCAATACGTACATAATGGTATGTGGTTAACTACTCCTTTCAATCCATTATCAACAAAAATACAAAAAGTATACCATATAATTAAACAAAAAGAAAAAAACACTACCAATTGATTTTATCTGCTGTTGCAAAAGACACCTGGATGAGTATAAGCTGCTATTGCTGCGTATCCGAAAGTGGTAAACTAAATGAAAACACAGAACCTATCCCTTTCTCACTTTCTACCCATATCTTACCATCATGCCTTCGCACTATCTCCGCAGACAAATATAAACCAATTCCAAATCCAGAAATGTTCTGGGTATGTGTGGTTTGCACGCGGTAAAAGCGGTCGAACAATTGCGCCTTGTCTTCCGGACGGATTCCCATTCCTTCATCTTTAATACTCACCTGTGCACGGTCACCCACCTGCAGACATGTTATTTCTACATTTTTTCCTCTCGGGGAATATTTAACAGCATTACTGATCAGATTGTTAATAACCTGACCAATCTTATCACGGTCGGCAATCACCAGGATACTGTCGCAGGGAACCAAAGTGATCACATGACTGGACATTACCGGTGCAGTTTCCCCTATTATTTCTCTCACCAGATCGTCCATCTTAAATTCAATCTTATCAAGATGGATTTTACCGGACTCTAACCTGGACACATTCAGGAAGCCGTTAATCATTGTACTCATCTTATTGATCTGCAGTTCTACTTTATCAAGAGTGATCCCAGCAAAGTTATTTCCTTCCTTTTTCGCCCGGCCATTGAGAATCTGCACATAAGCCTTTAATGAAGTTAGGGGTGTTTTCAGCTCATGGCTTACCATCCCTATAAAATCATTCTTACGCAGTTCATTCTCTTTCTGATCGGTAATCTCCAGTACAGACCCAACAAAACGCACAGGGGCATCCTGCTCATCAAAAAACACTTTTCCCTTGGCTTTTACCCAGCGTACCTGCCCGTCGTCTACCCCAACAGTCCGGTATTCTACATCGTAGTTGCCATCAGTGAGCGATTTATTGAATGCGCCCGTTATAACCTGGCTAATCCTTTCACGATCTTCAGTATGCAGGCCCGGCAGGAAATCTTTTTCGTAGGTAACCTCATCCTGATGAGAAATCCCGAACAGCAACCTGCAACGTCCGTCCCACTCCATCGTACCATTTACGAGGTCCAGATCAAATGTTCCTAACTGTGCGGCTTCTTTTGCCAGTCTTGCTTTTTCATATGCCGCCTCCAATGCTCTCCGGGAAATAATCTGTTCGGTGATATCCAGCAATGTACCGCTAAAACGGGTCACTTCCCTGCTGGAATTAAACAAGGCTTTCCCCCTGGCTTTTACTATGCGGGGTGTAGGATCATTGGGATTGATGATGGTATATTCTATATCATATTCTCCGCCATAGCTGTATGTCATTGCCTCCTGTATAGCAGCAAGTACGCGAAGCCTGTCAGATTCGAGGATCACATTTGTAGCCAGTGAAAGATCAATCTCATCTTCGGGCAAAAGACCAAACCAGGATTTTAATCTGTTATTACCAGAAAAACGGTTAGTAGCCGGATTAAGGTCCCATGTTGCTAATCCGGCAGCATCAATAGCAAACTGCATCTGGTCTTCGCTATATTTGATATGATCAGCCGCTTTTTTATCCTTATCAAAGTTGGCCCCATTATTTATAGCCGCACTAATTTGAAAAGCTACAGCTTCCAAAAATTGCTGGTAATTATCATCCAGTTTAATATGCGGATTAATACCGGCAATGAAAAAACCGGTAATGTTTTGATAACTTTCTACAATAGGAATTACCAAAGCTGCTATCTGTGTGACCGGATGTACTGTCATCACGGGTGCAGCAGTAGATAAGGCCTCCTGTAAAGGCCAGTTGGCTTCATAAGCCCGGTCGTGGCTAATCCCAACAGCCTGCGTAAGATGATACGTTTCCTGATTTGCACAGTACCGGTATAATAACGCAAAAGGGATATCTTTTTTATTATCCTCTAAGGGCACCAGGGCACCCAGATAACCCTGTACCTGAGATTCAAACTGATGCGATTGCAGAGTAAGCTGATGAAGTAACAGGTTACGCCTTTCATTAACTACCCTTTGCGTAGTTTCTATTACTGCATTAAAGATGCCGCAGATTTCCCCTTTGGCATTAAAGATTGGGGAAAGCGTATAATCAAAAAATGCTTCTCCCATAAATCCGAAGCGCTGGATAAGAAAAGGCCTGTCCTGAAAACGGACAGATTCCCCGTTTTCCATGATCTGGTTAAATTGCAATTCGGTTTGTGCCCAGGCTTCCGGCCAGGCCTGCTTCCTCGGCTTACCCATAATCCAGGGGTGTTTATCACCTGCGATAATTAAGTAAGCGTCATTATAAAAAAGATAAAATTCCGGTCCCCAGTAAATAGCGATAGGAAAGTCGGAATTAAGACAAATACTTAAAGCGGTACGCAAGCATTCGGGCCAGGTATCAGGGTCGCCCAGACTGGTTTGTTTCCAATTATAAGAACGGATCTGTGCACCGGCTTCACCGCCGCCGCTGATAAAATAAAGGTTGTTTTGCGCCGCTGATTCTGGCATAAACATATAAATTAAAATGTCGAATTTCCCTGTTGCCTTTTGTACTGCCCCTAAATTAATGAATTGATGCAATTCTCCTAATTCATTCATTCACATTTTAGGAGTAAAGGAGACCATCCATAAAATATTTATTCGGGTTAATTATAGCGGCTGGCGATCTACCGGGCAGCTGCCAGGCAAAGATACTTGTTTCATTACAAAGGGTATTTTGAGGACAGTAGGAGATGCTATAACCAGCCTCAAATAAGACAAATTATAACAAAAAAACAGCAGGCTAACGCAGTCAAAAACCTATAAGAATACAACCCATTTGTTTGATTTTCAATATAAAGTAAAAAGACAGCGTTCAGAAATCCTCTTGAATAAAATGAACAGAATCATGGCAGGGTTACTGCCCCATTATATACAGTAATAAACAAAATTTACGAGATATGAAATCTATTAAAATTAATGTTGGAGAGGAGAGCTATAAGATAATCCAAATCAGGCCTACACTAAACCTGTACAAAATACTTCATATGAATGGTTTCTTTGAGATAACCAAGGATACGTACAACGGCAACTGGAAAGTTTTGATGCAAAATAACCGGAATGCACAGCTGCCACTGGCACCAATCGGCCAGATTATAGAAGACAGGTTGATGGTAGAAGACGAAATGGAATTGCAATAGTCCCGTTGATATTATTTCCCGTATCGTGGTATTAACCCCCTATTACAGTTTTATAGACTGCTAATTAAATTTATTCAGTACCTTCACCAAAAAATATTTCAATATGACTATCTCCACAGACCTAGGAAGCCGCGAAGTAACTATCATCGTTATATCTTTGTGTTTTATCATTGCGTTTTTAGCATTTTACTTTTCTTTCTTAAGAAAGAAATCTGAAGACCACCACTAGGCAACAATTTTATGCCGGGCATAAACCTTTATTGGTTTTAAAGATTTGTACTATGTGAGATCACATGTGCGATATTAATATACGTATGTACTGGTCACAGCACGCAAACTTACATTAGTACTGCTCCTCTGCAACCTCTGCAAAGAGATTGGGTGCGAAATTGACCAGGAAAAGTTCCATCTTGGCCCGTGTAACGGCGGTATATAACCAGCGTAAAAATTCCAGGTCTACCATTTCGTCGGTGAGGTAACCCTGATCTACAAAGACCGCATCCCACTGACCGCCCTGTGCCTTATGACAGGTAACTGCATAAGCAAATTTTATCTGCAGCGCATTATAATATGGGTCCTGCTTAATGGCAAGCAACCGTTCCTTTTTATTAGCAATATGCTCATAATCGAGCATCAATCCTTCATAGAGCTTTTTACTGTCTTCATAAGATAGATTCGGCGTTTCGCCCACAAGTGTATCCAGCATCACTTTACAGGTAATCTGCCCTGCATCGGGATAATCGAGAAATTCGAGTTGTACCTCTGAAAAACGGAACCCATACCGATCTTCTTCGTTACGCACCCTCACAATCCTGGCCATATCCCCGTTAGCAATAAAAGAGGTAGATTCGTTATCAGGCAGCCAGAAGTAATTATTGCGCACTACCATAATCTGGTCGCCCCCGGTAAGTTCTTCTTCGCGGTATAACAAGCGCGCCCTGATCTGCTGGTTATATACATTGGCAGATTTATTAGAGCGGCACACTACAAGCGAATTTTCAATATCAAATTTGCGGTAGGCATATTCTAACCCCTCAACAAGTTTTAACCCCGTCATCCGGAAGATATCTTTGTATCCTTTGGTAATAAAATGGGGAAGTGCTATTTGCTTGTCGGAATCCTCTTCCAAAGCTTCGATATGGGCATTAATCAAATTACGCAGCATGGAGGCGTTGGCGAGGATACCAGACTGCTGCCCCTGCCGCACTACTTCTCTCAGTTCTGTCTCCGTTACCTGGAGTCCAAATTTATCTTCTACATAACTTTTGTTTAGTGCTGGCGAATCCAAACTGCCAACGGGTGGCAACTGTGCAGTATCACCTACAAAAAGCACGGCACAGTTTTTCCGGTTATAGATAAATTCCATTACATCTTTCAGAAAAGAAGATCCGTTTTGTGTATTCCACTCATCGGCAATCATCGATGCTTCATCAATAATAAAAAGGGTATGCTCAGCCAGGTTTGGGGCAAGCTGGAAAGACAAATCAGTGGAGACGGCCGACCGTTTCCGGTAGATCTTTTTATGGATAGTGAGCGCGGTGCGGCCGGAATAACTGGTCATCACCTTGGCAGCACGTCCTGTTGGTGCCAATAATGAAGCCCGCAGCCGGAATGCCGGTAAAGCTTTTACCAGTGCAGCAACAGAAGTAGTTTTACCCGTACCTGCATACCCCCTCAATATAAAACACTTATTATCAATCTCTCCTGATAAAAATTCAGCCATTTGCCGGCAGAAAACCAGTTGCTCGCCGGTCGGTTGAAACTGGTAAGAACTGGCTATTATTGAGGCTTTATCCATTTTACAAATATGCAATGGTGTGGTTATAGAAAAAAGAATTAATTTTGTTAAGATGAACAATAGTAAAAACAGCATTCTATTAGTGGATCCTGAGTTTGATCCGAGCACCGCTCCAGACTGTAACTTGTTATTGAAAATTACGGCTGATAGTTTTTCTTATGCTGTAATTGACAAAAGCAGCAGACAACTAAAGGCTGTTTTTGACCATCAGGAATGTGATGATGTAACTACCGATCTGTTATCAGCTTTAAAGAACGACAGCTACCTGGGGTTAGCCTATAAGGAAATCAAAGTTTCTGTATACACACCAAATACGATTGCGGTTCCCAATGAGCTGTTTGACGAGGGGGAGCTGGACAACTATTCGAACTTTTTTAGTGAACAACAATCCAGCATCTTATATACGCGTCCTTTTGCAAAGTTTGGCTTTACTTCGGTATTTAACCTGCAACAATTTACCGAAGAACTATTGGATACCCATCTGGCCAATGCAGCACGGTTTGAGCAAAACGCACCTGTGCTTGCTTTAGGGTCGCCGGCTGCGGGAATCTCGCTGGTGCTGGACTTTACCGTAGGCTCTTTTAATGCGTTGCTGCTTAACGAAGAGCAACTGATTTTCCAGAACTGCTTCCAGATGGAGAATGCCGAAGAATTTAACTACTACCTGTTATTACTGATACAGGAATTACCTATAAACACTGCCGATACGCATGTGCTGATCAGCGGGATCATCCATGAAGAGGACGGCTATTTTCTATGCCTCCAAAAATATTTTAGCGATATCCGCTTTAACCTTCCTCCTGCCGGTGATATTGATCATACCATCTTAGATGATATGCCCGCTCATTATTACAGCAGCTTATTAGCACTAGACCTATGCGTATAATTAGCGGTAAACTTAAAGGCACTCGCATGAATGCGCCTGCCAGTCTCCCTGTGAGACCAACAACAGATATGGCTAAAGAAGCGCTGTTTAATATCCTGTACAATACTTATGATTTTGAAAGCTGCAATGTGCTCGATCTGTTCTCGGGAACAGGGAGCGTAAGCATCGAGTTTGCATCTAGAGGAGCCAAAACGGTTACTTCGGTAGATAAACATTCAGGCTGTATTTACTGGTTAAAGTCGGTGATAGAAAACTACAAGCTCCACGAAATAGAAACACAGAAAGCCGACGTGTTTAAATTCCTGGAACAGCATACCAAAAGCTACCAGATTATTTTTGCAGACCCTCCATATGATTTGCCAACAATACCGCTTATCCCACAATTGGTAGCAAAAAACAAATTGCTTACAGAAAATGGATTACTGGTAGTAGAACACCCTTCATTATTAAAATTAAAAGACCAGCCAGGCTATTCAGAAACCCGCAGATATGGTAATTCTTCTTTTAGCTTTTTTAACTATACGCCTTAAACTATGAAGACAGCACTATTCCCAGGTTCATTTGATCCGTTGACTATTGCACATGCAGATATCCTGAAACGTGCTTTGCCCCTGTTTGATAAAGTTATCGTGGGTATAGGGCTAAACAGTTCCAAACAAAGCTTTTTATCAGGTGAAGTGCGTGAGGAAATAGTAAAGTCAGTTTTCTCAGCTTATACGAATGTAGAAGTTCAATCTTATGAAGGGCTAACGGTAGATTTCTGTAAAAAGATAAATGCTACCTATATGATCCGCGGTATTCGTTCGGTGGGGGATTTTGAATATGAACGGGCAATCGCGCAGATTAACCAGACAATGATGCCCGAAATGGAGACGATCTTTATCCTGAGTAAACCAGAATATTCGGCCATCAGTTCCACCATAGTACGGGATATTCTCCGTAACCATGGTGATGTGACGCCTTTTTTGCCTAAAGAGGCGTTAATGTTCCTTTAACATTTTTTCCTTTATCAGTTTACCTGCTTTAAGCACATCTACTATAGAGGGATAAGTGTTTTTAAGTACTGGTTTAAGATCGGACGAGGTTAACCACTCGGCCTTTGTAATGCCTTCTTCTTTTTGCGGGATTAATTTTGGTACACCTTTAACGGTCATGCTATACCAGTTAGTCTTCTTTAGCACAAGCTTGTTGCCCAGTGCATAAATATGGTAGGTTTTGCACAGTTTATGATCATTCGTACTGATCTTAACGCCACACTCTTCTTCCACTTCGCGAAGACCAGCTTCTTTCATCCCCTCTCCTTTTTCTACCTTACCTTTTGGCAGGTCCCATTTTTTATTCCTGAAAATAAATAAATATTCGCCCTTAGAGTTTTGTACCAGTCCGCCGGACGCTTTAATAATAGTAAGATTTTTCTTAAATTCTTTGAACCTTGCTTTAGGATCTTCGCTGATCAATGCATACTGACTGGCAGACAGTTTTCCTAATCCATCGTAAAAAGACCTGAAATCAAAGCCATTCTCTTCCAGCAATGTGATTGTTTCTGTTTGTTCCGGCAATTTATCCGCTATGATGAGGGTGTTATCGTTAATG
>Ga0247814_10001989_pt1 | contig 11431 bp, 4 predicted proteins | sample UWRJL179409R1_FD_179947 | JGI IMG/M metagenome (GOLD analysis project Ga0247814, IMG submission 179947) | Plant litter microbial communities from Arlington Agricultural Research Station in Wisconsin, United States - UWRJ-L179-409R-1 | ecosystem: Environmental > Terrestrial > Plant litter >...
AAGCATTACTTCTTGTAGTGATTATTTAGATATTAAATCAGGAGCTACAGGTAATCCAGATGACGCATATAATAACTTTCGTAATTTTCAAGGTTTTACAGAAGAGTTATACAATTGCATCCCAAGTTTTTGTAATCGGGATGATAATAATTTCTTTAACAATGGAGAGGAAGAAATGTGGCAACAAAATGCTACTACTCAAAATGCCTGGGTTTGGAATGTTGATTTAGGTAACTTTAGAGCTTGGATAGCTAATAATGGTCAACTTGGAGCAGGAGGTTCTTTCCTGGATGCTAATAATACTAGTCCTGCGGTGCCTAGTGGTTTAAGTACTGATAATGATAAAAAAACAAAGGCTTTATGGGGAGGTTCCTGGTATGGAATCAGAAAAGCCAATATTGGTCTAGCGAATCTTGACAAGATGGTAGATGCTACACAGGAAGAGAAAGATTTAATTGCTGGTCAGTTGTATTTCTTTAGAGCATGGTTTCACATGCAAATTATTAGTTATTGGGGCGGTATGCCTTATATTGATCAGGTATTGCCTTCTGATCAACCCTTAAGATTGCCTCGTTTGACATACCAACAAACAGCTGATAAAATTGCTGAAGATTTTAAAAAAGCGTATGAATTGTTACCAAGTGATTGGGATCAAATTCCTTCTGGACAAGCTACCTTAAATAAAAATGAGCTTCGAATCAATAAATGGATGGCCATTGCTTATTTAGGTAAAAACTATTTGTATGCAGGAAGTCCATTAATGAATAGATCTTCCGGAGGTGGAGATCAGTATAATGCAGAATATTGCAAAAAAGCTGCTGAAGCTTTTGGAACTTTATTGAATGCTGTTGAAAACGGGACTTGTCAATATAAACTGATTCCTTGGGGAACTAATGGTACCTCTTATGAGCAAGTATATCGTACCCAAGGTCAAGGAGGAAGAATGCCTGGTTCAGCAAGTATTGGAGGAGTAACTTATTTGGAAGCTATTTTTAGAGGACCTAATTATGGTGGTACAGGTCAGTCTATGGACAAACAATATTTATGTGCTGGAGTTTTAAATGATAGAAGTTGGTCTCAATACCCGACTGCAAATTATGTAAATTATTTTGGGATGAATAATGGTATGCCTATCAATAGTGTGAGTAAAGCAGATGTTAATGATGCAGTTTCAGGTTATGATACACATTATCCTTGGAAAAACAGAGATCCTCGTTTTTACCTTAATTTTGGTTTTGATACCAAGAAGATGGTGAATTCAACTGCTACAGCTCAAGCTAGACAATTTACATATGCTAATTTATATGATGGAGCTAAAGTAGGTAATTATAGAGTTGAAAGAAACAAGGGAAGTAATACAGGTTACTTGTTAATGAAATTTGATCCTATTGGATTTAATAAATTCGATAATGCTTTTAACAATCATCAGGTTCACATTCCATGGATGCGATTGTCAGATGTTTATCTAATGTATGCAGAATCAATAGCCATGGGGTATAATAATATTCGTTCTACCGCAACAACCTTCAGTCAGGATGCTGTTTTTGCTATCAACAAAGTGCGTAACCGTGTGTTGTTACCTAATGGAAATCCACTACCAGGTGTTCATGCCTCTTTTTTGACTTCTGCTGATGTTTTTATGTCAGAAGTTAGACGTGAGCGTGCTGTAGAACTAGCATATGAGGGGCATCGATTTAATGATTTACGTCGTTGGCTTTTATTGACTAAATATCCTTATAACGTTAAAACAGGAATTACTTTTGATCGTGATATTCCAGAAACAAATGATGTTACTCCTACTAATATTTTCTTAGATAAAGTGAACCCTGAGAATAATAAAATCAATAATTTGAAGGAATATATTGTTTTGGAGCGTCTTTTTACGGATAAACATTACTGGCTTCCATTGAAACAAGCAGATGCTAGTATCTATTTAGAATTTAGTCAAAATCCGGGTTGGTAATTGCAATATATAATCGAAAAAATAAATAATAATGAAATATATCAAAATAGTTTTTTTTATATGCGCAATACACACTCTTTTCTCATTGAAAATGAGTGCTCAAGATAACAAAGTAATTGTATCCGGAGTTGTGCTTGATAATAAAGGGAATCACATTGCAGGAGCTACAATCACTGGGGATAATAACCAAACGACTGTTGCTGATAATGGTGGTGAATTTACTTTAACAGTGAATCAGAATAGCTCTTTAACTATAAAAGCACCTGGATATAAAACCACTTCTGTTGAAGCAAAATCTGACTTGAAAACAGTATCATTAGAATCTAGTGAAATGGTACAAGTTGCTTTTAATACCGTAGATAAAGCGGATTTATTAGGAGGAGTTTCCACTGTAAATATTGCTAACATGTTAAAGAGCAATTATACTACTTTTAGTTTAGATAATCTATCCAGTTATATTCCAGGGTATCAACAGATCAATAGTACTGATGGTTATATATGGGGTATGAACGGAAGATTAGTATTGGTTGATGGTGTTCCCCGTGATGAATTAAATGTCATTCCTACTGAAATAGAAGAAATTACAGTATTAAAAAGTGCTGCTGCAGTAGCATTGTATGGGAGTCGCGCTGCAAAAGGGGTTGTTTCCATTATTACCAAAAGAGGGACTGACAAAAAGAATAGGTTCGATGTACGCCTAAATACGGGTATAATGGCTCCTAAACGTTATGCAGAATATTTAGGTTCAGCAGAGTATCTAAGTTTGTATAATGAAGCACTTATAAATGACAAAATTTCAATTGTCAACAATGCTAACTATACTTCTGAGGCAGATTTAGCAAATTATGCGTCGGGTACAAACCCTTATCGTTATCCTAGTGTCGATTTTTACTCATCTGATAATTTGAAGAAATTTTCTACTCGTTCAGAAATAGTAACGGAATATACTGGTGGTAATGAAAAAGCTCAGTTTTATGTAAATGTTGGAAATTATAATACTTCGACTTTACTTGACATAGGAAATGGAAAAAAGGAAGGAGAAAACCGTTTCAATATTAGAGGGAATCTTGATATTAAATTGAGTGATATGATTACTAGTAAAGTTAATACTAGTGTGACTTTTTATGATAGTAATTCGGCGCAAGGTAATTTTTGGGGAAATGCAGCTACTCTTAGACCGAATCTAATCTCTCCTTTAATTCCAATCAGTTACTTAGATAAGGCAGATGCAGCATCTTTGGCTTATATTGCAAGCAGTCCTTTTCTAATAGACGGCAAATACTTCTTAGGTGGTACTTCATCACAAGCCACGAATCCTTTTGCAGATATATATACTAAAGGTACAATTAAAGGAACGTATCGTAAATATCAATTTGATGCTTCGTTAAATTTTAATCTGGCAAAAGTTTTAAAAGGATTAACTTTTGATACACAATTTGCTATTGATTACAACACATCATATAGCCAAAATATTGATAACAATACTTATGCTGTTTACACGCCTACCTGGGCGTCAGATGCTGATGGAGATTACATTTCAAAGTTAACTAGAGTAGGAGCAGATCTTAATAATAACTCTCGTTCTCTTGATAATGCTTATCAACGTCAAACAAATTTTTTCTCTGGAGCACTTAAATACAAGTTTAATTTTGATAAAGTACATAACTTTTCTACTCTTTTTGTAGCTCATGGGTATACATTGGCTGAATCTGAGGTATATCATGCGGTTGGAAATGCTAATTTAGGTTTTCAATTCAATTATAATTATAAGAACAAATATTATCTAGATTTTACTCAAAACATGGTTCACTCCGCTAGATTTGCTCCAAAACAACGTGATGCATTTTCTCCAACGGTTTCACTAGGGTGGAGAATAAGCAATGAGAAATTTTTGGCGGAATCTAATATCATCAATGATCTAAAATTGACAGCTAGTGCAGGTGTTTTAAATACGGACTTAGACTATAATGCCAACACTGGATACAATTTATTTAGAAGTTCTTATAGTAGTAACAATGGGTCCTATTTTTCCTGGCAGGAAGGTCGTCAATTGAGAACTACAGATGTTCTCCGTGGAGATAATTATGGTTTGGGATTTGAAAGAAGAAAAGAAATTAGCTTAGGGTTAGAAGCATCTCTTTTTAGAAATATGATTCAGCTAAGTGCCTCTTATTTTTATAGTAGATTGCTTGGAATTCCTGTTCAGGATGTAAATGCTTATCCAAATTTCTTATCAGTAAGTGGACCTTCTGTATCATCATTTATTCCTTATACTAATTATCAAGCAGATCAACGTGAGGGGTATGATTTAGGAATATCTTTTAACAAAAGAGCTGGAAAAGTAGATTTAAATATTGGAATGGTTGCTACTTATTATGATACTAAAGCAGCTACTAGAAATGATGTTGCTTATGAAGATGCTTATCAATACCGTCAGGGAAAACCAATTGATGCCCTTTTTGGGTTAAAAAGTGATGGCTTTTTTAGTGCAGCTGATATTACAGCTATGGCTAATAAAACTCCAGGAGCTCCTGCACCACAGTCTTTTGGTAATGTAAAGCCTGGTTCTATAAAATATGTAGATGTTAATAATGATGGTGTTGTTGATAATAACGATCAAGTGTATTTGGGTAAAGGAGGAGGTTCTCCACTAGTAGTTGGTCTTAATGTAACGGCTAAATGGAATAATTTTTCATTATTTGTATTGGCTAATAGTACAAGTGGCTCTTATGGATTTAAAAACAGCTCTTACTATTGGGCATCGGGTAATACTGCTAAATACTCAGCAGCTATGCGTGGTCGTTGGACAGAAGCAACAGCTGCGACAGCTACTTATCCAAGTTTGTCTACAGGTAATAATGGAGATAATAATTTCCGTAATTCAGATTTCTGGTTATTTAAAAATGATAGAATTAATTTATCCAGAGTGCAGTTGTCTTATGATATTCCTAAGGCATTGTTATCCAAAACGTTTATGAGTAATTTGGGCTTTTATATTAATGGAAATGAGTTGTTGACCATTTCAAAGGAAAGAGACCACTTGGAAACAGCTATAGGTACTTCACCGCAGATGAGATACTACAGTTTAGGTTTAACAGCGGCATTTTAATTTTAAAAATTTAAAATAATGATAAAGAATAAAAACATATTTGCAATTTTAATTCTATCCGTCTTTTTTGGAAGTTGTACAGATCTTATAGATCCTGCACAAGAGAATATACGCGATAAGAATACTACTTATGTAGAGCCTAATTTTGGATTAGGGCTTCTTACTCAGGGCTATGCCAGAATTCCAACAAATGGATGGTCTTTTAGCGAAGTAGCTACAGATGATGCTGTGACGAATGTTCCTAGTAATGGTTACTTAAGATTAGCTACAGGACAATGGAGCGCCTCTAATAATGCTGCTGATCGTTGGTCTTCCTGTTTTTCTGGGATTCAATATATGAATATTGTTCTGGCTGAAGTAGACAAGATGACCTTTTCTGAAAATCCTCTTTCAAACAACCTTTTCAAAAGTAGAATTAAAGGAGAGGCTTATGGACTGCGTGCTCTTTTTATGTATACGCTCTTGCAATCTCATGCTGGGTGGGTAGATGGAAATTTACTTGGTGTACCAATTTATTTGACTGAATTGGATTTAAATTCAAACTATAATGTACCTCGTGAAACTTTTAATGTTTGTAAAGCACAAATTTACAGTGATCTTGATAATGCGATAGCACTTTTGCCAGTAGATTATGTTGATGTTGCTAGCAATAGCAGTATACCTGCACGATATAATATTCAGGACATGACTCCTTCAATTTTTAATAATGCCATGGGAGTAAAATTTTTGGGACTTGTGAGCGGGCGAGTTGCTATGGCAATTCGTGCTCAAACAGCTTTATTGGCAGCCAGTCCAGCTTTTGCCACTGGATCTGCTAACGGATCTAATGGAACATGGGAAGATGCAGCAGCATATTCTGCTCAAATTATTGCTCTTAAGGGAGGCCTTGCTGGATTACCATCGACTTTTAATAGTGGTGTATCTTGGTATAGAAATACATCTGAGATTAATGCATTATCAGCGGGATCTAATTCCCCGGAAAGTTTATGGAGAGGCGGTACTTCTAACAATAATGATTTAGAGCGCGATCATTTTCCACCTAGTTTATTTGGAAACGGAACTATAAATCCAACTCAAAACTTAGTAGATGCTTTCCCCGCAAGTAATGGTTATCCTATTTCTAATCCTCTTTCTAATTATAGTGCAGCAAATCCTTATGCTAATAGAGATCCAAGGTTGAATGAGTTTATTCTTTTTCAGGGAGGAAGAGCTGGTGTGACTAATGCTCAGGTAAATTTAATTCCTGCTACTAACCCTGTTAATCAGGATGCTGTAAATGCAGTAGCTACTTCTACTCGAACAGGCTATTATATGAAGAAATTATTGAGACAGGATGTGAATTACAATCCCAATGGTAGAAATACACAGCTTCATTACAGACCTCGTATTCGTTATACTGAAATGTATCTTAACTATGCAGAAGCTGCTAATGAGGCTTGGGGTGGAGTTTCTGATCCCAGAGGATATGGTTATACGGCTTATGATATAATTAAAGCAATCCGTAAAAGAGCATTAGGAATAAATACAGATCCATATTTAGAATCTGTAAAAGGAGATAAAGCTGCTATGCGTCAATTAATTCATAATGAACGTCGTTTGGAACTATCTTTTGAAGGTTTCCGCTTTTGGGATTTACGCCGTTGGAAAGTAGCACTAACTGAACTAAATGCTCCAGCTAAGGGAATTACAGTATCAGGTACTGCAGCAGCTCCTGTTTATAGTACACCTAATATTGTTGAGGAAAGAGTGTTTCAATCTCACATGTATTACGGTCCAATTCCTTATCTTGAAACACGAAAATTTAGTAACCTCCTTCAAAATGATGGTTGGAATAATTAGATAATATACATTAATAAATACAAGATATGAAAAAACTAATTTTATTTTCATTGATATTGGCAGTATCTATTACAGGATGCGAAAATGATCCAATATCATTTCCCGATTATGAGTACTCTTCGGTATATTTTCCTTATCAATATCCAGTGAGGACAATTACTTTAGGTGAAGATATATATGATAACAGTATGGATCTTCAGCACAAGTGCAACATTATGGCGGCTTTGTCTGGTGTTTATGAAAACAATAAGGACGTAACGATTGATTTTGTTGTTGCGGATACCATACCTAACCGTTTTAATTTTGTTTTTACACCCGCACGACCAATTATTCCTATGCCACGTAATTATTATACTTTAGCATCGGATCAAATTGTTATTAAAAAGGGTACCATTTCTGGTGGGGTTGAAGTGCAACTAACAGATGCTTATTTTAATGATCCCTTATCATTACAGACAAATTATGTAATTCCATTATTAATGACTACTGTTGTTAATGCTGATACTATATTGCAAGGAAAACCGCTTAATGTAGGAGCCAAGCCTAGAAGATTAAGAGCTAATCAGTGGGATGTACTTTCAAAGGATTATGTATTATATGCTGTGAAATTTATTAATACATGGCATGGATATTATCTTAGAAGAGGGGTTGATGTATCTACAGGAGCTCTAAATACTACAATTAAGAGAAGACCCAAAGATGTTCAGACTTATGATGCTGGAATTACTAGTGCCTCACAATGGCTTGTTCAGTTAAATTCGACATCTCTTAAAGCATTGAAATTCCCTGTAGTTTTAAAAGATGCTGCTAACGCAGATTATACCTGTAATTTAAATATTACTTTTGATGATAATGGTAATTGTGTGATCACATCATCTGATCCAGCTACTTTTACGGCTACAGGAAGTGGTAAGTTTGTGAAAAAAGGAGAGAAGAATAGTTTTGGTAATGTTGATAGAGATGTTCTTTATCTTGATTATACTATTACCCACCCAGGAAAAGGTATTACTACACAAACTAAAGATACTCTTTTGATGAGAAATAGAGGAGTAGTGAAGGAGACATTTAATGTAGTAGCACAATAAGAATAAAACAAAAATATATTGACTAAGATAAAACTTATTTGCAGGTCTTTATTTGTATATATTTTTAATCATTAGTTAAAGTTATTTCATGTTATAAAAGTAACTTTAGTTAACAACCATATTTTTAAAATTTAAATAAATTATTATGACTAAAAATCAAATCAATAAAATTAGTGTTATATTGGCAATTGTATTTATAACTTTCTTTAGTTCCAATGTAAAAGCACAGAGTTATGTACATGGACCTACTACGGTAATAGTAGGACAAATGAACTATTTTTATATCATGAATGCTAGTGTAGCTTCTGATGGTTATTGGTATACTTCAGAAGATTCTACTCAGTACGGCTTCCTTTATGGTAATGAATTATCTCATAAGGATGATATTTTCCAAGATGTAGGGATTACATTCAATACAACAGGAACACATTATATTTATGTTCATTATGGTGGCTTCTCTAATCCGTATGGATTTGCCTCTTTAGCTGTAACAGTAGTAGCTCCATAATTTCAAAAATAGTATTTCAAAATCATAAGATTGTATAAAAGAAAGAGCCGAATTTAGATTCGGCTCTTTATGTGAAAAAAAGAGTCATCGTGCTAAACTAATGAACAAGTATTGAAAATTATATCATATAAAAATAATGCCTACTCCAAGTAGTCCATAAAGTTCCTTATGGGCCAGCTCTGATGATAAAGAGTGAAAATGGCAAATATGAATATTCAGCAAAATAGATAACAATTGTACACCAATGAAAAAAAATGCTTTTTTACTATTGATCTTAGTATCAATATTTTTTGTAAATGATAGTAAAGCTCAGACTGCTACAGTAGGAGCTTCAATTCCACCTGAGATAGAAAACCCTGAATTACTCGGAATAAACAAAGAACCCTATCATGCCACATTAATGCCTTATGCTAATTTGAAAGAAGCTTTAGTGGCCAAACGGCATGCTTCATCATTTTCTCAAAGCCTTAATGGTGATTGGAAATTTAATTGGGTTCCAACCCCTGAAAAGCGCCCTGTAGATTTCTATAAGTCTGATTATGATGTTTCTGCTTGGAAAGAAATTGCTGTGCCTTCTAACTGGGAAGTAAAAGGATATGGAACACCTTTTTACAGAAATTTAGGTTATACTATCAAAAAAGATTTTCCACACGTAATGAGTGAGCCAGAGAAATGGTATACGTCATATAATGAGCGAAATCCTGTGGGAAGTTACCGCAGAGAATTTACAGTTCCTGCTGAATGGGAAGGTCGTCGTAATTTCATCACTTTTGATGGGGTTGATAGTGCTTTCTTTTTGTGGGTAAATGGTAAAAAAGTAGGTTTTAGTGTAAATAGTCGTAATGCTGCGGAATTTGATCTTACCAAATACCTAAAACCAGGTAAAAACATGATTGCTGTAGAGGTATATCAATACAGCTCAGGAACCTGGTTAGAAGATCAGGATATGTGGCGTTTGCACGGAATTTTTCGTAATGTGACGCTTTGGAGTGCTCCTCAGGTGCATATTCGTGACTTTTTTGTGAAAACAGATTTGGATAAAGATTATAAAGATGCAACATTAGATGTATCTGCCAAAATTAAAAATTACAGTGATAAAACTGGAAAAACGCAAACATTTACAGCTACACTTTACGACAAAGAAGGCAAAGAAATAGCCAAAGCAAGTGCAAATGGTTCTGCACTAAAATCAAACACAGAGCAATCTTTGAATGTAAAAATTAAAGTAGCTAATCCATTAAAATGGACTGCTGAAACGCCTAATCTATATACGGTTGTATTAACAAGTTCTGAAGGAGAAATACTTTCATCGAAAATAGGTTTCCGTAAGGTAGAAATCAAAGGAAGGGTTTTTATGGCTAATGGTGTACCAATTAAATTGAAAGGTGTAAATCGTCATGAACATTGGTCAGATGTAGGTCATGCAGTTACTGAAGAGCAAATGATACGTGATTTGGAAGTTATTAAGCAAGGAAATTGCAATCATATCCGTACGAGTCATTATTCCAATGACCCACGCTGGTATGAATTGTGTGACGAGTGGGGAATCTGGTTAGTTGCAGAAGCTAATATGGAATACCATGGTTATGATACAAGATTTGATGAAGAACCGACAATAAAAGCAGCTATTATTGATCGTAATGTGGCTAATGTTGAAAACTTTAAAAATCATCCATCAGTAATTATATGGTCACTAGGAAATGAAGGAGGGGGAGTGAGTACGAATTTAAAAGCAGCTATGGCTGAAGTGAAAAAAATTGATGATACCCGATTTGTACACTACGAGCGTTTTGGTATTGGCAAAAACAATCCTTCAGATTTTGAAGGACGCATGTATGGTAGTGCTGCCGATTATGTGGATATGGTAAAAAACTGGGGAATGACCAAACCCTTTTATATCTGTGAGTTTGTTCACGCCATGTTTAATTCCATGGGTTCTCTTGATGAATACTCTCGAGTTTTTGATGAAAATCCGGAAATTTTAGGTGGTGCTATTTGGGAATTTCAAGATCAGGCATTGTGGAACAAGCGTGATGCTAATCATCCTATTTTAGCTTATGGAGGTGGTTTTGGCGAAAATCCAAATGACCATTATTTTATTCATAAAGGAGTGATTTCTTATGATCGTGCTACCGAAGGGAAAAATGTAAAACCACATTATCCTGAAATGAAAAAAGCATTCCAGTGGATTGATACAAAACTCACCGATCCAGTTAGTGGAGGAATTCAAATTAAGAATAAATACCAGTTTATCTCCTTGGAAGGTTTTGATGCCACTTGGAGTTTATCCGAAGACGGAAAAGAAATTGATAATGGAAAAATTAGCAGAATGCGTCCCACTTGGACAAAAGGAATTTTTACGGCAACTATTCCTTATAAAATAGAGCATCCTAAAGCCGGATCAGTATACTATTTACGTATTTCATATAAGCAAAAGGAAAAAACACTTTGGGCTGATAAAGGTTTTGAAGTAGCCACAGAACAGTTTAAACTTCCCGTAAATACACTTCCAGTGGCAGAATCGAAAGTAATCCAACCAGTAAAATTGGTGCAGAATAATCAATCGGCAATTGTTTCAGGAAAAGATTTCTCTGTGAGTTTTGATAAGAAAACCGGCTTCATGAGTCAGTTAACTAAGGATGGCATTAATCTCTTAACAGTTGATGGTGCTCCTAAATTGCATTTATGGCGTGCTTCTCACCGTAATGACGATGACTGGGCTTACAGACAATGGGAAAAATATGGAGTAACTACACTTCAATATAAACTGGTGGATTTTAAAGTAGAAGTTATTGACAAGGCTTCAGTGAAAATAACGGCTACAACAAAGGCAGATGGTAAAGAAGGTTTTGGAGTTTATCATACTGCGACTTATTTAATTAAAGGAGATGGCTCTATAAAAGTGGATAATGATGTTCAATTTGTAG
>Ga0247814_10001991_pt1 | contig 11427 bp, 9 predicted proteins | sample UWRJL179409R1_FD_179947 | JGI IMG/M metagenome (GOLD analysis project Ga0247814, IMG submission 179947) | Plant litter microbial communities from Arlington Agricultural Research Station in Wisconsin, United States - UWRJ-L179-409R-1 | ecosystem: Environmental > Terrestrial > Plant litter >...
AGGCTCTAGGCCTTAGGAGCTCAACAGCTTCCCACTCTCCCTCGATGATCAGTCGAGAACTATGGCGCGATGAAGCACCAGAGTCGAGATACAAGGAGCTCACGAGCAACGCGAGGCAGCGATAGCGATCTGCCTGAGATGCCGCCCGCAGTGGACATTCACCGGTCTTTTTCTCAGCCTCGCTCATCATCGAACCCGTACAACTGCGCGGGGTTATGGACGAGGATTTTGCGCCGTACCTGCTCATCCGGAGCCCACTCACTGAGCAAATCGAGCATCGCCAGATCATCCGGCAACGGGTCACGCCCAGGGTGCGGCCAGTTGCTCGCCCACAGGCAGCGATCAGGATGGATCTGCACCAGCGCGCGGGCCAGCTCGCTGACATCTTCGTAATGAGGTGCGCCAGTTTTCGACGTTTCGTACGGCGCTGAGACCTTGACCCAGACATCGCCGGTATCCAGCAACCGCAACAGGCTTTTGAAGCCCGCATGATCGGTGCCGACCGGTTCCAGAAACTTCCCGGTGTGATCGATACTCAGCGCGCTGGGCAATGCCCGCAGCCGCTGTTCGTAATCTGCCAACAACCGACCATCGACCTGGAGATTGATCACCCAGCCGAGCTCGGCCACGCGTGCCGAAAGTGGCTCCAGCGCATCCCAGTCCAGAGCCCCCCGGGCATTCGGGACCAGCATGAAACGCACGCCACGCACGCCGTTTCGATGCAGCGCGACCAACTGTTCATCCGTGATATCGGGTTTGATCACCGCAATGCCTCGCGCAGCGTCCCCTGCCTGAGTCAGCGCATCGAGCAGGCAGCGGATATCAAAGCCATACCCATTTGCCTGGACCAGCACGGCACGCTCAAGGCCCAGGCGTTGCTGGACAGTACGGTAATCATTCCAGCTGGCACGGGCGATTTGCTGGGTCAGCGGGAAGCGCTCCGGCTCATAGATATGCACGTGGCAGTCACAGGCACCGGGGATCAGTTGAGCCGTTGAGTCATTCATGGGACAGCTCCCTTGATGCATGGCTGGGCAGGCCAAAGACCGCCGCTGCACGGCTGGCATGTTCTAGATTGACAGCGCCCTGAGGTGCCTGCCCCGCCAGCAAGGCCTGAACCTGACGCACCGTGTCCATTGCCTGATGTTCACTGGCCTGCGGGGTCAGCCCGCCGATATGAGGATTGGCGATGATTTTCGGGTGTGCAGCGATTTCCGGGCTGGGCATCTGATCCGCTGCCCGCCCCACATCCAGCGCGCAACCGGCAATCACCGCCTGATCGAGAGCCTCCACCAGGGCCTGCTCATCGACCAGTTCGCCACGGGACGCGTTGATAAAGAAGGCGTGGGGCTGCATATGCCGCAATGCGTTGGCGTCGAACAGATTCTGGGTTTGCGGACCTGCCGGGGCCAGACACACCACATAATCCGAGGCCGACAAGAGTTGTTCGAAAGACACCTGCTCGACGCCTGACTCCTGAATGGAAACCAGCGGATCGTTGACCAGAACTTTCATGTTCATCGCCCTCGCCATACCGGCCAGGCGCTTGCCGATGAAACCATAGCCGACAATGCCCACGGTCGAACCGCGCAACTCCCGGCCCATGGCAATTTGCGGCGTGCGCCCTTGCCAGTAATCGGCAGCAGCGCGGCTCAGCCCTCGGCTCAAGTCGATCATCACGCCAATCACCCACTCGGCAACCGAGGTGTCGAAGCCCGGCGTGGCTTGCGTCACCAGCACCCCATGGCGGCTGGCGGCGTCGACGTCGATATTACGAATATCCACGGCCACCCTGCAGAAAGCGGCCAGTTCCGGAAGGCGTTCGAACAACTCGGCAGGCGCTGCGGCATCCCGGCTGGAGACGATGATCTGACAGCCCTGTGCAGCCGTTACCAACTCATCCACAGAAAGCACGTGACGGGCGTTATTCAGTCTGACACTGGCACAACTGCGCAGCAGGGTCAGGGCGCGCTGCCCGTAATAATTTTCCAGGGTCTGCGGCGAATGGGTCAGGAAGATAGTGGTCATGTGCATTCATTCCCTATGCAGATTGGCCGGGCTGGCGACCGACTGACGATCGACCAACACCGGTTGAAAGATGAAATTGACTGGCCGCTGTCCCGGTTGACGAGAGCGATCAACGGCGCGCTGGACCATGGCGTCGGCCATCTCGGTAATCGGCATGGATACCGAGGTCAAGGCCGGATTGGTGAAGGCTGCAATCGACAGGCCGTCCATGCCCACCACTGACACGTCCTCCGGCACCCGCAGTCCGGCTTGATGCAAACCTGCCATCAGGCCAATGGCGAGCATGTCATTGACGGTCACGATCCCGGTGGGCATGGGCTGCATGGCCTTGAGCTGGCTCGCCATGGCAAAGCCCAGGTCGGCGAGTTCCGAGTCTCCGAAAGTCTCTACCACTTGCCCCTCGATGACCTGAGCGCTGCCTTGCAAGCCAGCCTGAGTGGCACGCTCCAGAAACCCAGCAATCTTGTTGGCGCGGCTCACGGTCTTGCCGCCGGGTACCAGAAATGCCAGGCGGGTGTGGCCGTAGCTGATCAGATGATCGGCTGCGATATAACCGGCCTTGAAGTTGTCAGGCGACACGTGATCGACCTCCGAACCTTCCACCGGCAAAGTACTGCGGTCGTAACTCACCACCGCCAGTCCTCGGGCCACCGCGCCTTCAAGGTGGCGTTCGTCGTCACGGGAAGAGACAACGATCACCGCCTGCACGCCAAATGACAGCAGATCATCGAACATTCGCGCTTCATGCTGCTTGTCGCGATGAGTATTGGCCAGCAGCAGACGGTAGCCATAACGCTGCTGGGCCACTGCTTCGATCTTCAGTGCCAGTTGCCCGTACATCGGGTTGGCCGTGGACGGCACCAACAGACCGAGCATGGGGGTATGCCCGGTCTTGAGCTGACGCGCCGCCCGGTTAGGTCGATAGTTGAGCTGGCCAATGGCGGCTTCCACTCGGGCAAAGGTGTCGGCGCCCAGCTTTTCGGTACGCCCATTGAGTACATTGGAAACCGAGCTGACCGACACGCCCGCCAGGGCTGCTACATCGTGAATCGTTGCCATCTTTACCTAACCCATATTGAAAGTGCGTGGCAGCCACAGGGAAATCGCAGGCACCAGGACCAACAGCACCAGCATCACAGCCAGCACCAGCAAGTATTTGAGCATCCGTCGGGACACGTCTTCGATTTTGGTGCCGGTCATTGCGCAGGTCGCAAACAGGCCAAGGCCAAACGGTGGCGAAAACAACCCCAGCCCCATCGCGATCACCGCCACGGTGCCAAAATGCAGCGGATGTATGCCGACCTGGACTGCAATCGGCACCAACAACGGGCCGAAGATGATCAACGCCGGGGCCCCTTCCAGCACCGCTCCGAAAATCACCATGATGATCACCGATGCAATCAGGAATGCCAGAGGACCAAAGTCGTGGGCCAGCGCCAGCATGAAGTCGGAAATGATCGCCGGGATTTGCAGGATGGTCAGGGCGAACGCCACGCTGGAAGCCGCCGCGATGATGAACAGAATGCCCGCGGCCATGGAGGCCGAACGCACGAAGAGTTTGCCGATGGCCCGGGGCGTCAGCTCGCGAAACGTAATGCCACCCACCAGCAAGGCATAGACCACAGCGAATGCCGAAACCTCGGTTGAAGTCGCGACACCGGAAGTCACGCCCTTGCCAATCATGCCGACCATGATCAAGGCCACCAGCGCCCCGCCGAGCAAGCGAAACAGCGGAGTGCGTTTGGGGAAGGCCTCGTCGGGATCCACCTTGCGGCCAAAGATCACCGCCAGCGTTGCCAGGCCCATGGCGAGAAATGCCGCCGGAACGATACCCGCGAGAAACAAGCCGCCGATGGAAATATTCGCCACGAAACCCATGATGATCATGTTGATGCACGGTGGGATGGTCTCGGCCATCACCCCGGATGCAGCGAGTACCGCAGCCGTTTCGTTGGGGTCCTGGCGGGTGCGCCGAACTGCGGGCACTACAATACCGCCCACTGCCGCGATATCGGCCAGCTTGGAGCCGGAAACACCAGAGAAAAACGCGGTGGCCAGAATCGCGATCAGGTTCATCGAACCCCGGACCCGGCCAAAGATTCTCACCAATAACTCAATGAGTCGCGAGGACATGCCGTTGACTTCCATCACCAGCCCGGCTAGCACAAAGAACGGAATCGCCAGCAGGACAAAGTGATCCATGCCAGCCATCACCTGCTGGGAATAGATCACCAACGGTAACGACGGATCACCCATGAAATACAGCAGCGCACACATGGCGAGCACGAACGCGATGGGCACGCCGACCAGCAAACCGCCGACGAAGCCCAGCAGCAGTAATGTCCAGGGCTGTAGCGCCCAGTCTTCAAGCTGGGTGTTCCACGCCCAGATGGCACAACCCAACGCTATGCAACCGACCAGCGTCTGCCAAGTGGTACGAGTGGCGCCATGAATGGCATTGGCGACGCCCACCACTGTCATCAGCAGCGCACCGATGAATACGGGCAACACGTTCAGCCACTGCGGCATGCCCATAGGCGTCGATACGTTGGTGGAATCTTCCAGCAGCAGCCAGGAAGAAACCGCCAGACCGGCAGCCGTGCCTGCCACTGCCCAGCCACCGATCTGCAACGCGACCTGCTGCCAGGCGGCGGGTAAAAGCGCGCGGAAGAAATCCACGTGCACATGCTGACGCCGGGCAAGCACCGTCGCACCGCCCAGAAACACCAGCATCACCATCAGCCCGCGAGCCACCTCCTCCGCCCAGTCCACCGGCTGATGGACGAAGTAACGCAGGATCACCGATGCGAATACCACCAGCACATCGACTGCCAGCACCACCGCACATAAACGCTCAATGAAGGTACACAGCATCGCCAGCCATCGGCCGGTGGCAGCCTGGGTGTCAAAACCCCATTCCCTGGTAGGAATCAAGGGACCTACCGCTTCCTGCGGATGCTCCTGTAAATGTTGCTCCGCGGCAGCGATTGCGCTCGTGGAAGTGGTCATGGCAGGCATCTCTTGTTGTTTTTCGAATGCGGCTTTCGCAGGGCAAATCACTAGCGGCGATCACCAGCGCTCATCAGCCCCTGGCCGCATCAATGGCAGCGAGTACCGGAGCAGTGACCGGGTTGGTTTGGGTGAACGGCACCCACAGCTTTTCACGCATCAGTTGACGAGTGTTTTCGCGCTCGGCATCACTCATGGGGAAGAACGTCATCCCGCCCTTGGTCAACGCGGCGATGGCTTCTGCACCTTTGATCTTGGCGGCTTCGCGCTGATGGATGCTGGCGTCTCGGGCTGCCGCCATGAACGCTGGCTGCAAATCCGCAGGGATTTTCGCCAGCCCTCGCTTGCCGATCACAGCAATGCACGGGCTGAACAAATGGTTGGTCTGCCAACTGTTGCGCACCACTTCATCGAGCTTATTGGCCAGCACACTCGCGGCATCGTGCTCGAAGCCTTCGACCACACCGGTTTGCACGGCGGTGTAGACCTCGTTGAACGCAATCGGCGTCGGAATCGCGCCCATCAGCTTGAAAGTTTCGATAAACGCCTGAGTCGGCAGCACGCGCAGCTTGACGTTCTTCAGGGTCGCCAGGTCCCTGATCGGCGGCTTGGTATAAACGCTGCGGGCACTGAAGTGTGAGCCCCAGCCAATCACTGAACAGCCGGTGCGCTCTTGCAGCAGCTTGTTGTAAATCTCACCTACACCGCTGTCCACAGCCTTGGCGACATGGGCATAGCTGTCGAATAGAAAACCCAGGTCCAGCAATGCCAATTCCGGCAAGGCCGTGGCCCAGATCGAACTGCCGGTGACCATCATGTCAATGGAGCCCAGGCGCACTTGCTGAACCACATCCGCCTCCTTCCCTAACTGGCCGTTGGCGAAAAAGTCGATACGGACCTTGTCACCCAGGGACTGTTTCAGATTCTCGGCAAAGCGCTGGTAGAACAGGTAATGCGCAGAGTTCTCGTCGGAAGTCATGGTGGACGACAGCCGCAAAACAGGCGTGGCTGCGTGGCTGAAGGTTGGCAAGGACATGGCAGCAGCGCCGATGGCAGCCGTCTGGACAAAGCGACGTCGGGTCAGATTCATTGTGCTCACTCGATTGTTATTGTTTTGGGCAACGAAGGTAAAACGGTTTACTAAACCGGTTTACGGAGCGTAGACACGGATTCGGAAATGGCAAATAAATTTCTGCAGAATCTGAATTCCGCTGGTGCGATTCTTGCCGCGACGAAGCTGGACACGATTGACCGGTTAGCGGCGGTGCCATCATCGTCGGAATGCCGCCCAGATCAAGCACCGCTCTTGCTGGGAATGCACCTTCAACAGGGCAATGCGCGACAAAATGCCACGGCTAAAATTCAACCAGTTGTCTGACAACTGCTAGGCGGTCATAGCTGCACCTAGTGATTTGTTCTAAAATGTTGCAACACCGGCAAGCGGACGCGGTTTCGAACATCCACGACGACATTCGTCATTGAATTCGAACCCCGGCGACTTGAACCGATTTATAAAAAGAAAAGCCCGTCATAGACGGGCTTTTTTCGTTTCCGGCTTACCGCAATTTCCAGACGGCCCCCGGTGGGGCGGCCGACTGCCAGTTTATTTACCTTGAGGCTTATCCTATGTTGCGTCTTCTCATGTCCTACCTGTTCCATTGGTTCAAACGTGTTGCATCCAGCGCGGTTTCCCGCAATGGCAGCAGCGACCGCTACACCGAGAACTTCTCCTCACGCGACGACAGCGACAGCGGCCGTTGGACCTTCGTGACGATTTTCATCGTCTTCACCCTGAGCATCTACTCTCTGGCTGGCCTGGGCTACTACGCCAAGGTTCACGTCTGGGACGGCTTCACCGAAGCAGAAAAAACCAGCATGGCCCAAGCCATGGTGGTGGCCAGCCAAAACCTGAACTAACTCAGCCACGCCCTACAAAAGGCATCTTGGTGGCCATGACGGTCATGTTCAGTACGTTGGTGGAGAGCGGCAAGCCTGCCATGTAACGCACTGCATCGGCGACCTCCTTGACGTCCATCATGGGTTCGACGGCAGTCTGCCCATTGGCTTGACGAACACCAGTGGTCATACGCGCGGCCAACTCGGTCAGCGCGTTGCCTATGTCGATCTGGCCACAGGCAATGTTGTATTCGCGACCGTCCAAAGCAAAGGTTTTGGTCAGGCCCAGTACCGCGTGCTTACTCGCGGTATAGGGTGAGCTGAATGGCCTTGGGGTATGTGCGGAAATCGACCCGTTGTTGATGATCCGCCCACCTTGGGGCACCTGCCTGCGCATCAGGCCAAACGCAGCTCGGGCACAGAGGAAGACTCCGGTGACGTTGGTGTTGATCACGTTCAGCCACTTCTCGACATCGAGCTCGTCAACCGGCACCGCCGGGGCACCGACACCCGCGTTGTTGAACAGCACATCCAGGCGGCCATAGTTTTTCTCGATCTGTGTGAACAACGCCTCCACGCTGTGCGGGTCGCGCACGTCCGTGGATACCGCTAGCGCCCTGCCCCCCGCCTGGCGAACAACTGCGGCCAACTCATCCAGCGGTTCCTGGCGACGTCCGGCCAGCACCAGGCTGTAGCCATCTTCAAGCAACCCCAGAGCAACCGCACGACCAATGCCGCTCCCGGCGCCAGTAACAAGTGCGACTTTTGCAGCGGTGGTATTGGTCATCGTGTTGTTTTCCTCTGATCAACCCTGGGATGGTTTTGGCAACGCGTCTAATTTCAGTTCTGCTCGTTCTCGCGATAAACATCGGATCACTGTAGGAGCGAGCTTGCTCGCGATGCGGGGCTACCGTCGATAAATCATCGTCTGACCTGAGGTGATCGCGAGCAAGCTCGCTCCTACAGAAGAACATCACCCCTACCTGGAGAGAGTGCCAGCCACGGTGGCCAAGATCAAACCCGAGGAAAAACCTTGCGCACCCCGCACATTCCTGAGAAAAAGCCGGCTTTGTCTTTTATAGAGAAGCGACCATGGGCAACGAACTGTTGATCACAGACATCCGCACCGGCGACGGCAAGGCAGTGGTCAAGGGCGCACTGATCACCACTCACTACACCGGCACACTTGAAGACGGTACAGTCTTCGACTCTTCCCACGGACGTGGCAAGCCATTCCAGTGCGTCATCGGTAGCGGTCGCGTGATCAAAGGCTGGGATCAGGGCCTGATGGGTATGCAAGTCGGCGGTATCCGCAAGCTGTTCGTCCCCGCTCACCTGGCTTATGGCGAACGATCCATGGGGGCGCATATCAAGCCCAACGCGGATCTGCACTTTGAAATCGAGCTGTTGGAAGTGTTGACTCGAGATGATTGAGTGACGGATGCACCCCGCGACACAAGAGTCTCGGGGAATCCAACCCGGAGCGAACACTGAAACAGGGAGCACCAAGAGGCGAAGTACGCACAGCGGTGATCGTTGACGCTTTCAGGCACCTTCTTCATAGGTTGTCTCTACCGTCATACGCGGGCGAATAATTCTCCCAGTTAGCGAGTCCTCATCGCAGTGTTTTTAGAAGATGTTTCTACCTTCCTCAAAATCAACATGTGAAGGCGCATATTTTTTACAGCAATCCAGAAATTCATCAATCCGGTGCTTCGGAAGAAAAACCCTGAAGCACAGGTAGTTTTGCTCAAACGGAATGTCGGGGTCATACCTTCTCTGGAGAATCACAAGGTTTCTACTACGGTCAGTGGATATTAGCTGCACCCTGTCCCATTCAAAGCTGCCGTGCTCAATTTCGTTCTCCCATGCCAATAGCTTCAATGCTGCCGGGATGGTCATTGCTCCAACTCCCACCAACGCGAAAATCATCATCGGCATTATCGAAATCATCGCTAGCACAGCGACCAGAACAAAAATGGCAATTGCTTTAAATAAAATTTTGGCAAATCTCGAAAAGTGCAGCCAATAATCTACTTCACCGCCATTTTCGGTTATGCGATAGGAATAAAATGTTTTTTGTCGCACGACTTTTATCCAGAAAAAGAAAGTCAATACCACTCCAAACAGTGCAGGGTTTACGACCGAACTTCTACTGTCTTCATCCTCGTAAAAAAACCTACCATATATGTAGTACATTGTGGGCATCAAAGCTACAACGATCATACTCATATCCATAACAAAAGTTGGCTGTGGATAAGCCTTGACCGTCCAACTCATCAACCGCTCGCTATCGTCCCGGTCTAAACTTGGCATTTCGGCATCTAAACCTACATCGCTCACCGACTGGTTATGACGTTCCATTGTTACTCCCTTGATATCGAAGCACCTAATCTCCCTACAGCAACTCCAACCTGAATACTAGCTCGCCCATTAATAAACATATCAGCTGGACACATATCGACTAAGCTCACGCGACAACGAACAAGCGCTAGGACATTTTTCCAAATAGTTTAATATCTAGGTTGGTATTGGAAGAGTAACTGCCTCGTCTCTACCACCCAAAGTTTCGACTTCGAGTGAGCCTTTGTTTGTGCCAACTACTCGACTTTCGCTGTTATCTGTCTGTCCTCCTTTCGCGAGCTCGACTTGGAAGCGAAAGCCTTTATCGCCTTCTCTGATTGCTATCGTTTCCGGAGCGTACCAGACTTGTAGCTCCAGATATTGAACGTCCTCGTCAAGTGGAACCCAGGTTTGCCAAATGACAACTTCGTCTTCTGTAGGTGAACTCTTTTTCGGCGGCTCGTTCCATCGCATCTGTGTTTTGGAGGGTGGCGTATTCCGCCACTGGCTGACTGCTTCGACTGTACCGTAGCCTGTGAAATAATCGTTCAAACTTCCGCCCATTTTTTCTACGGGAAAACCAGCGAATGGCCTGCCGGTAGCTGCCACGTTCAACTTGATAAGCTCGCCACAAACGGCTCCCGGGAGCAGTAATTGCACCCAGGCACCGCTTTGGGTTTCCTTAGACAAAGACCCGACGCTTGGAGAATAGCGATGTTTTATTTCGAATGTAGGCTTCACAAAAACAGCCGGAGCCAGCTGGATCTCATGGAATGTTTGATTCTCTTCTATCTCGCTTTTGAAACGCTCTTCCCAATAGCGCGACCATCGGCATTTGTGCAGCCAACTACCTACTAAATCACGTTTCAGATAGTTAAGCGTCAAGGTCGATAACAGATAAACAAACCCAATCAGCGCTGTCACCCCTAAAAACCATGGGCTCATAACCAAAGCAGCCATCGCTCCAGAGCCTAGCAGCAGAGCAACCCCGGCTGAAACTTGAATTCCGCCAATGATTAGAAACCCTATGACCGAATACTTTTTTATCAAAATCACGCTTTTGTCCAACGAAACATCTGTACTCGCGTAATCGTCCCCTATGTCCCACAGCTCGAGCGCCGCAGCCACAACTGCAAATCCCCCCAACCCGACTAATCTTGATCCGAACGCGTTGAGCAGTTTGCCCCACCCTGGTTTGCCCATAGCTCTCCATTGAGCAGCGGATTGGTGGGTAATTTTAATGGGCTTCGAGTCCTTACCGGGTATTGATAAGTCCTTCATCGCGCCCCACCCCGTCTCCACAAACACCGCCATCAACGCATTCCCCGTATACGCCGCAGCAGACCCGATCTTGGCCCAATCTTTTTTGCTCAGCTCTCCATCCCGGCTGGCGATTTCGTAGGTGATCATGGTGTTGAACAGGTTGATTGCCGCAATGCCCCAGGTAATCGCGGCAGCGTTGAGGCCGTGTTCGGTGCTCCAGGCTTTGGCTTGGTGGGTCCATTCCTGGGTAAGTTGGCCGTTGCGGGCGAAGAAGTTGGATATCTTGTTTTGCATCGCCTCTGCGTAGCGTTTGCTGTGGTAGTCGAACGGTTTAGGTTCGTTGAGCAGGTGGCGTTTGAGCTCGTGCTGTATGTCTTGCATGAGTTTGGCGGTGGCGCGGCGGTCGTACTCCTTGGCTTGATAGAGCCAGCGGTGTTGGGCGGTTTGGTAAAGGTCGCGTCCCTTCTTAAGGTCGGCTCGCCAAGCAGCGTGGCGCTTGGCGAAGTCTTCGTTGATCTGCATTTTCTCGGGGTGGCTGAGCAGCACATGGCCCATGACGAGATTGCGCAGCATCAGGGCCGCGCTGTCACCCATTGCACCTTTGGATAGGCGGCTATCGACGGGAAGGAAAGCCAGCTGGATGTTTTCCAGTGCAGTTTTGCCCGCCCCTTTTGCCACGTAGGCCAAGACGTTAAGCGTTAATTGCGCCGGTTCAGTCAGCGCTTTTATCCAGGGCTTTTCTGCAAGGGTTTCGTGGTTCAGAAATCCATTCAGCTCACCCGCTCGACCGGCCAGCGCCGTGAAGTCAGAGACGCCTTGCATCAGACGATTGGCCTCATCTGTCAGGGCTTGTTTAATTGAATGAGAGAAACCAAACCGGGCCAAGCC
>Ga0247814_10001993_pt1 | contig 11425 bp, 7 predicted proteins | sample UWRJL179409R1_FD_179947 | JGI IMG/M metagenome (GOLD analysis project Ga0247814, IMG submission 179947) | Plant litter microbial communities from Arlington Agricultural Research Station in Wisconsin, United States - UWRJ-L179-409R-1 | ecosystem: Environmental > Terrestrial > Plant litter >...
GTTTTTACTCTATATCCCTGTGAAAATAATGTGGTTGAACTAAAAATTAATAAAGTAGCTAACAGGAATATATTTCTTGATAATCTCATTCGTTTTATTTTGTTGTATCCAAATTAATTTGTGGCGACCAACGGGCTTCATCTGAATCTTAAAATGATGAAATGGCCTTAATAACCACAAAGATAGTATAATAAAAATTTCACACCTCAAATTTGAAGCCGAAATGGCATATCAGCGTATAGAGAGGGCATTCTGCTTGCTATTAAGCGCTTGTTATATTTAGGCTTAGCGGATGTTAAATAATGTTATGATATGATTTATTAAAGTGTGTATATTGCTGTTAATCAGTGGTATATATATGTTGTTTTAATTTATTCCCTGCAAAAGCGAATTTGCCGTCAGCAATGCTATATTTTTCATTAATTTTGAACGTTTTGGGTTAAATGCTTTGCTATTGTTACATTCACACACAGATTTGAAATTTTTACGGATTATATTTTTATTGAGCACTATCTTTCTACTGACAGTGACTGGTCATGCTGCATTTGCATTTTCCGGATTCGCGATGCGTCAGGTATTGCAACAGCAGGACACCTCGGGAAGAGATACGGTGAAAACACGTGCAAATCCGGGAGGAAAAACTAGTGTGGGCAAGGGAGCCGATTCCAAAATTGAGTACTCTGCGGTCGATTCCACTAAATACAGTAAGGATAAAAGTATCATTTACCTGTATGGTAAGGCAAGGGTAATTTATCAGTCTTTCGAACTTGATGCAGATTATATTACTTATAACTCAAAAACAAATACTGTTTTTGCCAGCGGCAGAAAAGATGCCAAAGGAAAATATGTAGGCAAGCCGATCTTTAAAATGGAACAGCAGGGATCTTCTGTAGCAGATTCACTGTTTTATAATACCAGAACCAGCAAAGGAACAGTTTTTAATACGTTTACGGAGCAGGAGGGGGGATTCTTTTCCGGCGGACAAAGTAAGCGGCAACCGGACAATGAAATTCACGTAAAGGGGATGACTTACAGTACTTGTAACTTGCCACATCCGCATTTTGGCTTGTATATCACTAAGGGGATTGTAACTGATAAACAGATTATTACCGGTCCGGTTTACCTGAAGATAGAGGATATTCCATTGCCACTTGGACTGCCTTTTGCATTTTTCCCCAAACCGAACAACCGTACTTCCGGGATCATTATGCCGAGTATTGGTGATGACGCCACAAGGGGATTCTTTTTAAGGGATGGTGGTTATTACTTAAATCTGAATGATTACTGGGACGCTAAAATATTAGCGACGGTTTATACGTATGGTTCTTACAGTGCTTCCTTAAATACAAATTATACGAAGCGATACAAATATAATGGGAGCATCAGGCTGGATTATGCGAATAACCGCTATGGTGTAGAGGGAACGCCTGAATATGCACCTAAAAAGGATTATAGTATCCAATGGTCACATTCGCAAAATGCAAATGCGAACCCGGGAACAAGTTTTGGTGCGAGTGTAAATATCAAAACAAGTACGTATAATAATAATACAGCCGGATCGAATACTTATAATGCATATGCGATTACGGAGAATTACCTGAACTCAAATATTACTTATGGTAAGGTATTTGGCGACGGACTGTTTAATTTAAGTGCAGGTGCTTCACATTCACAAGATACAAGAACGAGATTGGTTTCCATTTCATTGCCTACGGCTTCATTGAATATGTCCACCATTAGTCCGTTCGACTCCAAAAAACGTTTGGGTGAACAAAAATGGTATCAAAAACTAACGGTAGGTTATAGTTTACTGACCGCGAATTCAATCAATACGCCGGACAGTCTTTTGTTCCGGAGAGAATCTTTGAATAAGTTAAGTAATGGTTTTAGTCATTCTGTACCGGTGAGTATCAACTTCACCGCACTGAAATACTTCAACTTTAACGCAGGTGGAACTTATCTGGAGAAATGGCATTTTCAATCTACGCGCCAGACTGCTGTGAGAGGTGCGTTACTGGATGGTGTGGTACAACCCTATAGTTTGATCAGAGATACAGTAAACGGATTTAACAGATCTGGGGAATACAGCTTTAATATGGGTGTGTCTACGAAGATCTACAATACCGCGCAGTTCAATAACCTGGGGAATCTGAAGGCATTACGTTTGGTGATGACACCTACGGTAAGTTTTAATTACCGTCCTGATTTCTCTGATCCTTCGAAAGGAAATTACAAAATATTGCAGTATCAGGATGGCGCAACGGTTTGGGATCCTATATATAACAGGGCTAAACGTTATTCTATTCATGATGGATTACTCTATGGCGGTCCGGGTGAAGGAAGGAGTGCAACGGTCAATTTTGGTCTGGACAATACACTGGAGGCGAAGGTTTTCTCAGCAAAAGATACGACAGGTACAGGCATGAAAAAGGTACCGATCATCCAGGGACTGGCATTTAATGGTACTTACGACTTTCTGAAACCGGTTAATAAGCTATCCGAACTGAGCTTTAGCGGTCGTTCTCAATTCACAGATAAATTCGGGATTACCTATGACGGTTCATTTAACCCTTATTTTGTGCGTGACTCTGTGTTGAATAATGTGAGGGGCAGGGCATTGACCAATAGTTATACGCTTCCTCAGTTAACGAGGTTCAGTTTATCATTTGGCTATAGTCTGAATGCTGATGCTTTCAAAAAACGGAATGAGAACCTGGATGATGCAGCAAAACAAGCGCAACAAACGGGAATGACGGCAGAACAGGCAGCTCAGCTGGCATTGGTAAGTAGTGACCCGAACGCCTTTGTCGATTTTAAGATTCCATGGAACTTTACCTTCTCGTATCGTTTCGACTATAGTAAGGCACCTACAGCTTTCGTTTCTACTTTAACAAATACGCTGAACTTCAATGGCGATTTCAATGTAACGCCACTGTGGAAAGTACAGTTTACTTCCGGATACGATTTTCAGAGTAAAGGGCTTTCACCTACATCATTCTCTATTTACAGAGATTTGCATTGCTGGGACATGAGTATTCACTGGATTCCTGTAGGACCATACAGAAGCTATAACCTGACCATCAAAGTGAAGGCTTCGATATTGCAGGATTTAAAACTAAGCAAGCAACAGGCTTATTATACACGTTTTTAATAGAATTTTATGTTAGCTGAAATCATAACCATCGGTGATGAAATCCTGATTGGCCAGATCGTAGATACCAATTCTGCCTGGATGGCAAAATCGCTGAATGCGATAGGGATTAAGGTAAAACAAATCACTTCTGTATCTGATGATGCAGAACATATTATAGAAGCCATCACTCAGGCAGAAAAAAGGGCAAAGATTATCCTGATTACCGGCGGACTGGGGCCGACCAAAGATGATATCACCAAGTTCACACTTGCGCGTTATTTCAATATGGGGATGCGTCGTGATCAGGCAACGCTGGATCATGTAACGGAGATCTTCAGAAAGTATAAACGTCCGATGATAGACGTGAATATTCGTCAGGCGGATGTGCCGGATGGATGTGAGGTAGTCCAGAATAAAAATGGAACAGCACCATGTATGTGGTTTGATCGTGGGGAACATATTATCGTATCTATGCCGGGTGTGCCATTTGAAATGATGTACCTGATGGATGAAGAAATTCTTCCGAGACTGAAAAAATCATTTGACCTCCCTTTTATTTACCATAAAACGATATTAACTGCCAATATAGGTGAGTCTTTCCTGGCACAGGAAATCGCTGCGATTGAGGATAACCTGCCAGCAGGGATCAAACTGGCTTATCTGCCTAAACTGGGACAGGTAAGATTGCGTTTAAGTGCTTCGGGAACTGATGAGGAAAAGCTAAAACTGGAAGTGGATCATTGGTCTAAGCAGATTGTAGCGCAGATTAAACCATTTGTGGTGGTAGAGGATGATATCGCTTTGGAGAAAGCGGTGCTGGATATCATGAAAGATCGTCAGCTTACTTTATCAACGGCGGAGAGCTGTACCGGTGGATATATTGCGCACCTGATTACGCAGCATGCTGGCTGTTCTGCGGTTTATGAGGGGGGAGCGGTGACGTATTCATATGAGCTGAAGCAATCTGTGTTAGGGGTAAGTGAAGAAACACTGAATCAATTTGGTGCAGTGAGCGAGCAAACGGTAAAGGAAATGGCGCTAGGTGCAATTGCTCATTTTAAAACGGATTACAGTGTGGCAGTAAGCGGAATTGCTGGTCCTGATGGTGGTACGGAAGACAAACCTGTCGGAACTGTCTGGATAGCAGTGGCAACCAAAAATGGAGTGGTAGCTAAGCTGCATACCTTTGGTAATAAAAGGATCCAGAATATAGAGCGATCTGCCATAGCAGCCCTTACAATGATTTTAAATCAGTTGAATCTGGATGCCAATTAACTATAAAAAAGCCTTACTTTTGTGCGTGACACCAAATTTATTGTAAACTAAATGGCTCAATACGAATTATTATTACCTAAAATGGGTGAAAGTGTTGCAGAAGCAACTGTGATCAAATGGTTAAAACAACCAGGTGATATGATCAGTTTGGATGATACACTGCTGGAAATTGCAACGGATAAGGTAGATTCAGAAGTTCCTTCTCCTGTAGCTGGAAAATTGATTAAACAATTGTTTGGTGAGGATGAAGTAGTACAGGTAGGTGCTGTAATTGCACTGATCGAAACTGACGCTGCGGAGCAGAAGCTGACTCCTGTAGAAGAAGCACCAGTTGCAACTGTTACTGAAGAAGAATCCGCACCTGTGCAGGAAGAAAATATTCCTGGTACAGCTTTATTAAATGATACGGTTACTCCTTCTGATAGAGAGACGATAACGGATGCAGACCGCTTTTATTCACCGTTGGTGAGAAGCATTGCTGCACAGGAGAAAATTAGTGCGGATGAACTGAAAGGTATCAGTGGAAGTGGCGCTGAAGGTAGACTAACGAAGGACGATCTTTTAAATTATATACAAAACGGCAGAAAGAGCGGTGCAGCTGTTGCGCAAACGACAGGGTACTCGTCGGCCGCAAACAAACCTGCAGCATCTGATGCAACGGTTGTGAGTGCACCTGTAATTAGTGCACCTGCGGTAAGTGTGAGTGGCGGCGACGAAATCATAGAAATGGACAGGATGGGCAAGCTCATTTCAGATCATATGGTGATGAGTAAGCATACCTCTGCACACGTGACTTCATTTGTTGAAGCGGATGTGACGAACATGGTGCTTTGGCGCGAGAAGGTGAAGAAGAACTTTGAGAAAAGGGAAAATGAAAAGATCACTTTTACACCTATCTTCATAGAGGCAGTAACAAAAGCAATCAAAGATTACCCGATGATCAATGTTTCAGTTAACGGAACGCAGATCATCAAAAGGAAAGATATCAATATTGGTATGGCTGCTGCTTTGCCAAGTGGTAACCTGATTGTTCCTGTAATTAAAAGGGCTGATCAGCTTAACCTGGTGGGCCTGACAAAAGCAGTGAATGATCTGGCTAACAGGGCAAGGGCTTCGAAGCTTAAGCCTGATGAAACGCAGAGTGGTACCTTCACATTAACTAATGTTGGTTCATTTGGTAATGTAATGGGTACGCCGATTATCAACCAGCCACAGGTAGCTATACTTGCGGTAGGGGCAATTAAAAAGAAACCTGCAGTATTGGAAACTGAATACGGTGATGTGATTGCGATCCGTCATATGATGTTCCTGTCCCTTTCCTACGACCATAGGGTAGTGAATGGTGCACTGGGTGGTATGTTTGTACGCCGTGTAGCGGATTACCTGGAAAACTGGGATGTGAACCGCGAGATTTAAGAAAAAGAATGATCAGCTAAGGATAGTATTCAAAAACAGAGCTATCGTCATCCTATATTAAATGCAAAAGGCCGGATAATTATCCGGCCTTTTGCATATCAAAACAAAAATTAAAAGGGACTAGTTAAACAATACTTCCTCGCCTGCAATCACTTGGATCTGCTGATCTGTATAGGTAAATCTGCCGGTATGGGCAATGAAAACATCTTTTTGTACGAGCAAATCTTTATTTGCAATGAGTGATTTCAGGCTAACACTGCCAATCACATATTTGTAATCGTCGCGCGAGAAACGCTCTACGATATTTTCTATCTTCAGCTTTTCAACGGTATATTCGTGAACATATCTCAGGTAAACTTCAATGTTTACGTTGTCTGTATGGATTAAGCCGTTTTGCTGATGGTATTTTTTATATTCATATCTGTAGCCATAACGTAAAGCTGCAATGTCTGATAGTACCGCTGCACCGGTAGGGTGACCGCCAGCACCTTTTCCAAAGAAAAACTGTTTGTCTGCAAAGGCTGCCTGTACGGTGACACCATTGTATTCGTTCTCTACGTTAAACAGAAAATCATCTGATTTTACGAACTTAGGCAATACATAGGTAACTACTTGTTTGGTACTGATCTTACGTGCTGTAGGTACCAGTTTAATCTTGAAATTCTTCTCTCTGGCATACCTGATATCATGCTCGGAAAGGTTTTGGATACCAACGTTCAGGATTTTATCGGGGTTGATAAACAAACCATAAGCATGTGCAGTAGCGATAGCGAGCTTGAATTTAGGGTCATAACCTCCTACGTCCATAATGGGGTCGGTCTCCGCAAAACCAAGGTCCTGTGCTTGTTTAAGGGCGACTTCATAAGGAAGGTCTTCATTGAAGATCTTGGAAAGAATATAGTTGGATGAACCGTTGAAGATACCGCTGATACCGTGCAGTAATTCATTGTCATAATACTCTTCCAGGTTTCTGATGATGGGAATACTTCCGCATACCGCACCTTCATACAGGAGCGAAGTGCCGTGTTCTGCTTGTAGTTCTACCAATTCTGCGAGGTGATTGGCAATCATCTTTTTATTGGCAGAAACTACATGTTTGCCACTGGTTAAAGCGCGTTTCGCAATGTCAAAAGCTGCATCTGCATCATCAATTAATTCTACAATTGTATTGATCTCTGGATTATTCAGGATCTCATTATGGTCGGTGGTAAACAATCTGGCATCTAGGCTTCTTTTTTTATCAGGATTTTTAATTGCTATTTTAATGATCTCCAGATTAAGGTCCTGTCCCTGAATGATGTCATGTAATCCCTGACCTACCACTCCAAAACCAAATATTCCAATTTTTAGTCGCTTACTCATTATGCTGTTTTATGCAGTTTTATAATTTTTTTATTTACGCTTTCTTTTAAAAAATTACCAATGATATTGGTAAGGATGTCCGTCTCGATCAGGAAACCATCATGTCCGTAGGCAGAATTGATACTATGGAATTCTGCACCGGGAATATGATCGCCCAGGTATTTCTGCTCAGAAATAGGGAAGAGGAAATCGTTCTCAATTCCTATCACTAGTGTGTTGGATTTAATCGCAGCCAATGCATCAATGACACTTTTCCTTCCGCGGCCAACATTATGGCTGTCCATCGCTTTGCTGAGGTACCAGTAGCTGTAGGCATTGAAGCGTTTACATAATTTTTCTCCCTGATAATTCTGATAAGAAGAAGCTCTGAAACCGCCTGTTTTATCGTTTACACTTTCTACCTGTGTTGCTCCATATGCTTCATAGGTACGGTAAGAAAGCAGGGCGATACTTCTTGCTACTTTTAAACCCTTGATGCCGCCATCTGGCTGCTGAGCGTAAAAGGTACGGTCGGCCGTAATGGCTAAACGCTGACTTTCATTAAAGGCGATTCCCCATGGAGAATGAAAGGCATTGGTAGCTACCAGGATCAGGTTTTGTATTTTGTTGCTTTCTGCAATGGCCCATTCTGACGCTTGCTGCCCCCCTAAAGAACCACCGATCAATACCTTGATCTCTTCTACACCGAGATTTGCTGCCAGTAATTGATGCGCAGCCACCAGATCTCTGATTGTAAACTCAGGAAAAGCCAGGTAATAAGGCTGTCCTGTTACAGGATTAATGCTTAGCGGATTGGTTGTTCCATAATTGGAACCCAGTACATTGGCACATATGATATAGTGATCTTCAGGATTAAATAAAGCATTTTGTCCGAAAAGCCCACTCCACCAGTCCAGCACATCAGCATTTGCCGTTAGCGCGTGACAAGCCCAGATTACATTGTCTTTTTTTGCATTGAGCTTCCCATAGGTATGGTAAGCAATTTGTAATCCGCGTAACTTCTTTCCGTTTTCTAACTTAAATACTTTAGGATATTGATATATATTCGTTGATGGCATTGTTGTAATCTTAAAATAGCGTTGTATTAGTTTCCTGACTGAATTTTTGCAAATGCCTGTTCAAGATCGGCCTTGATATCATCAATATGCTCTATTCCTACAGATATGCGCAGCAGCTGCGGCGTTACCCCGGCGGCCAGTTGTTCTGTTTCACTCAGTTGCTGGTGTGTAGTCGCTGCCGGCTGAATAATCAGCGTTTTAGCGTCGCCAACATTGGCCAGGTGACTGATGAGCTGGAGTTCATTTACCAGTTGTGTTGCGTTTTCTTTTCCACCATGCAGTTCAAAAGATAACACGGCGCCAAATCCGTTCTTCAGGTATTTTTTTGCATTCTGATGATAAGGGCTGCTTTCCAGACCTGGATAAAACACTGTTTTTACGGCTTCATGGTTTTGCAACCAGGTGGCTAATGCGAGTGCGTTATCTACATGGCGCTGTACACGGAGTGATAAAGTTTCCAGGCCTTGTATCAGGAGAAACGAATTGAAAGGGGCAAGGGAAGGGCCGAAGTCGCGTAAACCTTCTACACGTGCACGAATGATGAACTGGATATTTCCGAAGTCGCTGTTAATACCAAACACGTCACTAAAGACCAATCCATGGTAACCCTCTGAAGGTTCAGTGAATTGTTTAAACTTTCCGTTTCCCCAATTGTAATTTCCGCCGTCTACGATAACCCCGCCAATACTTGTGCCATGGCCGCCAATCCATTTGGTGGCTGACTGCACTACGATATGCGCGCCATGCTCCAATGGTTTAAATAGGTATCCTGCTGCACCAAAAGTATTGTCTACAATCAGTGGCAGATCATGTTTTTGGGCGATCAGTGCAATATTTTCAAAATCAGGGATGCTGAAAGAAGGGTTACCAATAGTTTCCAGGTACAGTGCTTTTGTATTTCCGTCAATCAGCGACTCCAAAGCGGCTAAATCATCAGGATCAGCGAATCTTACCTCTATTCCCAAACGTTTAAATGCAACTTTAAACTGGTTGTAACTACCACCATACAGGTGAGAAGAAGAGATAAAGTTATCTCCAGCTTCGAGGATATTGTTCAATGCAATAAACTGTGCGGCTTGCCCGGATGCTACAGCAAGGCCCGCAACACCACCTTCTAGAGCGGCTACACGTTTCTCGAATACGTCTGTAGTAGGATTCATGATCCTGGTATAGATATTACCAAACTCTTTTAATGCAAATAAGTTGGCACCATGTTCTGAGCTTTTAAACCCATAAGATGTAGTCTGGTAAATAGGTACAGCTCTGGATCCTGTTGTGGGATCAATTTCCTGACCTGCATGCAATTGTAATGTTTCGAATTTATAGTTGGCTGACATGATATTTAGTTTTGTTGTGAGAATTATGCATAAGTGTTTACGTACCTCTTAAAAGAGGCCTTCCGTCTGATTAGAAAATAGGAGGGAAGATTTTTAAACTATCCTATACAACAACACATACAGATGCATGCAGCCTGCTGAGGGTTATAAATATTTGCCGAAATAATTTCGCCTGATAGCGATTGGTTGATTGTTTTCATTTTGTTTTAATTTATCTTTCCAGGAAGCAATAGGCTAACTGGTCAGGAATTGGCACCTTCTCCTTTCGGGAGGGTTGCCAGTGGGTCTTAGAGCCTGTCTCTCGCCACTTCTTTATAAATCAAAGCCCCTGTAAAGAGGTGTTGACTTTAATAGCTTTCGCTATTATGTTACAAATGTAGATTTATTCTGTGAATCTCCAAAATAATATTCTGAAAATTAGTCAAATGTCTGTAAGTGAATGGTATAAATTCAAATTTATACCATTCTATTCCCGGGTGTATCCAGCCTGATTAGCTCAATGCCTGCTCAAAATCCTGAATAAGGTCATCTATATGTTCCAGTCCTACGGATATCCGAATTAAATTCTGTGGGGTTTTAGTGTCAGGTCCTTCTACAGATGCCCTGTGTTCGATTAAACTTTCCACGCCGCCCAGACTGGTAGCCTGTGCAAACAGTTTTACCGTATTTACCACCTTTTTCGCGCGCGCTGCATCACCTTTCACCAAAACAGATAACATTCCGCTGAAACCGGTCATTTGCTTAATGGCAATTTCATGCTGCGGATGCGAGGGCAGGCCCGGATAATATACTGCTTCGATCTCGGGATGGTTTTCCAGGTAAAGTGCCAGCGCCATTCCGTTTTCATGATGTCCTTTCATCCGGTAAGGCAAAGTTTTGATACTGCGCAGTAACAGAAAACAGTCGAAGGGAGAGGGTACAGCACCACCAATTTGCTGGATGTTTCTGATTTTCTCCCATAACTCCGTATGCGCAGCTGTAATCAGTACACCACCCAGCACATCGCTATGCCCGCCAATATATTTGGTAGAAGAATGCATGACCAGGTCGGCCCCATGTTCTATAGGATGCTGGAAGCATGGGGAAGCAAATGTGCTGTCACAAGCCAGTGTAAGTCCATGCTGTTTCGTTATAGCAGCAACTGCAGCAATATCGGTAATCTTTAATAATGGATTAGAAGGTGTTTCTATCCAGATCATCACCGTATTCTTTTTGATATAAGCAGCGATGTTGCTGACATCCGTCAGGTCAACAAAATCTATTTCCAGTGTATCTTTAAAAATAGAGAGCAGTTGTTTTTTAAAACCCCAGTACATATCATCCGGCGCAATGATATGGCTACCCGGCAGCAAAGCCTGGAAAACGGCCATACCAGCGGTATTACCAGAAGAGAAAGCGCAGGCGTCTGCACCTTTATCCAATGCTGTGAGTACTTTTTCCAATGCAGAACGGTTAGGATTACTGACACGGCTGTACATATGTCCGCCAGGATAACCGCCATTTTCATCTCTGAAAAAGGTAGTGGATAAGCTGATAGGTTGTGTAACATCGCCTGTTACACTGCGAGTTAAATTTCCGGCATGTATTGCAATAGTTTCGGTCTGCATAGAATTTTGTATTTTAATATTTTTGGCAGGATTTATGTAAGTTGAATTCGAAAATACAAGTATATGAAAAGAATATTAGTTATAGCTGCCATTTTATGTAGTTCATTAATGGTGTTACAAAGTTGCTCATCAACCAAAAATGCATCAGCAACAACAAGTTTAAGAAGGGGTAATGTATCGGGTAACTGGGTTTTAAACAATATCACGTTTGAAGGCGTACCAGCTGGTGCAGTAAAA
>Ga0247814_10001994_pt1 | contig 11424 bp, 10 predicted proteins | sample UWRJL179409R1_FD_179947 | JGI IMG/M metagenome (GOLD analysis project Ga0247814, IMG submission 179947) | Plant litter microbial communities from Arlington Agricultural Research Station in Wisconsin, United States - UWRJ-L179-409R-1 | ecosystem: Environmental > Terrestrial > Plant litter >...
GAACCTGTTCACCACGGCGCCCATCGGCGCGCTCCATAAACTGTTCAAGAAGACCGGCTGGAACGTGGGCGAAGTCGACCTGTTCGAGATCAACGAAGCCTTTGCCGCCGTGCCGATGGCGGCCATGAAGGACCTCGACATCCCGCACGGTAAAATCAATATCCATGGCGGCGCCTGCGCACTGGGCCACCCGATCGGTGCGTCCGGCGCACGCATCCTGGTCACGCTGATGGGCGCGTTGAAGCAGACCGGCGGCAAGCGCGGCGTGGCGGCGCTGTGCATCGGCGGCGGCGAAGCGACGGCCATGGCCATCGAAATGGTATGAATGATTGATAAGTAAAGGCTGACATGTCCACTGCACTCATCCTCGGCGCGTCGCGCGGTATCGGCCACGAACTGGTACGCCAGTACCGGCTCGATGGCTGGCGCGTGATCGCCACCGCACGCAAGCAGGCCGACTGCGACGCCCTGCAAGAACTGGGCGCCGAAGCGCACCTGCTGGACGTGAACGACACGGCCGGCATTGCGGCCATGGGCTGGAAACTCGACGACGAGCGCATCGACGCGGCCTGGCTGGTGGCCGGCGTCTACGGCCCGCGCCATGCGGGCTTTCCAACCGAAGCGGAATTCGACGAAGTCATGCACACGAACGTCTTGTCCGCGATGCGTTTGCTGCCGATCGTGGCCCCGCTGGTGGCATCGGTGCGCGGCAAGGTCGCCGTGATTTCATCGCACATGGGGTCGATCGGCGCGCGGACCAGCGCCAGCGGCTCGCTGTACCGGGCCAGCAAGGCGGCGCTGAACTCCGTGTTGGTGGACACTGCATTGACCTTCGGCGACGCGGGCGCAACGTGCGTCGCGTTCCACCCCGGCTGGGTGCAGACCGACATGGGCGGCAGCGAGGCCGACTTGCAGGTGGCCGACAGCGTGCAGGGCATGCGCAAGACCCTCGCCGGTATCAAGCACAGCGCCAACGGCGCCTTCCTGAACTACGACGGCACACCGATTCCCTGGTAACCCCATGATCCTGACCGAAGAACATGCAATGATCCGCGACGCCCTGCGCAGCTTTGCGCAGGAGCGCCTGGCGCCCAACGCCGCGCGCTGGGACCGTGAACACCACTTCCCCCAGGCCGAACTGAAGGAGCTGGCCGCGCTGGGCGCCTTCGGCGTGGCCGTGCCTGAGGAATACGGCGGCGCCGGCCTCGATTACGTGTCGCTCGCGCTGGTGCTGGAAGAAATCGCGGCCGGCGACGGCGGCACCTCGACCATCATCTCGGTCAACAACTGCCCGGTGTGCTCGATCGCCATGATGTACGCGAACGCCGCACAGAAAGAGCAGTGGCTCAAACCCCTGGCGCGCGGCGCCATGCTGGGCGCGTTTGCCCTGACGGAATCGCACGCCGGCAGTGACGCGTCGAGCCTGCGCACGACCGCCGTGGTCGACGGCGATAGCTACGTCCTGAACGGCTCAAAGCAATTCATCACCAGCGGCAAATACGGCGACGTGGCGATCGTCCTGGCGGTGACCGACAAGGCAGCGGGCAAGCGCGGCATCAGCGCGTTCTGGGTCCCGACCGACACGCCTGGCTACATCGTGGCCGGCATCGAACAGAAGATGGGCCAGCACTCGTCCGACACGGCCCAGATCCTGTTCGACAATTGCCGCATCCCGCGGGAGAACCTGATCGGCGCAGAAGGGCAAGGCTACAAGATCGCGCTGTCGGGCCTGGAGGGCGGACGCATCGGCATCGCGTCGCAGGCGGTGGGCATGGCGCGCGCCGCGTTCGACGCCGCGCTGGCTTACGCTAAAGAGCGCGAGAGCTTTGGCAAACCGATTTTCGAACACCAGGCGGTGCAGTTCAAACTGTCCGAGATGGCGACGAAGATTGAAGCGGCGCGCCAGCTGATCCACCACGCCGCAGCGATGAAGGACGCCGGCCTGCCGTGCCTGAAGGAAGCGGCCATGGCCAAACTGTTCGCCTCCGAAATGGCCGAACGCGTGGTGTCCGATGCGATGCAGATCCACGGCGGCTACGGGTATGTCAGCGACTTCCCGGTCGAGCGCATCTACCGCGACGTGCGCGTCTGCCAGATCTATGAAGGCACCAGCGACATCCAGAAAATCCTGATCGCGCGCGCATTGTGAATCAAACGCCCGCGCTAGCGATCCAGGCGCTCGAGCCGGGCCAGTTGCCGGCGCTGTTTGCCTACCTGGACGACCACCTGCGCGACAACGGCAAGAACGGCACGCCGCTGTTCCAGCCGATGGCCCGCAGCGACTCGACCTTCCCGGCCGAGCGCCGCGCCGCCTTCGCGAATGGCCTGGCCACGCCCATGGGTTCTCCCGGCTGGCGCCGCGCGTGGGTCGCCTGCACCGCCAGCGGCGCCATCGCCGGCCACATCGACCTGCGCGCCCGCCCCGAAAAGGCGGCCACGCACCGCGCCATGCTGGGCATGGGCGTACAGCGCCAGTACCGCCGCCAGGGCCTCGCGCGCCAGCTGCTGCAGGCGGCCCACGACTGGGCGCTGCACGAGACGCCGCTCGACTGGATCGACCTGGAACTGCTCACCACCAACGTGCCGGCGCGCGCGCTGTACCTGGCCACTGGCTACGCCGTCACGGGTGAAGTGGCAGACATGTTCCGCATCGACGGCGAAGCGCTGGGGTACACCTTCATGACGCTGGGTTTGCGCAAATAACTGCTGACGACATGCGCCAATCAACCCATATCGGGCAGGTTGTAAAAAAAACGCGCCGGTGCCACGCAAAATATTTTCTTCTGCTTACAACGCTGCCATACTCATCAGGAACATTCCACCATGTCACCTTGTCGAGAACCAGCCCATGCGTCCACGCCTGCCATCCTCCATGCTTGCCCTGCTGCTGGCCAGCAGCACTGCCTTTGCCGCACCTGCCTCGTTTACCCCCGGCAAAGGCCAGCTGTTATGCGGCGAGGGCGGCGAGCAGAAGGCGACCTGGAGCGGCGCCTGCAAGGACGGCTTCGCGCAAGGTTCCGGCATTGCCACGTGGACCGATGGCGACACGCCGAACAAGCTTGACGGCAAACTGGAACGCGGCGTGGTCAGCGATGTCGCCACGCTGGTGTTTGGCGAGACGACGTACATCGGCACCTTCGTGCGTTTCGATTCGGACGGCCAGGGCTTCTACAAATTCGCCGATGGCAGCATGTACGAGGGCGGCGTCGCGCCCGACGGGTTCAACGGCCAGGGCATCTTCGTCAATGCCGACCGCTCGCGCTACGAAGGCGAGTGGGTCAAGGGGCGCCGCGAAGGCCAGGGCCGCGCTAGCTTCGCCCTCGGCGGCAGCTACGACGGTCACTGGCGCAACAACCGCTTCGACGGCAAGGGCAGCATCGTCTACATCGGCGGGCGCACGTGGACCGGGGAATTCAAGGACGGCCGCGTGGCCGATGCGCCGCCACTGGCCGCCGTGGAAGCACGCACCTTCCGCATCACCAACACCGCCAGCCCGGTCGGCACCTACATTCCGGCCAAGACCGCCACATCGGCCGTCTCGGGCGCGCGCTGGTCCGACCTGAGCGAAGGCGAGCGCCGGATCGTGCGCGCACACTACGCCGCACTCGAAGAAGGCGACGAACCGCCGTATCCGGTCGAGGGCATGCGTCCCGTGTTCGCGTCGCTGACCAAGGTCGGCCACGTCGATCCTTTCTTTTCCGGCCAGGTGCGCATGCAGGTGCTGGTCGGCGCCGACGGCAAACCCAGGTCGGCCGCCACGATCGGCAAGCTGCCGCCGAACGTGGCGCGCTTCCTGGCCGGCATCCTGATGATCACCGGGTACAAGCCAGCGGTCTGCCACGGCAAGCCGTGCGAGATGCTGATGCCGCTGACGATGAACTTCGAGCGTACCCTGTAGGCATCGACGCGGGCGATGCCGGCGCTGCCCGGCAGCGTGCGCACTTGTGCAAAAAGGAAACAGCAGTGCCTTTCAGCCATCTGAATCGTTTGCCTTTTCCAAAGATTCGGGCCTACACTCGACCGATGTCATGGAGGGATTTCTTTCTCATGCGACATCAATAGAGCGCGCCGGCACGACCGGCACACAAGCGCCATTGCACATACGGAAAATATCATCGATGCTTTCGATCGCCCATAAAGTCGAGCAGATCGTGTCCGAATCGGCGTTCCTGACGGAAGGCTTGACGCTGGGCCTGATCAATTTATCCGAACTGGCGCGCCAGCTGCGCCCGCAACTCGAAACCGACCTGTGGAAGCCCGTCGGCCAGGCTGCCATCGTGATGGCGCTGCGCCGCCTGGCCGAGCGCCTGCCGGCCAATGGCCAGGCCCACGCGATCCTGTGCACGCCCCGCATGGGCGAACTGACCACCAGGAACGAGTTGTCGATCTCCACCTTCCGCCTGTCCGACAACAGCCTCGAATGCCAGCGCCAGCTGCTGGCGCTGGCCGAACCGTATCCGGGCATGTACGTGACCGTCACGCGCGGCGTGCATGAGATGCTGGTCGTGTCCAGCCGTCCGGTGGCGCACCTGGTCGACCAGGCATTTGGCGCCGAACGGCTGCTGGCGCGGGTAGATAACTTGACGGCGCTGACGCTGCGCCTGAACCCCGAAACGCGCCGGACCCCGGGCATTTATCACGCCGTACTGAAACAACTGGCATGGGACAAGATCAGCGTGATCAACATGATGTGCACGTTTTCCGAACTGACGATCCTGCTGGAGCAATCGCAGACGGGCAAGGCGTTCGCGGCGCTATCGCAGATCGTCGGACATTGACATTGACCGTCAGTGCTGCACGCCCAGTACCGCATGCGCGCTGTCCACGACGTACAGGAACACCTTGTCGACCAGCTTCCAGTTGCCCTTGGCATCGGCGCGCAGGATGAACCGGACCGGCACCGACGGCGTATTGTCGGGGTCTTCGGGCCCGAGCTCCTTGCCTTCCAGGACCAGCGCCCGGGTGCTGTGGCTGACGACGCTGGTGACCAGGCGCACCGGGCTGTCGAAGGCCACAACGGGCGACGACAATTCCGGCTGCACCACGTAGCGGCCGTTGCTGAAAGTCGCAATGGCCAGCTGGGTCTGCTGGGCCTGCTCGGTCCCGGCGCCGCCGAAACAGCTCATGTCGCCCACCCACAGCACGGCGTACCGGGCCTGGAACGCGCCCTGGTAGCCACTGGACAGCATCAACACATCGCTTGGCCGCACCTGCACGCCGGCGCACGCAATGGCATTGGCATAACGTTCGACTGCGCTGGCCACGCCGGCACTGGCGGCGGCCGTCGGCGCAAGCTCGGTACACCAGGCGAACGAGGGGGCAAGGCAAACCAGGGCCGCGGCGATGATTTTCACGATGCTGCCTTTCGATAAGCCGGTTGTTTCACATCGGCGGGGCGACGCCGTCCTTTTCCACCACGATGCGCGTGGCCGTGTAGCTGCTGCTGGAACCCGTGGCCATGACGAACACTTTTTTGCCGACGATCAGGTCGGCGCGCATGGCTGGTGCGAACGTCACGACGGGCGTGCCTTCCGGCACCAATACTTCCTTGCTTCCGCCCTTGTACGACAGCGTCAGCACCCGGCCCTGGACACCGCTGGCGACCATGTCGACGTTGGCATTCGTCATCATGCTGCCAGGCATCAGGTCCCAGGCGTAATGGCCCTCACCGGTCCCACGCGCCGCTTCAGGGAACACCACCACCTCGAGGGCTGTCAGTTTGCCGTCGGTGCCGGTTTCCGTGGCGGTGCCGATAAACGCATCTTTCTTGATGGCTGCCAGCGCGATGTTCTTGACGGCGCCCACGTTGACGTCGGACTGCAGCGCCATCTTGACCAGCTCGCCACTGCCGCGGCGCTTGACGGTGATGGTGTTGGCATCGACGGCCGCGATCTCGCCGCGGATGCGGGTGGGCGCCGGGGAGTCCTGGGCAAACGCCGCGGCACTGCTCAACAGGGCGGCGCCGGCGAGCAGGCGCAAGGTAGTGGTGGCAAGGGTCATGGCAATCCTGGGGGAGTGGCGGTGCATGCCCCAAGATAGCAGGTTTGGCCAGCGATGAGCGCTGCGTTGCGCCTACCCCTCAGCTCCCCCGGCCGCTGCCGTCGTGCGCCTGCGCTCGACGATTTGCCTGGCGCGCACGTGTCCGTGGCTGGCGGCGCGCTCGAGCCAGTGCGTCGCCTGCTCCGCATCGGTGTTTTTGCGGTACACGCCGTACAGTTTGTATTCGGCATCCGGATTGCCCTCGTCTGCCTCTTGCTGGAGCCACGGCGCAATGCCGGCGCTTTGGCCGAACGGGTCGCCGCCCAGATACGATATATACAGTTTCTTCTGGCTCGACGCGAACAGCACGCGGTGGGCGCGCAGGAAGTCGCGGCCCAGGTAGACGTCGGCGCCATGCTTGCTCTCGTAGTCCAGCACGCCGAGACGCACGTCGGTGATCAGTTCCTTGCCAATGACGATCTTCTCGAAGCGCGCGCTCCAGTGCGCGGCGCGGCCCTCGCCGACGCCGGCCATATCGGGCATGCGTTTGACGTCGGGTGCATCGAGGCGCAAGCCGACCCGCTTGGCCGCCGCCAGTGAAATGGAGCTGGTCTCGGCGCCGGTGTCGATGATGGCGTCGAACTGCTGGCCATTGACGTCGACCGTGAACTGCGGGTTCTCGCCCTGGCCATAGCGCCAGGCATACGGAATGACGGAGACCGGCACCCCGGTCCAGTAAGCCAGAAAGCTGTCCTTGCAATTGCGCGGCCGGAAAAATTTGATCTCGCGCTCGGCGAGAAACACTTCCAGGTCGGCCTGCATCAGGAATGGCGCGCCGACGATCGCATCGAACCAAGGCAGGCTGCCAGGCTCCCCGATGACGCGCATGATGGTCGATCCGCTGCGCGTGGGCCCGACCTCCATGTCGTCGATGCGCGCCTCGTACAGGCGCGTCTCGCCGCCGATGCCGGTGACCCATGACACCGTCGGATGCAGTTTCAGGTTCAGCGCCTCGACCAGGCCGCGTGTCAGGGCACTGGTGTTGGAACCCGTATCCATCAGCATGCGCAGCGGCTTGCCATTGACCGAACCGGCGATGGTGGGCACCAGCGCCGGACCAGCATACTTGACGGGCAGCGCGGCCAGTTCGATGTAGGTGCAACCGTCCGCAGCAAGGGCGGGACCAGTGGACAGGAAAGCCGCTAAAGCAGCGGCGGCAAGGCGCGGAAAGAAGAAGGGCATGGCAGCATTGCAGAGAAGTTAACCACCATATATTAGCCTGTATTTACGACCAAAACTATATCAATCAAACGACTGCCGCTGCATGCAGGGTGATGGTCTGGCGCCGCGTGTCGAGCGTGGCCTGGATACCGATCGGCAGCGTGCACTGGTTGCGGATATGGCCGATGGAATAACCGGTGACGGCGGGAATGGGCAGCGGGTCGAGGTGCAGCGCCAGCGTCTGGGCCAGCGTCAGGGACGGGTCGTCCGCTTCCGGCGCGCAGTTTTCGCAGATGCCGATGATGACGGCGGCGGCGTTGCACAAGCCGCCGGCCAGGTCGATCTGCGTCATCCAGCGGTCGATGCGGTACGGCGCTTCATTGACGTCTTCGAGGAACAGCAGCGCGCCGGCGATGTCGGCCGCATAGGGCGTGCCGGCCAGCGCACTGACCATCGAGAGGTTGCCGCCCATGAGCACACCGGTGGCCAGGCCGGCGTGGATGGTGCGCGTCGCATACAGCGGGTCGGTCAGACCTTCATACGCATTGGCCGACGACATGGGGATGCGCGTCTGCGGCTGCGGGTCGAACAGCACGGCCAGCAGTTGTTCGCGTGCGTAATCGGACAGCGTCGACGACGCGACCGGGCCGTGGAACGTCACCAGGCCCGCGCAGCGGTGGATCGCCAGGTGCAGGGCCGTGATGTCGGAGTAGCCGAGCAGGATCTTGGGGTGGGAACGGATCAGCGCGTAGTCGAGGCTTGCAAGCAGCGAGATGCAGCCGGAGCCGCCGCGGATGGCCCAGATGGCATCGACCTCCGGGTCCGCGAACATGGCGTGCACATCGTCCACGCGTTGCTGCACCGTGCCGCCGTAGTTGCCGAAGACGGCGCGCAGGTTGGCGCCATATTTCACGCGGCAGCCCAGGCTGTCGATATTGCGCACGGCTTTGGCGATCGCCGCCTCAGTCGTGTAGCCACCTGGCGCGACCAGGCCGATCACGCCGCCCGGCTTTAAACGCGGGGGCTTGACCAGCGTGCGGGCCGGCGCACCGGCTGCGATGGCAGGCGCCGCCATCCCCGCAGCGATGAGCGCTGCAAATGTCCGCCTGCCGATACGTCCCGCCATAGTCCTCCGTTTAAAACGTGTACTTCGCCAGCAAGGTGTACGCCCGGCCGCGCGGATCCGCCACGCGCGGATCCCAGCCTGCGCCCACCACCTCGTCGACATTGTGCGCCGTGAATGGCGGATTCTTGTCGAACAGGTTCTGGACGCCGGCCGTGAGCGACACGTGTGGGATGCCAGTGTACGTGACGGACAGGCCGAACGTCAGGTAGTCGTCGACCAGCGGGTCGAAACCGGCCGGAAACGACCTGCCGCCGTTCGGCACCTGGTCGCGGTAGCCGCTGGCGTAGCGCGACGACAGCAAACCGCTCCAGTCGCCTTTTGCCAGCGACAGCGTCGCATTCGATTTCCAGCGCAGGTACAGGTCGCGCGTATAAAAACTGCCGACATATTCCCGGTACGCCTGGCCCGGCAGTTCGGAAAACTTGAAGCTTTGCGTCCAGGTGCTGTCGACCTGCGCCGCCCACTTGTAGCCATCCCACGCGGTGCCTTCGGCATGCAGGCCGATGTCGGCGCCGCGCGTCTTGCTGCCGGCCGCATTGATCCAGCCGGCTTGCACGTAGTTGATGGTGTCGTCGGGATTGCGGATGATGTTCCCGGCCAGCGTCACCGGGTTGGCCAGCACGATTTGCGGCGTGCGGTTCAGGATGCGGTCTTTCGAATTGATGGCCCAGTAGTCGACCGACGCCGACCAGCCCTTGACCGGTTCGATGACGAAACCGAGGCTGCCCTGCTTGGACGTCTCCGGCTTCAGGTTCGGGTTGCCGCCGGATTTGTAGTCGAGCCGTTCGATGGCGCAAAAGCGGGGGTCGCCCGGGTGGGAAGCGCAGCCGACCGGGTCGTTCACGCCGCTTGGCAATTCCTGGTCCAGCGACGCCGTGTACAACTGCGTAAAACTCGGCGCGAGAAAACCCTTGCTGGCCGAGCCGCGAAAGAGCAGCGATTCGAGCGGCTGGTAGCGGAACGCGACTTTCGGATTGGTGGTGGCGCCAAACACGCTGTACTGGTCGCGCCGCACGGCCAGCTGCACTTCCAGGTCTTTCAATACCGGCACCAGCAATTCGGCATAGAAGGCTTTTACGTCGCGCGAGGCTTTCGGCAGGCCGGCGTTGCCGGGTGCGAGCAGGATCTGGGTCGCGTCGGCGTCCTGCGTGTAGGTGTAGTCTTCGCGGCGCAGGTCGAAGCCGACGGCACCGGCCAGCGCGCCCGCCGGCAAATCGAACAGTTCGCCGGACAGGTTGCCGTCGACCTGCGTCATGCCGGTTTTACCGTGCTGCAGGTCGCCGCGGAACTTGGTCGACTCGAGCAGCGCCAGCGCGGCGGGCGTCTGCACCTGGCCCGGCAAAATGAACGGGTTGATGACGCCCGTGCCGAGCGCCGCGTACAGGCGGCTGGTGTTGGCGTAACCGTCCAGGAGCGCCACCTGGCTCTTGCTCTGCGCGTGCGAGACGCCAACGCGGTAATCGTATTTGCCGGCCAGCGTGCCTTCGAAGCCGACCAGCACGCGCAGATTGTCGGTCGTGCTTTCCTGCGTGCGGTCGCCGAGCGGATCGGCGCGCCATTTGTAGATGATCGGTTTGGTCGGGTCGTACGAGGCGATGTACGGCGACAGGTCCTGGTAGTAAGGGCCGCCAACCGGGTACGCGTTGCCGGCCGCGAGCGTGGTCGAAATCTGGGCCGGCGTCAGGATCGCCAGCGCCTTGGTGCGCGAGGCCAGCGCCTCGACGAACATGCGGTGCTCCGGCGTGAACTGGTACGTGCCGCGCAACAGGCCGTTGGCGCGTTCGACCGGCACCTGGATGACGTAATCGCCGCCGTAATCGTAGGCGCACGAGTAGGTCGAGCGCAGCGGCGACGTCACGTCTTTCCACAGCGCGGTCTGGTACTGCGACATGCCGGGCACGGTATCGCATTTGCCTTGCAGGCTCAAAAGGCCGGCCTGCAGGTAGCGGTTCGGATCGCCCGGCCTGGTGAAACTGGCGCCCAGCGCCGTGCCAGCGCCGGTCAGCTGGTTGGCCGATGGCGTGCCGGTGGTATCCGGCGACAGGCCGCGCGATGGCTGGAAGCCGTTGGCGAAGCCGCGCTGGCTGGAATCGAGCCGTTCGCTCTTGTCCAGGGTCAGGCTGCCCATGATGTTGAATTTGTCGTCGTCCAGGTTGCCCGTGCCGCCAAGGAACGACAGGCTGTGGATGGCGCCGCCGCCCGCTTCGGTCTGGTTGGTCGAGGCGGCCAATTCCAGGCCGTTGTAGTTGGTCTTCAAAATGAAGTTGATCACGCCGCCGACGGCGTCCGTGCCGTAGATGGCGGAGGCGCCGTCCTTGAGGATTTCCACGCGTGCGATGGCGCCCAGCGGAATCGAATTCAAGTCGACCGCCTTGCCGCTGCCGCCGTGCGTGGCGATGCGGCGGCCATTCAACAGGATCAAGGTGCTGTTCGGCCCCAGGCCGCGCAGCGACGCGAACGAGCCGCCGCCACTGGTGCGGTCGGCGTCGGCGCCGAACACATTGTTGCCGGACACCTGGTTGTCGGCGCCGGTGCCGTTCGATGAAATCTGCTGCAGCAGCTGTTCGGCATTGGTGATGCCCTTCTTTTGCATCTGGTCGAAGGTGATGACTTGCACCGGCAAGGCGCCCTCCTTGGCGATGCGCTTGATGCTCGAACCCGTGACTTCCACGCGCGCCATCGGTGGTTCTGCGGCTTGCTGCGCCAGCGCGGGGCCGACTGCGCCCATCAGGGCCATCAGGTGTGCCAATTTTTTGAGCTTCACGGAGTTTCTCCTTGGGTGTGCAGGTCCGCGCCGGTATCGAGGGCGCGCATGGATACGCGTCATGTCTTGGCATGACGTCATGTGTTATCGAGATTAAGCGGCAGGGTGGCGCACCAGCCAATGAAATTTCCGGCTGACACCATAACTTGTTGGAATAGGCGCGCCGGCTGCACCTAGCGTGCCATTTTATTCATCCGCTCGCGCTCGGCAAGGTCGATATCGAGATAACGCCACGGCGTCAGCTCCACCGGGTGGCGCTTGTAGTTTTTCAGCCACGGCTGGCGCAGGTCGGCCGAGATCACGTGCGTCAGCGGGACCCACGGGTTGTAGGCTT
>Ga0247814_10001995_pt1 | contig 11423 bp, 9 predicted proteins | sample UWRJL179409R1_FD_179947 | JGI IMG/M metagenome (GOLD analysis project Ga0247814, IMG submission 179947) | Plant litter microbial communities from Arlington Agricultural Research Station in Wisconsin, United States - UWRJ-L179-409R-1 | ecosystem: Environmental > Terrestrial > Plant litter >...
AATTTCTCCTAATTTCAATTTTGGAGCTGATGATTTTACTGTTTCCATTAAAGTTAAAAAAGGTCTGACCAAAAACAGATCACGTGGAGACTACTATTATCAATGGCCTTCATTCTTAGGTAAGAGAACTAATGCAGGTTGGGGTGAAGGCAATCCAGGTTGGGACTTCTGTTTGTTCCAAGACGGATGGCGCTTTTTCGCAGCAGGCGGAGCTGGTTTCGGTGGAGGTACAGAAATTGGTGGCGCAAACTTCAGTGGTGAAACCTGGCATGACTTGACGGTTGTTATCGAAAAGAAAGCAGATGGTTTTAGATATGCCAAATTATACACTGATGGTGTCAAAGGAGTTACTAATGGTTCTCGCAATGAAGGATCTTATGAAGGACCAGGAGGTACAAAAGAAACCCCTGTTAGTGTTGATGTAAAGCTATCAGGTACTCCAAACTTTAATAATACTGCCCCTATGCGTGTAGGTTATTCAGATGGAGAAATTGATGGTGACTTTGGTAACATCAACTTAAATCTAGCTGAACTTAAAATATGGAAAGTTGCATTGCCTGAGGCGGTAGTTAAGCAATATGCTTGTGATCCAACCATGGATTCTAGTCACCCATATTATGATTACGTTTTAGGATACTGGCATTTAAATGAGGGATCAGGAAATACGATGAAAGACTTAGGTCCATTTACTGCAAATATGACTTTACAAGGTACATATGTTTGGGAATCGTTTACTGATCTTGTTTGTTCTCCAACTGTTACTGCGTTGGGTAATCTTGTGCCTAAAAATTCTGATTTACCAGCTCAAATCATTAGCTGGTTCAATATACCTCGTCAGGAATCATGGGCTTTGGATGGTAAGGTTTGGATATCTAATTAAAACGTTAAGCGGAGCCTTAATAGGCTCCGCTTCTAAAAATATTTATACTATTTCAATATGAAAAAAGTTTTTACTCTTCTGCACTTTTGTCTTTTAGCTACTTGTGCATCCGTATTCACTTCTTGTGAAAAGGAAAAACTTGATGATGTTCTGTCTAAAGAGCAATATGCAACTACTTCAGCATCTTTAGCTACTAAAACAGAAATTGGTACTGGAAGTACCTTTACACTTACCGGTGGTGAATTAACTGTTCCTGTAACAGTTGAATTTTCAAGTGCGACTTCCACGGCATTTACAGTACAGCTTACTGCAAATCCAGATACAGTCGCAAATTTAATATCTGCGGGAACCTTAGCTGCTGGTACCTTGCCTATTACAGCAGGATCATTTTCCATTCCGACTGTCTTAAATGTTCCAATCGGCGTATCTAAAACTACATTCGACCTTGTTGTCAGTAGATCTTTTTTAGAAGTTAACTATGGGAAAACTGTAGCCTTAGCTTTGAAAATGACAAGCCCAGCTAAAGGTAATACTATTGCTCCTGGCAAAAATGTTGGAATAGTTACTATAAATACTGCCCAAGCAATTGCTGCTGATGCTGTTCATTATATTGGCTTTGTAGCAAACACAGTATTGGTTCCTAATAGCAACAATTTTACAATCGGATCACAAGATTTAGTTATTCCTCTTCCTTTATCCTTAAGTGGTACGGCTGGTCCAACATTTACTGTAGATGTTACTAAAGATAATGGTGCAGCTACTGCAGCTATTGCAGCAAACGGGGGAGCTTCTGCTGCCGCTGTTTTACCTGACAATAGGTTTGCAGTTGGAAATGGTAAGGTTACTTTCGATCCATCAAAAAGTACTGCAACTTTGCAGCTTACTACAAACTTTTCTCAATTAATGGCTTTGACAGATAAGAAGTGGTTGATTGGTTTGACATTGAATAACCCAACTAAGTATCAAACAAGCGCCGAAAAGAAGACTATAATTGTTGTTATTGACGGCAATAATCTATCAAGACCTTACATTGGTAATGAAAGCACACAAGTTAGAGCTTATAGTGGTTCTCCTTTTTTAATATCAGGAACAATCGGTACAGCGTCTGAATTTATTCCTGCTGCCATATTTGATCTTGGAGGAGAAGGTGTTGGTTATCACAATAATAACCAGTCCAAAAATGGAGCTGGCGCTTTTAGACCAAACGAGTATGTTGATATTGTTAACGAAATTCCTAGAAGAGCTATTGGCTGGACTGAAAACAATGAATGGCTAAATTTCACTGTTAATGTTGAAGCTGATGGAATATATGATTTACGAGCATTCATCGGAAGTAGCAACACAAATGGGCGTTACAGTATATTTGTAGATGGTGTTAACATGACTGGCACTTTAGCAAATGCTAAGACAGGTAATGACAATTATGGAAATTATCAACCTAATCTTTCAACATTTGCCTTAAAAAAAGGAAGACATATCGTTAAATTTTTCATGAATGTTGGAGCATATGATTTCCAGGGTTTACAATTTACGAGAAAAAGCTAACTGACCATTAGTATTATAAAACAAACTATAACCACCACAATAAATGAAAAACTTAATTAAACCATTGGTTTTACTTCTTTTCGCTGGAGCACTTTCCTCCTGCGAAAAGGATCAACCAACCAATATTGTAGATGAGGGAGCTGTAATTAATCCCATTGCAAATTTTCAAGCTATCAAAGATCCTAATGATGCATTCTCTTACAGTTTCAAAAATCTTTCTTCTAAATACGAAAGGTTAGAATGGAGGTTTGGCGATGATACCTTAAGTACTGAAGATTCACCTAGTCATGTTTACTTGGCTACCGGCAAGTATCAAGTTGATTTAAAAACATTTTCTTCAACTGGAGCTGTTACCAGAAAACTTGTTGACCTTAACATTGCTCCTGACAGTGTAGCTAAAGTTACAGCTGTTAAGACAGGTGTGCAGAATCAGGTAAGGTTTGGTATAACTGTTAAAGCAAAGATCAAAACAATTGAATGGACATTTTCAGATGTTACTCCAAATGTTAAATCCAATTCTCTCGAGCCGGTTAGAACTTATAACTCGGGTTCATTTAATTCGTTTAGCGTGCATATAGTAACTGATAAAGGTTCAGTAATTGATTTAACGAAGTTTGTTACCCCAGAGGGATTAGCTGATAATATTACGCAAAATTATACTGCCTTTACAGCATCTACAAATAATACAAATGCAAATGAAAATGCTTCTAAATTAGTCGATAACAATCTAGAGACTAAAATTTATCTCGGAGGTCCGGCTTTGCCACTAACTTTCAAATTTCAATATGCATCTCCACAAACTGTGAAGATTTATGCGATTGGAAATGGTAATGACTCCCCAGACAGGGATCCAAAAGCATTTAGTTTAGAAGGCTCTAATGATGATACCAATTGGACTACAGTAGATTCGCGATTAAACACAAGCACATTTTTTACCCAAGGAGGAAATAAATATAAGCAGTTATTTTATTTCGCAGTAGCAGACCCTAAGCCATTTGTATTCTATCGATTGAAAGTAAGTTCAATTTGGAATGGAGGATCTTTCCAGATTTCGGAAATTAGATTGTTTAGATAATATTTAAAAAAAAATTAGAAAGGTGGCCTCAGAGCCACCTTTTTTGTTACCTATATTTTGTAATATATTGGGTACTCAAGGCTTATCCGGTCCTCATGGAGATATTTTGTTTAAATTCGCTAATTATTTAAACCAAAAATATCCCCCCCAATGAACAAAATTTTTAAGCCGTTCCTATTGCTGGCATTTTCAGCAATATTAGTATCTTGTGAGAAAGACCAGGTGTTAGTCGAAGAAATACCTGCTTCAGAAAAACTTCCTTTAGTTGATTATTCAATTATTCCTGGCGACGATCCGTTTACGTTTAACTTTGAAAACAAGTCTTCTGGCTATGAAAAAGTAGAATGGCGTTTTGGCGATGATACTTTATCTACAGTTGTCTCTCCAAGCCATGTGTTTTTAGCTCCAGGACTTTATCAAGTAGATTTACAAGCATTTAATTCTGAGTTAGGCGTTTCTCGGAAAATGGTTGATATTAATATTATTGCTGATAGCGTAGTTAAAATTATTGCTACTAAAACAGGAATCGCTAATGAAGTAAAGTTTAGCATTAATAGTAAAGCTAAAATTGCTTCTGCAAAATGGACATTTAATGATGTCTCACCGTCAGCTATTTCAGAAAGTCTAACACCAACTAGAACTTATGCATCAGGTAGTTTCAACAACTTTACTGTAGAAGTAACAACAGATAAAGGTTCTGTAATTCAGTTGGATAAAAATGCTACAAATCAAGGAGTTGTTGAAAATATTACTCAAAATGCTTTATCATTTGTAGGTTCGACAGATAACAGCAATACAAATGAAAATGCAGCTAAATTAATTGACAATAGCGTAGAATCGAAAATCTATTTAGGCGGTCCTGCTTTGCCATTAACATTTAAGTTTGAATATGCAGCTCCGCAGACTGTAAAAATTTACGCAATTGGATCTGCAAATGATTCAGACTCCAGAGATCCTAAAAGTTGGACATTGGAAGGGTCTAGCGATGGTGACAATTGGAGCGTTCTGGATACAAGAAATCTTACAAGCTCATTTTATTCTATGGCAAACAGTCAATGGAAGCAACTTTTCTATTTCGCTATTTCTGAGCCTAAACCCTTCAGATTTTACAGATGGAATATTTCTGCCATAAACAACGATTCTAGCTTCCAGGCGTCTGAAATAAGACTGTATAAATAGAATTATATAATATTTGAAAGCCAAATCAGCGATGATTTGGCTTTTTTTATTTTGCTACATATTTGTTACAATTAGTTTTGATGGCAAGCACAATATTTGTTATATTTATAATATCAATTCATCTTTGAAGTAGGCGTAGATGAATAACCTAAACCAAATATAAATTTTCCCCCATGAACAAAATCCTTAAACCGATTTTATTTCTGTTCTGTGCAGTCGCTATATTAGCCTGCGAGAAAGACCGCATTGTTCCAGCTGAGAACACAGAAACTGGCGAACGCCCTGTCGTTGACTATGAAATAGTGCAACAGACGGATCCATTTACTTTCGAGTTCAAAAATAAGTCTTCAAATTACAAAACTTTGGAATGGAGATTTGGAGATGACAGTCTGTCAAGAGACCAATCGCCAACACACATGTTCCTTAGAGATGGACGTTACGAAGTAGTGTTAACTGCCTTTTCTGAGACTGGTGCTTCCGCAAAAAAACTAGTTGTGGTTACTATTGATGCTGAGAAAGTAGCTAAAATCGTTGCACTTCCTAATGGAACTCCAAATACTGTCAAGTTTACCATTTCAAGTGCTGCTGAAATAGCTTCAGCATCTTGGGATTTTGGCGACACCACTGTTTCTAATGAGCTTCAACCGAGTAAGTTATATAAAAGTGCTGAGCGCCTATATACTTCAAAGGTTACATTAACAACTGCTAAGGGAGCACAGGCTACTGTAACAAAACTAATTACATCCGGTGGCTCTTTACAGGAGGTTACTAGTCAATTTATTATTAATGCAGGCCCTAAGTTTGTTGCTTCTCAACGTGTTGGAAGCAGGTGGGGAGTAGTTGCTGATTGGAGGGTAAACCAAGCAGTCAGACAAAGAGAAGGTGGCATGGGTGGATGGGACGAATGGGAAGGTAATAGCATGTCAATGGAAAAATGGGGTGGAGAGCAAGATATTGTTAACGGAAAAATTGAGCAAACTTCTTTAGTTCCATTGCCAGTTGGCAAGTATTTTTACGCTTTACAGTTTCATGATTTTCAAGTCAAAGACAAACTTTATAACGTAATTTCAAAGGCAAATAGTCTTCCTGATATTGATAAGGTAGAAACCGACGGTGATGTTATTGGACGTCGTTTATTTAATGGCAACGCACCATTATTTTCAACCACTGCTTTTAATATCACTGAGCCTAGAATGGTTACATTCGGATTTGTAGCGACATTCCAACAGGCGGATCAAAACTTTAAATTGACGAGTATTAAACTATATAGACAAGACCAGTAAATATCTTATCTTTAAATAATGAGCCCAGCTGCCAAAAACAGCTGGGCTTTTAGCAATATGCTCAACCTGAACTTAAACCTAATTTAATTTACAATGATTAAAAATTTACTTACTAAGCTTCTTATTTTAATTTCCTTCTTTGCTAGTGCGCAAGAGAATAAGGCTCCATCTTATCCCTTAATCACACATGATGCATATTTTAGTATCTGGTCCAGTACAGATAATCTGAATGCTTCAGTAACTAAGCACTGGACGGGAGCAGAGCAATCACTACTAGGCATTATTAAGGTTGATGGAAAATCATATCGCTTTTTAGGGAATACCGAACAAGCTTATTCAGTAATCCTTCCTTCGTCCGAAGACAAAGATTATAATTTCAGCTATACAGAAACAGCTCCATCTGAAAATTGGAAGTCAGTTGATTTTACTGCTGGTGATTGGAAAACAGGCGCTGCACCTTTTGGCGATATTTCTCAGTTTGCCAAGACGGCATGGACCTCTAAAAATCTTTGGGTGAGGAGGTCGTTTGACCTTGCGGATCCGATGTTAAAAGATCTTGCTTTAAAACTTAATCACGACGATAATATTGAAGTATATCTAAACGGTAGCCTGATATATAGTCATGTTGGCTGGACTAATAATAAATTTGTTTATGTTCCTATTGAGGGTGCAGTTCTCAAAAATCTTAAAAAAGAAAATAATATACTAGCCATTCATATCGCTAATACTGCTGGTGGAGCTTGGCTTGATGCAGGATTGGTTTCTAAAGCTGAAACTACAAACACTCTCGCGCTAGCTCAGCAGAAAAGTGTAAATATTACTGCAACTCAAACTAAATATGAATTTAAATCGGGTGGTGTAGATTTATCGCTAACATTTACATCACCTCTCTTATTGGATGATCTGCATATGGTATCAAGACCAATTTCGTATGTTACTTATAAGGTGAAGTCAAATGATAAAAAGGTTCATAATGTAGAAGTGCTTTTTAATGCTTCAACCAATATTGCTACAAATACGCCTGGACAGGAGGTTAAAGCTGATGTTGCAAATGCTGGCCCTTTAGCAATTTTGAAAGCAGGCACTACGGAACAACCAATCTTAAAAAAGCGTGGAGATGATTTGAGGATTGATTGGGGCTACATGTATATAGCAACCCCAATAACAAATAAAGCGATTCAATACATACTTCCACAGAAAAATGCTATTGTTGAGTTTACTAAAGGTCTAAAAATTAATAGACCTACGTCTCAAACAGGAACGAAGTTATCTCTTAGTACAGTTCTTTCATTTGGGAAAGTAGGATTAGCAGAAAAGCAACAGTATTTAATGGTTGGATACGACGATCAGGAAGCTGTTCAATATTTCGGACAAAACCTGAAGGCATATTGGAACAGTGACGGGAGCAAAACCTTCAATAGTGAACTGATAAGTGCTGGGGCTGATTATGGAAAGATTATAACAAAAAGCAACGCTTTCGACGCTTCAATGTATAAGAAGGCATTGGCTTCTGGGGGAGACAAATATGCTAAACTTTGTGTCTTAGGCTATAGACAAGCAATTTCAGCTCATAAGTTAGTGAAAAGCCCATCGGGGGATTTGCTATTTATGTCGAAGGAGAATTTTAGTAATGGTTCAATTTATACGGTTGATGTTACCTATCCCTCTGCACCTTTATTTCTTGCTTACAATCCAGAATTAGTAAAAGGTTTATTAAATGGGATTTTCGCCTACAGTGAAAGTGGTAAATGGACTAAGCCTTTTGCTGCACATGATTTAGGTACCTATCCACTTGCGAATGGACAGACCTATGGTGAAGACATGCCTGTGGAAGAATCTGGGAACATGTTGATACTTACAGGTGCCATTGCTAAAGCAGAAGGTAATGCCGAATACGCGAAAAAGCATTGGAAGACATTGGGCGTTTGGGCAGAGTATTTAAGCAGGGAAGGTTTTGATCCAGGTAACCAATTGTGTACCGATGATTTTGCCGGACATTTAGCTAGAAACGCTAATTTATCAGTAAAAGCTATTGTTGCTCTAGGTACTTATGGTATGCTGGCTGAGAAGCTTGGTGAAAAAGCTGAAGCGAAAAAATATACCACAATGGCAAAAGAAATGGCTTTAAAATGGATGACTATGGCTGATGATGGTGATCATTATGCCTTAACCTTTGATAAGAAAGGTACCTGGAGCCAAAAGTATAATCTAGTGTGGGATAAATTGCTTGGCTTAAATTTGTTTCCTAAATCTGTTTATGACAAGGAAATTAAGTTCTACTTAACCAAGCAAAATCCATATGGACTCCCATTAGATAGCAGAAAAACCTACTCCAAGTCAGACTGGATTCTATGGACAAGTGTATTAGCTAATAATAAAGCAGATTTTGATGCTTTAATTGCTCCAGTCTACAAGTATGCTAATGAAACAACTTCAAGAGTCCCATTAAGTGATTGGCACGAAACTACTACTGGTAAAATGACAGGATTTCAAGCTAGAAGCGTAGTAGGAGGTTATTTTATTAAAATGCTTGAATACGATTGGAATAAGAAGTAACCTTGTTTTAACAAATGGCCATAACATTTAGATTGTTATGGCCATTTTATTTACATAACTATTTGCCTAGTGCCTGGAAGATTTCTGTAAACAGCAAGCCACTTCCACCCCCATAGTGACGTACAATCGGTGTTTTCTTTATCGACCTGTCAATATTTGTAATCAGTTCTTCTTCCTCTTGTATATTTAAACCAGCGCCGATTAGGATCAAATCGAAAGTTGCTGACTTAAATAAAGTAAGTGCCTGTTCAAGCGTATTAGCTCCTGTACCTTTTAATGAGGAATTCGAGTCAATAAGCCGCACAATCGTTTTTAATATTTCATCGTGAGTACAGATAATTAGTATTTCAGCCTTTTCCATTTAGTAATTCATTGGAACTTCCATAATTAATATTTTACTGCCTTTAGCAGCTTTTATGATCACCTTCTCGGTATCCCAGAGTCCATATCCATCTCGCTGATTCAGAGCCTGTTCATCTAGGTTAGCCGATCCATTAATCATAAATACATATAAACCATTGCCTTTGTTTTTTAGTTCATAAGTAGTCATTGTCTCCTCAGTAAAATCTGCGATACTAAACCAAGCATCCTGATAAATCCATACCCCCGAGTCATTGCTATTAGGAGAAAGAATTTGTTGAAACTGATTTGGTATCATGTCATCAGAATATCGTTGCTGTTGATACCTGGGCTCTACATTTCTTATATTAGGGAATAACCATATTTGGAGAAATTCTGCAGGCTCAGCCTCATTTTTATTAAACTCTTTGTGATAAATTCCAGTTCCAGCACTCATTACCTGGATTTCTCCTGATTCAATAACTGCAACATTATTCATGCTATCTTCATGCTGTAGAGCGCCACTCAAAGGAATAGAGATAATTTCCATATTATCATGAGGATGCTCACCAAAGCCCATACCTCCATTTACCCAATCATCGTTTAGAACCCTTAAAGCACCGAACTGAATTCGTTCAGGATTATAATTTGCGCCAAAACTAAATGTATGGAAGCTTTTCAACCACCCATGATCTGACTTATCTCTGCTTTCTGCCGTGTGTAATATAGATTGTGCCATGTATTTTATTCTTTTTATACATCAAAGGTAATACCTCAATACTCGCTAGATCTTAACCTAGAACAAGAAATGCTAAGTCATAATAATTTCATTTGAGTAAAAAGCCCTGATGCGGATTAGAAAAAAAAGCATATAATATTTATTTTTGAGAATTATCAATTATCAACCAACGGAACGATGAAGAAGAATTTTGTTTCTAATTCTCCAGAATCTGTGAGAATGTTTAAGAGCCCTTTTTTAGAAGGATTGTCCAAAGTTCCTTACTTCGTACCTTTGATTGTTTATGTTCCGACCATCCTGTTTTTTTGCTATAAATCAATGGTCTTGAATAGTCCGATACTCTTTGTTGGCTACCTTATCACAGGTCTTTTTATATGGACGCTAACAGAATATGTTTTGCATCGATTCATTTTCCACTTCTATCCGAAGTCCGAGTGGGGAAAAAGGATTCATTTTATCTTTCATGGTGTGCATCATGACTATCCTAATGATGCACACCGTTTAGTTATGCCCCCATCGGCTAGTATTCCCTTAGCATTGGCATTCTATTTTTTATTCAAATGGCTATTACAACCTCAAATGCTTGATGGTTTCTTTGCAGGTTTTCTATTGGGGTATTTATTTTATGATATCACACATTACATGTTGCATCATGCTCAGTTTAAGAATCTTTTCTGGAAAAAGTTGAAACAACAACACATGTTGCATCATTACGATGATTCTACTAAGAAATATGGTGTGACATCAGATTTGTGGGATAAGGTTTTTCGCACCAAATAGCCTATTACTTTTTCTTCGTTGGAACTTTTTTAGCGTCTTTAGCAGACGTTGCATTTTCTGGTTCGGAGCCTTTTGGCTTTTTCTGATCCACAGTCTCTGCTTTTTCTGTTTTGCTTTTAGGAGTTTTCATGGTTTTCGTGTTTGCTTAATATGATATATTTGTTAACGTTAACAATTTGATTGCTTAATAAGTTTCCAATACCTCAAAAAGCTATATATTTAGCCCATCAATAATCTTTCTATGCGGATCAGGATCCTATACCTTTTAGTTCTTTTACTTACCATTTCCAATATTGTTCGTGCCCAAGACGTAGAGGGAGCTGTAGGTCTCCATTCATTTGCTGATAACCGAGAATATGGTAAATCTGGAAGGTATCCTCAAACAATTTTTGGAATCAGGATTTCCCCAGAGCTGGGTCTTTTACTAGACAGCACGCATAGAATACGTGTAGGTTTCAATGCGCTCCATGAATTTGGATCTCCAAAGTTTACTAATCATATTGATCCAGTAGTTTACTATCAGTACATGAAAAACAACTGGAATTTCTATATGGGTGCCTTCCCAAGGTACAAGTTGCTAACGGATTATCCCCGATCTATTCTTACTGATACTCTTAACTATTACCGTCCCAATGTCGAAGGAATGTTGGTTAAATATGAGAATAAGCATTTTAGACAGACAGTTTGGATTGATTGGACTAGCCGACAAACCGCAACGGCGAGAGAGAATTTTCTTTTCGGCTTATCCGGAAGCTACAAGACAGGTCTTTTTTTTATATCGCACTATGCAATGATGCTTCACAATGCTGGACCTGCCGTTAGTATAGAAGGAGATCACATTGAGGATAATGGTGCTTTAGCAGTAAAAGTTGGATTAGATCTTTCTAAAAAAACCTTTCTAGACTCGTTAACGATTAATGCAGGCGGCTTGATGTCTTTTGAGCGTGTACGTACTATTGGTGGCTGGCAAACTCCAAAAGGTCTGCTACTAGAGTTCCACGCTGAATACAGAAGATTTGGGATCATCAATTCCTATTATAACGGTGA
>Ga0247814_10001998_pt1 | contig 11410 bp, 9 predicted proteins | sample UWRJL179409R1_FD_179947 | JGI IMG/M metagenome (GOLD analysis project Ga0247814, IMG submission 179947) | Plant litter microbial communities from Arlington Agricultural Research Station in Wisconsin, United States - UWRJ-L179-409R-1 | ecosystem: Environmental > Terrestrial > Plant litter >...
ATTCGGTGGTTCCTAAATTTACAGTTATTATCGGAAATTCTTATGGCGCAGGAAACTATGCCATGTGCGGTAAAGCTTATGATCCGAGATTGATTTTTGCCTGGCCAAGTGCTGAACTGGCTGTTATGGGTGGTACGCAAGCTGCCAAAGTACTCGCACAGATTGAAGCTTCTTCACTAAAAGCCAAAGGTGAAATTGTTGATGAAAAGAAAGAGGAGGAATTATTTGATAAAATCAAGGCGCGATATGATGATCAGGTTTCTCCCTATTATGCAGCAGCCAGAATATGGACAGATGCTATCATCGATCCGCTTGATACAAGAACGTGGCTGTCAATGGGAATTGAAGCTGCAAACCACGCACCTATTGAAAAGAAATTTAACCTTGGCGTTATACAAGTTTAATTTGACAATTTTCGTGTTTACTTTTAACCAAAAATTAAAGTTTTAAATGAAACCAATCGCCGTCATTTTTATTCTGTTATTTCTAGCCGGTTGCTCTTCTATCAAATCCCATAACGAACATCTTAATGATTTGATTGTTGCAAAAAAGCTGCAAAAAGATGTCGACTATGCCCATAGAAAATTGGAAAAGTTACATCCAAAATTATATTGGTACATCAGCAAAAAAGAATTGGACCACAAATTTGACAGCCTTAAAACTACAATTACCACACCGATGACGCGTTTTGCGTTTTATAAAAAACTAAGTCCGGTGATCAGCGCGGTACGTGAAGGACATATGTATGTGTATCCTCCAGTAAAAGGCTACACAAAAAAGCAAAACGATTCCATCAAAAAAAAGGGTATCGGTCCGTTATCGCAATTTGAGTACGAACTGTTTGATGACAAATTATATGTTGTAAAAAACAAATCTTACGATAAGACAATCAAAGTAGGTTCCGAAGTAATTTCGGTAAACGGAATCAATCCCGGCAATTATATCAAAGAATACAATCACTATTATACTTCTGATGGATTCAATACCACTTTGAAAAAAAATTTCGCGGGTACGCGTTTTGGAACTTTCTTCACTTATGAAAGTGGTATGCGCGACAGTTTACAATTTGCATTTCAGTACCGTGACACAATCAAAACTACAGTAATCAAGCGACGAGTTATTGATACGGCCGGATTGGGTAAAAAAAACATACCGAAAAAATTAACCGCACTCGAAAAATCAAATAAGAAAGCAACTGAAAAAGCCCTCAAAAAGAAGAGAGAAAAATACGGCTATGATGATAATTTAAAAGTATTCAACCGAAGTCTGCGCTTTATTGAAAAGGACAGCAGTATCGCCGTCATGAAAATACGCGGATTTACAAAAGGGTATCCCAATGATTTTTATGAGGAAAGTTTTCGGAAGATAAAAGAATGCCAATCAAAAACCCTCATTCTGGACCTCAGGAACAATGGTGGAGGAAGGCTCAACGAAATTGTTGATCTGTATTCTTACATGGCAGATTCTACATTTGTTTTCATCGACGAATCGGAAGTCGTTTCTAAGACAAGTTTGTTCCACATCGATTATTTTAAAGGTGGAAGCGTACCCTTTAAAGCATTGAAAATAATATTTTCACCTCTTTTCTATGGCTTTACTTTTTTCAAAGTGCACCAATCCGATGATGGAAAATACCGTTATTCGATGAATTCAAAGCCTCGGAAAATCAAGCCCGATGCTTTTAAAGGAAAAATCTATGTGCTGATCAATGGCGGTAGTTTTTCAGCTTCGTCCATTCTTTCTTCCAATCTTAAGGGTTCCAAAAGGGCGTTTTTTGTCGGAGAAGAAACCGGCGGTACTTATAATGGCAGTGTGGCCGGAATGTTACCGCTTGTCAAATTGCCGGAATCAGGTATCAAAATCCGTGTAGGACTAATATTTATTGCTCCTCATTATAAAACTGAGGAAGATGGCAGGGGTATTTTTCCTGATAAGGAAATTATTCCTACACTGGCCGATCGCATTAAAAATGTTGATCCGGAAATGGAATGGGTACTCGATGATATCAAAACAAATGTAGCTCCGACTGCAGTTACCCATTAAAAATCATGAGAAAAATCGCTTTTCTATTCGTCATCCTCTGCATTCATTCTTTTTATGCGCAGGAATCTTTCTCCCGAAAGGATAGCCTTCAAGGCGGACTTAGATTCGAAAGAACTTGTTATGATATATTGCGCTATGATCTAGACATCACAATAAATCCGACCGAAAAATCGATAACGGGTTACAATGAAATTACTTTTAAAATTATTGAAAATACCAAGATAATTCAGCTCGATTTATTCGAAAATATGAAAATTGACAGTATTGTCTGGAATACTAAAAAGCTGAATTGCAAAAGAGATTTTGGAGCTGTTTTTATTTCTTTTCCTACAGAATTAGTCAAGCATTCCCAACAACAACTGCGCTTTTACTATTCCGGAAATCCGTTAATTGCAAAAAATGAACCATGGGATGGCGGATTTATTTTCAATAAAGGTCCGGAAGGAAATGACTGGATTGGAGTCGCTGTACAGGGAATCGGAGCCAGTTTGTGGTATCCCTGTAAGGATTCGCAAACTGATGAACCTGATTCCGGAGCCACTATAAAAGTTGCTGTTCCAAACGGCCTTACAGCTGTTTCCAATGGCAGGCTGATCCAATCCCAGGATTTAAAAAATGGCTACACGCGATGGGATTGGGAAGTTAAAAATCCGATTAACAACTATGACATCACAGTAAACATTGGTAATTACGCTCATTTCAGCGAGAATTATAAAGGTCTTGATCTGAATTATTATGTATTTCGGGAGAATGAAGAAAAGGCCAAAAAGCATTTTGAACAAGTGAAACCCATGTTGGATTGTTTTCAAAGCAAATTCGGAAAATACCCTTTTACCGAAGACAGTTACAAACTTGTGGAAACTTCCTATTTAGGTATGGAACATCAAAGTGCTGTCGCTTATGGAAATAAATATGGCAATGGATATTTAGGCAGCGATCTTTCGAATACCGGCATCGGATTGACATTTGATTATATTATCATTCATGAAAGCGGACATGAATGGTTTGGCAACAGCATCACTTCCAACGATATTGCGGATATGTGGATACATGAAGCATTTACGATGTATTCTGAAAGTGTTTATGTAGAATGCCTATTCGGTTATGAAAAGGCAATTGAATATATTAATGGATTAAAACCTGGCGTATACAATGACAAACCGATTATTGGGCATTATGGCGTCAATTCTAAAGGCTCTGTCGATATGTACCGAAAAGGTGCCTTATTGCTCAACACTTTGAGACATGTCATCGACAATGATAATAAATGGTGGAAAATATTACTGAAATATTCTGAAACTTACAAGCATCGAATTATAGATACCGAAACTGTTGTGCAGTTCTTTAATACCGAAAGCGGAATGGATCTTACACCGATATTCAATCAATACCTCAGATTTTCGGCTATTCCGATATTTGAATTCAGGACTATCAACAAAAGAACAGCATACCGATGGCAAGCTGATGATACAGATTTTAGAATGCCGATTGATGTTGTCGTGAAAGGAAAAAAGAAGCGGTTATATCCTACAACAGACTGGAAACAATCCGGACTAAAATTAGCCAGACGTACTGAAATTGTGGTTTTAAAAGATAACTTTTTTGTGAATGTAGCCAACTAAGTTTGATACAATGCTAAAAAAAGCTGCAGTTTAAATTTTCTGCAGCTTTTTGATTAAATTGTTTTTGCAATAGCTTTCCTCATGATTTTGCCGTTTCCGGTTTCTTCAAATTTTGGAACGAAAAGTATTTCCTTCGGTCTTTCATATTTATCCAAAAGGTCAAAAACAGACTCGTCGATGGTTTGTTTTTCTCCTTCAATTACCAGTACGAGTTTTTCTCCCAGTTTTTCATCCGGCTTACCGGTTACAAAAAAACGGCCGTCAATTTTGCCGGAAAGCTTCTCTTCTATTTGTTCGGGTATCAGTTTAATTCCGCCACTATTAATAATATTGTCAAAACGTCCCAAAAACAGAAACTGATTCTCATTGATCAATTCTACTATATCATTAGTCACAATTACTTCTTCGGAAATTCTCGGCGCATGAATAACAAGGCAATTATCGTCATTGTAAGAAATCGTCACATTAGGTAATACCGTGAATGCTTTCTCCCCTATTTTTTTAGCTGCAATATGCGTAATCGTTTCGGTCATGCCGTAAGTTTCATAAGCATCTGTTGGTAATTCGGCTAATTGCTTTTCGAGCGAATTGTTAATTCTGACACCACCAATGATCATCTTTTTAACATTCTTCAGTTGTTTGAGTGAATTTTCCGCCTGAAGCGGCACCATAGCGACAAAATCATATTCTGTATCATTATTGTACAATGGCGTGGAACTCGGCGCTACAAAATCCATATCCAGTCCGAGGATAAATCCGCGCACAAACATCATTTTTCCTGCAATATATTTTACGGGAAGGCATTGCAGTACTTTATTTCCGGGATGCAGATCAAAAAAATCTCCGGTTGCAAGTGCAGAATTTACCATCGCCTGTTTATCAACACGGATGAGCTTCGGAGTGCCGGTCGTACCAGAAGTATTCATTTCAATATAAGATCGGTCATCAAACCAATCGAGAATAAAACTTCCGACAGGCTTTTCAAAATCTTCCCCTTCTTTGATAAAACTATAGGCAACACGGCAAAGATCTTCCCTGTCGAGGTGAAAACCATCGAGTTTAAAGCTATTGTGTACGTTGTGATAGGTGGGGTTATTCATGATTTCCATTTTTTTCAGTTGCTGTATTTATAGTGATATTTCCGGTTAGTTTCGCAGCCCAGTCGTGCCAACGGTATTTTTTACTAAAGATAAATAAAAGTAGAGGATATACAATCACGACCGGAAGAATAACATCCAAACCGGCAGAAGGTTCTGAAATATCCTTAAAAACAGAATGGGTCTGAAAAACTGACCAGTCTGATGAAACCAATAATGCGCCAATGAGATTGTTCGCGGCATGAAAACCTAATGACAATTCCATTCCTTCATCCATCAGGGTCATAATGCCCAGTAAAAAACCGGTACCAATATAGTAAACCAATAGGATGTAACCCATTTTGCCTACTTCCGGATTAAAGATGTGCATCGTGCCAAAAATAACCGAAGTCATCAGCAGCGGAAACCATTTGTTCAATGCCAGATTACCGAAACCCTGCATCAGATAACCTCTAAAAACCAGCTCTTCACACGTGGTTTGTATCGGAATCATTACAATCGCGACAACCAACAATATAAAAAAAGGAATGGGTTTAAAATTCATGATAAAATCTCCCGGACTTTGGTAATACATGATCAGCGTACTCACTACTGTAAACAGTGTCCATATCGAAAATGCGAAAAAAACACGGTTCCAATCCAATTTTACACGCGAAGTAATAATATCATAAAACTGTTGCTTGTGAAGGTACTTTACGACAAGATAAATGCCGCCAATCGCAACGGCGAAAGACAACATGATCAGAAACAAAGTGAGATTAGAGTCGAGAATTTTCATCAGTTGACTGGTATCTGTCGGAATTCCTTTGTCATCTGCCATAGATTTTGCAACGACAGCCAGCAAAAGCGGAACTTGCCCAATTGTTGACGCCAAAATAATTAATATAGATCCTACAATGTATTTCCAAAATCTGTTTTCGGGATGTATGCCCTGTTCTATAAACATTCTTTTCAATTTAAGTTATTGTTCCGCCTAATTTAATCTAATTTATAGGATTAAATTCAATTCCTTTGTAAAAAAATCCAAGATTACCATGATACAGGTTTTTCACAATCCGCGCTGCGGCAAATCAAGAGCATGTTTGGCTTTCCTCAATGAATCGGGAAAAGAATTTGAAATCGTAAAATACCTCGAAACAGTTCCTACTTTTGACGAACTCAGTTCCATCATTAAGAAATTAGGCATCAGTCCGTTAGAACTCGTGAGGCAAAAAGAAAAACTTTGGACAGAGGAATTCAAAAGTAAAAACCTCAGTGATGAAGACATTATAGGCGCGATGATTGCCAATCCAATCCTTATCGAAAGACCAATTGTCGTCAATGGAAATCGCGCTGTAATTGCCCGGCCATCTGAAAAAGCCGCATCAATCATTTAACAAAGCTTTGTGAGAAGCCATTTAAACCAAAACTTATTTTTGCCTTCTATAAGTCAGTTAAAACTTATTCCAAACATGAGAAATTTAAAATTCGCTTTTACTTCTATTATTTTATTGCTGTCCGCAGCACTCTTTGCACAAAACAATCCCGAAAGAAAAAAAATTAAAGTTACCGGAACCATCATTGAAAAAGTCAGCAAACAACCCCTCGAATATGCTACGATTACATTCGTAAATGCCAAAAACCCAAAAGCTTTAGGTGGCGGAATTACGAATGCCAAAGGCGAATTTGACGTTGACATCTATCCGGGTGTATATACGATCAAAGCCGAATTCATCTCTTTTAAAATATCAGAAATAAAAGACAAGCAGTTGACCGACAATACTAATATCGGAACAATCGAACTTGCCGAAGATGCCACACAGCTCAATCAGGTCGAAGTACGCGCTGAAAAAAGTACCGTCGAGATAAAGCTCGACAAGAAAGTATACAACGTCGGGCAGGATTTAATGGTAAAAGGCGGAACCGTCAGCGATGTGCTTGACAATATTCCGTCAGTATCGATTGACGTCGAAGGCAATGTCTTATTGCGTGGTAATGACAATGTCAGGATACTTATTGACGGCAGGCCATCCAATGCAATTAGTGTTTCCGATGCGCTTCGGCTCATTCCGGCAGATGCCATTGATAAAGTAGAAATCATCACCAATCCTTCTGCACGTTATGATGCCGAAGGCGGTGGTGGAATCATCAATATCCTGCTTAAAAAAGGAAAGAATAACGGTGTAAACGGAACAGTCATTCTTTCTGCAGGTTCTCCGGAAAATACCGGTGCCTCAACGAGTTTCAATATTAAAAGTACGGAATCCAATATTTTTGGAAACCTCGGATACAACAAAAGAAACAATCCCGGGAATACCAAAATCAATCAGGAGAATTTTGACAGCGGCCACAACCTGACCAATTACATTGAGGAACGCAGAAAGAATGACCGACAAAGTGAAGGATTTAACGGGAATTTCGGAATCGAACTGTACACCAGCAAAAATTCATCCTGGACCAACACTTTGTCTTTAAGAAAAAACAGCGGATTAAATCCTGAAAATGTGCTTTATAACAATTATTCTGTCATTAATGGTTTTCTAAGAACGCAACGCTATAACGCCCAGCAGAATTCGAGTACGAATGTCGAATATGCAACCAACTTCACTCAGAAATTTAAAAAAGACGGGCATAAACTAACGATCGATGCTTCCTTCTCGCAAAACAGGGATGATGACAGCTCCAGTATTTATGGAAACGGATTATTGCCGGTATATTCTTTTATTTCTTCAGAAAGAACGCTAAATGACCAAAAGCAAAGCCGCAATCTTTTACAGACAGACTACGTTTTGCCTATCGGAAAAGGAAGCCAGTTTGAAGCCGGTTTCCGTGGGGATTATTCCAAATTATTCACCGATTACAGGATTGAAGAAGATTTAACCAACACCGGAAATTTCACCATCAATACTGCTTTTACCAATACACTCGATTATCAGGAAAATGTAACGGCATTCTACACGCAGTTCGGGTCAAAGATCAAAAAGTTCTCCTATTTGCTTGGATTGCGTTATGAAGACTCAAAAATTAAAATCAATCAGCTAACCACACAGGATTTCAATACTAAAAAATACAGCAACCTGTTTCCGAGTGTGTTCCTGAATTATGAAATAAGCGAAGGCAACAATCTGACTTTAAGCTACAGCAAGCGTATCAACAGGCCAAGAGGACGATTTATCAATCCGTTCTCCTCCTATTCGAGCAATATTAACCTGTTTCAGGGAAATCCTGATCTGAATCCGACGCTCATCGATGCCTTCGACCTCGGTTATCTTAAAAAATGGAACAAGGTTACCTTAAGTACGTCTTTGTACCATAACCGCAGGAAAGATGCTTTCCAGTTTGTGCGCTACGAATCAGGAAACTTTATCGATGGAAATCCGGTAATCATCAGTTCGCCATTCAACCTTGCCAATAGTTATAATACAGGTTTCGAATTCACGCTTAATTACTCGCCTTTCAAATGGTGGAAAATGAACGGGAACTTCAATTTTTACAACAGCGAAACCAGCGGTACTTTCACTTATCTGAAAGCAGACAATACAACTTCGACCATAGATTTCGACAATTCTGCTGTAACATGGACAAGCCGACTCACATCTAAATTCAACCTTCCATATAAAATCGACCTTCAGGCCAACGGAAATTATGATGCCAAACAGAAAACCGCACAAGGAACGAATAAAGCCAACGCAAGTATGAACCTTGCCGTGAGTAAAGACATTCTTAAAGACAAAGCGACAATTGCATTCAATATCAATGATGTGTTCAATTCGCGTAAGAGAATCAATGAAGTCGAGCTGCCAAATGTCAATTCCTACAGCGAAATGCAATGGCGCCAAAGACAATTTACGCTCTCATTCACGTATCGTTTTAACAAATTAAAAACAGATCGTGACAAAATACCAACGAAAAAAGGAAACGATGACACTGGAAATGAAGAGTTTGGTGGATAAAAAAAAGGAACTCAATGAGTTCCTTTTTTTAGCTTCAGATTAAACTGATTGCTGTTTCTTCGCTTTTCTTTCTTTGTACATTTCATATAATGCGCCTCCTATCCAATACTGGACGAAACCCACTAAAAAGAACATCAGCCAAAAGCCCATGGTCAATACGCACAAGAAAAGTAAAAAGCCTAAGTACTGTGAAAATTCAAACATGTTTTCCGGAATTTTTTGAATTATACGCAAATGTAGCTTTATTATTTTTTCTCAGCAATAAAAACCAAATCAATTTTTATAAAATAGTATTTATGCTTAATTTTGGGCAGCTTTCAGGAGCAATTTCCTGCTATCCGCTATATCTTTTGTTGCATTGCATTCCACAAAAGGATACCGCTGCTATCAGGGCTAGGCATTCAATAAACTTCAACAATCAATTAAAAACAAATACCAACATACAATGGAATACAGAATAGAAAAAGATACGATGGGCGAAGTAAAAGTACCCGCCGAAAAATATTGGGGCGCACAAACTGAACGTTCCCGCAACAATTTCAAAATCGGCCCTTCGGCTTCTATGCCAAAAGAAATTATTGAAGGATTTGCTTATCTCAAGAAAGCTGCCGCTTACGCCAATTGTGATTTGGGCGTACTGCCAATTGAAAAAAGGGATGCGATTGCCGCAGTATGTGACGAAATCCTGGAAGGAAAGCTAGACGACCAGTTTCCTTTGGTCATCTGGCAGACAGGTTCGGGAACGCAAAGCAACATGAACCTGAATGAAGTAATCGCCAATCGCGCTCAGGTACTTGCCGGATTCAAAATTGGTGAAGGCGAAGCAGTGATTAAAGCCAATGATGACGTGAACAAATCACAGTCTTCCAATGATACTTTTCCAACCGGAATGCACATTGCAGCTTACAAAGCGGTGGTAGAAACTACCATTCCCTCTGTCGAAAAACTAAAAGCCACTCTTGAAGCCAAAGCGGCTGAATATAAAAATGTTGTGAAAATCGGACGTACCCATTTAATGGATGCAACGCCACTTACACTCGGACAGGAAATTTCGGGCTATGCCGCGCAATTGAATTATGGTATCAAAGCACTAAAAAATACATTATCACACCTTTCTGAACTGGCGCTTGGCGGAACTGCCGTTGGCACCGGACTCAATACTCCGGAAGGCTATGATGTGAAAGTGGCACAATATATTGCACAATTCACAGGCCATCCATTTGTAACCGCGCCTAATAAATTTGAAGCTTTGGCGGCACATGACGCAATCGTTGAAAGCCATGGTGCTTTGAAACAATTGGCTGTTTCACTTAATAAAATTGCAAACGATGTAAGAATGCTGGCTTCCGGTCCACGTTCCGGAATTGGGGAAATCCTGATTCCAGAAAACGAACCAGGTTCCTCAATAATGCCGGGAAAGGTAAATCCGACGCAATGTGAAGCGTTGACAATGGTATGTGCACAGGTAATGGGTAATGATGTTGCAATTTCTGTAGGTGGAATGCAAGGCCATTATGAACTCAATGTTTTCAAACCATTGATGGCAGCTAACTTTCTGCAATCTGCAAGGTTATTAGGTGATGCGTGTTTGTCATTTGACGAACATTGCGCTCAGGGAATTGAACCAAATTACAAACGTATCCAAGAACTTGTTGATAATTCTTTAATGCTCGTTACTGCTTTGAACACCAAAATCGGCTATTACAAATCAGCGGAAATTGCACAAACCGCCCACAAAAACGGGACAACATTAAAAGAAGAAGCTATTCGTTTAGGCTATGTATCTGCCGAAGATTTTGATGCTTGGGTAAAACCAGAAGAAATGGTAGGAAGTCTGAAATAAAATTAAGATTCGATTAAAATAGAACCCGTAGGCAACTGCGGGTTTTTTATTGTCCGTTACTTTCTTTCTTCTTTTCGATATGTTTTGCAGTTTCTGCTATAACAGGATCATTAATCAGTTTTGCACCTTTTGCAATGGCACCCAATACAATTCCGGCAGAAATTAAAATGGCATTCTTAATAATGTATTGTCCTAAAAGTGTGGGAACAATCGGTGTGATTTTCCAGGTTGCCTCCCTGAAAATGAGCAATGGCAAAAGTGTCCCAACCATTTGAAAATACAATAGCGGAATAACGTATTCCATATACTTTTTAGTCAGGATACCAATTCCAATCGTGCATTCCATAACCGCTAAGATAGGCATTGAAATTTCAGGTTTTAAAAAATCAAATGTCAGCAATGAAATTGTTCGGGAAGCAATTTCTTCAGCATCACTAAGATTACCGAAAAATTTCAGGAAACCGAACCAGAAAAAAATAATTCCTACGGAGATCCTCAGGAAATTCATTCCCTGCTTTTCAACAGTCTTTCTGATTTCTTCTAAAAATGTATTGATTACTTTCATAACATTGGCTTTCTAAATAAAAATACAAAAAAAAGCCCTGCAAAATGCAAGGCATATTCTTTGTGTGGAACATTTAAAAAGCGACATTCCATCGTGGCAGTTTTCCATTTTCATCAAGAAACTTCTGTAATACCAATCCTTCAACATAGGTTGGGATAAACTTATTTTTGGCATTGAATGTTTCATACCAATATATTTCAAGCTGTTCAATACTCTCTTTTTTCATTTGCGCCGGCCAGGAATATTTTCTTCCGGTTTTAGCAAATTGATGTCCGTTTACAATTTTATCATAGAGTCCGCCATTTTTG
>Ga0247814_10001999_pt1 | contig 11409 bp, 12 predicted proteins | sample UWRJL179409R1_FD_179947 | JGI IMG/M metagenome (GOLD analysis project Ga0247814, IMG submission 179947) | Plant litter microbial communities from Arlington Agricultural Research Station in Wisconsin, United States - UWRJ-L179-409R-1 | ecosystem: Environmental > Terrestrial > Plant litter >...
TTCGTGCAGCCAATAGATCATATCTATCGCTCTCGCTTTGTCTGTCCAACCCTGATTGGCATCCACATATAAAGGAAGGTCGCTAACAGACCTGATGGTGTTGATCAGCTCTTTATCATTGTCGCGGCCAAGCTTGATCTTTAATACCTCAAAATCCTTCGCATCTTCCACCTTCTCGCGAATCACTTCCAACGTATCAATCCCTATGGTATAAGAAGTTGGCGGCATCTTTAAGTCTTGAGCGCCGTAGATTTCTGTACAAGACTTCCCAAGAAGCTTTCCATTAAGATCATTCAATGCGATGTCTATTGCTGCTTTCACGGCGGGCTGCCCATTTCCAAGCGTATCCAGGTACTGAAGGATTTCTGCAAAGTCAAACGGAAATTTAAAGCGGCTCCAGTCCACCCGACTCAGAAACAAACCTGCTGTCTCGAAGCTCTCCCCCATATAAGGTACCATCGACGCTTCACCAAAACCTTCCACACCCTCATATGTGAGCTTCAACAACATCACCGGGGTATTCGTTCTGCTAAACTTGGCGATGGAGAAAGAATGTTTTAATTCCAGAAGGTAGGGTGAATAAACTGCTTGCATGATCTAAACGTATTTCCGTAATGCTAAAGTTAAAAAATAGGCACTGTGGCCAATGTAAAAATAATATACCTAATATTGTTCCAGTAATGAACAGCACGATATATCAACCCTTCAAGAACTTCGATTTTAAGTATAAGAATTGCTTTTTAAGTGGAGACACTTTCAGCTCTCCGGTAGTAGAAATTCCTATTCTGCCGAAGTGGTTGCTGGAAGTAGCTAACTTTAGTGGGGAAGAGCAGATCAAGCTCCTGGATGAAAGTATTCGTAGCTATAACTCTCTGGCTGTTCCCTGTAATCAGGAAGTTATGGAGCATTTCATTACTCCGTTGGAAACGAAGATCGCTGATGCATTTGCCGCCGGATACGCTGGCGTATCGCAGCTGGAAGAGGTAGATCTTTTCCGTTGGATAGGTAAATTTATGTACAGCCTGCTTTACGTAGAGATGCATGCCGCGGTAAAACAACAGCAAATCAGTGAAGATGGGATCAACATGTCTCAGGGCCTGATGCACAAGTTCGGTAACCTGCACACCATGATCCAGGGGATCTATACCCATGTGGAATTCGAAGACTTTAAGCCATGGTCTATTGTCATCGTTCCTTTGGAAGACAAGCATACACCTTTTAGTTTCAGAGACGAGATCAATACCCTTACTTTCTCTATGAAGCTGAACGATTTTGCGATCATTGCCATCCTTCAGGATAATGGGACCAACAAAAGATATCACGAAGAGATTTTAACGCAAATTGAAAATACTGCGCTTTCGCCACAGCAGGTCGAAGAACTGACAGCCAGATTTTACTACTCTGCCTACCTCTTTAACCGACTGCCTGAATATGCAATCCTTCCTGTTGAAGGTTCTATCTATATCGATGCGATGCCACTAAGAGGCACTTTGAACAAAGCGCTGTTTGACCATTGGCAACACAAAACTTATGCACAGGTGCTTCAGGATTTCTGGAAACCATGGGGACATACCTTATTTGAAATCATAAAAGATCCCACAAATCCAATTAGCTATTTCAACCCGCCTTCGCTTCCCGCAACAGCTTAGCTTATTTTCATCATCACCTGTTGAAGAAAGGAAGGAATTACACTAGGCTCTAATATCACAGTCAAGATCATCCCCGCTAACGCACCGTACATGTGGGCATCGTGGTTGATGTTATCCCTCGATTGTTTAGAAGCATAAGCACAATAAATCAAATATAGCGGACCGAAAGCAACTGCCCATATGCCAAAGGGAATTGGCATGATGTACATCTTTGAAAAAGGTTGGAATAAGATAAAGCTGAAAATCACAGCACTCACCGCTCCTGATGCACCAAGACTGTTGTACCACAAATCGTTCTTGTGTCTAAAAACGGTAGGGAGGTCGCTCGCTACCAAACTCACAAAGTAGAGGATTGCGAAATTCACTGAGCCAATCATGCTTTCCAGGGCAAAGCCGAAAGAGAAAAAGGTCAGCATGTTAAAGATCAGGTGCATCCAATCTGCATGGATAAAACCACTGGTGATTAAAGTCCAGACTTTATGCTTACGGTAAACATTATACGGACTCAGGATAAATTTCCCAAGCAGGCTATTGTCGTTAAACGCATAAATGCTGGTAACAATGGTAAAAATAAAAATGAACGACGCTACTGGTGTATTGTTAAGGTATTCCATTATTTAAGGGTTAGTTTAGTATCCTGCAGCAAACGGGAGATAGGATACCGGGTATAAGTTTTTTCAAAGTACGCAGAATTCTTATATACAAAGTCTAATTGTGCATCAGCACTTTTAGCCAAGTCTGGGTTTTTGACCTTTTCATCTTCTAATTTCTTTTTTAGTAAAGGGTCTTGCTTCAGCAACTCTGCTGCCGTATCTTCAAAAACATAAGCAGAAAAGTGTTCTTTCATGCTCAAAATGGAATCGAAAAAGTTCCAGTTAAAAAATGAATCCATCGCCTGAGGCTCGAGCGTTTCCACAATATATCGGTTTACTGGCTGGTTAACATAGACCACATAGTCACCTTTATAATATTGCAAAGCTTCTTTCTTTGGCTTTAGTTGAACACCAGAGTGTATATAATGACCTTCGTAAGGCTTTGTTCCGGTCTTATAATCAGCGATGTAATAATGTTCCGCCTCAATTTTCTGGTCTTCAGTCAGTGTAGCAACCGCCACATTATTCAGCTTCAACAGCGCTACCACTTTAGACCAGGCCTGAGGGATAATATAAGCAATGGGCTTGCTAACAACAGTGGCCGCATCAAAGGTATTCCAATACTTGATCGGTTTGGTGTATGGAGCATTCCTGTCGTAATACAACCTATCCAGTCCACTTACTTCACTCGGCTTATATTTTGCGGTATAGCCTTTGAAATTGAAGGTCTCGAATTCCTTCTCGTTCAGCTTCCAATCTACAGCGAAATCCTGTTGCTTTGCCACCTCCGCGTCTGCTTTCTGTTTGTTCGCTCCAATAACTTTCGCATCTCGCTCGACCAGATCAATATAGATCTTTAACAATTGATAAGTAGCATCCACTCTTTTTTCATACTCCTTTAACATGTGCGTTTCAGGCATGAAGCCGATGGTATTGTGCAAGGTGGTGTAACCCGTGGAGTATCTCGGAGATTCCAGAAACCCGGTGATGCCAGCGTCTGGAGTTTCTTCCACAGAATTCACATATGGGGTCATCTCATATCCCACAGCAGCCATTTTTTCGTATAATGAGGGTAGCATGGTTTTGTTGAGATAAGCCGCAAGGGTAGGGTTCATCTTATCTTTGTGCGTTGGGATCAACGTCATCGTATACTGATAATCGGCGCCATTGCTGGTATGGGTATCTACAAAAATCTCAGGTTGCCAGGTATTGAAAATCAATTGAAAGGCCAGGGAATTTTGAGAGTCTGATTTGATAAAGTCCCTGTTTAAATCATAGTTTTTGCTATTTCCTCTAAACCCATACGCCAATGGTCCGTTCTGATTGGCCCTCGAGGTAGCAGTCCTGTTGAAACTGCCATCAATGTTGTACACCGGAATGATGCAAATCACGACGTCCTTTGGTAAGAGGTCACCCTTGAGAAGGTCTCTCGCCAGCATCATGCTTGCATCAATACCTTCAGGTTCTCCAGGATGAATGCCGTTGTTGATCAGCAATACCCGCTTGTCCGACTTTCTAATAACGGCAGGATCAAAGACCTTATCCTTCGACAAAACCAACACATGCAATGGCTTACCAAAGTCTGTATTCCCATAAGTCAATAGCTTAGCTTGCGGATAGTTTTTAGCCAAAGCTGTATAGTGCGCGATGGCTTCATCATAGGTTGCGGTCGCTTTTTTGCCGCTGGATTCGTAAGGTGTCATCTGTGCTGAAGTTTCTGTTACCATGAATAGCAGTAAACACGTGGTTAATAATCTTATGGAACTCATGTGTTAATACAGGCTTTTTTGCGAAATTCCAACCGGACCAAAATGGTACTTAATGCCCACACTGTAGTAGTTATAGATGTCTGGGTTTCCATTTTTGAATCTTGTTGAGGAGTCATCGTAGCCGTCTAATCCCTCGCCAATGGTGATATTTGTCTGGATATTAAAGTTGATAGCTACCCTCGGCATTCCTGAGTAGCTTTTAAAGTAAATGTTTAAGCCCAAATCAAATGGAAACACCAGGTCGTTACTAGAATCTTTGCCGGGGAAAACATAACCTGAGCCCACCTGGCTTCGTGCGATGCTTTTCATCCTATTGTGAATTACACCCGCCCCTGCTCCTACATAAAGATCTTTAGCAAAGTTGGAAAAAGAGTTCCTGCTGTAATCCATTAGCGCGCCTAATGCCAGCTTTCCACCCACGGTAGCGGAAGCATAAGCATTTACAAACTGTCGGTGATGAGGGTCTGTCTCCACGCTTCCACCAACGATCTGCCCTTTTTGTAGCTGACCACCAAAACTGAAAAAAGGCGTAAAATGGTACTCCAGGTTTCCGTAACCTGCCATGTCAAAATCATGCTTTTTTACATCTGTAAAGGAATGCGTGGAACCCACACCCGCACTAATACTTAGTTTGTAGAAGTTGGATTGAGCAATGGCATTCATGCAAAGCAAAAGGACAATAACGGTAGTGCTAACTTTTTTCATGGATCTTTGTATAACTTTGCTTTTTTAGGAGACTATGCTAAATTATCAAAATAAAACCAATTCCCTTCAAACGCGCTTTATTAAGTACGTACAGATCGATACGCAGTCAGACCCGTTGTCTACCACTATCCCCTCTACAGAGAAACAAAAAGACCTTGCCAGGGTATTGGTAGAAGAGCTTTTAGCCATGGGAATTCATGATGCCCATCTGGATGAATTTGGTTATGTGTATGCTACAATTCCATCAAATACCGAGAAGAATGTTCCTGTAATTTGTTTCTGCTCGCACATGGATACCTCTCCGGATTGCAGCGGAAAAGATGTTAAGCCTATCATTCATCAAAATTATCAGGGACAAGATCTGATATTACCAGAAGACCATACTGTTATATTAAGAATGGAGGAGCATCCTGATTTGAAAGCACAAATTGGAAACGACATCATCACCGCTAGTGGTACCACGCTTTTGGGCGCGGATAACAAATCAGGTGTGACAGAGATCATGGAGGCTGCAGCTTTTCTCCGAGAGAATCCCGACATTAAACATGGTACCATAAAGATCCTTTTCACCCCAGATGAAGAAATTGGAAGAGGAGTAGATAAAGTAGACCTGAAGAAACTAGGCGCTCAATTTGCCTATACTATTGATGGCGAAACTTTAGGATCAATAGAAGACGAAACTTTCTCAGCAGATGGTGCCGTTCTTACCATTCAAGGAGTAAGCACGCATCCCGGATTTGCTAAAGATAAAATGGAAAGTGCCATCAAAATCCTGTCGGATGTAATCAGTGCCTTACCTACAGATTGCCTTTCACCAGAATCTACAGAAGATAAAGAGGGTTTTATTCATCCTGTCAGCATCTCAGGAAGCGTAGAACAGGCAGAAGCCAGATTTATCATCAGGGCTTTTGACGACGAACAACTTCAGGCCAACGGCGAATTTTTAGACGCTACTGTTCAGAACATTATTGAAGATTTTCCGAACTCGACCTATGAACTGAAAATCACGGAGCAATATAGAAACATGAAAAAGGTGTTGGACCTATATCCTCAAATCCTCGAAATTGGAGTGGAAGCTATTGAGCGTGCAGGTATTACGCCAAAACGTCAAAGCATTCGCGGTGGAACGGATGGCTCAAGGTTGTCATTTATGGGCCTGCCTTGTCCTAATGTGTTTGCCGGTGAGCACGCCTTTCATGGTAAACAAGAATGGGCCTCTGTGCAAGACATGGAAAAAGCGGTGCAAACGATTATAAATATCGCCGTTATTTGGGGAGAGAAAGCCTAGCCAGGTACTGATCCTGATCATCTTCAAAGACTATTTCAACGATCCAGCCTTGCTTTTCAGCAAGGCTTTTTAAGGTTTGCTGATCTACGTAAATCCATTTAAACCAAGCGCCTTTCACACTCTTGTATTCATACCTGAAGCTGACTTCTCCATAGTATCCATTTAAAGGAAAAGCGACCTCTTGGTACAAATAGCTTAAATCAGAACTGTCGAATACCAATTGACCGCCTGCATTAAGCATGGATTTTACAGCTTTCAAAAAAGAAGTTAGTCCCCCAATGGTACCTGTCAATCCGATACCATTCATCATAAAAAGCAAAGTGTCGAAAGTTTCCCCACTATATTTCAGGATATTTCCTTCTATCGCTTTTTTTAGTCCCCGCTGTTTCATGATGTCCACGGCAGCAGCAGAGATATCCATCCCTGTCACGTCAAAACCCCTGCGTTGTAAAACAAGGGCGTGACTGCCCACACCCGCGCCGACATCCAATACCTTTCCTTTACAAAGGTTCAGTGCTTTCAATTCCAGATCGGGCATTTCCCGCTCCTCACGAAAGTAAATGTCGACCGGCATCTCTTCCGGTTCATCATAAGAATTGTGAACCCAAAGTGTTTCTGAAGGTGGTTTTGAAAACTGATCTTTTAAGGCTTCACCGAAAACATCCATGAAGCAAAGATAATTTATATTTCATATTCCTGATGGTATTCAGGGATGGAGACATGTTTAAAGCCTTTTTCTTTAAGCTTGACAGCAAAGTTCTGTTGAACTTCGTATTCTCCGTGTACCAAAAACAGCTGCTTTACTTTGGAAGGATCCTGACAGGCTAAAAAGTGTAAAAGGTCTTCGTAATCCCCGTGAGCACTCATTGATTTAATCGAAGCTACCTCCGCTAAAACATCATAATCCTCCCTGAATATATTTACAGATTTGTTGCCTGCAGCTAATTTACCGCCAAGAGAGTTGGGTTCCGCATAACCAACCATCAGGATGGTGTTTTTCTTGTTCCCAATGTTATTGCGGATGTGGTGCCTGACGCGTCCTCCCTCTGCCATACCTGAAGCAGAAATAATCACGCAAGGCCGGGGATCACTATTTAAGGCTTTTGATTCTTCCACGCTTTCAATAAACTGGAGTCCTTTGAAATTGAAGATGTCATCATCTACTTTGAGTACTTGTTTTACCCCGCTGTTGTATACTTCAGGATGCTTCTTAAGCACCTCGGTTGCCTGAATGGAAAGCGGACTGTCGACATAATAGGCTACATCTGGCAGCTTATGCTTTAATTCCAAACCATTTAGGGCATACAATAGCTCTTGAGTTCGCCCAACACTGAAGGCCGGAATAATTACTTTGCCTTTTTTAACCAGGCAAGTATTTTTGATAATTTCCAACAGCATATCCTCGATAGGATCGAGGTCTTTGTGTAAAGAATCACCATAGGTGGATTCCATAATCACATAGTCGGACTGTTCAAATCGCTGCGGACTCTTCAGTAGAAGATCGCCATAACGACCCACATCTCCACTAAAAGTGATGCGCGTTTCTTTGCCATCTTCATTAATGGTCAGGTGCACTGCTGCGCTCCCGAGAATGTGTCCGGCATCGGTCAGGTTCAAACTAATTTGGTCATCTATCCTGAACGCTTCATTATAGTTGACTACCTTAAATTGACTGAGTGTTTTTATTACATCTTCTTCCGTATAGAGCGGCTCTTCTACCTCTTCATGTTCTTTCCGTTTACGGTTCATGAATTCAGCATCCTGTTCCTGAATTTTCGCAGAATCCATCAATAGAATTCTGGTGAGGTCCATAGTAGCCGGGGTGGCGTAGATATTACCCTTAAATCCATCTGCAACTAACTTAGGAAGGAGTCCACAGTGGTCTATATGAGCATGAGAAAGTATCAGATACGTAATGTTCGAAGGCTCAAATCCGAAGTAACCGTTAAGTTTGTCGGTTACCGGACCCATGCCCTGGAACATTCCGCAATCCAATAATATTTGGATATTGTTATTTAAAGTAATGAGGTGTTTACTGCCGGTAACAGCGCGTGCTGCACCGTGGAAAGCGATTTTCATTCAATAAAACCTATCCTCTTAAGCCTGAAATTGAATCTTTAACTTTATCGGTTACATCAGCAAGCTTATCTTTAGAAGAATCTAAGAGGTCGCAAAACCAGTCGGTAACTTTCTCTTTCAAATCTCCTTCTTTATCTGATGATAAAATCAATGCTACGGCAACACCAAGTGCTGCTCCTGCTAATACTCCTGCTATAATTTTAGTTTCTTTTTTCATGATTTGCTTATTTATAAAGGTAAAACAATATAAGGGCTGAATAGTTCTGTTTTTGACTATATTTATTCAGATGCTGAAAAAATTATCTTATTTAAACATCGCTTTTGCAATTGCTTATTTAGTGCTTTATTTACTCAACAGCACTTCTTTTGCAATGGTTGGCATATTTGTAGTGATCATTTTTAATGCCATTGTATTAAAACACCTGGAGAGAGATGAGCCCTTCAAAATCGTACACTTTGTGATCGGCGCTACCAATATTTTCTTTGCAGGATTCATGACGCTATGGCTAAGTCATATCATAATCTCCTCCATCAACTACCATTATTTCGGCAACACCTGGTTGTACATTCTGATCACCAGCGCTTTCATCTTAAGTATTTTTATCCACTATATTTTGATGCTCCGCGATGGCAAACGTGTCAACCAGTAACACCCGCTTTCCGTGCGAATGCCGAACTAAGCAACTAAACTCTTATTTTTGCCCGAAACCAATATTCATCTCTTATGCGTAAACTAGTATCCCTGCTGCTGTTAACAATTGCCCTTAGCCCTTCCATAAAAGCACAAACCGTTCATCAAAACACCGGCTGGCTTTTTTTGACGAACAGCACTAAGTTCAACGAGAAATGGGGTGCCCATTTCGATTTACAGCTACGCTCTTCCGATGAGTTCAAAAACGTAAGAAACCTGTTGATCAGACCGGGGATTACCTATCATTTTAACGACGACAACAACCTGACATTGGGGTATTTGTTTACACAAACCTATAGCCCGGGAGCTGCGTCTATTACTGAACACCGCTCATGGGAACAATTTATTCGCACTCACAAAATAAAAACTATTAACGTTTCTCATAGATTGAGATTGGAACAGCGTTTCATTGAAAAAATAGCTACGGATGATGTGTTCGCGCAGCGATTAAGGTATTTCGTAAGGTTCCTGATTCCTTTGAAAAAGGATATCCAAAAGTTTGAGCAAGGGCTCTTTGCAGCCATCCAAAACGAAATATTCCTGAACGTACAAAATAAAGGCGTGGTAAATAACAGCTTTTTCGATCAAAACAGGGCATACGGCGCTTTAGGATACAGGATTCAGAAACAGATCGATATCGAAGTCGGATATATGAATCAGGCGGTTAAAGGCCCAAGTGGCCACACCAATAATAATGTAATACAGGTTGCGCTGTATACAAAGTTTTAGCTTTTTGACCCCTTCATTTGATCTTGATTAAGCTTTTCTCCAGAAAAGTCAGCCTAATTATTAATCATCACAGCGAGGTGCTTATCTTTATTTCGAAGGTCAATTCCGCCTTCGTAAACTGATTTTAAATTGGTCAGGTAAAAAGTCCAGCCATTGGAGCAGCCCAAACGTAAAAATTCTTTAGCATGATCATCTGTGGGGATCTGGTGCTGCTTAAGTTCTATGAGGGTATAGCCATTTAGTTCCGACAGGCTCAGGTCTACCAAACATTCTCCTTCGAAACTGAACTGAACAAAATCTTTCCCGTTTGCCTTTTTTATCGTCCCTTTCATAACTTCTGGGTATAAAAACCACAGCCATTCATAGGACACGCCATCAGTCGCATTAATATACTTACTGATCACCGTGCCTTCCGAGTTAAAGAAGGAAGCTTTCTCCAGAAACCAGCGTTCCAGTTCATTGGATTTTGTGAAGGCATTATAGATATCTGCCATGCGGCTTTTGATCGCAATCTTCTTGGTAAAGGAAGTCCAGTCGAAGTTTTCCATGTCGGGTATTACTTGAGTTAAAGGTATTAAAAAAGCCGGCGACTTTTAAGTACACCGGCTGTTATCAATAAACCTTTTTAGAAAAAATTCTTAGGTTAATTAGACTATTTTGGCATTAAAACCGTGTCGATCACATGAATGACACCGTTCTTTTGGTTCACATCAGCAATTGTTACAGTCGCTGTAGTACCCATTTCGTCTTTCAACATTAGTTTTTTGCCTTCCATCCAAGCCCAAAGTTTACCACCTGCAACAGTAGTCAACTCCGCTTTTCCGTTTCCGGCTTTAATCGCCTTAGCAATGTCTTTCGAAGTCATTTTTCCGGCAACCACATGGTAAGTCAATACTTTAGTAAGCATTGCTTTGTTTTCTGGCTTCAATACTGTTTCCACAGTTCCTGCCGGAAGCTTGTCAAATGCTGCGTTTGTTGGTGCGAAAACAGTAAATGGACCTGCTGATTTTAAAGTCTCTACCAGGCCTGCTGCTTTTACTGCTGCAACCAAAGTAGTATGGTCTTTTGAGTTCACTGCATTGTCAACAATGTCTTTAGTTGCATACATAGCTGCACCGCCAACCATTGGATTTTTCTGAGCGAATGTTGGTGTTGTAAATGCCAAAGCTGCTAGGGCAACAACAGATAGAATAATTTTTTTCATAAGTAGATAGATGTTTTAGTTTTAATACATCCATCTACGTACAAGATAAAATTACAGATGTTGAAATTCCTAAAAATCGAATTTTGGTGTTCCGCTTCGATCTTCAGCTTTTATATTTAGTGTTATCATCAGGGCACACTGAATTGCTTAACATAATCGTTATATTGCCTTCAAGTTACCTCAGGCTTAACCCGTAGTTGAGTTAGCATCGGGTTGTGGTCTGAATCAACCAGGACCTAACAGGGAGGTAGCAGGGAGGTAGCAGGGAGGTAACAGGGAGCTTGCCCCTCTTAAGTCCTTTTTAACTGCTGGTTATGTCTCTGTAACATGGTAATGGCCTAAAACCACAGGTAAAAGACTTTCCGAATGTGAACTAACTAAAATAGTGGGAATCCTTGACGTTTTTTTTATCAAGTGTTTGACAATTACAGATATTACGCTATCTTTGCAGTCCCTAAAAATATGGGGAATAAATAATTGTTTAACAAATTAAATACAAGCAAGTGAATACGTTAAGTTACAAAACTGTCTCTGCCAATGCAAAAACTGTTAACAAGCAGTGGGTTGTTGTTGACGCACAAGGCGAGATTTTGGGGCGCTTGTCATCGAAGATCGCAATGATCATCCGTGGTAAAAACAAGCCTGAGTACACCCCACACGTAGACTGCGGCGATAATGTGATCGTTATCAATGCAGACAAGA
>Ga0247814_10002000_pt1 | contig 11409 bp, 10 predicted proteins | sample UWRJL179409R1_FD_179947 | JGI IMG/M metagenome (GOLD analysis project Ga0247814, IMG submission 179947) | Plant litter microbial communities from Arlington Agricultural Research Station in Wisconsin, United States - UWRJ-L179-409R-1 | ecosystem: Environmental > Terrestrial > Plant litter >...
CGACTACTGATTGTGATTTTAGATAGCAATGTTAGCGGTGAGAATTTCTCAAGATAGCTTAAGAATAACGGATGTTTTCTTAAAGCAACGAAAGACTCGAAGCTATCTTCGGCCATTTCATCCAGTAGGTTCTTATGCACCGGGTCTAGAAGAATGTTGTGTTTTTCTCTAATGCCGGCAGAGATTCCTGCGTTGATCAGTTGTTCAATGTTAAACTCAGCACTATCAATAGAGCCGTATTGTGAGCTGATGGTTTGCCCTTGAATGGTTAGTTGAATGTTTTTATTAGCGATCTCCTTACCCATTGAGGCATAAAAACGATGGGTTTTACCACCACCTCTTGAAGGTGGTCCGCCACGACCGTCAAAAAATGCCAGCTGTATATTGTGCTGATTTGCAGTTTCTGTTAGTCCGACTTTAGCATTGAAGATAGACCAGTTGGCCATTAAATAACCACCGTCTTTAGTGCTATCAGAGAAACCAAGCATGATGTCTTGCTTATTTCCTCTTGACTCTAAATGCTTTTTATAGAATGGGTGAGAATAAAGTGTGTCCATGATTTTAGCTGCACCCGCAAGGTCATGTACAGTTTCAAATAGTGGAACAAAGTCGATGGTCAAGTCGTTCTCGTCCCAGCCGTTCCAAAGGAACAGTTCAATCAATTGCAGGATGTCACTAGCTTGTTGACAATTGCTAATAATGAAACGGTGACAAGCAAGGTTGCCGTTACTATCCTGAATCTGTTTGATCTCTGCGATAGTTTGAAGCGTATCTTCAATTAGGGCATCACTGGGTTCCGCATAATTGACTTTTGCGCTTTTGAACGACAATGCTTTAATTTTCTGTTCCTCAGAAAGCTCATCATAGTTTTCAGGGAATAGAGAAATAATTGGTTTGCTCTGGCGACAGTAAGCATGAACATCTCTAAGAACCCTGCTGTCTTGTCTGATGTCTAACGAAGCGAAATGACAGCCGTATAATTCTACTTTAAGGATCAGATCAGAAACCAGATCAGCAAATAGGCCATCATGGTCGGTTAGCAAAGTTCCTTTGATATCCAGCAAGTGGGTGATTAAATCATCTGCTATGTTTTTATATTCGATATTAGGATTGAACGCGTTTTCATAAAGGATATCATGAACGATACTAATTGTATCTTCCACTCCTCTGAACGTAATTCTACGTTTAAGATTTTTGAAGTCGCGGTAGTAGCAACGGAATAGTATCTGACGCAACATCTTCGAAACCTGGATCGTAGAATCTGTATGTACGTTAGGGTTTCCATCTCTATCGCCTCCTGGCCAGAAACCGAGTTCAACTATTTTCTTAGGCTCTATGTCGTACTCCGTAAGCGTTTTATCTATTCCTGATTGTATGTTCGCAGCTGCAAAATAGAATACGTTTTCAAGGTACCAGGCTAAACTTAACGCTTCATCCACCGGGGTCGGGGACTTTTTATTGAAGAACGGTGTTTTACCAAGCTGCTGCAACAATAAGTGTATGGTAGAGATTTCGTTTGTTTTAATTGCCGTAGTAAGATCCGTTATAATGGAAAGTACACTGCCTGGATAAAACTGCGTTGGGTGAGCGGTTAACACCAATCTTAAGGAGAAATCTTCAATTAGCTTTTCAATCTTGTCTGTGAGTTGGTGATTATCCACCCCTTTCTTCAGGTACGACAATAGGGCATTTTCCTCATCGTCGGCATTCAATTTATTGAAAGATGCATCTTCAACTGCATCAAATAAAACTACTTGTCTCTCGATGTATTGGATAAATCTAAACAACAAGTCTATGATGTCTTTTTTGGTATCGTGTTGTGTATATTTTTCAAAGAAGCTATGAATGATCTTATCAGGAGTCTCATGGTTAACGACACCTTCTTCGCAATATTTAATGAATAAAGGAAGTAGAGTACCTGTGTCTTTAATCTTATAGAAAGGAAGGGTTAAGAAGAGGCTGTTGTAAAGCTCAAATCTAGAGACTACTTCGTTGTTGAAAACTGACTCTCTCTGACCTTTTGCTCGTTGTTTCTGCATCATATTTGATAAGGTATTTTTTCGCGTTTAAAGTACCAAAAATCAATTAGAAAAGGGTAAAATACAGGGGCTTTTAGACAAAAAAAAGGCGTTAACCTTAATTAACGCCTTTTTGCTCTAGTGAAGATCTGCTGGAACCTCCACGTTTTTCTTAAACTTCTGTAGATATAATAGTGGGATTGAGCATAGCATGATCAGACCAGCAACCCAATAAGCATCATTATAAGTTAGTAAAAGCGACTGTTTGGTAACGGTTCCTTCAATAGCTTTAGTAGCTAGAGTTTTTGCGTCCAGATAGCCATATCCTTTACTGATGAAGTTTTGAATAAAGCCGTTAAAACGCTCTGTAAATGCAGGGTTGTATTCATTGACATTTGTAATCAGATTACTTCTATGGAAACCCTGACGAACGTGTATCAATGTAGTTAAGGCTGCAATACCGAAAGACCCTCCAAGCTGTCTCATCATGTTATTTAAACCTGAGCCCTGACCAATTTCCGCACCTTTTAAGTCTTGTATAGCCAATGTGGTAAGTGGTACAAATAGAAGCGCCATACCGACACCTCTAACCATTAGAGGCAAGAAGAAATCATTGGTACCAGATTGTAATGTTGAATTACTTAACATGGAACAAAAAACGAAAAACAGGAACATACCTATGGTTGCCATGAACTGTGCAGGGATGTTTTTCTTCAGCATAATACCGATGAAAGGCATCATTACAATGGTACACAAACCTCCTGGAAACAGAAGCTCACCCGTTTGCAGGGGAGAGAAGCCCAATAGGTTCTGGCAAAATATTGGGAACACGAATACAGATCCATACAAACCAAAGCCTAGTACAAATGACGTAAACATACCTACGGAGAAACTTCTGTGCCGCATGATCTTGAAGTTTACAATAGGGTGGTCTGTACTCATTTCTCTCCAGATGAAGAGTAATAAGCCAACTACTGAAGCAACAGCTAATGCAGTAATATATGGAGTTGCAAACCAATCTTCACTTTCCCCTTTTTCTAAAAGCGTTTGTAGGCTACCTACTGCAATGGCCAATAATGCAATTCCATACCAATCTACCGGCATACCTTTTCCGTCTTTCGGGGTCTCTCTCACGAACATATACGTACAGTATGCGGCGAGGATCCCGACGGGAATGTTGACATAAAATATTAACGGCCAGGAACTGATCTCTAATAAATACCCCCCAATAGTAGGTCCGACAGTAGGTCCAACCACTGCGCCCAATCCAAATAGGGCAGTCGCAATACCTACGTCTTCACGCGGCCAGGTCTCTATTAAAATTGCCTGAGCTGTAGAAATCAAACCACCACCAGCAAGACCTTGCAGGATTCTGAAGGCAATAAGTTCTTCTAGATTAGTAGCGTTACCACAAAGGAAGGAAGCAATGGTAAATAATATAATAGAAAACAGGAAGTAATTCTTGCGGCCAAACCTGCTTCCTAACCATCCGGACATAGGCAGAATGATTACGTTAGCCACTGCGTAGCCTGTAGATAACCAGGCAACATCCTCTAGGGTTGCACCAAGGTTACCTTGTATTTGGGGTATAGCAACGTTTACAATAGTGGTATCAATCAGCTCCAACAGGGAAGCTGTGATCACCGTAAACGTGATTACCCACTTTTTTAAACCTTTCTCGGCCATTACCTAGTCTTTTGTTGAAACAGAAACTTTAACACTCATACCTGGACGTAACTTCGCCATCATTTCTTTAGACGCCTTAGTAATCTTAATCTTCACAGGTATCCTTTGTACTACTTTTACAAAGTTACCTGTAGCATTATCTGGAGGTAATAATGAACCCTTAGCACCAGTGATAGGAGCGAAATTGTAAACCTCTCCCTGGATATCTTCATCAGGATAAGCGTCAACTTCCACCTTAACTTTTAATCCAGCAGTGATTTCCTCTAACTGTGTTTCTTTGAAGTTAGCAGTTACATAAATGCTGTTTTCGTTAACGATAGAGAATAACGACTGACCAGCTTGCACCAATTGTCCTTTTTGAACATTCTTTTTAGAAACGATACCTGAAGAAGGCGCTTTGATGTCGGTATAAGATAACTGTAGTTTAGCAAAGTCAACTTCGGATTGACGAGCCGTAACGCCAGTGTTGCTTACGGCTAATTGGGATTGTGTAGTTCCGACTTGTTTTACCGCTGCAACGTATTGATCTTTTGCTGCGGTGAATGCTGCCTGTGCAGATTCTTTCTGGGCTTTAGCCTGATCAAATTGCTGTTGGGTAATTGATCCGTCTTTTACAAGATTGGCATAACGGTCGTAATCCTTTTGAGCAAGCATTAACTGAACTCTTGCCGCCTCAATGTTAGCCTTTGCAGTACTTGTATTGGCAGAGGTTGCTGCAATCTGCGATTGAGATACACCTACACCGGCACTTGCACCAAGCTGACCAGCATTAGCTTGTTCAAGCTTCACTTTATAATCGCTGTCATCCAATTTCACTAAAACATCACCCTCTTTAACAGCGGTGTTTTCTTCAAATTTTATCTCTTTAACATAACCGCCAACACGAGCAACAACAGGACTGATATCGCCATCAATCTGTGCATCATCTGTGTCAACATGCTTGCTATAATAGGTATATGCTCTTATGCCAAATATGGCACCTACAATTATTAGCACCCCTAATATAATGGGTACAACTTTATTTTTCTTTTTTGTTTCAGTAGTCATTGCTTTGTATGTTAGGAGTATTAGTTAGCTATTTTTCCGGTTGATTTGAGTAAGGTATAGTAAGCCAGACCTGCATCAGCCTTAGCCAGTTCGAGGTTAATTTTAGCCTGGTATAAAAGGGTTTCTGCATCAATTCGATCAATCGCAGAAGCCACATTGTTTTTATATTTTGAAGCCAATAGGTTGTCATTTTCTGTTGCCTGAGCAATAGAGGTTTCTAAAATTTTAATTTTATTGGTCGCCAGTTGGTAGTCCTGATAGTTTCTGTTGATCTCCGTTTTCAATTGATCTGAAAGGATATCCTTTTGTAGCACTACATTTTGCTGTTGAATTTTAGCCTCAGAAATTTTGTTCTTGTTGGTCCATAAATTGCCAATATTCCAGGAGACGTTAGCTCCAATGGTAATAGGCATCAGATACTGATTAACAGGAGGAATAAAGCTACCGCTTGGATTGATGTAGTATAGATTGGCACCAACGCCTACTGTCGGTAAAGTATTGGCTTGTATAGATTTAATGTTCACTCCAGCAACTTTATTTTGCAAATCCAACTGCTGTAATTCTTGTCGGCTGCTCATTGCCTGATCTATGTAACTGCTTAAAGTTCCTGCTACCTTTGGTGAATTATCAGGGTCTGTAATCTCAATGGTGGTAGCATCATCTAGCCCTAACAAGATATCCAGGTTATAATTAATGATCTTTCTATTGTTCTCTATTTCCATATCTGTCAGCGAAACATTTGCTTGCTGTAACTGGAACCTAAGCACATCGTTTTTGGTAACTATGCCTTGCTCAAAGAAACGTTGGGATTGCTTAAGCTGACTGGCAATCGACTCCAGGTTTTGGGCAACCACTTTTTTGCTTTGAAGTACTTTAAATAAGGAATAGTACGTACTGATTACCGCGTAGCTGATCTCTTCTTTATTCTTATCAGCGTCTAGTTTTGCAACCTCGGTTAATAGTTTGGTTGATTCGGCAGCATAGCGAAGTTTTCCACCATTGTAAATCAATTCCTCCACTGCTGCTGTTCCAACGAAAGCATCTGCTCTTCTAGGTAAACGAATAGGATCAGCTTCGCCAATCACCAATGATTGTGTGGGAATCTCGGCATGATTGTAAAGGAATGATGCGCTCGCACTAGGCAAAGCATTGTCTTTTACAATTGCAAGTCTTGATACCGACTCGTCAATTTTGCTTTGAGAAAGCTTTAAATTTTTACTGTTACTCACTCCAAGCGCTACTGCTTCTTGCAAAGTCAGTTTTTTAACTTGTTGTGCATAGATCAGGTTTGGCAGCAATAGTGCTAGCAAGAGTGTTTTATAGGTATTGCGTATCATTTGTTGGGTGTTAAATAAATTGTGACAAGGTCTTTTAGGTGGGTAATTAGTCGTTCGGTAATGAGTTTTCGGTCTTTTTTTACATTGATGTCCAGAGATGTTCCAGAGGTAATTTTGGATGGAGAGATGGCCACGTTGCTGATCGTACCCATTACGGTAGCAATTAGCATTCGCACATCTACTTTTCTAAAAGTTCCTTCCTCAATACCTTCAGTTATAATCCCTTCAATGACAGACATGTTTTCAAGCATTGCACTTTTAATAGTGCTGAACATTTCTGGTCTCTGGGGGAGTGAAAGTTCTCGCTGCATCATCTTGTGAAAAGTTAGGTTGCAAAGAATTCTTGTGGCGTAGCGCTCAACCACAAGAAGAAGTTTCTCCATGACTGTTGCTTCCATCTCATTAATTTCTTTGAGCTGGTGTTTGAAGTCTGAGACCCTTTGTCCCATAATCTCCATAAAGACACCTTCTTTAGAGCCGAAGTAATAGTTGATCATGGCCATATTGGCTCCTGCTTCCTTTGCAATTTGTCGCGTGGAAGCGCCCTCGTAGCCTAGTTCCGAGAACAGCTTTTCTGCCGCATCTAGAATACTGACTCTTTTATCTGCTTTTTCCATCTTCATTTCGGGGACAAAATTAATCAATCGTTTGATTAATTAATCGATCGATTAAGAAAGATTTTGTATATGACAGAAGGCTGACTTATGCGAAGGTTTTAAATAAAAAAAGGATATCTCTTTCGAAATATCCTGTTCAATTAAAGCGCTAAATTACTTTTGCTGATCCAGCCATTTCTTTTCTATAACATAAGAAACTACCAGTCCAATCCCGCCAAACATTCCGATAAAGCCGAAATAGATTGCTGGAGCTTCCCTGGTTTCGATGTTTGCCCCTTTGACGGTGAACAATGCCACGATTAAGCCTAGACCTAGACCTATCATAAGTAACCCAAACTTCAGGCTTAGGAAAGGAGTTGGAGAACTTGTCCTTGGTCTTTTAATTCCAGGATCAATTCCACGTTCTATCATTGCCATCTTTTCTTTATTAGACATATATCTGATGCCAAAGACCATCGCTGTTGCGCAGATAAATGCAGCTATTGGTACCAATTCTGCTCCCATAGTGTTAATTATTTAAATGATTATCTTAATCTTTAATTCTGTGTTCTGGTAGCTATGACTACATCAAAAATAATAAGGTTACAGTAAAAGACTTACTTTTTTAAAAGCCTATTATAATGCGATCATACTGTAACCTCAGCATTGATCAAGACGTCATAGTTAATGTATGCAGCGTAAGCAAAGCGATGAGGATTTAATTACAGCAGTTTTGAGTGGAAATACTAAGGCCTATGCGGATTTGGTTAAGAATCACCAGCGCTTTGTATTTACCCTTGCCTTGCGGTTTGCAAAAAACAGGGAGGATGCAGAAGAAATTGCGCAAGACTGTTTTGTTAAAGCTTATAAGGCTTTGGGCACATTCAAACAAACAGCTAAATTTAGTACTTGGCTGTATACCATTACCTATACTACCTCCATGTCGTTCTTGAGAAAAAAGCAGTTAAATACGCAATCCATAGATGATGATGAAAGTATATTGCAACTGCCGAATAATATAGCCTCTTATCGTGCTGACCTCGTAGAACAAAAATCAGCCAACGTATATTTAAATTTGGCCATTGATAGCCTACTTCCAGATGACGCAGCAATTATTACGTTATTTTACCTTGGCGAACAAAGCTTAGAAGAAATAGGACAAGCGTTACATATGGAGGCCAATACGGTGAAAGTCAAACTGCACCGGGCGAGGGCAAGGCTAAAGGAGAAAATGGAAATAATGCTTAAAGATGAAGTAAATGAATTGCTATGAAAATAACAGATGAAGAACTAGCAGCATTGTTAGAAGAGATGGAAATGGAAGAGCCCTCCATGTCTTTTACAAGGAATTTAATGGATCAGATAGATGTAGAAATTGCTCCCGTTTCATTAAAGACTAAGGTAGACAGAAGGGTGATCATTGCACTAACTACAGTTTTTATTTTGGCCATGGGATTTGTTTGTAGCTATGCCTTGATTAATACCAATGTAAGCTACGCGTTGCCACAGCTTAACTTTGATTTAAAAATAGACTTCTTGCTTTCTTCTACCCTACTTAAAGCCTTCTTATTCATAGATTTAATAATTGGACTGCTTTATTTCGACAGTTTGCTCCGTAGAAAAAAGGCATAAAAAAAGCCGGATGAGTAATCATCCGGCTCTATAAAGAATATTTTTTACTTAAAAGTAATTGGAAGTGCTACTGATACAGTATCCCAGCCAATATTTAAGATCGCACCCGTTTCCGTTTTTGTAAATACCATCGACAGGGCTTCAATAGGGGCAGTTAATGTATTAACAGAAACATCTGCTCTAACAACATCTTTAGCTACATCATAGGTGTAAGCGCCCCAGCTGTTTATCTTGCTATTAATAATTATTGTCCAATTATCTTTACTAGGAATTGCAAATAAACTATAAGTACCTGCTTTTACCGCTTTACCACCAATAGTCACATCCTTAAAAAAGGTGATCTCGTTAGATTCATTTGCTCCTAATCGATAAACGGCACCGTATTTTTCCAACTCACCAAACACCACTCTACCTTTTTTAGAAGGTCTTGAATAGATTAGTTTGATATCTGGAGGTGTATTTTTTTGTGCAGCATTTGAAGGAAAATAAGCTAGATCTACCGGACTTCCATCCAGACCCGGGAATTTAACCTCCTGAGCATCAACCGCAAAAGTAACTAAGGCAAAAAATGCCAATAGAACTATTTTTTTCATTTTATATAAGTTTATTATTATGAATTCGTATTAACGACCTTTTACTATTGAGTTCAAAAATACTGCGCCGAAGATGAAGCCTAAAAGTCCACCAAAAAGCAACCATCCAAAGCTCAATGTGATGGCAGAAGTTGTTAATATTCCGAAAAATAGGCCTAAAACGTAGTAAACCCAATCAAAGCTGTTATTATTTTCCTGTTTAGTCATTATATAGATACTTAGGCCTCAAAGATATTGATTTATTTTATTTGCTGATAACTATTGCAACATATGTTCTGAAAATCCTTTAGTGTTGAACGACTTAAAGATCATCGTTGGGATAGCACTGAAATATATTTCAATAGCCTTTTAATGCAAGTACTTGTCTTTAATCACACCCGTATGGTGCATGATATGACCCGCTATTACGTAAACTATTGCTCTTACTGTAATCTGACGACCAGATGCTTCTCCTGATGCAGCAAGGTCCTTTTCATTCAGGGAGCGAATTAAGTATAAGTTCGCTTTTCTTAATAACTCAAACTCCTTGGAGAAACTTTGTAAACTTCTATCTGTAAAATGTGCCCCGGCAACATATGCATCTTCATCAAAACCTGGCAACGCTTGCTGCTCGCCTCTTGCGAATGAAGTAAGGCGGTAGACTAGGATTCTTTCCGTATCAATGATATGGCCGATTAACTCCTTTATCGTCCATTTTCCTGGAGCATAAGCGTAATCTGCAATGTCAAAAAGGCTGTTTATGAAATCGGAGAAGTCTGTAGCCTGCTTTTCAAGAATCTCTAAAACATCACCATCTACTAATTTGATGTAAGTTTCTCCCCACGCGGGATATTCATTAGCTTGAGGTCGGTTCATAAGTTATGCTACTTTTAAGTACAATACGGAAAGTTGTTCCTTTACCAAGTTCAGATTCTTTAACGAAAATTTCTCCGCTGTGGTAGTTGTTAATAATTCTTTTTGTTAAGGAGAGACCCAAACCCCAACCCCGTTTTCTTGTCGTATATCCAGGTTGGAATACCGCATCAAACTTAGATCTTGCGATGCCTTTCCCGGTATCAGTCACATCAATAAATACTTCTTCTTTTGCCAGGTTCTCTACAATGTTGATGGTGATCTTTCCTTCGTTTTCAATAGCATTTGCAGCGTTTTTAAGAAGGTTTTCTGTTACCCAGTCAAATAGTGGAACATTAAGTAATGCCCTTACCTGTTCATCACCTGTAATAGAAAATATAACCTTATCGGAAGTTCGTAACCTAAAGTACTCTACAAAATTATGAATCACGGTAAATACCACATGATCTTCTAGGATCGGTTTTGATCCTATTTTAGAGAAACGATCGGTAATCACTTCCAATCTTTTGATGTCGTTCTGCATCTCAGCAATCAGCGGGTCATCTTCTGCGTTGAAACGCGTTGCCATAAGCTCTACCCAAGCCATCAATGAGGAAATTGGCGTGCCTAGCTGGTGTGCAGTCTCTTTTGCCATACCTACCCAGACCTGGTCTTGTTCAGCTTTTCTAGCAGAACTGAAAGCTACGTAGGCAGTTAGCAGAAATAAAGCAATTACACCCAATTGTATGTATGGGAAGTATCTAAGTTGAGTCAATGTAGGAGAGTCCCTGTGATAAATGTAATATTTCGACCCGTCTCCAGAAAGATCATTTATAGGGGTAGGAGGATATTGTTTCTTCATCGCTCTGAGTTCTCTTTGAAAATACCCAGGGTCATAAGTAACGCCTTTTTTAGTCTCTATATCATAGTAAGTCTTTGTCGTGTCCAAGCCTTCTGAAGCTAAGAATTCTCCTTTTTCGTTTGTCATGATTACAGGAAGCTTGTTATTCGTCCTGATTAGATCAATCACACCAGTGTAACGATCATCATCGTACATCAATAAGGTTTGCTCCGTAACTTTCACATATAATTGAAATTGAAGCCGCTCTTCACGCTCCATTTTTTTGACAAAGAAATCACTATAAAACACAGAAGCGCCACCTATTACAATGGCAAATATCAATAGAAAGAACTTCCACCGCCGCTTTTTCTCGTAAGGATTCATAGATTATGTAGGCAAATTACAAAAATATATCTTTGCAGGTAGTAATATGGAAAAGAAAGTAAGAGTAAGATTTGCCCCTAGTCCGACAGGCGGCCTGCACCTTGGCGGTGTTCGTACGGCATTGTTCAATTATTTATTCGCTAAGCAGCACAACGGAGCCTTTGTTCTTCGAGTAGAAGATACTGACCAAACCAGGTTTGTAGAAGGAGCAGAAGAATACATCGTTTCCTGCTTGGAATGGTGTGGAATATCTCCGGATGAAAGTCCTTTAAAAGGAGGAGATTTCGGGCCATACCGTCAGAGTGAGAGAAAGTCAACTTACAAGCAGTATGCTGATCAGTTGATTGCAGATGGCTATGCTTATTATGCTTTTGATACACCGGAAGAGCTTGATGCAAAGCGCAAAGAAGTGCCAAATTTTACCTACGGACTTTCTACAAGAGG
>Ga0247814_10002002_pt1 | contig 11398 bp, 11 predicted proteins | sample UWRJL179409R1_FD_179947 | JGI IMG/M metagenome (GOLD analysis project Ga0247814, IMG submission 179947) | Plant litter microbial communities from Arlington Agricultural Research Station in Wisconsin, United States - UWRJ-L179-409R-1 | ecosystem: Environmental > Terrestrial > Plant litter >...
CCCTTCCGTCGAGAAAGCCGTGGATATATACATCTTTTAAACCCTGCTCATTGGCAGCGTCACATAATCCTTTTAGGTGATTGATATGGGCATGCACGCCTCCGTCAGATACTAATCCGATAAAGTGAACAGGCTTTTGATTAGTCTTTGCATAATTGAAGGCATCAACCAATGTTTGGTTTGTTTTTATAGAACCATCGCTGATAGCTTTATTGATCCTGCCCAGTTCCTGGTAAACCACTCTTCCTGCGCCAAGGTTCATATGACCCACTTCAGAATTTCCCATTTGTCCTGCCGGCAGGCCAACGGCTTCACCAGAGGCTTCGAGTTTTGAATTTGGGTAATGTGCTAATAAAGAATCAAAAAATGGAGTGTTAGCAGCATAGGCTGCATCTGAGTTATCTTGTTTTCCGTAGCCCCATCCATCAAGAATGAGTAGCATCACTTTTTTATTGTTCATTTGAATAGAGTTGATATTTCGAGGTCAAAAGACCCCTGCAAATATAAGTCTATTGACCATGGATCAATAATATAAATGAATTTTATGATATGAGAATGGCATCATTTGTGTGCATAATTATCGTTATCTTTAGAGTATGTTTAGATCCCTGTTTCCGGTACTGATTTTATTGACGCAAATGTTCAATCCTATGGCAATTGAAGGCGATATTGTGGATACTTTGTCCTCATTATTCAAGTCTGCAAATTCTAAAGAAATCAGTAAAAATTTCTCTTCTTCGGTAGAACTGAAGATAAATGAGGAAGAAGATGTCTACTCTAAAGCACAAGCCGAACAAATTCTCAGAGATTTTTTCACCAAATCAGCGCCTGTGAATTCCACTGTTGTACACCTGATCAATACCAACCCCAACTATCGTTTTGGGGTTCTATCCCTCAGTACAAAAAATGGTAAATTCAGGGTAGCAATCACTTTGAAAAAGGTGTCTAATACTTTTTATATCACTGAATTAAGGATCGAGCCCGAGAAATAATAATGCTAATTTCTGTAAAAATGCTATTTTTGATCTAAAATACTTGTTTTGGATAAGAAATTAATAGACCTATTTATAAAAAATGCGATCGCTGAAGACCTTGGTGATGGCGATCATACCTCCCTGTCTACTATTCCTTCGGGAGCAACAGGTAAAGCTAAATTACTGGTTAAAGAAGATGGTATCCTTGCAGGTGTAGAACTGGCAATGGAAATATTTGAGCAAGTTGATGCTTCATTAAAAACCGAAATCTTTCTGAAAGATGGGGATGCTGTTAAATATGGTGATATCGCTTTTACAGTGGAAGGCAGTTCACATTCGATTTTACTTGCAGAAAGATTAGTACTGAACTGTATGCAGCGTATGAGCGGAATTGCTACAAAAACAAATCGTATCGTTAACCTGCTGCAGTCTTATCAGACAAAATTACTCGATACCCGTAAAACTACACCAGGTTTAAGATACCTGGAAAAATGGGCAGTAAGAATCGGGGGAGGGGTAAACCACCGTATCGGTTTATATGATATGATTCTGATTAAAGATAACCACGTTGATTATGCAGGAGGCATTACAAATGCGATCACTGCAGCAAATGCTTATCTGGTGGAGAAGGGTAAAGACCTGGAAATAGAGATTGAAGTAAGAAACCTGGACGAGCTGGGGCAGGTACTTGCCGTAGGAAATGTGAGCAGGATCATGTTAGACAACTTTAGTTTTCCGGATCTTCGTGCGGCTGTACAACTGATTGCAAAGCGCTTTACAACGGAAGCATCGGGAGGAATTACGGAAGATAATATTACTGAATATGCAGATTGCGGTGTCGATTTTATATCAATGGGCGCGTTAACCCACTCTGTTAAAAGTTTAGACATGAGTTTAAAAGCCTACTAAAGGATGATTTCTATCTATTCTATTTCTGCCGTTATTTTAGCCTATCTGTGTGGTTCTATACCCACTGCAGTTTGGATCGGTCAGGCTTTTTATGGTATTGATGTGAGGGAATACGGCAGTGGAAATGCTGGTGCTACCAATACTTTTCGTGTACTGGGCAAAAAAGCAGGTATCGCGGTAATGACCATTGATATTGCCAAAGGTTACACCGCTACCAAATTGGCGTATTTTATTGGACTTTCTGTTACTGGTCCGCACAATTCGGCCCAGTTTGTTAACTATGAGCTTGCTTTAGGTGTTACTGCCGTAATGGGCCATTTGTTTCCTGTATTTGCAGGATTCAGGGGAGGAAAAGGAGTGGCTACACTTTTTGGAATGATTTTAGCAGTTAACTTCCCGGCAGCTATGCTTTGCGTTCTTGTGTTTGTTGTTGTACTTCTGATTACAAAGTATGTTTCCCTAAGTTCCATTTGTGCCGGATTTACTTTTCCTCTGGGAATAGTTTTCGTGCTGCACTCTACGATTAAGTCGGAGGTGTTATATGGAATGGTGGTATGCATACTGATTCTGGTTACCCACCAGAAAAATCTGGAGCGATTATTAAAAGGCAAAGAATCAAAAGTTTATCTGTTTAAGAAGAAAACTAACTAAATACTAACCGATGAAATTACATGAGCTTACAGCTCAGTAAAATGAACGCCGGCAAGCGCGTGTAAGCTTCATTACCGATGACATCAATTTATACTCCTATGAAAAAATTAACACTTACAGGTATCGCAGCTGCGGTATTGATTACCTATTCTTGTTCTACAGTGCCAATCTCGGGCAGGAACAGGGTGAGCTTTGTAAATGAAAGCGAAATGCAGACTGCGGCTGCACAGAGTTATACTACATTGTTGAAAGACCCGCAAACGAAGATTTTAAATAATGCAGATGCGCAGCGTGTAAAAAGGATCGGTCAGAAGATCGCTGCTGCGGTTACACAATATATGAATGCGAATGGTTATTCTTCACAAATCCAGGGTTTCAACTGGGAGTTTAACCTGATTGACAGTAAAGAAGTAAATGCCTGGTGTATGCCGGGTGGTAAGGTAGCTGTGTATTCTGGTATTTTACCGGTTGCAAAAGATGATGCCGGCCTGGCCACAGTAATGGGTCATGAAATTGCCCATGCAGTAGCACAGCACTCTTCAGAACGTGCTTCTAAAGCGGCAGTTGCTGAAGGACTGGGTGGTTTGCTTGGTGCAGCCACTGGTAATAAATCTGCAACTACACAAAATGTAATCAACCAGGTTTATGGTATTGGTGCACAAGGATTTTATTTGCTGCCGAATTCAAGGACACAAGAGCTTGAAGCGGATCATTTAGGACTAATTTTTATGTCTATGGCTGGGTATAATCCTTCTAATGCGGTTACTTTCTGGCAGCGTATGGCTGCAGTTAGTGCAAGTTCCCAGAAGCCGGCAGAGTTTATGAGTACCCACCCTGCTGATGCAACCAGGATTGCACAGATTCAGAAAGATTTACCTGAAGCATTGAGGTATTATAATTCTACTTCTGGTAAGCCTGTTAAATAAGATATCCTTTAGGTACAAAACAGCAACCCCTTTTTTCGGCCTCCAATGTTTGCGTAGCAAAGACAGGCAGTCGAAAAAAGGGGTTGCTGTTTTTGTTTAAGATGGTCTCCACTGCAAATTGGCTTTGCATGTAACAGGTTATACAACTCTTTGATGAACCCCCATTACAGATGCCCAATTATACGCTTTACTTCGTGTTTATCGCAGATTTGGGTCCAGACTTAAGGTTTTGATCATTGCTGATGCCTTTAGCATACATTCTTCGTATTCGGAAGCCGCATCGGATGCATAGGTGATTGCCCCTCCAACCTGGAAAGACAGGTAACGTTTTGTAGAATTATATAGGATACTGCGGATCACTACATTAAAATCAAAATCTCCTTCCGGATCAAAATATCCGAATGCACCAGAATAGATACCTCTTCTGCTCAGTTCCAGTGACTCTATTAATTGCATGGCCCTCACCTTCGGTGCTCCGGTCATTGAGCCCATTGGGAAGGTGGTACTAACTGCATTTACGGGGTGCAGGTCTGGATGCATGGTACAACTGATGGTGGAAATCATTTGGTGGACCTGCGGAAAGCTGTAAATACCAAATAGCTCTTCCACTTTTACAGATCCTGGTACAGCACAACGGGTAAGGTCATTTCTTACCAGATCTACAATCATTACATTTTCTGCCTGCTCTTTGCTGTCCAGTTTTAGTCCGGCACTGATCTGTGCATCTTCAGCACTATCGGCACTTCGCCTGGCTGTGCCTTTAATTGGTTGTGAATACAGCTTATTGCCTCGTTTGCAAAGAAACCTTTCCGGGCTTGCAGAAAGGATGTATTTGTCGGCTATCTTAAAGAAACCAGAGAAAGGGGTAGGGGATAAGCTGTTCAGGGCCTGGTATACTGTATAAGGATCTATTACCGCATTTTCTGCAAAAAATTCCTGGCAGAAATTCACTTCATAGATATCTCCCCTGCGGATGTGTTCCCTCAGTTCTTCTACCTTTTGCAGGTAGGTAGGTTTATCCAGTTTAGTTTGAATTTCGGGAATGCAGAACGTTTCAGGAGCGGCGGTAGTAAGTGAAGCTACGTTATTTATGGCATTAATGATGTCCAGGGAATTATTGCTGCCGATTAGAATTTCAACTTCTCCTTTTTTTATTGCTATAAGGTATTCGGGTACAAAGAAATACAGGTCTGGAAAACTCATGTTATCCTGATGCGCTGATGATAATTCTTCCAGTTCATTTTTAAGATCGTAGCTCAAAAAGCCAAAAAGCCAGCCAGGATGCGCATTGTAAAAGTCTTTTAATGCTGCAAATGCAGTTCCTGCTGAGCTACTGAGCTGCTTTTTACTGCCGGCGGCAAGCAGGAAGTCGTATTTTGAATAAGGATCTGTATATCCATTGGAATCGAAGCAACAGCAGACTTCGAACTGGTTTGCCCATAGCAGGGCTTTTTGTTTGAATGAATTTAACTCCTGTGGGGTCATTTTACAATCGGGTTGTTGAAATGAAAAAGGCGGCACCAGGCCGCCTTTTTTATATATTTAGTGATCGCTTAGTTAAGGATCAATGTCTGTACCCTGTCTGGTCCAACAGAAAGGTATTTTACCGGTACACCTAATTCCTTTTCTAAAAAGGCGATATAGTCTGACAATTGGGTAGGTATTTCGCTGATTTCAGTGATTTTGGTGATATCAGTTTTCCAGCCTTCGATTGCTTTAAGCACCGGGGTAGGTTTAATTGTAATGATATCGTATGGCATATAGTCGATAGTTTCACCATTGTGCTCATAATGGGTACATGCATAAATGGTATCAAAACCACTTAATACATCAGCTTTAGTCATTACCATTTCGGTAACACCGTTTAGCATGATAGCATATTTAAGCGCTGGAAGATCAATCCATCCACAGCGGCGTGGCCTGCCTGTTGTAGCACCAAATTCATGGCCTACCTGGCGAAGGTTTTCTCCAACTTCATCTTCCAGTTCAGTAGGGAACGGTCCGCTGCCTACACGTGTGCAGTAAGCTTTAAAAATTCCAACTACACTGCCAATTTTGTTTGGGGCAATACCTAATCCGGTACATGCACCAGCAGTTGTAGTATTAGATGAAGTAACAAACGGATAAGAGCCAAAGTCGATATCCAGCAAAGTACCCTGTGCACCTTCTGCAAGAACTTTTTTACCTTCTTTCAGGAAACCGTTTACATAGTGCTCACTGTCTACATGAGGGATAGTCTTAAGGAATTCTACTGCTTCAAAAAAAGCAGCTTCTTTTTCTCCAAGATCATACTCAAAGTTGTAGTGCGACAGCAATTCCTTGTGTTTGGTAACCAGTTTGTTGTAACGCTCTTTAAAATCTGGTAAGGTAGTATCACCAACACGTAAACCATTACGCCCGGTTTTATCCATATAAGTCGGGCCGATACCTTTTAAGGTAGAACCGATTTTATCTTTCCCCATTTTCTGCTCATTGGCAGCATCTAAAAGCTGATGCGTAGGTAAGATCAGATGAGCCTTGCGTGCAATAACCAATTTGCCGTTAGCAATCGGATCATGGCCAGCTTTTTTAAGGTTATCTAATTCTCTCTTTAAAATGATGGGATCTATTACCACACCATTACCAATCAAATTCATGGTTTTTTCGTTAAAAATACCAGATGGAATAGTATTTAGAACAAACTTTTTGCCATCAAACTCTAAGGTGTGGCCGGCATTCGGTCCGCCTTGAAAACGAGCTATCAAATCATATTGAGGACATAATACGTCAACAATTTTTCCCTTGCCCTCATCGCCCCATTGCAGGCCAAGAAGCACGTCTACTTGCGTCATTATTTTAATTTAAGAAAAGATTATAATTGTGTTTTTTCGGTTGTACTATTTTTGGTCTGCCACTATTAAAGTTAAAATGAGTTTAGTCCTGTTTACGGCACCAAACTCATTCCAGTTAAATTGCGTGTTTTATATCTCCTTTTTGCTTGATCGTTGCTGCAGCTGAACAATCAAAGCAGCTGCCGTACAAGTTTAAAGAGTGGTGTTTAATATCAAATTTTAGCAGGTCGCCCACCATCGTCTGAATCTGGTGGATCCTCGGATCACAAAATTCTACAACCTTTCCGCAATCAATACAAATGATGTGGTCATGCTGGTGATAGCCATAAGATTTTTCAAATTGTGCCATATTTTTGCCAAACTGGTGTTTGGTAACCAGATCACAGGAAACAAGTAACTCAAGTGTATTGTACACCGTAGCCCTGCTAACCCTATATTTCTGGTTTTTCATATGGATGTAGAGTGTTTCTACATCGAAGTGATCATCTCTGGAATAGATTTCCTCTAAGATTGCAAAACGCTCAGGCGTTTTTCTCAGGCTTTTATTTTCGAGATAGGCTTCAAATATTTTTCTAACTAACTCGCTGTTATGGTTTGTAGACATAGTTTTAAAACTCCTTTCAAAGGTATCAATTTTTATATATAACTCTACGATTTATTCAATTTTTTAGGCATCAAAACGAGTAACGCCTGTTACGCCCTTCACCTCTAAAAGATTTTTGATGAGGTTGTCCAGGTGTTCTTTATCGTTTACAAAGATCATAATTGAACCATCAAAAATACCGTTATCAGTATCAACGGTAATAGAGCGCATATTCACTTTAAAGTCTCCGGAAATAACCTTCGTAATGTTATTGATCAGCCCTACATCATCAATTCCGATAATGTGCAGTCCGGTAAGAAATGTAAGTTCCTGCTGTTTGTTCCATTTGGCTTTTACAATCCGGTAGCCATAATTTGCCATCAGCTGTGCTGCATTAGGGCAATTGGTACGGTGAATCTTTATACCTTCACTTACAGTTACAAAACCAAACACATCATCACCCGGTATAGGGTTACAGCAGGCTGCAAGGGTATAATCTATTTTTTGCAGGTCTTCCCCGATCAGCAGAATATCAGATTCAGGCCCTTTTACTTTATTTAAAAGTGCTTCAATCTGCTGCCCATCGTTTTTTTCTGCGCCACGGTTTTCTATTTCTTTCTCGCTGGCCAGGTATTCCTTCAGGTCTTTTAACTCAATCTTTCCATTTGCCACAGCAATAAAAAGCTCCTGGGTAGATGTTAACTTAAAGTAATAGTAAAGCTTATTCAGGTTATCGGTATTGTAAGTGATTTTTAACGATTTCAGCTTACGTTCTAAGATCTCTTTTCCTTCCTCGGCAATTTTCCTTTTTTCTTCTTTCAGGGAAGATTTGATTTTTGACTTTGCTTTTGCAGTTACAACAATGTTCAGCCAGTCTTCTTTTGGAACCTGCTTGCCCGAAGTGATGATCTCCACCTGGTCGCCATTCTGCAGTTTATAAGATAGTGGTACCAGTTTATGGTTTACTTTTGCGCCGATACACTTTGCCCCAACATCAGTGTGGATCTCGAAAGCAAAATCAAGAGCAGTTGCACCTAAAGGCAGCTGTATCAAGGCCCCTTTTGGGGTGAAGATAAAGATCTCATCAGAGAAAAGGTTCATCTTGAAATCATCCAGGAAATCCAGTGCATTGGCTTCAGGATTGTTCAGCATTTCCCGCACTTTCATAATCCACTGGTCCAGCCCGTTATCATTGCTGGATTCTTTATATTTCCAGTGGGCGGCAAAACCTTTTTCGGCAATTTCGTTCATCCGCAGTGTCCTTATCTGTACTTCTACCCATTGGCCTTTAGGGCCCATAACGGTAGTATGCAGGGATTCATAACCATTCCCCTTTGGAGAAGACACCCAGTCGCGCAGCCTGTCCGGGTTAGGCCGGTAAAGGTCGGTCACAATAGAATAGGCCTTCCAGCAATCTGCCTTTTCATTTTCCGGTGCACTATCCAGCACAATCCTAATGGCAAAAAGATCATACACTTCTTCAAAAGGGATGTTTTTCTTTTTCATCTTGTTCCAGATGGAGTGGATAGATTTTGGTCTGCCATAGATGCTGGCAACAAAGCCCTGCTCGGCCAGTATTTCGTTGATCGGGTCTACAAACTGTTTAACGAATAAAGTACGTTCTGCCTTTTTTTCGTTCAGCTTGGTAGCAATAAATTTATAGGTATCTGGTTCCAGGTATTTCATGGACAGATCTTCCAGCTCCGATTTTATTGCATATAATCCAAGGCGGTGTGCCAGCGGAGCGTATAAATAAATTGTTTCTGATGCAATCTTCAGCTGCTTGTGCCTTGGCATGAAATCCATGGTACGCATATTGTGCAGCCTGTCTGCTAATTTGATCAGGATTACCCTTACATCGTCAGCAAGGGTGAGCAGCATCTTCCTGAAGTTTTCTGCCTGCAGCGAACTATTATAATCGAAAACGCCCGCAATTTTTGTCAGCCCATCGATAATTTTTGCAGTTTTCTTTCCAAACTCCCTTTCAATATCCTCAAGTGTGATTTCTGTATCTTCTACTACATCGTGCAGTAAAGCACAAACGATAGATGTTGTGCCCAGTCCTATTTCTTCTGCAGCAATTTGTGCTACAGCAATGGGGTGATAAATATATGGTTCCCCGGATTTTCTCCGCATGTCTTTATGGCTTTCCAGCGCCATATCAAATGCTTTCCTGATTTCCTTTTTGTCCCCTTTTTGTAGTGTCGGCTTACATGCACGCAGCAGGGCACGATATCTTTTCAGGATCTCCTGCTTTTCTGCTTCTAAATCAATTACTAAGGTGTTCTTCATTTGTATTATTTTCGTAATAATTATAGGTAGTCAAACGTTTAAGGATATATTACATTTAGTTATAAACCTAATGTATTAAATTTACTTTAACTTTGTGGGAGTATAAATTTATGAAATTTTGCAGGTTTTTTATTCTGTTATTTGTCATTATTACCGTGGGGAGGGTAAATGCGCAGGAAAAGCCATTACCCTACAAGTTTCCTCCCAGGGGTAAAAATGATACCATAAAAGTAGCTTCCACAAATGAAAATGGGGAGATGATTCCGTGGATACCTTTAAATGAGGTTGTTATCTATGGTTCCCGCATTTTTCGTACCCCTGCCGATGCCGCTGCATTTAACAGGCTCCGCTATAATGTTTTAAAAGTAATGCCTTATGCACTTTATGCAAAAAGAAGGTATGAACAGCTGGAGCGCGACCTGGCATTGACTACGGATAAAAAGGTACAGAAAAAACTGGTGAAACAGTGCGATGCCGAGATCAAAAAGATGTTTAAAACAGAGATCAAGGAGCTCACTATTACGCAGGGACAGATCCTTACCAAGCTAATCGACCGGGAAGTGGGCCGCACTACTTATGAAATTGTTAAAGAAACGCAGGGCGGGGTAAAAGCTTTCCTGTATCAGTCGGTCGCCAGAGTGGTAGGCCATAATTTAAAGAGCACTTATAATCCGGCGGAAGAAAGAGATATAGAATCGATTATTCAGGCTTCAGGATTTTACCAGCACTAACAGATGGAAGAAAATCCTAAAACCATTTATCAGTTTAATGCTAAACTGATAAATGGTAAAGACAAAAAGTTATCAGATTATAAAGGTAAAGTATTACTTGTTGTGAACATTGCCTCTGCTTGTGGTTTTGCACCACAGTTGAAAGAACTTCAGGAACTAAAGGAGCAGCTAGACAGCGCAGACTTTGAAGTGCTGGGTTTCCCCTCCAACGACTTTGGCTTTCAGGAACCTTTAGACGGAACCGCAATCATGGATTTTTGTGAAATGAACTATGGTGTGAAATTTCCCGTATTTAGTAAAATAATGGTTAGGGGGGAACATGCTAATCCAATCTACAAATTTCTGGGCAGTAAAGAACTGAATGGGCATCTTAAGTCTACCCCGAGGTGGAACTTCCATAAATACCTGATCAATAAAAACGGAGAGGTTACAGATTATTTCTATCCCTTCACCAAACCATTGTCGGGAAAACTAAAAAAGAAAATCCAGCGCCTTTTACTTGCGCCGGTATCATAAGAATTATATAAAAGAATGAAGTTAGATATATTAGTACTAGCCGTGCATCCGGACGATGCTGAACTTGGTTGTTCAGGAACAATTTTAAAACATATTGCAGAAGGTAAAAAGGTAGGAATAATAGATTTTACCAGGGGCGAACTGGGAACAAGAGGAACGGCGGAAACGCGTGACACAGAAGCTGCAGATTCCGCTAAAATATTAGGCTTGCATGCCAGGGAAAACCTTCGTTTTAAGGATGCGTTTTTTAAGAATGATGAGGCTCATCAGCGTGAAGTGATCAGGATGATCCGTAAATACCAGCCTGAAATTGTATTAAGCAACGCTTTACATGACAGGCATCCAGACCATGCACGGGCAGGTGATTTGGCAAACGATGCCTGTTTCCTGGCCGGGCTGCCAAAAATCAGTACACAACAGGACGGTATTGAACAGGAGGCCTGGAGGCCCCGTTTAAATCTGCAGTATATACAGGACCATTATATCCAGCCGGATGTGATTATCGATATCACTCCTTATATAGAAACTAAAATTCAATCCATCAGAGCATTTAAAACCCAGTTTTTTAATCCGGAGCTCGACGAACCTGCTACATATATTTCTTCACCGGAATTTTTTGAAAGTGTTATTGGCCGTGCCAGGGAGTTTGGTAAATCTATCGGTGCTACTTACGGTGAAGGCTTCACTTCGCGCAAACTTTTGGGTGTAGAAAGTCTATTCGATCTTAGATAGGAACAAAAGGGGCGCTCCGGGTGTTTTAGAATAAACAAGCTGATTATGGCCGGTATATTCTCTAAAATCAAAAATGCATATTCACTGTTCCAACATATGGACTTTGAAAAACTGGATGCCTTATCTAAAAAAGTTGATCTGATCCAGGTGGTGGATACTGTGTCCAGCCTGGATGAACATCAGCTTAACGGGCTGATGAAGATGCTGGGTAAACCGCATAAAAAGAAAGAACTTCCGCCGATTAATGGTGATT
>Ga0247814_10002003_pt1 | contig 11387 bp, 8 predicted proteins | sample UWRJL179409R1_FD_179947 | JGI IMG/M metagenome (GOLD analysis project Ga0247814, IMG submission 179947) | Plant litter microbial communities from Arlington Agricultural Research Station in Wisconsin, United States - UWRJ-L179-409R-1 | ecosystem: Environmental > Terrestrial > Plant litter >...
AAACTGGTTAGCGACAGCCACTTTATATTTTACAACAACCTTACATCGCCCGATGGTGCCGTAGAGCATACAGGCGATAACCTTACCGGCGCAGGCGATGGCGACGACGAAAAAATTGTAATAGACCTTGCAAGGATATCTCCCGATGTGGCAGAGATAACTTTTGTGGTAACCATACACCAGGCAGCAGAACGCAGGCAAAACTTCGGGCAGATACGTAATTCGTTCATCCGTATAGTTGATACAAGTAATACAGAACTTGTTAAATACGAGCTTGACGAAGATTTCTCTATAGAAACTGCCGTGGAGTTTGGCAGATTGTACAAAAGAAATAATGAATGGAAGTTTGAAGCTGTAGGTTCCGGCCTTAAAGGCGGGCTACAGGATTTCCTTAATAAATATAATTAAAGATTTTAGCCACGAATTTCACCAATTTCCATAAGTCAGTAATTATGTTCAACTTAAAAACTGATATTAATCAAGCTGATAAAATTCGGTTAATTTGTGTAATTCGTGGTTAAAATTATACACCATTAGCAATGATGGTTTAATTGCATTCGGGTAAACCACAAAACATTTTATATATTTGTGGCGTTCTTACCTAAACAAACAAAAAAGATGAAATTATTAGAAGGAAAAACGGCAATTATTACGGGCGCGAGCAGGGGTATAGGCCGTGGTATAGCCCTTGTGTTTGCACAGCATGGCGCTAATGTTGCATTTACTTACAGCGCATCGGCCGAAGCTGCCAAAGCGCTTGAAGAAGAGCTTAATGCTTTTGGCATAAAAGCCAGGGGATACCAAAGCAATGCAGCAAACTTTAACGAGTCGCAAAAACTGGTTGACGATGTTATTGCCGAATTTGGCACTATAGACATACTAATAAATAATGCAGGTATTACTAAAGATAACTTGCTTATGAGGATATCTGAAGCCGATTTTGATACGGTTATAGAGGTAAACCTTAAGTCGGTTTTCAACATGACCAAGGCAGTACAAAAAACAATGCTTAAGCAACGCAGCGGCTCTATTATTAATATGAGTTCTGTTGTGGGCGTAAAGGGTAATGCAGGGCAGTCTAACTATGCGGCATCTAAGGCGGGTATAATAGGCTTCTCTAAATCTATCGCGTTAGAGCTTGGCTCACGTAATATTCGCTGCAACGTAATTGCTCCGGGCTTTATTGAGACTGAGATGACAGGCAAACTGTCTGAAGAAGTAGTGAAAGGCTGGAGGGAAGGCATTCCTTTAAAGCGTGGCGGCAGCCCGGAAGATGTTGCTAACGCATGTGTTTTCTTAGCGTCAGATCTTTCTGCTTACGTTACAGGGCAAACCCTTAATGTAGACGGTGGTATGCTTACTTAATATTAAATTTTTTTCGACGGAATAACGGCTGACATATGACTGCATCTACGGTTTTATTATTGATACTTTCTGCATTTGCAGCATTCGCACTGTCGTTTTACCAATACCTTTTCAGGGCCAAAACAAAGGGAACAATCTACCTTGTTTTGGCCTTTTTACGTTTTGTAACGTTATTTTCCATCTTTGTGCTGCTTATAAATCCCATTGTAACCCGTAAAGACCTGGAAACCGTTAAAACACCGCTGCCCATATTGGTAGATAATTCAATATCTATAAAAGAACTGGGGCAGGACAATGTTGCAAAACAGCTTGCCGATAAAATTGCGTCAAATGCTGGTTTAAAAGATAAGTATGATGTGCAGCTGTATACGTTTGCCGAAGGTTTTGAATCGGGCAAGTTACCTGATTTTACAGGGAAGCAAACGCACATAGACCAGGCGGCACAAAACCTTAAACAATTATACCGTAACAGCAGCTATCCTGTAGTTTTGCTTACCGATGGCAACCAGACCATTGGTAACGATTATGTGTACAGCTTTAACGAAAACACATCGGTATACCCATTAGTATTAGGCGATACTACTACATTTTTAGATTTACGCGTAAGCCAGGTTAATGTAAACAAGTATGCCTTCTTAAAAAATAAATTCCCTGCCGAAGTATTCCTGCAATACAGCGGGAACAAAACCGTGAATGCTGTTTTTAATATTATGCAGGGCAGCGCTACGGTTTACAAACAAAATGTAACCTTCTCTAAAGATAAAAAGGCCCAGTCACTATCTGTATTGCTGGATGCTGCCAAAGTAGGGGTACAAACCTACAGGGCAGTACTATCATCTGCCGAAGCAGAAAAAAATAAATACAACAACGTAAAGAATTTTGCGGTAGAGGTTATAGACCAGCGATCTGAAATTGCATTGGTAGCCGCTGTAAACCACCCCGACCTTGGGGCGCTTAAACGCTCTATAGAAACCAACCAGCAGCGTAAGGTTACCATACTTAAACCAGCCGAAGTAAAATCGTTGCAGGATTATAATGTGCTTATTTTATACCAGCCGGATGCTTCCTTTAAGCAACTGCTGGACCTTAATAAAAACGCGGGCCTGAATACCCTTATTGTAACCGGCCTTAGCACCGATTTTAACCTGCTTAACCAGTACCAAAACCAGTTAAACTTCCGCATGACATCGCAGCGCGAAGATTACCTTGCCGATTTCAACACACAGTTTAACCTTTTTGCATTAACCGACATTGGCTTTGCGCAGTTCCCGCCGTTACAGCATCCTTTTGGCACTATTACAGCAAAAAGTAATGTAAATGTACTGCTAAAGGCGCGCATACGTAATGTAGAGACAGAGAATCCTGTACTGGCTTTTTCCGAAAGCGGCGCGGCCCGTAATGCATTTTTACTTGGCGAGAACATCTGGAAGTGGAGGGTAGAGAACCATGTAAATACAAAGTCGTTTACTGATTTTGATATTTTTATAGATAAGACCATCCAGTTCCTTGGGTCTGACTCTAAACGAAAATCGCTGGTGGTAAACCACGAGAGTTTTTATAATTCGGGCGAAGTGATATCTATTACTGCGCAGTACTTTAATAAAAACTATGAGTTTGACGAAAATGCAAGGCTAACCATACAGTTAAAGAACAAGCAGACCAATGCTTCTAAAACCTACGATTTCCTTAAAGGTGCAAACGAATATAAAGTAAACCTTGATGGGCTTGAAGCTGGGCAGTATGGCTTTACGGTTAAAGAGGCATCATCAAACACGTTGTACTCCGGTAAGTTTGAAGTGCTGGATTTCGAGATCGAAAAACAGTTTGTAAACCCAGACCTTGCCCGCCTGCAACAGGTGGCTGCAAATACCAACGGGGCTGTATATTATCCGGATAAGGCAGATGACCTTATAAAATTTCTTGCAGAGAACGATACTTACAAAGCGCTGCAAAAAGAGATCACAAAAAAATCACCTCTTATAGACTGGGTTTGGCTTTTGGTAATACTTGCAACTGCACTGGGTGCCGAATGGTTTATTCGTAAATATAACGGGTTGCTGTAAGTGTTTATTTACTTAAAGTATTTATAAATACAATTGCGGTGGGGTATAAAATCTTTAATTTTGGATAAATAACAAATTAAAGAATTATGAAAAAAATACTCTCTCTTGTAACAACAGTAATTATAGCCGCTTTTTTACAATCTTGTAACAGCACTAAAGCAATATCTGCTAACGGTATTTTAACCGAGACCAATTGGGAACTTGCCACTATAAATGGTAAGCCTGCCGATGCTTCAAAGTACAGTAGCGGCCTTCCTGTGGCTTATTTCTCTTCAGACAACAAGATTACCGGCAGCGGCGGTTGCAACCGTTACAGCGGCTCTTATAACCTAAATGAAGAGGGCGGGATTAATATAAGCCAGATGATATCTACTAAAATGTTTTGCCCCGGGGATGGCGAAGGCGAATATATAAAAGCGCTGGAAACTGTAGACGGTGCCACTGTAGATAAAGACAAGCTTGTATTGCTTAAAGGAATAGACGAGGTACTGGTTTTTAAACCTAAAAAATAGTTTTTCTAAAATAAAAAAAAATGCCTGTTTGTATTTTCAAACAGGCATTTTTTATGCTTTTAAATTAAGGGTTACTTTAACCATTTACGGTTGTGTAGATGTACGTGTAATGTTCATGCCATCCCTAACCGGTGTACGGCGGTTAACTAAATGGCTGTGGTGCTCATGCAGTCGGTGCTCATCTAATTTTGCCTGTTTAGGAAAAGTTGCAAGCTCTGCAGGGTTAATAATTGCTGGGTCATCATAAGGCAGATTGCCTAATGAGTGGCTCATTTCCTGGTTGCCATTGCCATTCACAGAATGCAATGTGCTGTTAGTAATTGTTGCCATAATGTTTGATTTTATACATATAAAGGTACTGCTTTTTAGGTAATTACAAAAATTTTCCCCTAAAAATATTAAATCGTTACATTAGCACGCTTTTACTAATTAAATGGTTATTATAAACATTGCTGCAATCGTTTGAATACACGCTTTATCCATTACCATTTATACGGTTTCAATTATCTGCACCTGGTCTTTAAGGCGGTCTATTACTAAATTCATCATCCGTTTATTTAAATTAGAAGAATTTTGAGTGTATTCTTTAAATTCTTCAACGGTAAAAAATCCCAGGATCATGCCTTTTAGTGCATTTCTAAATTTAATATCCTTATGTATAGCGTTCTCTATATATAGCAATTTCTTTTCTACAGATAAAGTGTAGAAATGGTTTTTCTGTTTGTTAGCATAATTAATAAATGCCTCTACAAGCAGGTCATTTTGAAATTTAAGAGCCGGGCGTAATGTTTTGTTCTGGAAAGCTTCTTCTTTAGACGATTGCGGGTGTATGGCCCCTATGGTTTCTCCTCTTACCGAAAGTATGGCTGTATCTCGATTGCTCATTGTATTTCTTTCTTTTAAAGGTATAAAAAAACCTCTGCGATTGCAGAGGTTTTAAAAAATTTATGATTTTTTATTATTTGATAATAAAGGTAACCCTTCTTACCGTTTGACGGGCAAAAGCAGATTCTTTATTTACAGAAGTATCTTCTCCGTTACCTTTAATGGTAAGCCTTGAACCGTCTATACCGGCATCAACCAATATTTTCTTAACATTTTCTGCCCTTCTTGCAGAAAGCGCTTTGTTGTATTCGCTGTCGCCAACTTCGTCAGCATAACCTATAACATCAGCACTTGAAGATGGATTCTCTTTCAGGTATTTGATAAGGAAGTTAATACCACCTACAGATTGTGCGTTAGGCTGGTCTTTACCAAAGTCAAAGTAAGCGTTAACATAACCACCGTTAATCAGGTCGCCAAGTTCAGCGCTAAGAGTTTGTTTAACTTCTTTGTCTTTAGTGTCCATGTAAGACTCAAGCTCATCCGGAACGCCATTACCGTTTTTGTCAATGTTTCTACCTTTACTGTCTACAGCAACACCTGCAATAGTGTTAGGTTCTACATCTAAGTAATCCGGCACACCGTCTTTATCAGAGTCATTCATCATTGTTTCAAGGTCACCTATACGTTTGTCAAGTGCATCGATTTTATCATCAGCATTGAAAACATACCAGTCAGCATGCTGTTCATGTTTACCAAGATAAATAGAAAGGCCTATTGTAGCATGGTATAAAGTACTGTCAAAACCTTGTTTTCTTCTTAGTTCTGTATTTAAATATTCACCACCATTCCATGTTCTTTGCTGAGAGAAATGGTTTAGCATTGTAAAATCAGCAGTAAGTGCTATCCTGTTTGATAAGCGAACTTGTCCGCCAAGTCCAATAAGGAAAGTACCAAGCCTGTCGGCATCTTCAATAACATCATCATTTGTTAACCTTGCAAGTCCAACACCGGTGTGTGCAAATAAACCAATACGATTAGTCCATGATTCAAACTCAAGTAAACGCCCTAAGTTAGCAACACCTTGTAAAGATACGCCGTATACCTGGCTTTCAAATTCCGGGGTGTCATCTGCATTATTAAGAACATCGTAATATCCTTCAACCTTTAAACCAAATTTGGTATTAAACATATACCTTGCACCAAGGTTAGCACTAAACAGGTTAGTAGCGTCTATATTATAACCGGGTGACATTGGGTTAGATGCTTTTGCAAAACCACCGCCAAGATCAACAGACCATTTGTTATAATCTTTGCTTTCTGTCGTGGTTTCTGTTTTGGCCTTTTTAGCCACTTTTGCTTTTTGGGCGCTCAAATTTGCCGAGCCTAGGCAAAGCAGTAATAGGGGGAGTACAGCTTTCTTCATAAATAATTGTTTTGTTTATCAGTACGTTGAAAAATTTTTTGTAAAAATAGTAAAATAAAGTTAAGAAAATATGTGTTATTTTTATAAATAATTTAAACAAAAATAAAAAATGTTTTTTATAAACAATCCATTCAATTCTGCTTTTTTATCTCAACATCAATATATTACAGACGCCGCGGCGGGTGTGATCGTGAATAAATCAGCTCAATCAGGTGTGTTATGGGGGACCAAATCCCTTACTGACAGGCTAAATTTTATAAAAAGTTTAGTAAATGCATTAACAAATAAACAACATTTACTTGCTAAACAGTGCACATTAGAGATGGGAAAACCCATATCGCAGTCTTTAGCTGAAGTACAAAAGTGCAAAATTTTGTGTGAATATTACCTCAAAAATGCAAATAATTTTTTATCAGGGCAAAAAATAACTACCGATGGCAGCGAAAGCTACACCATTTATGAGCCTTTAGGAGTAGTTTTAGGAGTTATGCCGTGGAATTTCCCTTACTGGCAGGTGTTCCGTTTTGCAATTCCTACAATTATTGCGGGCAATACAGTAGTGGTAAAACATGCAAGCAATGTGGCTGGCTGTGCTGTAATGATTGAAGAGTTATTTGCCGAAGCCGGTTTTCCGGATGGGATATATAAAAACCTGCTTATTGAAGGGAAACAGGTAAAAGCCATTATTGAGCATCCTGATGTGAAAGCGGTATCGCTTACCGGTAGTGAAAAAGCAGGGGCATCGGTAGCATCTATAGCAGCAGGCCAAATTAAAAAGGCAGTTTTGGAGCTGGGCGGCAGCAATGCCCTTATATTATGCGAGGATGCCGATCTTGATGCTGTCCTACCTATAGCAGTAAATGCACGTTTCCAAAATGCCGGGCAAAGCTGTATTGCTGCCAAGCGTTTTTTTGTGCACAGCAGCCTTTTTGAGTCTTTTATTGAAAAGTTTACTAAAGCGGTTAGTGAGCTAAAAGCCGGCGACCCAATGGATGAGGATACGTATGTAGGCCCACTTGCCCGTACAGACCTTGCAAAAGATGTAGAAGAGCAGGTAAACAAATCGGTAGCAATGGGGGCGAAGGTAATTTTAGGCGGTAAACGGACAGATGCTTTTTATGAGCCTACGATCTTAACTGGCGTTACTACAAATATGCCTGTGTTTAACGAAGAGGTTTTTGGCCCGGCTGTGCCCGTTATGGCTTTTAATACTTTTGAAGAAGCTGTGGAACTTAGCAATAAAACCGAATTTGGCCTTGGGGTATCTGTATTTACAAAAGATATTGAAGGGCTCAAAAAGAAACTTCACCTTTTTGAAGAAGGCGCGGTATTTATAAATGCTATGGTAAAATCAGATCCTGCACTGCCCTTTGGCGGGGTAAAACGTTCCGGCTACGGCCGCGAACTCGCCGAAAATGGCATTAAAGAATTTGTAAATGTAAAAACGGTTTATGTAGGGTAGACAGCTTTCAGTCGCAGTTACAGTATTCCTGTCGTTGCGTTATTCCATTTCGACCGCAGCGCAGATTTTTTTTTAAAACAAAAATCCCCGGGCTATACTTTAATAACCCGAGGATTTTTATTTTGTCTGGTCCTGAGTACTGCGACTGAAAACTATCCTATTCTGCAACTGAAAACTAATACAGTGCAGGAAACTCATTTGGTTTTGCCTCATGCATAATGCTGTACACTTTTTCAAAAACATCTTCTACAGATGGTTTGCTGAAATAGTCTCCGTCGGTGCCGTAAGCAGGGCGGTGGGCTTTGGCACTAAGCGTGTCGGGCTTGCTGTCAAGGTGTTTGTAGGCATCCTGTACATCAATTACCTGCTGTAGTATGTATGCCGATCCTCCTCCAGGTACATCTTCATCTATAACAAGAAGCCTGCTGGTTTTAGCAACGCTTTTTGCAATATCATGGTTAATGTCAAACGGTAGTAGCGATTGTATATCTATAATCTCGGCATCTATGCCTATTTCCAGTAACTCTTTCGCAGCCTGCTCTACAATGCGTAATGTAGACCCGTAAGATACAAGGGTTATATCTGTACCTGTTTTAATAGTTTCTGTTAAGCCTATAGGTGTTTTATATTCGCCATGGTTTACCGGCATTTTTTCTTTGAGCCTGTAACCGTTAAGGCATTCTATAATAAGGGCAGGCTCATCGCATTCTAATAATGTGTTGTAAAAGCCTGCGGCCTTAACCATATTTCGGGGTACTAAAACGTGTATTCCCCTAACGGCATTAATGATCATGCCCATAGGCGACCCTGAGTGCCATATACCCTCCAGCCTGTGGCCGCGGGTACGTATAATAAGTGGCGCTTTTTGCCTGCCGGATGTGCGGTATTGCAGCGTGGCAAGATCGTCGCTAAGAATTTGCAGTGCATACAGCAGGTAATCAAGGTACTGTATCTCGGCAATAGGGCGCAGGCCGCGCATAGCCATACCAATACCCTGTCCAATAATTGTAGCCTCACGGATGCCGGCATCGCTTACGCGTGTTTCGCCATACTTCTCCTGCATGCCTTCCAGCCCCTGGTTAACGTCGCCTATGTTGCCCACATCTTCGCCAAAAATAAGTACCTCGGGATATTTGGTAAGCAGCGCATCAAAATTGTTTCGCAATATTAAACGGCCATCGGCGTCTTCGGGCGTATCGCCATAATCCGGTGCATGTTCAGTGACCGAAAACACATTTTTATCCGATTCGCTAAATAAGTGCGAACTGCATTTGGGTTGTATCTTTTTATTAAAATCAGCAATCCAGTCGGTAAGGCTTCTTTTAATGTCTTCTTTAATAATAAGGCGCAGTGTTTTACGAGCGGTAATGAGCAGGTCTTTACGCATTGGCTCTTTAATAGCCGTAAAATCAGCGGTATATTTATCTATAAATACCTTGTTAGGGCTTTGCGATGCAATAGTTTTTAACAGCGCTATTAATTCTTCACGCTCTTTTTTTATAGGGTCCTGGTATGCTGCCCAGGCTGCTTTCTTACCTTCAAGAACATCTGTTTTTGCCTGCTGGTCTATAGTGTCAAGGTCTTCCTGAACCGCAATGCTGTTTTCCAGCATCCATTTTTTCATCTGTGCAATACAGTCAAATTCACTTTCCCAAGAAAGGCGGTCGGCATTTTTATAACGCTCATGCGATCCTGATGTACTGTGTCCCTGTGGTTGTGTAAGCTGGTACACATGTATAAATACGGGTACGTGCTCTTCGCGGGCTATTTTAGATGCCTTTTCGTAAGCCGAAACAAGTTCCGGGTAATCCCAGCCTTTTACTCTTATTATCTCGTAGCCGTTAGCGTTTTCGTCGCGCTGAAAGCCTTTAAGTATTTCAGAAATATTTTCTTTGGTAGTTTGGTGGCGCGCATGTACCGATATGCCATAATCATCGTCCCAAACGCTTATTACCATAGGTACCTGTAGTACCCCGGCGGCGTTTATGGTTTCAAAAAATAAACCTTCAGATGTACTGGCGTTGCCAATAGTACCCCAGGCTACCTCGTTACCATTAATAGAAAAATTGGTTTTATTGCTGATGCCCGTAACATTCCTGTATATTTTAGATGCCTGAGCCAGCCCTAACAAACGGGGCATTTGGCCGGCAGTAGGGGAGATGTCTGAGCTTGAGTTTTTTTGCTGTGTAAGGTTTTTCCAGTTGCCATTTTCGTCAAGGCTGTGGCTGGAAAAATGCCCGCCCATTTGGCGCCCGCCCGACATGGGTTCGTGTTCCAGATCAGGGTCTCCGTAAAGGCCTGCAAAAAATTGCTGGGGGCTAAGTAGGCCTATAGCCATCATAAACGTTTGGTCGCGGTAATACCCCGAACGGAAATCGCCGTTTTTAAAGGCTTTTGCCATGGCAAGCTGCGGTACTTCTTTACCGTCGCCAAAAATGCCAAACTTAGCCTTGCCCGTAAGCACTTCGCGACGGCCTAAAAGGCTGCACTCCCTGCTGGTAATGGCAATTTTATAATCGTTGAGCACTTCTGCCCTGAAATCTTTATAAGAGAGCGATGGTTTTGTTTCTGTCCCGGTCATAAAATGTAGTATTGTGCGAAATACAAATTTAATTAAAACTACGACATAACATAAATTTAACCCAAAAAAATAAATTCCATTTTTCGTAATAAATCAAAAGCAACAAACCTCGTTGCTATTAATTATATAACAAAAAAACTTAATTACTATATTTAATTTATTTTTAAGTGCATAAATCCAAATGCGTTTTTAAAACCATTTTCGGGTAAACAGGTTTAGCAGGGTGCCTGTGCTTATGGTTACTACAAAACGAATCTTCTCACTGTATTGTGCCTGTGTAAGTTCGAACCCGTTGCTGGAGTAAACCGGGAAGTATAATTCAAAATAATCAGTAACCAGGTTAAGGCGTACGCCGCTGTCCCAGCCAAACTTAGGGTTGCTGTACTTGCTTTTAAACAAGCCGGCATCGCCATACAGCTCTACCCAGTTCCATATATTAAAACTGCCGTTTACGGTGGTCATCCACTGGTTGGCAAAGCGGGTATCAAGCTGCGATTTAAAACCGCCGTCGGCCATAATGAACTGGCGGCTAAAAAGCCCCGAGGTTTCAGAACGTCCGTAATAGCCATAATCAAAAAGATAATCGGTAGGGCGGTCTAAGCCAAAGCTAAAAAACTCCGAAGCCGTATCGCGGTATAAAAACATACCTGCAAAAAAGCGGATATTTACCTGCCTGTTGTCGTTAAAAAGCCTGCGGTACTGTACCTCGCCCGATAGCTTCCCGAAAACATTAGACAGTTGCACATCGGTATTAAAATTATAGTGCTTGGTTATCTCCGAATCTGATTTAGCGTAGCGCGCATTAAATACCGAATAATTTTCATTTTGCTCATCGGTTACTATATATTGCGATTTTTCGCGGTTTACGGTTACATAGCGCAGGGTAACAAACTCTTTGCGGTTTTTACGAAGGTCCGGGTCGCGAAAACGGAACTGTATGGTAGGTGTAAATTTTGTATAGCTTGCATCCGGTGCGTAGTGATAGGTAGAACCCGACACCATATAGCGTATGTTGTACAGTTCGTCTTCATCGCGCACATAGCGGTTATACATTAGCGAGAAGGAGCCTATAAGCTCGCCTGTATTAATAGAGTAGGTAGGTTCAAGATCAAAAATAAAAGGTTTTTCCAATAACGATTTGTTGTGAAACCTTAAT
>Ga0247814_10002005_pt1 | contig 11372 bp, 7 predicted proteins | sample UWRJL179409R1_FD_179947 | JGI IMG/M metagenome (GOLD analysis project Ga0247814, IMG submission 179947) | Plant litter microbial communities from Arlington Agricultural Research Station in Wisconsin, United States - UWRJ-L179-409R-1 | ecosystem: Environmental > Terrestrial > Plant litter >...
GCGCCGACTAGAAACGGAATGACCGCGTGTTTAAGCATGTTGGCCTCATGATTTGTTGTCATTTTTTAGTTGTGAGGTACGACCTCGTGAGTCGTGCCTGCGGATACTTATGCAGGGGCCATACCCATTGCAAGATCCAGAGTGTGAGCGAGCGTTAAACGGTGGCACGTACGTACCTTAATGTCGCATCTGTGTAACTTTTGACGCATTTGACCGTTTGCGGGTGGTTTTTACGGTGCAAATGGAGCCCCAAAACGGTGCGCTGGTCATGTTGTGCGCGCCGGCTTGGGGCTTGGTGTTACTTATTTATACCGACGCCATAGAAGGGGGTTAGACCGAACGGGCTGATACGGAAATCAGTGACTTCCTTGCGCAGTGGCTGGAACACCGTGGAGTTGGCAATCGGCGTGATTGGCACCTGCTGTTTAAGGATCAGTTGCGCCTGTTGATACAGTTTTACCCGCTGCGTTTTGTCGGTGGACAACTTGGCTTGTTGCACCAGTTTGTCGTAAGCCGGATCGCACCATTTGGCGTAGTTGCTGCCCTTTACTGCCGCGCAGCTGTACAACACGCCAAGCCAGTTGTCCGGGTCACCGTTGTCACCGGTCCAACCATAGATCATGACGTCGTGTTCGCCATTTTTCGCGCGCTTGATGTACTCGCCCCATTCATAGCTGACGATGTTGGCCTTGATGCCGATTTTCTCCCAGTCCTGCTGGATCATCTGTGCCGACATCCGCGCATTCGGGTTCGAGGCGCGTTGCACTGTCATTGCCCAAAGGTTGATGGTTGTACCCGGCGCAACCCCTGCTTCTTTCAGTAGCACCCGCGCTTTTTCCGGGTCGTATGGGGCGTCCTTGATGGTCGGGTCATACGACCATTGCGTCGGCGGCAAGGCGTTTTGCGCCAACTGGCCGGCGCTTTGGTAGACGGCTTTGATGATCGCCGGTTTGTCGATGGCCATGTCCAGCGCCTGGCGCACCTTGAGCTGATCAAGCGGCGCGTGGGTGGTGTTGTAGGCGAGGAATCCGAGGTTGAAACCGGCCTGTTTTAGCACGCGCAGATTCGGGTCTTTTTCCATCACTTCGATGTCGGCCGGGCGCGGATAGCCGCTGACCTGGCATTCGCCGGCCTTGAGTTTTTGCAGGCGTACGGCGGCGTCCGGGGTGATCGAGAAGATCAGGTTGTCGATCTTCACGTCTTCGGGTTTCCAGTAGGCCGTGTTGGCGGCGTAGCGGATCTGCGAATCCTTCTGGTAGCGCTTGAACACGAACGGGCCGGTGCCGATGGGTTTCTGGTTGAGGTCGGCGGCTTTGTCTTCCTTCAACAGTTGCGCGGCGTACTCGGCCGATTGTACCGAGGCGAAGCTCATGGCGAGGTTTTGCACGAACGCGGCGTCGACGTTGTTGAGGTTGAAGCGCACGGTTTGCTCGTCGAGTTTTTCGACCGATTTGATTGTGGTGTTCAGGCCCATGTCGGTGAAGTAAGGGGACTCGGCGGGGTAGGCCTTGCGGAAGGCGTTGTCCGGGTCGAGCAGGCGCTGGAAGGTGAATACGACGTCGTCGGCGTTGAAATCGCGGGTGGGTTTGAAGTAGTCGGTGGTGTGGAATTTTACGTTTTGGCGCAGGTGGAACGTGTACTGCAGGCCATCCGGGGAGACGTCCCATTTTGTTGCCAGGCCGGGTTCGATGTCAGTGCCGCCGCGCCGGAATTGGGTGAGGCGGTTGAAGACGGTTTCGGCGGAGGCGTCGAAGTCGGTGCCGCTGGTGTATTGGCTGGGGTCGAAGCCTGCCGGGCTGGCTTCGGAGCAATAAACGAGGGTTGTGGCTGCGTTGGTTATCGGGGCTATAGCGGTCAGGGCGAGAGTTATCAGTAGCGGTTTGAGGGTGAATTTTCCCATGGGGTCCCCGGGTGTCTGGAGGTGGCTGTTCGTAGAGGTTAGCGGGGAACAGGATGTCGGCGGAAATACCGTTTTGCCTGTAGAAGCGTCTATCTCGGTATATCCAGCGGTAATTGGCATCTTGTTTTTTTCAGGGATGAAGACCGGGTACACCCACTACGATTGAAATCCGGGACAGGATTTACAAAAATCCATCAATGGTCAGGGGAGCCTGACCATGCCCCGGAATCAAAGTCGCCGAGGATCAGACCGGTGTGTGCAATACGCTTTTCCTGTAATGCGTTGCCAGCAATTCGATCAACGGATTGCTTTCGTAAAACACCTCGTCAATACAGCTGACTTCAGTGATTTCCATTGCCGTGCCACATAAGAAAGCGCCGTCGAACCCGGCGATCTCCGATTCTGCAATGTCGCGCTCTGTCACTTGCAGATCGAGCCTGGAGGCCAGTTCGTCGATGATGAAGCGACGGGTGATGCCTGCCAGCGCCATCTCGGTGGTCGGGGTGATCAGTTGACGGCCCTTGATGAAAAATATGTTGGAGCCACTGGACTCGCACACCGTATCCGTCGTGGACAGAAACAGCACGTCGTCAAAGCGTTTGTGTTTGTCTCGAAAGCTCAGAAAGCTCAAGGCATAGGTGGAAGACGTCTTGGCCTGATAGGGGTGACAGTGGGCAGGTGCGCGGCGCCAGTTGGCAATCGTCAAACTGTAAGGCGTAGCAGCGGCCTTGGGGGCGAAGGGCAGGACAAAGATCACCACCCGGCTACGACAGCCGCGGCCCATGAAGCTCACATCGGCGTCGTCAAGGAATACGATGATTTTCAGGTAGGCATCCTGTAGCCCGTTGCGCTGCAGAAGCTCGATGCAGGCATCGTTCAGCGTGGCATTGGAATAGCCCAACGGTTGCTTGAACAGCTCTGCAGACCGCTGGAGGCGCTGCAGGTGCTCTTCACATTTGAATATTTTCCCACCATAACTGCGAATACCTTCGTAGACAGAAGAGGCATAGGACAGTGAATGGGTGACGGGTGACAAATTGATGTTTTCCTGCGGCAGGAACTCACCGTCGAGCCAGGCGATAGCAGCGGTCATATTCTGTTTCCGGGGTTGTCGGTGTGGTTAACGCTGGTGCGAGGTGGTCAATGTGCCTGCAACTTCCCGTGCACTGAGGGCATGGTAGAACTCACCCTTGATCAGGCCGTCACCTTCATAGCTGTTGGGGGTCTTGCCTTGAAGTTCGAGCTCGCGAATGATGGTTTCGTAATCGTCGAGCGGCACGATCCTGAAGTCCATGCTGACCCGGGTGGTGTTTTCAATATTCTCTGCCGTACCGTGCAGAACCCGCGGATCGAACATCAGGCACTGGCCATAGCGCAGGTTCGTCGGCATGGCGTCGGCCCGCAGATCCATCATCAACTGCGGACGCTGTTTCGCGTAATCAAAAAAGGCGACACGGCTTTCCTTGTATTGGTCGTAGCCGTATCGCTGGTCGCTGGCGAATTTTTTCAACGTTGCAATGCTGGTATCCCTGGAGCAAACGCTGAGCGCTCCGGTGTTTTTCACATCGCAGAAGGGCAGCCACATATTTATCTGCTGGAAATAGTCACCGAGCAAGGTGTCCGAATGGTGGGTAAACAGTTCACCGTCAGCCAATCGGTAACGGTCATCCAGTCGTCCCGGGATGTGATAGCGAACCAGTGGGTTGTTTTCGAACACGAAATCGAATCCCAGGTGTTCACTGATCCAGCCAACAAAGCGGTAGTACTGCTCGATCATTGGCTGGCCCAGGGTCTGTAGTGGATCATGCCAGTGGCCGGATTCCTCCAGGTGTTCGCTGATCTGCTCTGTGCTGAGGCATTCATGGATCCTGTTCAGCGCAAAGTCTCTGGCCAGGCTGTAACGCTCGGCCAGGGTTTGCTGCAGTGTTCCGGCCAGGTCAAAAGTCGACGTCGGGTAGTCCATGATCGAAACGCCGTTCTGAACGAGATGGGCATTGCCCAGTTGCCGGTTGATATCAAAAAAAGACATGTCGAACTCCTTGTTAGCTGTCCTTGTTGGAAAATTCGCGCATCTGGTCGGCGCGGGTGGTGCGTAGCGGGATCAACCAGTTTTCCAGGTCGACAATCAGGTTGGCGCCCATGCGCTTCTTGATGTCGATGGCGCCACGTCCCAGGCAATGTGTGCGCATGCCCAGCTCATCCGCAGCCTTGTAGAGTTGGTAGTAATCGCTGACATACAAATTGAGGCCGGCGGCTACGCGATCGCGGTCCTGGCCCTGGACCAACTGGGAGAAAACACCCTGTTGCTCATCCACGTAGCTGAGTGAGGCATACACGGGCAAGTTGGTGGTTTTTTCGTAGTTGATTTTTATGTAGTAGCGAGAGCTTTCCGCCGAGCGCGCGAGTGCTTGCATGGCCGCCAGGGAATAGAGGTTTCGCACGTGCCGGTATTTGTCCACATTCAAGGACTGAAGCGACGAAAATGCCTGCAGCACTTCACTGTTTTCCGGTAACCGGTCGAGTCGATGGATCTCTGTGTGGCAGAACTCTTCTGCGCGGCGTGTCAGGCGAACCATTTCCTTGAGCTGCTTTCTGCCCATCGACATCAGTAGGCTGTTATCAAGCGTGGTTTCTACGCGCAGATACGCGACCGGCATGAAGGGCACGGCGATGATTTTTCGATCATAGGGGCCCTGGTACAAAGGTTGCGAAGCCTTCAGGGACGGAATCAGCAGCCAGTCGGCCTCACGCGCTTCAGCGACCAGGCGATCCATTTGCAGCGGATCGGGATGCTCCGATACCGGCAGATAGAAGTAGCCGGGCGCTACGCTGGCGAGTTCATCGTGCAGCGGATTTTGCTGGTGCACTGTGCCTTTGAACATAGCCTCCCAGTGGGCGATATCCCGCAAGGGCAATTGCGGGCGCGAAACGCCATAACTGATACAAAATGCTTCCCGCTGCGCAAGCAACTCCATGATTAAGATCCTTAAATGACTGCGCTGGAAAGGGGGGCCGTTACCTTCAGGCCGGTTGCTCGACCAGGCGTTTTCGTTGATTGAAATTGAATGTCCTGTTGCCGAGTACACGCAGGTCAGGGTTGTGGGTAATGATGAAAAACAGGGTCTGCGGCAGGGCGCGGACAACCTTGGTAACCAGCTCTACTTCCTGCGGGCTGCTCATCTCGCAAGTCGCTTCATCAAGGATGGCAATTGCCGGGGCAGAGAGTGTCAGGTCCAGCAGTGCCAGGCGCTGAAGCTCCGATTTGCTCAGGCCCAGTTCTCCGGACCACGGAATGTGCTGGTCGAAGCCATCCGCCAGGCGGTCGACAACATCCGTCAGGCCCAGCAACTGCACGCTTCGCTGCAGCGCTTCAGGGGACGGACGATTGAAGTGGTCGGCGAGCTGGCCTGGTTTGAATATGGGGCTAGAGGTCAGCAGTCGAACTTCTTGCGAGTGGTGGCGGGACAGATATCCGTCGGTGCCGCCGAGCGTGGAAATCTCACCTTTGGTTGGCTGGAGACTGCCGATCACCAGGTTGGCGAACGTGGATTTGCCAACGCCACTGGGCCCCATGATCACCACCACGTCACGGCCTTCGAATGACTGGTTAAAGTGCTCCAGCACCGTTGCCCCGTTTGTCGGGTTGACGAATGTGACGTCGCGAAACGACACCCGTGCCTCAGGCGAGGAAGACACGCCCCGAGATGTTGGCGAAGGCGCCCCGGCCTGACCGACAATCAGCCGATCGGCGCTGGCCAGTACTTGGCGCAACTCGACGACGCATCTTCCGAGTCGGGCAAAAATCGCGATCAGGCTGTACGAGAGACTGACGGCCAGCACATTGGCGGTGCTGACTACTGCGGCGGCGTGCATGGCAATCGTCGACGCGATGATCCCCGACAGGAACAGTACGCCCATCAAGTCCAGCTTGTAGCTGTACCAGCGCCGCGTTGCGGCGTTGTCCAGCGAGGCGAATGCGCGGGTTGCGAGACCGGGTGCAAGCCATACCAGAGCCTGTGATTGATCCGGTGCCAGGTCGAATCTGCCGCCCGCCCAGCTCAAGGCCTGAACGCGCGACAGCACGGCGCCGGAGCTGTCGATCTCGGCGCGGTTGAATCGTGCCAGCAGGGCATCCGACTGTCGTGCGCTGTGCCAGTAAACGAGGCCGATAACCAGGAATGGAAGTACGACATACGGGTTGCCGAGGACCACGTAGCCGATCGTTATCGACAGCAGGGTCAGGGCGCTGATGGTTTCCAGCAGCAGGACCGGCAATACCTCATCGACCCGCCGTTGATCGCGGGTCAACTTGTTCTGGCTGTCGTGATCGACAGCCTGCTGTCGGCTCCGATCCAGGCCGGGATTCATCAGTTGGGAAAAATATTGCAGGCCCTGAGTCGTTGCTGCGTCGATGGTTCTTCTGACGGTCAACAAGGCACTGCCGATCGACAGAATGGCGCTGATCAGCAAGACACTGCTCAGCCCGATCAGAGCCCCTTGCAGGTGAGAGCTCATGTAGTCGCTGGCGATGATGTAGTCACCGGTGATGGTGAATATTTCCTTCAGCGCGAGCAGTGAGAACGCCACGAGCGAGAGTTGCCAGATGCCGAATCCACGCAGGCTGCTGATCAGTGACCGAGTCGCTGGCGCTGTCGCAGCTGGCTCTCCGTCACCGACCGGTTTGTGTCTGACTGAGGCAGGGGCGCTGTCGGAAGTCGATTCCTCAGGCGCGGTCCTGCTCGAACCTGTTGTGGGCGGAGTATTTTCACTGACTTCTATCTGACCGTTCGTGAGCGCCCAGACTTGTTGTGCGGCGCTTATTTCATCTTGCCGCTCGGTCACGAACACGACATGTGTGTCGCGCCATGGGCCGCTTAGCAGTGATTGCAGCAAGCCGGCTGCAATGTCGTTGTCCAGGCCGGAGGTCGGTTGGTCAATGAACACCCATTGTGGTTTGTGAATCAGCGCCCGAGCCAGCTCAAGTCGTTTGCCCTGCCCTCTGGACACGTCCCAGCGATGTTTTGCGCCTTGACTCTGTTCATTCAGGTAGTCCTGGTAAAAGTGTTTGGGCAATCGAGCGAAACCGAAGGCATCACGCACGTCCTCGTCTGAAAAGACAGGGCCGTACATACACAGGTTCTCAGTCAGGCCACCCTCCACGATCCATGGTTCATCGGGTATCAGCAGTGCCTTGTCGTCGGCGCTGGCAAGTCGTTCGGCACAGGATTTCAACAGACTGGTCTTGCCACTGCCGGCCGCGCCGACAATCGCAATGTGCCGGGCGTTGATCGCCGGGAGCGGGTGTGAAATGAAGGGGTTTTGATCGCCAGCCTCGGCAAGCAGATACCGAGTGATGTTTTTATGCCCGACGACACCCTGGGTCAGGCTTTGCACGATGTCCGGAATGTTGTTGGCTACCGATCTCAGACCGCCAATCAAGGCAATTGCTGCCAGAACCCCAGGGGTATCAATCTGACCTGTATAGGCCAGTTGTAGCAAAGCTGCGCTGAGCAGCGCGGCAATCGGTGTCATCGACGATACCAGGCTGATGCCGGCGACGAGCCGAGCAGCTCGTTTCAGCGCGCCTTCCTCCAGATGGCGTTTGCCGGCGTATTCGTGGATGAGCGGGTCAGTCCAGTTTTTCAGCCAGACCTGGAGACGGTTCCTGGCGGCAAAGGCTCCAACTTCCAGGCGTTGGGTTGCGCTCAGCGATAGCTCTTCGTAAGCGTCGTTCAGGCGTCTGGCAATCCAGTAGACCGTCATGGAGCTGATGGCAATGACGGCAAGGGCCGCAATCGCGCTGATACCCAAGGCAAAAAAGAAGAAAATCGAGGTGAATATGACCGTGGCCAATGCCAGCGAGAGGGTTATCAATCCCGACCATGAGGATTCGACACGAGCAGCTTCGCGATCAAACAGGCTGGTCAGGCTTGGTAAAGGCGTGGCCTTGTGCAGAGCTGGCTTTTTGCGCAACAAGCGTTGTTCTACGTATGAGCGGCTACCGATGCCCACCAGCTCCGCGAGGAAAAACGTGTGGTTCAGCGCAAGCCAGGCGCAATAAGTAAGCACCATGCAGGTCACGCCCAGCGTCAGGTTGGCGCCGACGTCCGACTCACCCTGCATCAGTTGTGCGAGCAGTGCTTTGAGGGTGACCGCAGCACCGAATGCCGCGCTGGTATGCACGGCAATCGCTAACAGTGCCAAGCCAATATCGTGTTTGAGGGCAGCAAAAATCCTCGAGGACAGCCGCTGTACCCCGGCCGTTGGTCGAGCGTCCCGGGTCGCGGCATTCGACCAGCGTTGCCAGCGATGAGCGTGCAACTGCGCGGCGGCTCGATTTTTTTCCGGCTCGGGAAGCCGGAACCACAGGACTGCCTTGAGGAATTCTGCAATTTTCATGAGTCAGTTATACGCACGCACTTGAGGCGCGGCAGACGCCGACGGGTTGTCTGGATGATCGGCGCACGCAATTTCGGCAAACCGGTCGCACAGCAAGATCATCATGTTCCAGCCCTCGCTCAGAGCTTCACGCAGCTCTTCGATTTCTTTGTGCGATGCCTGGTTCAGCAATTCGATACCCATGCTGACGTGGCTGCCGTCGTCTTCACCGTGCTCCTGGAAATGGGGCATGCCGGCGAACACGCGGGAGGCTTCGCTGTGGAAGATTTCGCCGCTGCCCTCCAGGACGATGTGCATCAACAGCGTCTTGACCATATCGCTCTTGTAGAGCATCTGGTGCCGGAACCATTCCATTGTGGAGAGGAACGCCGCATCCCAAACCGGGGTGTGACCGGCCTCGCGCTGGTCGCGCAGGTTGTTGTTGTGTCCAAGTTCTTCGACCAGATGTTCGAGGGCAATCTTCTTGTGCGCGGGATCAAGCGTCATGGCGACCCGGATGTGCAGCAGGTCCTGGAACATGTCCGACCAAGTCTGCAGGCAGTCGAGGAGCTTTTCACGAACATGGGGATGTTCGATTACCGGCGAATTAATCAGCGACAGCAAACGGCTATTGCGAAAGTTTTCGAGAAATTGCTCGTTATCCTCAAGCAGAACCTCGGCAGGGCCAGTTCCTGTCGTATCTCGGGGCTTGAACATCACGTTAGGTTTGCTGCTGTCTTCGTACAAAGCCTTGCCGTTGAACTGTATGGATAACGCCCAGAAGCCGTCGCGAGTTCCCTGAAAACCGTGCAGCGAGTGAGGGGGCACCAACACCATGTCACCCGCCTCGATGACTTGTTCCGTATCGCCAAGGGTTTTCCCGGAGCCGTCACAAATCAGTATCAGGCTTGGCTCGGGGTGCTGGTGAACGGAGAGTTCCTGATCCTTTTCCAGCCTGACCCAACTGATGGCCAGCTCGCTGTTGGCCGGAATGAATTTTGCGAGTGAGGGGTGTCTGGAAAAAATCTTCACAACCCCCAAATCATGCAACGCACCGTTGATTGTCACGTTGTTCAGGGGTTCGATATCGCGTCGGGATATGACTTCCATTTCTTCTTGTTCCTGGTTATTCAGTTTGCAGAAGTAAGTGTGTTCAAGCGGGTGATGGCACGATAAAACTTGTCGCGATCATTGCTGGCAATTACCAGCAGGCCAACTTTGTCGTCGTTGGTGTGCGGGCGATCCAGCGGCGGGTTGGCTGTGCCCATGATCAGTCGGATGATGTCAACTTCCTGCATGTAATCCCGGAGGACATCCGGGTCCACCGGTTCATAAAACAAATGAGAGCCAGCGAAGGTATAACGCTCTGTCTGGGTGTTATTGGTTTGCGCTGTGATCGTGCTGTGGAAACTCAGTGTTTCTCTGAATAGATCCACGCCGGTTGTCAGTTCGACTAATAAGCCTATGTAGTCGCCGCCAACCCGGTTGTTGATTTCTATTAAGTGAAGGTTGTCGCCGGAAATTGTTATTTCAATATGGCAGGGGCCGTGTCTGTGGTTGATGGCTGTTAACAGTCTTTCACAGTAATGACTTATGTTGTCGAAGGTTTTCTGGTCGATATTTTCAGGCGAGATGATGTGTTGTTCTTCGGCCAGCGAAGTTTTATAGAGTTGCTTGTTGGTCACGGCGAGAACGCGATGTCGTGAGTCGATTGTCAGTGTTTCAACACTGACTTCGCGTCCGTTCAGAAACTCCTCGGCCAGCAGGGTGAACGGCTCCTGTCCAATCCTTGCCAGTGCATCGTGCAGAGCCGCGCGATCCTTGATAATGAAAACGTTCTCGCTACCCGAGCCCTTGGGGTCTTTCAATACCATGCCGTCAGGATGGCGAAGCAGAAACCGCTCGACATCTGCGCGGCTGTGGCATGTCTCGCTGGTGACGGAAAACTCGGTGCCGGCCAGCCGCGAGCGCATGGAAGCCTTGTTGATGCACAGTTCACAGGTGTCGAAATCCATCCCGGGAATCGCGAAATGCTTGCTGGCCATGGCCGCTGGCAACAGACCGTCTTCGGTAAACGAGAAGATGAAGTCAACTGTTTGCGAGCGCAGGATTTCCTCCATCGCGGCCAGTACCGTGGCTTCGGAAAATTCGTTGACGAGATGGATTCTGTCGGTCAATGCAGTAAGGTTGGGACCTACCGAATCGGGCAATTGCAAAACGCTAAAGTCAAATCCCAAACCGTTGTAGTGCATGAACGTTTCATCATGCCCACCGATCATTACGACATTCTTCATGGACAGCCTTTTATTGAATGATGTGAGGTTGGTTGCCATTGTCAGGGCGATGGAAAAAATTACGGTATGGCTGCTTTAAAAAATGGCGAACGAATGCCGAGTGCCAAAAAACAAATATATTTTTCGTGGCGCAGAGTCACTGCACAACTTGGTGCTGTGTGCGCTGTGAATTTTAAATAGTGTTTTTCAGAGATTAATAAAGAGACTCGATCCATGGATGGACGAGAGGGGTAATCTGTCAGATGGGAATGTGTGTTCTGGAAGGCTGTTGCTGCGGGGGCGCGAGTGCACGGAAGTACTGCTTGAACGGTTCATGCCAATCCTTGTTTTTATATTTTTATATTTAGTAGCGAGTAAGTTCCTTTACTCGCTCTGGATGCTTTCATTATTGTTTATGAAAGTCAATGTGAAAAATTAAATTGACGATGGTGAAAGTTCGGAAGAACGTTTCTTGCTGAGGTTTGCGCATCCGGCGAGTTGAGGGAGGGGGCGATCGGGTTGCGGCCCCCTCACCGGAAAATCTACTGCATCAACACTTCAATCGAACCATCGGCCGTCATGCTCACCTGGCTGGTGCCCGCTTCGACTTCCGGCGTCACCGGGGCCGAATCCATCGCTGCCGCTTTCATCATCATCGGTGCGCGCAGGTACGGTTGTGGATAACCGTTGCTGTTGAGGTTCAGGTTGACGATTTTGTAGCCCTTGCCGCCCAGTGCGTCGGTGGCAAGTTGCGCGCGGTTCTTGAATGCAGTCACGGCTTCTTTCAGCAGTTTGTCTTCGCTGGACTTGCGGGTCGGGTC
>Ga0247814_10002006_pt1 | contig 11370 bp, 10 predicted proteins | sample UWRJL179409R1_FD_179947 | JGI IMG/M metagenome (GOLD analysis project Ga0247814, IMG submission 179947) | Plant litter microbial communities from Arlington Agricultural Research Station in Wisconsin, United States - UWRJ-L179-409R-1 | ecosystem: Environmental > Terrestrial > Plant litter >...
CTAAGCTGGGCACGCTGAACCGTGTAAAGAGAGTAATTAAGGTTTTGGGCATGGTGAACTGTACACCTGATTTCGAGAAACATCCCTTTATCATTAATGGCTGCAGTGAACTTTTTGCGCAGGTGTGGGGAGAGGAAAACGGAATAGGTACACGGAGTGCGGTTGGATTTGGTTCACTGCCAGATAACATCCCTGTGGAGATAGAAGCATTATTTGAATTGCATGACTAATTCTGCATTCAAAACGGAAGATAAAAACTGGTTTAGCATTGACAATGTGGACCAGTTGGATTCTCCTGCACTGGTTTTTTATCCGGACAGGATTGCTGAAAATATTGCTACACTGAAAGGCAGCATCGACCATATTGACAGGTTAAGACCTCATGTTAAAACACATAAATCTGCAGCTGTAAGTTTATTGATGCTGGAAGCAGGGATTTCCAAATTTAAGTGCGCTACTATAGCAGAAGCAGAAATGCTCGGGAGCTGTCTGGCACCTGATGTATTACTAGCTTACCAGCCGGTAGGGCCTAAAGTTGAGCGTTTTATTGCTTTGATCAATAAATTTCCCGCAACACTGTTTTCGTGCCTGGTAGATAATCAAAGCTCTTTGCTGGAGTTATCCGTTGCTGCGGAAGAGGCTGGAATCAGGATTCCCGTATATCTTGATTTGAACGTAGGGATGAACCGTACAGGTATTAAACCAGGAGTAGAAGCCCTTGATCTGTACAAAAGACTTTTGCTGACAAGCGGACTGAAGCTAATGGGTATTCATGCTTATGACGGGCACATCCATGATGCTGACATTGAACGAAGAAAGTTGCAGTGGCAGGGGGTATGGGATGATATTCTGACCTTTCAAAAAAGCATAACGGACTTGCATTTGCCTGAACCTGTAATTGTTGCCGGAGGAACCCCTACCTATCCTTTTTATGCTGCACAGCAACAGATAGAATGTAGCCCTGGTACTTTCATTCTTTGGGATAAGGGCTATCAGAATGCATTTACCGAACAAAATTACCTGACTTCGGCACTGGTGATTAGCAGAGTTATTTCTCTGACAGGAGCCAACAGGATCACTTTGGATCTTGGCCATAAGGCTGTAGCGGCCGAAAATGAGCTGGCTAAAAGGGTATTTTTCCTGAATGCGCCCGACGCCATTATGATTGGACAGAGCGAAGAACATTTAGTCATTGAGCTTAGTGGTGATCATGATTTTACTATTGGTGACGTTCTTTATGGATTGCCGATACATATATGTCCTACAGTTGCGCTCCATGCTTATGCCAGCACTGTTTACAGTCATCATTTTACAGACGAATGGAAGATCACTTCCAGAGATAGAAAAATTACCATTTAGAAAATAAGGATATGTTTGCTATAGATGCCCATTTAGATTTAAGCATGAATGCTTTGGAGTGGAACCGTGATTTACGTTTGCCTGTTGCCGCAATTAACCAGCGCGAAGAAGGGCTGGCAGATAAACCCGACAGGGCCAAAGCGGTAGTTTCTCTGCCGGAATTGCGTAAAGGAAACATTGGTTTAGTCGTTGCCACACAAATTGCCCGTTATGTAGCACCAGGAAACAATTTGCCCGGGTGGCATTCGCCGGAACAGGCATGGGCACAGACACAGGGACAGCTTGCATGGTATAAAACTATGGAGGAGGCAGGGGAGATGGTGCCGATTACGGATTTAGCCAGTCTTGAGCAACATATTTTGCTATGGGCAGATGAGTCAAATCTGACGGCAAAACCTGTAGGTTATATTCTGAGCCTTGAAGGTGCGGATTCTATCGTGACTATAGGTCATCTGGAAAAAGCTTATGCTAATGGGCTGCGAGCAGTTGGTCCCGCACATTATGGTCCCGGCCGTTATGCACAGGGAACAGATGCTACAGGATCAATGGGGCCTAAAGGACTTGAATTGCTCAAAGAAATGGAGCGGCTGAATATCATTTTAGATGCTACTCATTTATGCGATGATAGTTTCTGGGAAGCATTGGATCATTTTAATGGTCATATCTGGGCTTCACATAATAACTGCAGAGCTTTGGTTAATCATAACCGTCAGTACAGCGATGCGCAGATCAAGGCGTTGATAGCAAGAGGTGCTGTTATAGGATTGGCCTTAGATGCGTGGATGATGGTGCCTGATTGGGTAAGAGGGCAGTCGACACCAAGAGGTATGCATTGTAATCTGGAGGTGATGATGGACCATTTAGACCATATTTGTCAGCTTGCAGGAAATACGCTTCATATTGGTATTGGATCTGATCTCGATGGGGCTTTTGGTAAAGAACAGTGTCCTTATGACATTGAAACTATTGCAGATTTGCAAAAGATTCCTGCACTATTAGAGAAAAGAGGATATAAAAAACAAGATGTAGAAAATCTTATGCACGGTAACTGGCTTAGGTTTTTAAGAAAAGCCTGGAGTTAATCCTGCGATCTATTTCATCTTTTTATAAAACTATAATCTTATCGGGGCTGTTTAATGAAAAAAGAAATCATATGTCAAATTCAAATCAACCGAAAGAAGAAAACCTGCAGGACGAAACAGTAAATCCTGCAAAAAGCACTTCGCAGGAAAACTATACCGGATATAACTCTGCAGATGATACTGGTAATAACAATGAGGACCTCGATTTAAATCCCAATGATGATCCCGAAACTAACGTTGATGCAGCTGATCTGGAAGCTTTGAATGGAATGGACATAGACGATGAAGAGACAATGTCTTAATCCTCGGATTGTTATATAAATTTAATACAGGAGTCTGATGTGGGTTTTATGGGCATTGCTCGCTGCCGTTTCGGCAGCATTAGTGGTTGTTTTAACAAAAGCGGGACTGAAGAATGTTGATTCAAGTCTTGCATTTGCAATACAAGCGGTTTTCATCTTCTGTATCACCTGGAGTGTGATTTATTTCCAGGGTAATTTTGCAGAAATAAAAGAAATTGAAAATAAAGCCTGGGTATTATTGATTTTGGCAGGAATAGCGACTACACTTTCTACCTTATTCTCTTTCAAGGCCTTATCTACAGGGCCTGCTTCTTATGTGGTTACTATAGAACGGATGTCTCTTGTTTTTGCGATTGTGCTTTCCGTTATTTTTTTGAAAGAAAAAGTAACTTGGCAGCTGGTTCTAGGTGCTTGTGTGATGATTGGCGGAGCGATACTCATCGTCATGTCTGGAGAAGAGTAGCTATTAAAACTAATTAAGATTGATTACAGATAGTTCTTGCATTGCTAAATGAATTTGAGTTACTTTGCGACCGAATTATATTTAATCAATCTTAATAAGCAATGCGTAAACTTTTACTTCCATTTTTTTTAATATTATTTATTAGCACAAGTGTGCTTGCCCAGCAGACCGGGACTGTAAGAGGGAGGGTTACAACTTCCGACGGAACTATTGCCGAGGGGGTAACAGTAAAACTTAAAGGTACCGAGCTGGGTGCTGTAACAAACGAAGATGGTGAATACCAGATTCGCAAAGTACCTGCAGGGAATTACACTTTAGTGGTTACTGCTGTAGGACTATATCCTAAAGAAAAACAAATTACAGTTACCAAAGGAAATGTAATTTCTGATTTCTCACTCAATGAGAATCAATCTCAGCTAAATGATGTTCAGATTTCTACCAATAAAAAGAAATTCAAAGCTGATAAGGTTTCGTCTTCTTTGCGTTTGCAGTCTCCACTAATTGAGGTTCCTCAGAATATCAGGATTGTTACCAGTCAGATTCTTGCTGATCAGATGGTTTTTGATGTAGTGGATGGATTGACAAGAAATGTAAGTGGAACTGTAAGAGGTGGCCACTGGGACAACCAGTATGCAAATATTTCTACACGTGGTACTACTATTCCGGCTTTTCGTAATGGTATGAACATGAAAATGCCCTGGGGACCACTTGCAGATGATGCCGCGACGATTGAACGTGTTGAATTCATTAAGGGCCCTTCAGGATTTATGATGGCTAATGGTGAGCCGGGAGGTATCTACAATGTGGTTACTAAAAAACCTACAGGTGAAAACCATAGTTCGGTAAATTTCAGTGCGGGTGGTTATAACCTTGGACGTGCAGCTATCGACTTAGATGGAAAGATAACTAAGGATGGTAAACTTTTATATCGCTTAAACGTTGCTGCTCAATCAAAAGGGAGTTTTGTTAAATACAATTACAATGATAAGTATGTGATTGCTCCTGTGATCAGTTATCAGATTGATAGTAACACCTTAATTACTGCTGAATATACTACACAACATGTAAAAGCGCTTAATTTGGGTAATTATACATTTTCACCAAATGGTTACGGGGAAATTGCTCCAGGCTTACTGATGGGGGATCCTTCATTAGAGCCAAACAGACTAGCAGACCATAATTTTACTTTGTATTTCACTCATAAATTGAATAAAGACTGGAAAATTAATGCACAAGCAGCGTATGTGAAATCTGGCTTGGTAGGAACATCTGTATGGGTGAACGCCATGTATGCTAATGGTGATGCAATCAGGTCATACAACATCAGCGAGGAATTAGCGATTAACAAAGCAGCACAATTTAGTATACAAGGAGAGGTAAGGACGGGTGCTGTTCTTCACCGAGTGATGGGTGGTTTAGATATGGGAAATCTAAAAACCTGGGGCGACTTTAACAGTAGTGGTACAGCACCGTTAGCTTCAGCTAATGACGTTCCATTCAATGTTTACAATCCTGTTTATGGTATACCATTTAACAGAATACCTGTTTTCGACAGGTCAAGAAGTATTGAACAACGTTCTGGAAGTAACCAGTACGCTACTAATCTGACTTATACCGGAGCTTATGTGCAGGACGAATTAAGATTTTTAGAAGAAAAATTACGTTTAACGCTGGCAGGTAGATTTACACACGCTGTAAGTGTTGGTAAGACTAACTTAGCTCAAATGTCAGATAATGTATTTAGCCCTCGTATAGGCTTAAGCTACTCTGTTACAAATAATACCTCTGTTTACACGCTATATGATCAAAGCTTCCTGCCTCAGGCAAATACGGACTATTTTGGAAATGCTTTTAAGCCAGTAAGAGGTAATAATATTGAATTGGGTGTAAAGAAAGATTGGTTTGATGGCAAATGGAATACTACAGCTGCCGTTTATCAGATCACTAAGAAAAATGCACTGACTGCCGATCTTGAGCATGCTGATAAAGCACCATTTAACTGGCAAATCCAAACTGGTGAAGCTAAGTTTAAAGGTTTTGAACTAGATATTGTTGGTGAGATTACTGACGGTCTTAATGTGAATCTGAACTATGCCTACACAGATGCCAAAATATCTAAAGATACAAATCCGGCTCGTGTAGGTACTTATGTGCCAAATGCTGTTAAACATATTACTAACGGATGGTTATCTTATCGCTACAAAAACCAGAATTCGGTATTTAACGGATTTGGGGTTTCAGGAGGATACCAGTTTCAATTTGGACGCGTAATTGGATCAAATGCAAGAGAATCAAACTTTGCTGACTTTATTCGTTATGATGCCGGAGTTAGTTATGAAAGAGGGAAAATGACGCTTTCCGTTTTAGTCAATAATTTACTTGACCGCAGGTTATTAACTGCGGGCTCATATTCAGCTCCGAATTTGAAAGACTATCCTGGTGCTGTAGGTTATTATGCTTACATATACGAGATGCCTAGAAATGCCAGAGTAACGTTAGCATACAAATTTAAATAATGAATTTTAAAAAGATTAACGCTTTTTTACACTTATGGCTCGGACTTGGTTCGGGCCTGATTGTGTTTATAGTCAGTTTGACTGGTTGTATTTATGTGTTTGAAAATGAGATCCGCGGCCTTTATGAGCCATGGAAGTTTGTAGAAAAGCAGGAACAGCCTTTTTTAATGCCTACTCAACTAATACAAGGTGCTTCGGTAGTCTTAGGTAAACAAAAGCCAAATTCTATACGTTACGGCGCTAAAGATGAGTCTGCCACAGTGAGCAACTTTGACAGAAAAGCCGGTACCAGTCTGATCGTGTATGTTAATCCTTATACAGCAAAAGTTATTCATTCAGAAAAAAAGAACAGAAAAAGCAATTCAGACTTTTTCAGGTTTATTCTGAACGGACATCGCCAGTTATGGTTGCCACGCGAAATTGGTAAACAGGTAGTAGGAGCGGGTGTACTGACTTTTGTAATCCTCCTTATTTCGGGTATCGTTTTATGGTGGCCAAAAAAATGGATCAAATCTATCCGCGATAAGAGCTTTAAGATTAAATGGAATGCGAGCTTTAAAAGAAAGAATTATGATTTGCATAATGTTCTGGGATTTTATGCGGCCTTGTTTCTTTTGATTATTTCCTTAACCGGTTTAGTATATAGTTATAAATGGTATAGTAAATCTGTCTACTGGTTAACATCCGGAGGCCAGTCGATGAAAGAATTTAGTCGTACTTTATCTGATACAACCTCTACATTAACTTATCAGCAGGCAAATATAGACAAGCTGTACAGCAAAATTATGGCGACAGATAAGGCGGAGGGCATGTTTATCTCTTTACCGGCCAAAGCTGCGGATGCAATAGCGTTTACTGTTTATCTGAAAGCGGGCAAGCTGTATAATGCCAACAGTTATACCTTTGACCAATTTACATTGAAGCCGATCAGTGATGGTTCACCATTTTCTGGTAAATACGAAGATGCAAGTGCGGCAGATAAATTGCGAAGAATGAATTATGATCTACATATTGGTGCAATCCTCGGCATTCCCAGTAAGATCGTCGCATTTTTGGTCAGTCTTATTTCTGCTACTCTTCCCGTAACTGGTTTTATCATCTGGTTTGGTAAAAAGTTCAAGAAGAAAAAGACAAAAAAAGTGTATTACACAGGTGAAGGGAATCCAGTGAAACGTAAAACGCCATGGAAAAAGCTACCAGTTGAGAAAATTCAGGTAGAAGAACTGGTTTAGTTAATCTTTACCACTCTAAATCCCTGATTGCTGAAGGAGGCGCGGGGATTTATTCTTCCTATATCTACTGAATTAAAAAAACTGCAGGCATTTTTACTGCACCACCAGGAACCGCCGCGGGCATGCGCTACTTTCCTATCATTAGGATCTGTCTTTAAAGTGCCTTCACAGAATTCAAACACGTTGCCGTAAATATCATAAATGCCATAAGCATTAGGTGCAAAGCTGGCAACAGGTGAGGTGTAAACAAAACCATCTGTCTGATCGGGGATAAGGTGATTTTGCCCATGCCATATATTAGCATACTTTCCAATTTCTTCTCTGTCTGCTCCCCAGAAGTAGGTAGTCTTTGCACCCGCTCTTGAAGCGATTTCCCATTCGTCCAGCGTTGGAAGCCTTACCTTTTTCCACGTACAGTAGGCAATGATATCATTGTAACTGACACTGGTTACCGGGTGATCCATTTTGTTAGTTATATCGCCCCTGGTAATTCCATTTGGGTATCGCCAGTAAGCAGTGCTATCCTCTAACCACTTAAATTCTTCTAATCCAGGTTCGAAAACCATTGCATTTTTATGCTGTTCTGCATCAGTTCTGTAATTAGTTGCATTGACGAATAATTCGAATTGCCTGTTTGTAACTTCAGTAGCAGCAATAGTATAGTCCGCAACTTTTACTGTTCTTAGTGGATTTAATTGGTGAAGTGTATTACCCAATACATATTCTCCGGCAGGGATTTTTATGAATAAAGTGTCCTTCTGTGCATTTGCACGATTAATCATCATACAGAGGGAGATGAATAGAAATGCGTGTTGAACTACAGATTTACCTGATCTCATCATAATAAGCTTTTGCTCTGCTGATAACGAGATCCACATTGTCGTTATTCAAATTAATGAAACTTTGGTAATTGCTTTTCTTGCCATATAATTTGATAAATGAAGCAGAAGTCATGAATGGTTTGTATTCGTTCTTTTTCAGTAGCAGCGTTAGCACAGTCAGGATATCATTGTCTTTACGATCGGTCAGGTAGAAGTCGATGAGGAAGGGGATCATCTCACGGCCGTTTACTTCTACAATGGCTGTTTTGTAATTTAGCCCCATTCTTTTACTCCTTTTCACTGACTCTTTAATTAATGATAGGACAGAATCCCTATTGCTGACCATAAAATCCAACTGTCTCCTGCTCCAGTTAGACTCACTAAAAACATCAGGAAGATTGCCTAATATCTTCTTTTCTTCGTCAATGATGGGAGCGCTGACATCACAATTCTGACTGTATGATTCGGGATAAATCATATGATAGGTAAACTTCTCCCGCAGTGACAGATTGAGATATATCTTTCTGGACATTGGGGAGTCGTAATAATCACTGTTATCTTCTGTTCTGGTATTTATTTTTTTGATAAGCGATTTTACTTTTGCCAGTCCATATGGTGGTGTGGAGTTCTTTAAACGGAATGTGTGATAAGCCTCACTTGCAGCACTTGCCTCCTGCCAGGGGCCTTCATCTCCTTGCTCTTGAGCGAAGAGGGAAACAGGGAGGGTTAAGATCAATAAGATAAACAGATATTTCATGAGCGTTTTAATAAAAATGAACGGTTAATAGCGATAATATTAGGTTGTTAAAAATAGCAATAGATTACATCTTTTTTAGGATTTCTACGATCTGCTCTGGACTTTTATTGCGAATTTTTGTTAAAGTCTCTTTGCTGTTGAGGTCGCCAACAAATTCAGCATCATATGTTCCTTCGGTGATTCCCTGGCTATATTCTATTCCAGACGACTTACCTTCATAAAAATCATGCCTTCCCAGAAAGGTGCTTAGTCCCCAATAAGGATCATTTACCAGCCGTTCCAGTACAGCCGAACTGAGTTGAACAGGACTATAAAAATTATTAGCCATCTTTCTCACCGTGCTGCTTTCTTGTTGTTCTCTATGTCTGTTTTCTTCTACTAACAATTTATTGTCATCAATGATCTGCTCAATATAAATTTGTTTATCCTTCAGGAAGTACACATAAAATCTTTTCTGGTCCACCTTTGCAAGATCCGATAATTTGTAATGTTTGTAAATTAATGTATTCACCAACTTTCCATCTTTACTAAACATTTCGACTTTCCTGCCTTCGGGGCTGAAGGTGATTTTCATTGCATTGTTCCATAAACTTTTAAAAAAAATGCCGTTATCAATACGGGTGATTTTTACGCACTCCCCAAAATTTTCTGCATAGAGGGCGACCATAAAGGCGTTAGGTTTCGAGTTTTCTATAACTGTAATAATTTCTCCTGCTCCGTGTTCCATCCGGACAGGCATAATTTGAATACCTGAAGTTAATACGCCATTTGTAAACTTATTAGTAGCGTCTAATGTAGTAAATGCTAATTTAGTGTCTTGTCCCTGTTGGAGGGTATGAAATTTATCATTGTAAACCTGTTCAACAAGTTGACCCTCCTTGTAGAAGTCGTAAATTAGCCAGTCACTCTCTATGAGCTTAAAAAAACCATTAAAAGGTTTACCATCTTTATACTCTCCGATCAGGTAATCTCCATATTCCGGGGTCTCATTTTTTATAAATGTGCTGTTCTCCTGGTTTTTTAGTTCCGGTTTTACATGCAGTTCCATATTCAGCTGTTTCCTTGCTTTTTTCGTCGCATCAATACAATCGTAGCAAACTGTATAACCAGAAGATAATTCTTCATTCCTGATACATTTCAGATCAGTTTTCGAAGACGTTATTTCATTTTTTTGATTCAGGAATATTTGCTCCTGATCATTATCCTGAGCGTGGGAAAGTAATGGTAAAGCCAGTAGAAGAGCGGCCAGTTTATACATTTGAGGTTGTTTTAATGTATAACATATTATTCTTATTAAAAGTTTAATACATACTAAATTCTATGTGGTACTTTATGATATAAATAGTGTTCAAATTGTACTTTTTAATCCAATTTCGTCCTGATTAATTAATGGGAGGCGGTTAATCATTTAATGAAAGTAGCACAGAAGATTGGCGGAGTTTTTGTTGTATGAATATCGTGACAATGAGGACTTGATGTATGAGTCATCATCACCGTTACTGAGAATTGTTAACACTTATTTTGCTGGCGGTATCGCGTGACATCAGAGCTAAGCTACTGATTTGAGAGATTAATGATTTACTGTGATGAGGTTAATAAAATTATTTGTGCTTCTTCCGATGGCAATAGCTTTTTCTTCCTGTGTAGAAATCGGATCATCATCTGTCGATCTATCAAAAGAGGACAGTATACTACTGCAGCAGAAACTTATAATTTATAAGTCGAAAGATACCTGTCTGGTCACAGCCAGGAATGAAACCGATAGAGGAACGGGAATTTATGGCATATGGATCAATTTGAAACTCAAAAACTACTTATTGAAAGAAAGTACAGTTGTTGATAGTACTGCCATGCTACCGCTGACATTAATCGTTGATCAAAAAGGGGCTTTTTTTACTTTCAGATATGAATCACCAATACAATATCATAAGGTCATTACCAATGGATCTGGCCACTTTTCTATAGGTGAGTTCAAGGCTTTGCTTAAAAATGATTCAGTGATCAATGTCAGGTTACAAAATAGATCTGTTCTTTTTGAACGAATTGATGTTGATAAAGATCACATGCCAAACCTTACGGCAGCATTAAATAATAAGTTGATCAATTATGTGAGATTACGTTGGTTGGTAACTATAAAGGATCAACAAGTGGATACGGTGGCTCTTCGAGCAGTAAAATCAAATTTAGGCAATGAGATATTGTGCAGTACCTTTAAAAGTAATTTTAAGTATAGCGTCACTTATGCTTTTCCTGTTATTTTCGATAAATCATTTACACCTGCCGTGTATTATCTAAATAGCACTGGTTTGGAAGAAAAGCGTGCAATATATGAGATCAGCTTGAAGAAAAATGAAGTGCAGCTCAAAGATCTAAATACCAAAGAGGTTAGATATAAGTTTTTATATTAATCAAGTGATTAAATACAACCAGACTACCCAATTACACGAGGTCTGTTTGGTATTAATGCGTAGGGTCGAATACTGCCACAGCAGTTCTGGAATCGGCGCAGCCATAATACATGTACCATTTCCCTCTGAAAAAAGTTAATCCCTCCATAAAGACTGTTCCTGCTTTGTACTGTCCACTTTTTTCAAAAGGTTCGGTAGGGTAGAAAAATGGTTTATCCAGACGCACAATAAATTTTAGCGGGTCTTTCGCATCAAAGAGTGCCTGACCGCCGCAATAAGCTCCAGACGCGTATGCTGTATCACCCAGAGTGCCTTCTTTATTTTTTCCATTGTATAATAGCACGATACCCTTGTCGGTCAACACAGCTGGTGGACCACATTCTGTGAGGTCACTGTCAAAGTACCCTGCGCGGGGTGCAAATAAAACTTT
>Ga0247814_10002007_pt1 | contig 11366 bp, 6 predicted proteins | sample UWRJL179409R1_FD_179947 | JGI IMG/M metagenome (GOLD analysis project Ga0247814, IMG submission 179947) | Plant litter microbial communities from Arlington Agricultural Research Station in Wisconsin, United States - UWRJ-L179-409R-1 | ecosystem: Environmental > Terrestrial > Plant litter >...
AGTTTCTTTCCCCGTAGGTCTGGCAGTGGAATATCCCCTATCCTCCGGGAACACTACTTACTGGTCGATCGTAAAACGCGAAGCCGGCTGGATTACCTTTGGCAACGAACTAAAAAACAATGCCGTGGTCAAAGCAGATGGATCATATGATTTCAGCACTGCAGACCGGTTTTATGAGCTGGCTACTACTGCCGGAATTAAGGTTTTCGGGCATACACTTGTATGGCATTCACAGCAGAGAGCCAATTATTACAACAGTTTGATAGGTAATACAGGAAGTGGTCCTGCGATCACAAACCTCGCCGTGAATCCTGGTTTTGAAACTACTACAGTGGCGACTACAGCAGAACCTGCTGACGGATGGCAGGTATTGAATGGTGCCGGACAATTTGTAAGCACTACCAGCAATACAAATACCGGCGCCAAAGCATTACAGATCAATATTCCGGCCGGAGGGCAGAATTACAATACACAACTGATCACAAAAGCTCAGATTCCTGTAGTGGCAGGCAAAACTTATACCATCTCTTATTATATCAAAGGCGCTGCTGCTCAGAATATCCAGTTTGAAATCAGACCCTATTCAGGAGCTGCAGCAGGTTCGGTAAATTACCAGGGCGGTAAACCCGTGACAACGAATTATGCTAAAGTATCTTATGATTACCCTGTTCCTGCTGGCGTAACAGCTATACAGCTGGCATTCGATCTTGGAGGTACTTTGAATACACTATATCTGGATGATGTGAGTATTACAGATGCAGCTGTTGTTGCTCCGCCTTCTGGTGATGCATTAGCTACAATAGTCGATAATGCAATGAAAAAACATATTCAAACAGTTGTTAGCCGTTATGCAGGAAAGATAACTGCCTGGGATGTATTGAATGAGCCTTTCAGCGATGCCGGGGAATTGCGAAACAATACGAATACACCTACTACGGACTTAACAAAAGCATCTGTTTTTGTATGGCAGAACTACCTTGGAAGAGGATATGCGGCGAAAGCCTTTGCCTATGCAAGGGCTACAGATGCCACTGCAGATTTGTATATGAATGAATATAATCTGGAGTCCAGCGTGGCAAAACTGGATGCTTTTGTCGCTTTAGCAACAGAATTAAAGTTGGCAAATACTGGTATTACAGGTGTTGGTACCCAAATGCATTGCAACATCAATACTTCTTACAATCAGATCAACAACATGTTTCAGAAACTGGCTGCAACGGGTTTAAAAGTGCGGATTTCAGAACTCGATGTAAGATTAAATCCTTCGGAGAAAGCAGGTAGCGTAGCCACCTCACCCACCTTACTCAACCTGCAGGCAGCGATGTACAACTACGTTGTCAAAGCTTATCTGAAATATGTACCGGAAGCACAACGCGGCGGAATTACAGTATGGGGTGTTGCCGATACGGACAGCTGGATTACCACAAGTCTTGCTAAGAACGATGCACCATTACTATTCAATGGAAGTTATGCCAAGAAATCTGCATATGCAGCAATGCTTCAAGCATTAAAAGGTCAGTAAGCAATTAAAAAATCATTAAAAGCCATTCCTTTTTCATCATCGGAATGGCTTTTTAATGCAGAATTATTATTTAATTTCAGCTTCAAACGGTGATGCAGGAAGCCCTTCCCGATTGAAAAGATTTGCGCCCTTAGGATTGTCTGCCCAGGCATAACGTACATATTTTGGATTTGCAACGGTACTGTTCCACACTATAACTTTTTTACCATCAATACGGGCTTTGGCCCAGACATAATTTTTATCCGCACCAGCAATTGCAAAGTAATCAAGTTCCTGCCCCCCTTTTGCAACTAACCCAGCCCCAGTATCGTCAAAACTGAGGATCAGCTTTCCTTTGTTTGCTGTAATGGATTTGAGTACGGGACCCGAAGAAACTATTCTGGTGTTGCCATACACTAAACGTTCTGCCTGTAAAGCTAGACGGCGACCAACATCGGCTTTGTTTAGCGGATGGATATCATTCCATTCGCCTAGTCCTAAGGTAACCGCCATGGCTGCATTCGGAAGATTACCTAACTCTTGCTGAACAGCCCTAAGTTCTGCCCATTTGCTCTCTGAGGGCGTATTCTTGGCTTCCATATATTCCGGTAACTGAACCAGGAGAAAAGGCAGTTTACTTTTCTTCCATGTGTTGCGCCAATCCGCAATCAAGCCTCTCATCAATTGGTCATACTCATCTGGATTGTATGTATTTGCCTCTCCCTGATACCATAACACGCCTTTAATTTGATAATACTGCAAAGGAGCGATCATTGCATTGTACAAACCTACAGGCTTCCATCTGATGAAGGTCTGGGATGGTGCAGGTTCCATTTTTGTCCCTAGTTTATATTTCCATTCACCCGCCAGGTTAAGCGTATCTTTTCCTGCAATCAGTTGATAGTTTTTATCCCTTACGAAACCGCCATTACCTCCACTATTGATTACTCTGACGGTGAGCTCATTTTTTCCTTTTTTCAATATACCTTCCTTGAAAAGATATCTTCTGGGAGGGTATTGATAACTTGTAGACCCAACAAACTGTCCGTTGATAAATACCGAATCAGCATCAACTATCCTTCCTAAAAGTAGTTTAGCAGGCTGACCAACCATCGCTGAAGGCACGTCAATTTCTTTTTTAAACCATACTACACCATTCAGCCTGCCAAGGGATTCGTTCGACCAATAGCCGGGCACATTCATCGTTAACCAGCTGTGATCAGCCTTAGTTTCTCTCCAGTTATTCTTTAAGCCTTCATCATTATTATTTACTCTTTTACGCCAATTCTCCGAAGCCGCATGATCAGCTGTTTCTATCTCTCTGATCAGGCTATCATTTTTAAACCGCTGCGTTTCTTTATATAAGTCAGCAAAGTAACTAATCGCACGCTCGCTCATCCAGGATTGTGCAGGAGAACCGCCTAATGCGGCATTGATGATCCCTATTGGAACCAGTTGCTTTTGGTATATATCCAGTGCAAAAAAATAAGCCACCGCAGAGAAATCGAGCACACTTTTTGGATTGGCAGATTCCCATGCCCCCGAAGAAAAATCTTTACGCTGAGTCTTGAAATCGTATTCATCAGGCACGAGAAACTGTCTGATATTTTTATTCTTTGCCGCAGCAATTACTTCAGGATATTTATCGATTACTCTGCTCATCGGCAATTCCATATTGGATTGTCCGCTGCAGAGCCAGACATCCCCAAACAGGATATCATTGAGCGTTACTGTATTGGTACCTGTAAATATCATTTCATAAGGACCTCCAGCTTTATGAGGAGGTATTTTTAGTTCCCATTCGCCCTTCGTATTCGCCTGAGTGGAGTAAGATTTATGATCGAAGTTTAGCCCGACGTATTCCTTTACACCCGCCCAGCCCCATAATTTTATGGTATCTCCGCGCTGCAAAATCATACCATCGCTAATCAACCTGGGGAACCTGATTTGAGCGGTAACACTAAAGCCGGCCACAATCAAAAAGAAGAATAGTAATTTAGATTTCATATCGATGTTATTTATAGGAATACAACTTCACTTTTTGAATACTATAACTGCCTTCGGGGATTCTTAGATGTCTGCCCTGATGACTTTGATCGCCATTCATTCTTAAGCCGGGGATCCAATTATCATCCTTGAATACACCTTCATCAATCCTCGCTATACCTGCATTGAATTTTTCATTAACAGGCTTAAAAGTGGCCACTACTCCGGTACCTGCGACAATAAACTCATCCTTGGCAAGCTGAATTACAGTAGCTCCGGTAATTGGCCAGGTTTCATCTTTGGCTTTTGGAGACCAGCCCAGTGATAGGTCATGTGAAAGGGTCAGGATATAATCACCCATACGCAATTCCTGTTTTGCATCGGTTTTATCAAATAATACTCCATTGATAGTCGCGCTCCCCTGATGGTGCAAAATCAGAGGACTGATCTGATTTAGCACCTGGTAAGCTCCGGAGATTTCCGCATTCATTTTTTCATCTCCATTTTCTATGGAGAATGGGGAGAAACCGATAGCATGATAGTGCCCTATTGCATTAAATGCCTTGCCACCCACCCCTTGTTCAAATTTGATTTCAGGTATAAATAAAGTGCTGTTCCCTCTTACATAGAGATCGTTCCAGTATTTGAAATCAGGGTTATAAAAATCCGGGGATAGTAAATCTATAGTCGGCGCACCCGCTTTCCAAACATCAATGATATGCGGCAGAGGCCCCGCACTTGGATACTCACCCGGTTTTGCTGTTTTTTTATAGTTTAATGCAGCATTCAGATACATTGGTATATTATATCCTTCTTTGCCCGCTTTTGTTAGTTTATTGATGAATTCGGCATAATACCAGGCCATAAATATTTCGTCGGTCGCCAGCCCCTTCCCAAAAACAACTTCCCAGTTTCCTGTCGATTGATAACCATTTTTCGCCCACACCGCCTTAAATTCCGGCATCAGATTTTCCTTATTGCTGTTGAGATAGCTGAAGAATGCAGCCGGGATTGGTTTGTTAAAAGCTACGGTAGCGGCGGGACTATAATCCCTCGCATCAGGTAACATACCTATTTCATTCTCTACCTGGACCATCAGAACCGTTTGCTCTTTAGCATCTATACTTTTGATATGGCTCATCAATGCTTTGAATACTTTGATATCTGCATTTAGGGTATTTGCATTAAAAGGGCTCAGGATCTCTTGCCCGGTTCCACTTTTATTGGTGGCCCGGGGAAATCTTTCCTGATCTTTTTTGACCCAGTACGGCGCATAACAAGACATGCTATTTTTCCATGCGCCAAACCAGAGCAAGACCAATTTGATATCATTTTTTCTGGCATCTCTGATCAGGTCATCTACCAGTTTAAAATTAAACTTACCCTCTTCAGGCTCTATCAGTTCCCAGTAAACAGGTGCAAGAATGGTATTCAGGTTGAGTGCTTTTACTTTTGACCAGACGGGCTGCATATATTCAGTACTTGAAGAGCTGGAATTGCCCAGTTCTCCCCCTAAAATTAAATAAGGTTTGTCATGCACATAAAGTTGTTTTACCCTTCCCTGCTGCTTCAAATAAGGCTGGGCGATAGCTGATGTGGTGAGGAGCGTACACATCAGCGTAATTAATGAAGTAATTTTATTCATCTTGATTAGCGTGTTAAGGTAACATCCTTTGGGATAAACTCATTATTTCTTCATCGGCTCTATCAGCGCAATTGTACCATCTGCCTGATGTGTAAGTTCAGTTACCTTTACATTTCTTAAATGTGTTTTACCAGAAAGCTGGGTGTCATGGTAGAATATATACCATTTCCCTTTAACCTCTACTATAGAATGGTGCGTAGTCCAGCCCTGTACAGGATTCATAAATGTACCCTGGTATTTAAAAGGGCCGTATGGGGTATCACCGATGGCAGATGCAAGGAAGTGCGTATCACCAGTAGAATAAGTAAAATAATATTTACCCTTAAATTTATGCATCCACGCACCTTCAAAGAATCGCCTGTCATGATCCTTAGTTAGTAATTGTTTACCTGTCTCGTCCAGAATCACGACATCCTTAACCGGACCATCAAAGCCGAGCATATTTTGATTTAACTTAGCCACTTTAGCTGACAAAGCCGGTTCATTTTGTTTCCCGGAATCTGTCTTGGAACCGTTTGTATCATATTTTCCATCTTTCCAGCGTTGCAGCTGGCCACCCCAAATGCCTCCAAAATACATATACGTGCTACCATCCGTATCCGTAAAAACGGCCGGATCAATACTGAAGCTGCCCTCAATTGGCTTTGGTTCAGCTTTGAATGGCCCTACAGGATTTTTTGAAGTAGCTACTCCAATGCGGAAAACATCATTCTTATCCTTTACCGGGAAATACAGATAGTATGTTCCACCCTTAACTGCAACATCCGGAGCCCAGAGCTGACGCCCCGCCCATGGAATATCTTTAACATTTAATGCAACTCCATTATCTTTTACTTTTCCGTTGATACTATCCATGCTGAGGATATGATAATCTTTCATATCAAAATGATCCCCATTGTCATTTTCCTTTGTACCAGACTCGACATCATGTGAAGGATAGATATATATTTTCCCATTGAAAACATGCGCAGAAGGATCTGCTGTATAGATATTGCTGATCAGCGGTTCAGACAGGAATTTTGATACTTTGCTGGTATCAGCAGCAGTTTCATTCCCTGAATTTTTAGCGTTTTGCTGACAGGCACTTGTTGCAGCTATCATCATCATAAGTGCAATACCTTGTAGGTTTTTAAAATTGTTCATAGGTTCAATTGGTTTTATAAATGGTTTTATGGCTTATGTATTATTGGATCAGACTTACAAAAGTCTCTGGCGGGCCCAAAAAAGCTGGTTTTAATCCGCCAAGATCAAGTACCAGCTTTTGCAGCACTACACCTGGACTGATCATCCAGTATTTCAAGGTATGTTTACCTGGGTTGTCAAATTTCAATGGCGTTTTGAAGATCTTAATATTATCTGCAACAGATTTCCTCCATGCCGTCTCAGTTCTATAATCCTTACTGATGTTTACCATTACCGGTGTTTGATCATCTATCGAAACTGCAAATTTGAGTCCGTCGGTATTGGTAAAATCAATAGTTGGCGAGATAAAGGTGTTCAGGTTAAATGTGCCAGTATCATGAATATAAATATCATATTCCAGATGGGCAGTAGTTGTATCCAGCTGCTGAACGGCTGAGGTTACAGGCACAGGCATTACTCCTCCAACTGTTTTACCATAATTGGGCAATGTTTTCCATTGCACGGTCGGCTGCCAACGGCCTTATTATAATTTGGCGCCTCCATACTGATAACACCGCTTTGTGGTAGAAAGGCATTGATCAATTTATCTTTAAACCTTCTGTTGTCCAGCAACAGAGGGACAGTTATTTTAGCGCCTTCACTTCCTGAAACGATAATAGATGAAGATGATTTTCCTGCAGGTGCCTTTGTCCAGTCGACCTTCAAAAAGATCTTCTGTTGATTACTTAAACTTCCTTTTAAGGAGCTAGCCTTTATAAAAGCAGGCGTTTTGACCGTATACGTTAATGTTCCTTTTTGTTTATTAAAAAGCTCGATGTAATGCATACCGGAGGTATAATAGTCGAAGGTGGGCAATGCCGCATTGACCTTTTCTTTACCTTTCCAGGAAGAATCACTCCCTTCAATTGCGAGGCCCATTTCTGCTTTATCCAGATTGCCAGTAAATACCAACACCTCAGTTTTGGGAAGAGAATCTTTCTCCGGTTGCTGCCAGTAAGTGTAGCTGATATGCGTTTGATCCATCATGTGATCCCACTTTCCTCCGGCCAATATTTTATTGTAGTAATTCGTAATTTCGTGGTCTTTGTTATAGAGCAGACCCACGGTATCAACTAAAGCATTTGCACCAAAACGGCCCTGTTTAGCGTATAATTTATTCTTGCCAACTTGATAGTACATCTCGTACAAATTAGAACTGGCCTCCACCGGATGCATGATCAGCTGATAATAAGCGGCGCTCTGGTCAACTGGAATTTTCCCGTAAATGTATCTTGCCCGCTCTTCCAGCTTTTTATATTCTCCCACCACAGTTTCCAGCTCATTATAATTGATCAGGCTGTAAGTATTTTCATTAAGCAGCTCCGGCTTGATCCTTCCATTATATTTGGCGTACAAATCAAGAATATCTGCTATTTCAGCAGCATAGTTTTCCCCAAACTGTCTGCCGCTCCAGTCAATCATATACAGTTTCAATTTTTCTGCAGGGATGGCTGCCGGCGACCAGGCATAATCCAGAAAGAAGGAGATCGGAAACTCCATGGGTTTTAAATCGCCCACATTCACAATCCAGATTTGGTTGGCATTGTACGCATAAGCCAGGTTCATCTGCTCCCATACCTTTTGAATAGGATTGGTGTTGATCCATTTATAATTTCTGGGATCTCCCACATAATCAAAATGGTAATAAATACCATAACCACCCTTTCTTGGTGCTTCATCAAGTTTAGGAAGCTTCCTGATATTCCCCCAATTATCGTCACATAACAACAACGTGATATCATCAGGGACTTTCATACCCTGATCATAATAGGCCTGCACCTCCTTATACAAAGCCCAAAGCTGCGGCGTTTCTTCTGCTGGTTTTTTAGTCACTTTTTCTATAATAGCTCTTTGGTCTCTGACAATCTTTTCCAGTAAAGCAGTCGCAGTACCCTCAGTCATAGGTTCGTCTCCGTCGCCCCGCATACCTACTGTTATGATCTGTTCCTTATCCGCTACGCGCTTTAATCCACTTTCCCAGAATTCTCTTAATTGCTGCGGATTCTGATCATAGTTCCATTTCCCTCCTTTGTACCTTTTCCATTCATCATGTGCCCTGGATAAGGGTTCATGGTGTGAAGTACCGATCACCACCCCGTATTCATCAGCCAGCACCGGGTTCATTTTGTCGTCATCATTAAACGCACTTCCCCACATGGCGGGCCATAAATAATTGCCCTTCAAGCGCAGAATCAGTTCAAATACCTTTGCGTAAAATTTACTGTTAAATCCTCCAAATTCTTTTTTACTCCATCCAGATAAAGCCGGTGCTTCATCATTCAGAAAAATACCGCGGTATTTAACAGCAGGTGATGAAATGATATGCCTTCCTGGAATTACGAATAGCGTATTGCTTTTTTTGACAGGCACATCAGCCCAATAATACCATGGCGAGACGCCTATTTGAGCAGATAGCTCATAGATACCATAGATCGTTCCCCGTTTATCACTACCTGCAATAACCAGTGCGGAATCTACACCCGGAAGTGGATTTCTGACCACCTGAATCAAAGTACTTTCCCAATTTCCTGCTATGCCACCAACATTAATTTTATGGTTACGGATCAGACCATCGATCAGTGGGCTTTTGCCAATTGTCCCGATAATGATGACCATTCCGGAGGCTTTGTCAGTCGCCAGTTCAGATATGATCCCAGTAACCTTTTCCAGATCTGTCTGCAGGTTTTTAGTCGCCAGCCTCACACCAGGCCACTCGTGGGGGTCGACCATAATTGCAGCGATTTTTCCTTTTACTGCGACAGGAAAGCCTCCTTTGATATATTCCTTAGATACAAACGGATCGGCGCCGGCACCGTAACAGATAGCTCTGAAGCTAATCAGCAGGGCAATGAACAGGACAATTTTCTTCATTATATTTGGTTTTAAATTGACGTAATCAATATGCTGCAGGGCTAAAAACCAGGATTAAAATTATCCATTATCCTTTCATACCTGACGATTCAGGATTCCCCGGCATATATCTGGTTATTCATTATTTCAAAAGCAGGATCTATCTGAGTCTGAGTTATTTTTCCTCAAACCATTTAGCATGACCTTCAATTCAAATTTAAAATCCGATAGCGTTTCCACCATCAACAGGCATTACTACGCCTGTAATGTACTTTGCTCCATTAGAGCAAAGGAAATAAACTGCTTCAGCTACATCCTCCGGATCTCCCATTTTACCCATTGGGGTTCTTGAAAAGACTTTATGCTTTCGCTCTGGATCAGCATCAAGTGCTTTTGCCGACATCGCCGTTTTTATAAATCCAGGTGCAATACAGTTGATGCGGATTCCCAGTGGCGAAAGTTCAGTTGCCATTGCCCTTGTTATCCCCTCAATACCCGTCTTAGCAGCTGAATATGCAATCACCTTTGGTATACCATATTGTGCTGCCATGGAGCTGATATTAACAATGCAGCCAGTTTGTACTTCAATCATTTTTTTCACCACCTCTCTGCTGATGGCAAATACCGCAGAAAGATTACTATGAATGACGCTTGCAAAATCTTCGTCAGTTACCTCTACAAAAGGTTTCTTCATATTAATCCCGGCATTATTAACCAGAATATCAATCTTTCCGAATTCCACTATAATATCTTCAATCAATGCAGGTATATCTTTTAAATTCCGCAGATCAAATTTCCTGTAACTGCATAATTCACCAAATTCGTCCGCAGCAGCTTTCAGTTTGTCCTCATTCCTTCCGATCATTACCACATGAACTCCTTCAGCGACTAATTTTTTAGTGATTGCAAAACCCAATCCTGCTGCTCCACCCGTAACTATAGCGACTTGTCTGCTCATTTATATTTTTCTTAATGATGATCCTCTAACGATTAACTCTGTATTGAGAATTACTGTACTGGTGAAACTCAGGTCGCCTTCACCATCCAGGTGGTTAATCAGGATCCGCGCTATATTTTCTCCCATTTCATTACCAGGGTAGTTTATAGTAGTAATTGCGGGTTGGGTTACTCTCGAGATTAAGTCATTGTTGAATCCTACGATAGCAATGTCTTCAGGAATTCTAAGTCCTGCTTCCTTCAGGATTGTCAGCGCAAAAGCTGCCGACGAGTCATTTGTGATAAACAAGCCGTCCGGTAATTTGTCCCTTTTCAAAACATCATTCACCAGTGCATCCTGTACTGCCTGTTCCGAAAGATCATTCGAGATGAATAATTCCGGATTAAAAGGCAGGTGATGATCACTTAAAGCTTTTTTATACCCCTCAAATCTATCTTGGTATACATTTCTGGCTGTGCTGCCCGTAAGGTGCAGAATTTCCTTGCAGCCCTGTTCAATCAAATGCTCCGTGGCTTTATATCCCGCCTTGAAATTATCAATCAATACCTTTGTTGATTCAATATCTTCAGCTACACGATCAAAAAATATAATCGGTATATTCTTCTTAATGAAAGTATCAAAATGGCTTAAATCCTCTGTATCCAGCGCAAGAGAGACAATCAGGCCATCCACCCTGCTGTTAAACATGGTTGTCGTATTTGCTTTCTCTTTTTTCTCCTGTTCAAATGATTGACTAATGATGAGATTATAGCCCGCATTATTTACTATTTTTTCAATACCAGAGATAACAGACGACATAAATAAGCTATTCAGCCGGGGAACAATTACTCCGATAGTATTTGTTTTCTGCGTCCTGAGATTACTTGCGAATTTATTGGAGCGATAGCCCAGTTCGGCTGCCAGATCAAAGATTCGTTTTTTGGTTTTTTTATTTATTGCAGGGTGATCCTGCAGGCCTCTGCTTACTGTGGTAGCTGAGATATCTAACCTCTTAGCTAGATCATATATCGTTATTTCCTTATCTTGCATATGCATTTAGAACATGATGTTCTGCTTTTGAATTACTAAAGTACGATTAACTTCATATAATTGCAACCGATTGCATAATTTTTAAACAATTCATCCTTAGCTGGGTATTTACATTGATCAGCCATTAAAGATGGAGTGAAGATTTTCTGATTAGACCAGTTTTCAGCTGATTATTCCAGTTCTGGGGAAGGTATAAAAATAAAGAAGCTGGAACC
>Ga0247814_10002011_pt1 | contig 11336 bp, 10 predicted proteins | sample UWRJL179409R1_FD_179947 | JGI IMG/M metagenome (GOLD analysis project Ga0247814, IMG submission 179947) | Plant litter microbial communities from Arlington Agricultural Research Station in Wisconsin, United States - UWRJ-L179-409R-1 | ecosystem: Environmental > Terrestrial > Plant litter >...
TGCACGTTATCTTTCGTTTGGTGAGATTGTAGCCGGTGCTGACTTAAGTGCAATTGATGCAATTTGGTGGCATTTCGATTCGGCCCAGACATTGCCTTCAACAGCATATAACACTACGGTAACGGCTGCATTAAGAGCGTACCGTACTGCCGGCGGCAACCTGTTGCTAACTGCATTTGCATCCCAGTATGTTGATGCGCTGGGAATAGTGCCTGCGGGTAAAGGGCCCAATAATGTGTTTGGTGATTTTTTACCGGCAGGTGGGGTAGATAATAATTCCTGGGGAATGTCTTTTGTAGGGCATGAAGACCACCCTATATTTCAGGGGCTGGAAACCTTCCAGACGGGAAAAGCAAATTTATTGCAAGGTGGGACTTACAGGCTTAACCATACCGCATGGTGGTTTTTACCGGAATGGGGCGGTTACAATGATGGTGCAGGATGGAGAAGCCAGACCGGCGGCACGAACCTTGCCAGCGAAGCCTGGGACGATGCCCTTAATGGGCGCGTAACTATTGCCGAATGGGGCAGCGCGGGAAATGCCGATGTTGTAGTAATATCTATGGGTGCTTACGATTGGTACAACGAAGCTGACGCAAGTGGTAATCCAAGCCAGCCTAATGCCTTTATTACAAATATCAGGACACTTACTCAAAACAGCCTTAACTACCTTATTGGCCAATAATCAAAAATTAAAACAATGAACTATAAAACAATGATGCTTCTTCCTGCCTTAGCGATCGCGTTGCTATCGTGTCAGGATGATGATAAATATATAGGCGGGTCTGTCTCGGGTGGAGAGGCAGAGATGGGCAGTTTTTATCCCGCGCCACCATCACAATGGATGGGTGGCAGTGACCCCTATTACAGCGCGGGCTACACGGGAGACGTTATGCCATATTACGAAAACGGAACTTTCCATGTTTATTTTTTGCATGACGCTTTAAATAAGCCTGGAGGAAAAGGTTTTCATGACATCCATGAATTTAGTACTACTAACCTGGCATCTTTTAAATATCAGGGGCAAACAATTCCGTATGGCACACAGGACGATCCTGATTTTGCCGTAGGCACAGGAAGTCTTGTAAAGGTTGGCAGTACCTACTATTTTTATTATACCGGTCATAATGATATCGCGGCTTTTAGAGCGAACAATCCGCGCGAAAGCGTGCTTTTGGCTACCAGTACCGATTTAAAGACCTGGACCAAGCAGCCATTGTTTAAAATAACAGCACCTGCCGGATATTATGATTATGATTTCCGCGACCCTCAAGTGTTCCAAAACCCTGATGACGGCAAATACTGGATGCTCGTTAGTACACAAACCGATGCTTCGCGTAAAGCTGTTTTGCTTAAATTTACAACTACAGACCCTGCCAGTGGCAACTGGACACCTGAAGGCCCTCTGTACACAACCACTCCTGAAGACAATTACCTGATGATGGAATGTGTAGATGTATTTAAAATGGGTAGCTACTGGTACATGATGTTCAGCGAAAACTGGAGTGGCAATAAAGGCACGCATTACCGCATGGCAACAAGCATTAACGGGTCTTGGGTAAAACCAGAGAACGACCTGATAGACGGTGAATATTACTATGCCGCAAAAACCGCTACCGACGGTAGTAAGCGCTATGCTTTTGGCTGGGCTGCAAGGAAAGCTCCGGAGAATGATACCGGCAGTAAAGAATGGGCCGGCAACCTGGTAATTCATGAGCTTGTGCAGAATAGCGATGGTACACTGGCTGCTAAAGCGCCTGACGCTATAGGTACAGTGCTTACAAAGAGCAGCAGTGTGAGCATGCAGGCTTCTACGGGAATGGTAACCGAAAGCAATAGTAGCTATACCCTTAACGGCGCATCGGCTGATGCTATGGCAACTTTTAGTCCTGCAGGTAAAAAAGTGCGTATAAAGGCACAGCTTTCACTAACGAGTAGTACTGGTGCAGCAGGCTTTTATTTTAACGTGGGTGAAACTGCTTACTACAAAGTAGTATTTGAACCTCAGCAAAACCGTATAGCGGCTTATAACAGTAACGGCGACCTGGTTACACGCATACCCTTTAACATTACACAGAGTACTGCATATACTATAGATATAATTGCAGACGGCAACGTTTGCATAATATATGTAGATGGTAAAGTAGCACTTACAAACCGCATTTATGGGCGCGAACAGCAAAATTGGGGGCTTATTGCTACCGGGGGCGCCACGGCTACTGTAACGGGATTGCAGGTTGTAAAACCATAACTTATAAAAATATTATTTAGATGAATACAGCGAAGAAACTTAAAGCGGTATCTTTTGGCGAAGTACTTTGGGACGTTTTTGCCGATGGAAAAAAAATCGGTGGTGCACCGTTAAACCTTGCCCTGAGAATGCAAAGCCTTGGGTGTGAAGTAGCTATGATAAGCTGCGTTGGACAAGATAGTGATGGTGATGAAATTGTAGCCTATGTAAAAGCACAGGGGCTGGATACTACGAGTATACTACGGACAGAAGAATATCCTACGGGATTAGTACAGGTGTATGTTAACGAGCGCGGCAGCGCAAGTTATGAAATAAGTTACCCATCGGCCTGGGATAAGATACAGCTAACAGATTATGCAAGTAGCCTTGTAGCCGATGCAGATGTACTAATTTATGGCAGCCTGGTATGCCGCGATGACGTTTCTAAGCATTCACTGGAGGAACTTCTTAAAAACACTATTTACAAAGTATTTGATGCCAACCTGCGACCGCCGCATTATACTGCGGCAATTATAGAGAGCCTTATAAAATCGGCAAGTTTCATTAAATTTAATGATGAAGAATTACTTGAGATAGCTGTAGGCATGGGTTCTACATATACATTAATGGAAGATAATATGGAGTTTATTGCTAGTCAGACGAAAACGCGCTCTATGTGCGTTACCAAAGGGAAACATGGTGCCGTACTTATGTGGGAAGGCAACCTGTATAGCAATAACGGCTATCCTGTAAAGGTAGTAGATACTGTGGGTGCGGGCGACTCATTCCTTGCCACCCTTATTATGGGGCTGCTTACAGGGCAGGATCCGCAACATGCAATAGATTATGCCTGTGCTGTTGGGGCGCTGGTTGCTGCATCGGCAGGTGCAAATCCTGCATTGATGGAAGACGATATACAAGCTTTAATGCTTACAGTAATATAATAATTTGGGTTAGTTAGTAGTTCCAATCTTTTTGGAGTTTGGAAAAAAGAGGTTTTTACTTCTTAAAGGGGCAGCATTGGGTAGCTGCCCCTTTTTTCTTTTAGCCAATCAAATAGTCTGTAATCTAGTTGTAGAATTTATCCTTGCAGATCAGTGACTCTACCTCGCTTCTGTATCCCGGATGATAACATGGTATATATCGGATATACCCCATAAACCGGAAGTTCCTTAAAGAACTGGTAGTTTATTAAAATTTCTAAGAATATATATCTAAATAAACTTTCAACGATAGCATTAGGTTAAGTGTTCGACATACCCTGACACATTAAAATATTAACCATTTTAGCTCATTATTTGATAATAAGTCAACTGGCTTTCGATAGAAAGTTTGCGGTTTAATTTTCAAATGTAAAAATCAAACCATCACGCAAATTAATTATATCTTTGTAAATCAATTATTTACATATTGTTAATCTCAGCAAATATAGTTAGAATAGGGACAAGGTGTTCGACTGTGATCCCTGACAGCCCACAACAAAAAAATCATTGAGGAATCAATGATTTTTTTGTTTTAAACTACTTAATTTTCATATTTTGCTGGATTATAATACTAATTCTACTATTTTAGGGGTTCGACAGATTCTTGTATGAGATAATAATGGTAATTTCGCCAGATTTAGATCCGTTTGCCTTCCGCAGGGATTTTACATTTAGTGAGCCTTATAAAAACAGAAATATTTGATCTGTTTATAATAGCTACGTAACAATATTTTAACAAGGTATATTATTTACATATATCTCCTACGTCGTGGTCGTTTAGATACAAGCATATTTTAAAAAATAAGGTTTGCTACATTAACCACATTTACTAATGTCTCAATTATACAATTTAATGATTTGAATTGAATATCTTTACCTATGCAAAAAATTCACAGCCTAAAGGATTTGTTGGTTACTAATAAAGCCTGTTATGATGAGTACCTGCTGCTTACTGAAGCCAATCATTTTAATATTGTACATCAATCTGAGATTTGTGAACATACACGGCCATTGCACAGAAACGATTTTTACAAAATCTCACTAGTGGAAGGTAACGGAATTTTGCAAATTAATGGTGAAAACCTTCAGATTGATGGATCAGTTTTAATATTTTACAATCCTACAGTGCCTTATTACTGGCACGCTTTGTCTGAAACCAAGCCTTCTTATAGTTGTTTTTTTGACAGTCATTTTCAATCCAAGATATTGAACGTCAATTATTTTAAAGAGTCACCGTTGTTTATTTCCTATGTAAATCCTATATGTGTGCTGAACGAGAAGCAGGCAGTGCAGCTGCGCGCTATATTTGAAACTATGCGTGAGGAACTTCAAAGCGACTATCATCATAAGTATGACACGCTAGCCACTTATCTGGAGTTGATCATCCAAAAGGGATATCAGTATTTTAATGCTACGAAAAGAACATCAGCCAATACTTCAGCCGCGACACGAATCGTATCTAATTTTTTAAATCTACTTGAACGGCAGTTTCCTGTAGATGTTGCTGAAAGCAAGGTGTTATTGAAAACACCTAAAGATTTTGCAGCGGAACTCTCTGTGCATGTCAACCATCTGAATCTTTCTGTCAAAGAGATGATAGGTAAAAAAACTTCTGAAATTATAGCGGCAAGGCTGATATCTGAAGCGAAGGCATTACTAAAACATAGTCATGCCGATGTTGCAGAGATCGCATATATGCTGGGATTTGAATATCCATCCAACTTTAATGCCTTCTTTAAAAGGCACACAAGAGAAACTCCAAATACTTTTAGAAATAGCAAGCCGCTTAGTTTTTAAACTGCCGATTATTTGATTTGAATAGGTTTCCGTTTGTTTGAAATATATTTCCTGCATAGTGCATATATACCTTTGTGCTATAATAATACAAACTATGAAGAAATACATTTTGACAACCTCTTCTTCGCCTGTTGAAGGCATGGAAACAGACTACAACCGTTGGTACGATGATATACACTTAACCGACGTACTGAATATTCTGGAAATTAAAACGGCACAGCGTTTTAAATCTTTCCCTCAGAACGCTACGGTTAACAGTCCCTACCTGGCCATTTACGAAATAGAAACGGATGCTATTGAAGGTTTGATCCGGATGTTTCAAAGCGGTAGTTATCCAATGCGCTCGTCAGATGCCATTGCCATCGAAACTGTAACCATACAATTTTATGAAGTAATCGGAGATAAGTTATCTTCTTAAAACTTAATGTACCACTATGAAAAATAGTAAGATACGAATTGGGATTATCGGTGTTGATCCAACACGAGGATGGGCTTCCTATGCACACATACCGGCAATAAAACAATTTACAGAATTTGAAATTACGGCAGTAACAAATCCATCCATGGATAAAGCTGTGGCGGCATCAAAACTGTTTGGCATTCCCAATGCTTTTGATAACGTGGACGATTTGTTAGCATCTTCGGAAGTTGATCTGGTAGTGGTGGCCGTAAAGGTTCCTTACCATAAGGAGTTAGTTGAAAAAGTCATAAAATCCGGTAAGCATGTGTATTGTGAGTGGCCATTGGGAAATGGATTAGAAGAAGCCAGGGTAATGACAAAGTGGGCTAGCGATAAAAATGTTACGACATTTGCAGGATTGCAGTCTCAAAGCGTTCCGGCTATCCGGTATATCAAAAAATTAATAGCAGAGGGTTACGTTGGCAAGGTGCTGTCTACTTCAGTAGTAGCCTCCGGGGGAATGTTAATGACCGACACATCCAACGCTTATACTCTTGATGTAAAAAATGGGGCAAGCATGCTTACCATTCCTTTTGGTGCATCGATCCATGCACTTTGCAATTGCCTTGGTGCGTTTTCTGAAATTACCGCAACTACAGCAACAGTAAACCAATTTGGAGAAATTGCAGAAAGTGGTGAAAAGGTTCCCATCACAATCGAGGATCAGATAGCGGTAAGTGGCACCTTGGTAAGCGGTGCGGTTGCATCCATTCATTATCGGGCCGGGGTTTCTAAAGGCACCAATTTTCTATGGGAAATAAATGGTACAGAAGGTGATTTGGTAATAACCGCTGACTTTGGCCATATTGCTTTTTTTCCGCTAACCATTAAGGGCGCAAAGAAAAATCAAACGAATGTTGAAATATTAGAAGTACCTAAAGACTTTCTTTTAGTACCCGGATCTTTAGACCTGCCTGTTTATAATTTAGCACAAAACTATGCGCTTGTGCTCAAAGATTTAATAGGGGGAACAAAGCAAGCACCAAGATTTGAAGATGCTTTAGCAACACATCATTTACTTGATGCGATACAAAAAGCGTCAACGACTGGTCAAAGGCAAATAATAAATGGGTAACAGCGACATATGTAAACAATGTCTGTTGCATTACTAAATAGCAATTATATAATAAAATGCGATATTAACCTGGGTTAATATTTACGGGAATAGGGTAACGTAAGTTTGTAGTGTCAAAATGAATTGGCAACTTAAAAAAATCAAAAGATGAAAAAATTTATTATGATTATGGCAATTAGTGTCTTAGGAGCTAATGCTTTCGCTCAAAGCAAAAACAGTATGAATATTGTTTTGGTTCATGGTGCCTGGTCTGACGGGTCGGCGTGGGATGCAGTAGTTCCTTTGTTGGAAGCAAAAGGATGCAATGTAACTGTTGTTAATCTTCCAGGTCATGGAACTGATAAAACTCCTTTTTCGGCAATTACATTGCAGTCGTATGTTGATGTGGTAAAAAAAGCAATCGGAGACAATAAACAGGTTACGCTTATTGGTCATAGCATGGCAGGAATTGTTATAAGTCAGGTTGCTGAAGAAATACCAAACAGTATTAAAACCCTTGTTTATTTGGGGGCCTATTTGCCAAAAAATGGTCAGAGCCTTTTAGACCTTGCAAAAGTGGACGCCGGAAGCCATGTAGGTAAACATTTAAAAATTGATGAGAACAGCGCTTCAGCAATCATAGCAAAAGAGGGTGTTATCGATGTGTTTTTTGCAGATGCCCCGGCAGGCAGGCAACAGAAACTGGCAGACGGTGTTGAGCCAGAACCACTAGTGCCTTTTGTAACTCCGGTTACACTTACTGAAGGGAATTATGGAGGAGTTGAGAAAGTGTATATTTACACTAAAAACGACCATGCTGTAAGTTATGCTGCACAACAAGCAATGGTAAAAAACACTACGGTTAAAAAAGAATACATTTTACAGAGTAGCCACACTCCTTTTATATCAATGCCAAAAAAAGTTGCTGAAATTTTAATCAAAGCAGCCAAGTAGCTTTCTCTCCTATCAGCATCCCAGGCAGTTGTATAACTCCTATTTTAATAATCAATGTTTAAATTATATTCATGCAAACAGATGGTAGAACTAAATATGTTGGGAGCAGCATTTGCTGAAGCAGTTAATATGGATGAGGAGACATTTAACCTTTCAATTCCATATTGGAAATTAAAAGCTTATAAAAAGGGAGAATTTTACAACGAGTACCATAGCGTATGCAAACATCTTGGCTTCATCCTGGAAGGGGTTTTTCGGATCTACCGGGCTGACGACACTACAGGCGAAGAAAAAAATATGTTGTTTTTCTCAAACGGTCAATTCGTAACATCTTACACCAGCTTTTTAAGCCAGAAGCCTTGCAATTACTACACTGCTTCAGTAGATGCCTCCCTTGTACTTTATATCCACATCGACAATTTAAGTAAGCTTTATCATGAATCGCACCAGTGGGAACGATTTGGCCGCTACATTGCAGAAAACGCCTTTCATCAGCTAATGGGTAACACAGAGGGGTTCCTGTTCATGTCAGCGGAAGAAAGGTACATAGAAATGATGAAGGCCCATCCCGATATTTTTAATAGTGTTCCCCTCTATCATCTTGCTTCTTACCTGGGTATTAAAGCCCCTTCTTTAAGCCGTATTAGAAAACGTATGGTGGGCAAATAACATATGCTGTAGCGTTTGCCTTTAGAAGTATCATTAAAAAAAGGCATTATGCCTTACATAATCAAAAAATCATGAATAAAATAAAGAACCGTATACTTGGAACAAACGAAAAAGTGTTCTGGGTTTTGGATCAGAATAATAGTACCCAGTTTGCAGTAGCCGCAGAAATAGAAGGCAATGCAGAAGACAATGCCTGGCGCCTGGCTATAAACGAAGTACAAAAAAGGCACTTAAACCTTAGGGTTCAAATTTCAGGAGATCAGTATTCAAAAGCCCACTTCGAGTCTGTAGAGCATTGCCCGATTCCATTGCGTATTATTTCAGATACTGGTAAAAACTGGAATAGCATCGTGGAAGAAGAGTTAAAACAGCCCATAGACATAGCGGTTGCCCCTTTGGTTAAAGCAGTTTTAATCCAACAGTCAGGAAAGTGTGTTCTTATTTTTATATCTAACCACTCTATAGGAGACGGCATGTCGGTCGCCTTAGTAATCAGGGATATTTTAACTCTTGTTTCTGGTAAGCTAGTAGAACACTTAGAAACTTCTTCTTCGCTGGATGAGCTTGTAGGCCTGCCCTTAGAGAAAATCGATTTCAGTACTGCAGTGGGATATGAACCCAACTATAAAAAGTCGCAGCCAAGATCGTCGGTAAAAATTGAGTGCCTAAAATTACAGTATGATCTCACCCAAAAGTTAATTGAACGATCAAAAACCGAAGGCACCACCATTCATGGAGCGCTAAGTGCAGCAATTGTAATAGCTCTAAAAAGGTTAGATCCTTCTGCACAAGAAAAACCTGTATCTATATTACATCCGCTGTCAGCGCGCACAACACTGAATATTGGAGAAGATTATGGGCTTTTAATCAACATAACAACCCTCTCTTACAATCCGCCGCCTCAGGAAACATTTTGGAATTTTGCTAAAGATGTCCGTAAAGGCATTGCCTCATTACAAACCCCTGAATGGATCCGCCAGGATATTGAAGGGACAAGCGAGCTTTTTAAAAATGGTATGGATGTGAAAGATGTCGAAAGATTATTACATCGGGGAACTGAGCACGAGGTAATGCTGACAAACCTTGGCAGATTGTGCGTAGAGACTGATTATTATCCCCTAAAGTTAAAATTGTTATGGGGGCCCATGGTTCTTACACCACATCAAGATGCACAGACAATAGGAGTTGCAACATTAAGTGGTGAACTTACACTTACATTAACGGGTCAAAAATCTTCTAAATCTCTTTTAGAATCGGTAGAGGATATACTTTATGAAGCATGCCTCACACCTCAGGATACACAATTAGATAAGTTCTATGAAAAAGCAGTTAACTAAAATTTGCTGCATAAGAGTCAAAACCTGGTATTAGGTGTTCAATTGTGGTCCCTGATACTCGAAACATCATTGAAACCCTAGTAAATACTGGGGTTTCTTTTTTGTGGTTTTTTGGATTATTGAAATATAAACTCCTTCTATAAAAACTGCATAGTATAAGTATGCACTCTATTTACCCTTACGTGTACAGTAAAATATTATAACTTACAGTATTCCGATTTATCCTATTAGCTATCGTCTGCCAGATTAGCAAGCATCAGTCCAGCACCTGCAATTGTGGTTTGCTGAATAAATTTTCTTCTTGATGTATGATTATTATTTTCCATAATAAAATTATTTTACACTTTTATACACGTCCTCAGTTACCGCTTCCTGCCAATTCACAATTCCTTTTTCGGTATTGGGGACGATGCACAATTGCTGTAAACCCACTTCAGCGCTTGCTCCGTGCCAATGGCGAACATTGGGCGGACATTTTATGACGCTTCCTTTTTTGATAATTTCTACAGGTTTTCCTTCAATTTGGTGATAACCAATTCCATCAGTAATTATTAAGATTTGACCTGCCGGATGACTGTGCCAATTGCTTCTGGCACCAGGTTCAAAATACACATTACCAACGGCTGTTGTGAAAGTGCTGTCTGCATCTACCAAGCCAGTATTGTAAGCGATTCCAGTAAAATTTTCGCTTGGCCCTTTCTGTCCTTTTGGGAAAATTTCAGTTAATTTATTTTTATCAGTGTTCATTTTTTCCTGAGTGTTATTCTTGCACGAAATTATCGTCAGGGAAGAGAATAGCAATAGTGCAATTGATTTTAAGGTATTGTTCATATTGATTTGATTTAATTATTTTCAAATTTCACCACCACGTTTCCATTGCCCAGAGCAGCTGCAAGTCCGGTTGGATTGTCAACATATCCAAGCTTTGTATAGCTGTATGAGCTATTGAAACTTTCGTAAAACAGCACCAGCGTATTGTTTCCGTAAAGCATTAAATCGCCCACTTTTAAATTACCACCTACCGATGCATTGGTGGGTAAATTGGTGGGTAAATCGTAATATTTCTCGTGTTATTCAGTTCCGTCATATTGATGCTAAGCGGAAACATTGCTCTGAAAGCTGTAGCACTTGGATTGTCGTATAATGTTGCTGTAAAAATTGCGGTGCCTATTGTAATTTTCATTTTGGCTGTTGATGGGTTATTATTTCCAATGCTATATTTTTGGGTTGGAACTATGTCGTCATTTTTACTGCAACCTGCGGTGCAATAGGAAAACGTAAAAAGGATAGCGATAAGGGTTACAAGAGATTTCATAATGTTCAGTTTTAAAAGTTAAAATGTAGCGGCATCAATTACATAACGGTATCGGGCTTCCTTGTTCACTATTTTGTCCCAGGCATCATTTATTTCTGATGCTTTAATAATTTCTATTTGCGGATAGATTTTGTTTTCGGCACAATAATCCATTACTTCCTGGGTTTCGGGAATACCGCCGATCAAAGAGCCGTTGAAATTAACCCTATTAAAAATCATATTGAAATTATTGATGGTAAGTTCGCCGTTGATTGGTTGTCCAACCTGGGTAAAGTATCCTAATTTTTTTACACAATCAATGTAAGGCGACATTTCGTAAGCATACGGAACGGTCGAAATGATAAAATCGAGTTGGCCTTTATAGGTTTTTAAATCTTCTGCAGATTTTACCACGATTACCTCTTTCGCACCAAAACCTTTGATATCATTGATTTTCGAGGGTGAAGTGGTAAACTCATACACTTCCGCACCTTTGGAAACAGCCAGTTTTACAGCCATATGTCCCAGTCCACCAATGCCAATTACACCAATCTTATC
>Ga0247814_10002013_pt1 | contig 11330 bp, 12 predicted proteins | sample UWRJL179409R1_FD_179947 | JGI IMG/M metagenome (GOLD analysis project Ga0247814, IMG submission 179947) | Plant litter microbial communities from Arlington Agricultural Research Station in Wisconsin, United States - UWRJ-L179-409R-1 | ecosystem: Environmental > Terrestrial > Plant litter >...
AGGAATAAATTTCGTGGTAGATGTTCCTGAATTGATTACGACAAAGTTAAATATAGTAAAGGGGTACATCAAGGTGAAGGGTACGGTAAATGGCTTTCCTTTTCACAAGTCCCTGGTTCCTGTGAAGAATGCAGCTCATCGATTATTTGTCAACATGGCCACGCTGAAAGGCGCTAAAACCAAATTGGGAGACGTAGCAAAGTTTGCGATTGAAGAAGATCTGGAAGATGCGGAAAAGCAATATCCAATTCCTGTTGAACTTGGAATATTGCTTAAAGAAAAAGGCTTAGAAACTCAATTCGAGTCGCTAAGCCCTTATAGAAGAAAGGAAATCCTTAAATACCTCAATACAGTTAAAGCTCCACAAACGCTCGACAAGCATATTAAGAGCGTGATTTACCAGCTTGAGAATAAAGCTCAGAGCATCAGAATTCCTTGATATTATTTATACGAAGCAGCTAGTTTTAATGCCTCATAAGCATTGACTATCCCACCGCTTCTGCATAGTTCTGAGAAAGCAACCTGTTCTTCCGTGCCAGGTTTTTTAACAGTCCCTTCAGGTTTGTATGCACTTTTTACCAGGATATCTATAACCTGAGCCGGCTTCAGCTTAGGATAATGCTCTAGTATCAAAGCTGCAATACCTGATACAACAGGCGCAGCCATACTTGTTCCATTGGCATTGCCATAAGTGTTCCCTCCAGGGATGGTCGAATAGATTTTTACACCAGGAGCAAAAACATCAACAGATTTTTTTCCATAATTAGAAAAACGGGCAGTCAATCCACCATTTGTCAAATCGCCGCTGGCACCCACCGTGATCAGGTTACTGGCCTTTTTGCCGTCTGACAAATAAACGGGATTTGGAAAGTTCTCCTCGACATCAATGTTCTTTGAATCGTTACCGGCTGCATGTACCAGTAAAACATTCTTTTTCTCCGCATATCTTATGGCATCATCTACCCATTGTTTTTCTGGCGAGTAGCCCTTTCCAAAACTCATAGAAATCACTCTTGCCCCATTATCAACAGCATACCTGATGGCAAGTGCGATATCTTTGTCATGCTCATCGCCATCTGGAACCGCACGCACCATCATAATTTTTACATTGTCGGCAACGCCGTCAATACCTTTTCCATTGTCTCTCTTGGCTCCGATTATACCGGAAACATGGGTTCCATGAAAAGCAAATTTTGCCATGACGTCGTTATTTCCATAGAAACGATCAGAGAAGTCACTATAGTTATCTTTAACCACATCTGCGCGATAATTTACCAGAGGTGAATCCACAGCGGCAACACTCGATTCAAGAGTTTTTACATAATCGCCGAATTCTTTGCGGAACTGATCGATGCTGACGTCCATCATCTTGTTTCCTTGTAGAAGCGCTACCATTCCTTTTCTTGCGTTCTCCGTTTGCACATCCTGGGAACTGAAAGCGATGAGGTCCGTTCCTTTTATGGTGTCTTTTTTTATTGCGATGTGCAAGAGGCTATCAGCCCATTTGATACCCTGATACGATTCCTGAAACTCTTTTAGTTTCTCCCTGTTGGCAGAAGCAGGGGTCTCATACTTCATTCTCAGCTTGGTAAACAAGGCAGAATCTTTTGGAGCAATAGTTTTCTGGCTCTTTAGCTTTTTGTACAATCGTTCCGACTCCTCGGTGTCCTTTCCTACACTTCGCCCATCTTTGCCTCCAAGAAAGTTCCAGCCATAGGTATCATCCACATAGCCGTTCTTATCGTCATCCTTTCCGTTTCCAGGTTTATCTTTAGGGTTTCTCCAAAGTACCTGACTTAGGTCTTCATGCAAGGTATCTACTCCCGAATCGATGACAGCCACTGTGACCGTTTTACTCGTTTTACCTTTAAGTAACTCTGTGTAAGCCTTGTTGACACTGATACCATAAAAGCCATCTGCTTTTTGATCTAATAAATGCCAGCCATTTGGTGCCTGAGGCTTAGTAGCTTGTGGCGCAACTTGAGAAAATGCGTTGAATTGAAATGCAATTAACATCCCGCAGAATGCGAGACTCTTAATTTTATGAATCATACGTAAGTTAGTTATTGTGTATTAATAGAGCAACTAACGTTGTAAGCGGTAAAATAGTTTATTCCAAAATGTAAAAAGCTTGTTAATTTCGGTTGACAGGGGTTACTGTTCGCCGTTAAGTTTTGCGTCAATTGACCGTTCTATTCCATTTCCAATCATTTCCAGCAATTCAATTTGAACATCTTTATCAGTCAACCAGGTGACTTTATTTCCGTCAACGAGCGGCCAGACGGCACAAAGATGGTCTAGACCATTGAAAATGTTGTATTTGATCTCTTTGGGAAAAGGTACAACCAGTAAAGGATGGTCATTTCCGTTTATATCAATGAGAATTTCAAAAGGTTCCATATGTAAAGCTAGCCATTCCCGGGAATACGACAAACTTTTAGAAAGCGTAATCCAGCCACTAACTATATGATGCTTTAATTGTGGCTTATGTAAGCATCGTGTTGTAACTTATATGTTTTGGGCAATGACGAATCCCGCAGCCCACGCCCATTGAAAGTTGTAACCACCCAACCAACCTGTCACATCCACGCACTCACCGCCGAAAAATAATCCAGGGATAGTTTTGCATTCCAGGGTTTTAGAGGAAAGTTCATTCGTATCTATTCCACCGCGCATGACTTCTGCTTTGTCGTAACCTTTATCTCCTGCCGCTTTTACAGTAAATAGGTGAATTGTTTGATGGATTAACTCTATTTCAGCTTTAGTGAGTGCCGCTACAGGCTTGTCAATTGGTAAAAATTTTGCCATGGCATCGGTAAACTTTTTAGAAAAAAAGCGATTGAATAGCGTAGAGAGTAGCGTTTTTCCATTTGTGGTACGTTCTGCTTCCAGAAGCGAAGAGATGTCCTGATCAGGCAACAAGTTCACATTAAACACCTCCCCTTTTCGCCAATAGGACGAAATTTGTAAAATAGCTGGACCACTTAAACCCCAATGCGTAAACAGTAGATTTTCTGAGAAAGAAATGCGCTCGTTGCTGACTTCACAAAAAACGGCATTTCCGGAAAGCTGCGCATACCATTCTTCATCCTTTCCAGTGATGGTTAAGGGAACCAATGCTGGCGCGGTTTCCACAATTTTCAACCCATGCTTTCTTGCAAACCGCAACGCAAAATCAGTCGCACCCATTTTTGGAATGGGTAATCCTCCGGTAGCTATAATCAGTTTTGCCGCAGTTAAGGTTTTAGACTTTCCGTTTTTATCAAAGCGAACGCCAAACCCAGCATCCAGGATCTCAACATCAGATACTTCTGCATTGGTAATGATCTGTTGATCAAAATCTGTACAGATGGAGGTAAAAACCTCCACTACATCTTTTGCATTCTTTTCATCCGGGAATAATTGCCCCAACGTCTTTTCCTTTCCATGAATGCCATAGGTCTCAAAAAAACTGATGGTATCATCAACCGTCCATTGCGTAAATGCGGATTTAACAAAATGTTTGTTATTGGAGAGGAAGTTTTCGTCGCTGGCGAAAAGGTTCGTATAATTACATCTTCCCCCACCGGAAATCAGAATCTTAGCGCCAGGTTTATCGCCTTTTTCCAGCAGAATGACCTTCTTACCCAGATACCCGGCCTGTGCTGCACACATCAATCCACACGCTCCTGCGCCAATAATTATAGCATCTGCATCCATCAATTCGTTAATATTGTTATTTTTGTGCAAAATAAGCATAACTTTCTCATATAGATATGGCAAAACAGATAAGTGATTTGAAATTAGGAATTCTGGGTGGCGGGCAATTGGGCCGAATGCTCATTCAGGAAGCTATCAATTACAACCTCACTAGTTTAGTGCTGGATCCGGATCCCGAGGCACCCTGCAAACACATCGCAAATTACTTTGAATGTGGCTCCATTACCGATTTCGATACCGTATATAATTTCGGAAAAAAAGCAGACATCATCACCATTGAAATAGAGAAAGTTAACATTGAGGCCCTTGATCAATTAGAGAAAGAAGGGAAATTGGTTTATCCCCAGGCGAGGGTCATCAGGCTCATCCAGGATAAAGGAGTGCAAAAACAATTTTTTAAAGAAAATGACATTCCTACTGCTCCTTTCCAGCTGGTTAATACGAAAGAAGACATCAGGAATAGCAATTTCAGCTTTCCTTACATGTTGAAACAACGGAAAGACGGATACGATGGTAAAGGCGTGATGAAGATCAATAGCATAGCGGAAATTGATCGGGCATTTGATGCCCCATGTCTGATTGAAGAATTGGTTGATTTTGAAAAGGAAATTGCAGTTATTGTCTCGCGGAATGCTAAAGGAGAAGTAAAAACTTTTCCAATGGTGGAAATGGAATTCAATGCTGAAGCAAACCTCGTGGAGTTTTTGATCTCTCCATCGACTTATCCTGAAAGCATTCAGCACAGGGCGGAGGAAATCGCTAAACAAATTGCGGCCTCGCTCAACATCACCGGACTGCTCGCTGTAGAAATGTTCGTTACCAGAAACGGCGAAATTTTAGTGAACGAACTTGCTCCAAGGCCACACAATAGCGGTCACCATACCATTGAGGGAAATTACGTCTCCCAGTTTGAGCAGCATCTTCGCGCCATCTTTAATTTGCCATTAGGTGATACCAGGGCCATCAACAATGCGGTGATGATCAATCTACTGGGTGAAAAAGGCCATACAGGCGTTGCAAATTATCAAGGATTGGAGAAAGTTATGGCATTAGATGGTGTATACGTTCATTTATACGGTAAAAAATATACCAAGCCTTTCAGGAAAATGGGTCACATCACCGTAGTGGACCAGAATCGGGAAGGTGCAATAGAAAAAGCACAAATCATTAAACATACCTTAAAAGTCATTTCATAATGAGCATACAAGTTGGAATTATCATGGGCAGCAAGTCTGACCTTCACATCATGCAGGATGCAGCGGATATCTTTAAGGAATTCGGTGTGGAATTTGAAATGACTGTAGTGTCGGCACACCGCACCCCTGAACGTATGTTTGACTATGCGAAAAATGCTGCAGGCAGAGGTTTAAAGGTGATCATTGCCGGCGCTGGTGGCGCTGCACATTTGCCTGGGATGGTGGCATCCATAACAGTACTGCCAGTTATCGGTGTTCCTGTTAAATCATCCAATTCAATTGACGGTTGGGATTCTATTTTATCTATTTTGCAGATGCCGAATGGCATTCCTGTAGCCACAGTTGCACTAAATGCCGCTAAAAACGCAGGTCTGTTAGCGGTTCAGATTTTATCCACCGCGGATCAATCACTGGCCGATAAGATGCAGGGGTATAAAGATGACTTGAGGAAAAAGGTGGAAGAGAGCGCTTCAGATATGTCTTAGTTTAAACGGGGATCCTGAGGAAAGTTACTCACGTGCGCGTACTTAGGGCCCAAGTTGATAATCACTTCCCTCCACAATTCCTCTTCGTTGGCTGAAAAAACAACATCTTGATGGTATTGGTCGGAAACAATCCAGGTATTTTCGGCAATCTCTTCCTTTAGCTGATCTGGCGCCCATCCGGAATATCCGATAAAGAATTTAACTTCCTGCGGCTCGATGCTGCCGCTGTTAATTAGTATTTTTAAAGTTTCAAAGTTTCCTCCCCAATAAATGCCTTTGGCGATCTCCTGGCCATCGTTCATTTTATCGTAACACCTGTGAATGAAATGTACTGTGTCTGTTGCCACCGGACCACCGATGAAGACTGGAAAATCAGCTCCTGGCAGCTCCGGAATCAGATCTTTAAGCAATAACAGGCTCGGATGATTTAACACAAAGCCAACGGTACCCTCCTCCTGATAATCGCTAATCAGGATTACAGAACGTTTGAAATTGGGATCCATTAAAAACGGTTCTGATATTAATAGTTTTCCCAAGGAAGGCTCAATGCGACTTAACATTTTAAGATATTTAAAGTAGAAATTAATAAAGTAACCCTATTTTTGTTTATGGAGCTCACTAAAGAAAACTTACAAAACTTACGCCAAGATTATCGCGCGGCATCGCTCTTTGAAAATGAAGTAGCTGCCGATCCAATTTCACAGTTCAAAAGCTGGTTTTCGGATGCCCTGCAGTCCCAGCTTTATGAACCGAATGTGATGACCTTTGCTACCGCTGATAGTGATGGAAAACCATCTGCACGTATTGTCCTTTTAAAAGGCTTTGACGAAAATGGTTTTGTCTTTTTCACCAACTACGACAGTAAAAAGGGCAAGGACCTGATAGAAAACCCACAGGCTGCTCTGGTATTTTTCTGGGCAGAGCTGGAACGACAGGTTCGTATTGAAGGTGTTGTTAGTAAAGTAGATAACGAGTCGTCAGAAGCCTATTTTCATTCACGTCCGGTTGGAAGCCAGATCGGGGCTATAGCTTCTCCTCAAAGCGCTGTAATAGAAGATCGCTCCATACTAGAGCAAAAGGTTCAGGAGCTCACTGAGCAGTATCAGGGCACCACAATACCCAGACCTGAGAATTGGGGTGGTTATTTGGTAGAGCCAAAGTATATTGAATTTTGGCAAGGCAGATCAAGTAGATTGCACGACAGAATTGTCTACAATTTTGTAGATGGCCATTGGATAATAACCAGGCTGGCACCATAAAAATTACATCATGAAAATTGCAGTTATTGGAAGCGGGACAATGGGGAATGGTATTGCCCATACCTTCGCACAGTTTGGTCATACAGTTAGCTTGGTAGACATCCGTCAGGAGGCATTGGATCAAGCTATACGGGTTATTGAGAAGAACTTGCAAAGACAGGTAGAAAAAGGGGCCATAGCGGCCGGGCTGAAGCTCTCCACGCTTGCGAACATTTCTCTATGTACTGACTTAAAAACTGGCGTCTCAGATGTGGACCTGGTCGTAGAAGCAGCTACAGAAAACCTGGAACTGAAATTAAGTATCTTTAGAGAACTCGCACAATGCACAAAACCAGAGACCATCCTCGCGAGTAATACATCCTCCATCTCCATCACAAAAATTGCGGCTGTGACCGGGCGGGTTGATAAAGTTATTGGAATGCATTTTATGAATCCTGTTCCACTGATGAAATTGGTAGAAGTAATCAGGGGATACGGGACAAGTGAGGAAACTACGAAGTTTGTTACAGACTTAACCAGAGAATTAGACAAGATTGCCATCGAGGTAAATGATTATCCAGGCTTTATTGCCAATAGAATTCTCATGCCTATGATTAATGAGGCCATCTATTCACTTTACGAAGGCGTTGCCAGTGTGGAAGGAATCGATGGGATCATGAAATTAGGAATGGCACATCCGATGGGCCCGCTACAACTGGCAGATTTTATTGGTTTAGACGTGTGTTTGTCTATTTTGAAGGTGTTGCAGGAGGGCTTTGGAAATCCAAAATATGCGCCGTGTCCGCTTTTGGTCAACATGGTTACCGCAGGCAAACTAGGCATCAAATCAGGTGAGGGTTTTTATGCGTATACTGCGGGAACAAAGGAGTTCAAAGTATCTAAAAAATTTAGCAAAACAGGCGTTTTATCCTAACTTTACATCATGAATGAAAATCTTGATCCTTCTGCTGAAAGCTTATCTCCATTAGAGCGGGATATTGAACGGGTACTGCGTCCGCAGGCATTCGAAGACTTTACCGGGCAGGAAAAGGTGATGGAAAATTTGAAAATCTTTGTTCAGGCGGCAAAGCTTAGAGGTGAGCCTCTTGATCATGTTTTGTTACATGGCCCTCCGGGCTTGGGCAAAACAACACTCTCCTATATTATTGCTAATGAAATGAATGTTGGCATTAAGGTAACCTCTGGTCCGGTATTGGACAAACCAGGCGACCTTGCCGGCTTATTGACCAACCTGGATACAGGAGATATCTTGTTCATTGATGAGATACATCGATTAAGTCCCCTCGTTGAAGAGTATTTATACTCAGCGATGGAGGACTTCAAGATTGATATTATGCTGGAAAGCGGGCCTAATGCAAGGTCTGTTCAGATCAACCTAAATCCTTTTACGTTGGTGGGTGCCACTACCCGATCAGGATTGCTGACAGCACCCCTGAGGGCAAGGTTTGGCATCAACTCCAGGCTGGCATATTACGATGCAAAATTATTGACTACCATTGTATTGCGGTCTTCAGAAATATTAAAGACACCTATCACCGAAGAAGGAGCCTATGAAATCGCAAGAAGAAGCAGAGGCACCCCAAGGATTGCAAATGCCTTACTGCGGCGTACCAGAGATTTTGCGCAAATAAAGGGTACAGGCGAAATTGATACGGAAATTGCCAGATACGCTTTGAACGCCTTAAATGTGGATGAGCACGGGCTGGATGAGATGGACAACAAAATTCTCGTTACCATTATTGATAAATTTAAAGGCGGTCCAGTTGGGCTAAAAACCATTGCTACTGCTGTTGGCGACGATGAAGGAACCATTGAAGAAGTATATGAACCCTTTCTGATCCAGGAAGGTTTTCTGATGCGCACCGCACGTGGAAGAGAAGCCACTGAGGCAGCCTACAAGCATTTAAAACGAAATTATCCCGGACAAATGGGGAAATTGTTTTAAAAAAAAAGGTAGCCAATCTGACTACCTTTTCTATATATTGAAAATTTGTATGCTGTTTATTTACGGATGATAAACCAGTAGACCAGCAAAATCACAACAATAAGTGGAATGATCCATTTCATCACCGGTCCTGCGCCTTTATCATTGTACTCCTCTACTGCCTGAGGAGATGGACCCGGATCTTGTTCATGTTTTGCATAATCATGTTCTATCGGCTTAGAAGGTTTATTGGGATCTTCAATATGATTAGGGTCTTCGTTATAATTCGGATCTTTAGTTTCCATGACTTTAAGTTTAGTTCGTTATTTTGATTGTATGTTATAACAGCGGCTTAAATAAAATGTTTTAATCCTAAAGTTTATCTTTGTGAGGATGATTGACAATCGGGCGAGATACAGTAAACTGATTAAGGATGAAGCAATAAGACTTGGCTTTCTGCAATGCGGAATCGCCAGGGCTGATTTTCTTAATGATGAGGCCCCTCGATTAGAAAAGTGGTTGATGGATAATCATCATGGGACAATGAGCTATATGGAGAACCATTTCGACAAAAGATTGGATCCCAGGCTTTTGGTTGATGATGCAAAATCGGTCATATCCCTAACGCTAAACTACTATACTGACGCGGCACAATCAGACCCGGATGCACCAAAAATCTCTAAGTACGCTTACGGATCAGACTACCATCAGGTAATTAAATCTAAACTTTTTGAACTGCTGCAATTCATATCAGAAAATATCGGAGAAGTGGCAGGTCGAGCATTTGTGGACTCTGCTCCTGTCTTGGACCGTGCCTGGGCCAAACGTGCCGGCATCGGCTGGATTGGTAAGAACAGCAATTTAATCAGTAAAAAAACAGGTTCCTTCTTTTTCCTTGCAGAGCTTATTATTGACCTGGATCTGGAGTATGATCATGCCTTTGAAACAGATCATTGTGGGAGCTGTACGAAGTGTATTGACGCTTGTCCGACTGACGCTATATTATCACCTTATATCATTGATGCAAAAAAATGTATTTCCTATCTGACCATTGAATTAAAAGATGAAATTCCGAATCATTTTAGTGATAAGATGGATAACTGGATGTTTGGTTGCGATATTTGTCAGGATGTATGTCCCTGGAATAGATTTTCAGTACCGAATACGGAACAAAGTTTTAACCCCAATGACAAGCTATTGGAAATGAGAAAAGAAGATTGGCTGGACATCACAGAAGAGGTTTTCCAGCAAATCTTTAAAAACTCCGCAGTAAAGCGAACCAAATTCAAAGGATTGACCAGGAATATTGATTTTCTGAAAAGGACTTAAATATTTTGTCGACGCAGTAGCCTTACTTACCGAATTTCATCTTAAGTTGCTCAAGCATATCCGTAGTAACATCCACTGGTTTACTTTCTTTCTTTGGTACAAATTGAGGTCTGGGTTGTGTATTTGCTGGTTTTGGCTGTTGAGGCTTATTGGGAGCTGTCGGCGTCACAGGTTTTGGAGCTTGATTCACATTATTCCTTTCCTGCTCTTTCCGCTCTTGTTTTAAGGCCTCCTTTTTCTTGTTCCAACGTTCCCAGATTTCGGTGAGCTTTTTCTTAGTATAAAGCGGAAAATCACCTTGTTTCATCCAGGAGTAATAGCTAGGCTCGATATCGAACACCTGCTCTACAGTTTTCCCTTTATGTTTTCCGAAGTTAAAAATCTCTTCTTCGTTTTCGTTAAACACCATTCTTCCTGCAAAATCAACAGGTTTGTTCATGTTGGTAAACGTATGTAAAGCATCTACACTATTCTGAACCGGTTTAGACAACTTGCCCTGTTTGTCCTCAAAATCAGCATCTTTATAGCGTTCTATTTGAGCCAGTAAAACATGATAGGTGGCCGTGATATCTGCTTCGGCAGAATGGGCATTGATGATATCTTTGTCACAATAGAATTTATAAGCGGCACGCAAAGTTCGCTGTTCCATTTGATGGAAGATATTCTGAACGTCTACAAACTTTCTATCGTTCATATCAAAATCTACTCCTGCCCGAAGAAACTCTTCCAACAATACTGGAATATCAAACCTGTTGGAGTTGTACCCCGCCAAATCGGCATCACCTATAAAATCTGCAAGCTCCCGGGCAACGGTTTTGAAAGTCGGTTCATTTAATATGTGCTCCTCATAAATCCCGTGAATCAGTGATGATTGCAATGGAATAGGCATTTCAGGATTGATTCTGAGGGTTTTAATAACCTCTGTACCATCAGGCATAGCCTTAAGTATGGCGATTTCGACAATGCGATCTGCACCAACATTTACACCAGTAGTTTCAAGGTCAAAAAAAGCAAGGGGACGTATTAAATTTAATTTCATGTATAGCGTTTGTGGGATTTCAAAAGTCGTAAAAATGATTCATTTAATCATTAATATGTTTTTTTATTTCTTATGGTACAGCTATCTTGTGCTACCAAATATTGATTCAACCAAACAGCTCTTACTTATGAAGTTTCTTTACTTACCTCTTTTACTGTGTATGCTCTCCTTTGCGGCTAATGCACAGGATTTCGCCTATGGTATGATTAACGGCAATGATATCAATGTTAAGAATTCCAGCCTGGACAGTAATGCAAACGCCATGGTGTTGAATGAGTACGGGGCGGCTGCGATGAGACTAAACTATGATCAAGGATACATGTATATTGACTATGAGTATCATGTGAGGCTCAAAATATTCAATAAAAATGGTTTCGAGCATGGGAATGTAGTTATCCC
>Ga0247814_10002014_pt1 | contig 11328 bp, 13 predicted proteins | sample UWRJL179409R1_FD_179947 | JGI IMG/M metagenome (GOLD analysis project Ga0247814, IMG submission 179947) | Plant litter microbial communities from Arlington Agricultural Research Station in Wisconsin, United States - UWRJ-L179-409R-1 | ecosystem: Environmental > Terrestrial > Plant litter >...
GATCATGGTCGTTTATTTCTTTTTAGAGGCGCGTTCGAACGCGTCGAGAATCGGTTGCAAGCGCGCGCGCTTGAGTTTCAATGCTGCCTGGTTGACGACGAGACGGGACGAGATGTCCATGATCTTCTCGACTTCGACCAGGTTGTTCGCCCGCAGCGTGCCGCCCGTGGACACCACGTCGACGATGGCGTCGGACAGGCCCACCAGCGGTGCGAGTTCCATCGACCCATACAGTTTGATGAGGTCGACGTGCACGCCCTTGCTGGCGAAGTGCTGGCGCGCCGTGTTGACGAATTTGGTCGCCACGCGCAGGCGCGCGCCCTGGCGCACGGCCGTTTCGTAGTCGAAGCCGGCGTGCACGGCCACCGACATGCGGCATTCGGCGATGTGCAGGTCGATCGGCTGGTACAGCCCTTCCCCGCCATGCTCGAGCAGCACGTCCTTGCCGGCCACGCCGAAATCGGCGGCGCCATGCTGGACGTAGGTCGGCACGTCGGACGCGCGCACGATCAGCACGCGCACACCGGGGTCGTTCGTATCCAGGATGAGTTTGCGCGAGGTTTCCGGGTCTTCGGTCACGACAATGCCCGCCGCCTCCAGCAGCGGCAGCGTATCTTCAAAAATGCGGCCTTTCGACAGCGCCAGGATTAACTGGCTGGGGTCGCGGTTGGTATCCATTTAGTCCTTGTCGCTGATGCGCACTACGTCGGCGCCCACGGCCGACAGTTTGACTTCCATGCGGTCGTAACCGCGGTCGAGGTGGTAGATGCGGTCGATGAGCGTGACGCCTTCGGCGGCCATGCCGGCGATGACGAGCGACGCCGACGCGCGCAGGTCGGTGGCCATCACGGGCGCGCCGATCAACCGGTCGACGCCCTTGATGAACGCGTTATTCCCCTCGGTCTGGATCTGCGCACCCAACCGGTTCATCTCCTGCACGTGCATGAAGCGGTTTTCGAAAATGGTTTCCGTCACGCGGCTCGGGCCATTGGCGATGATGTTCACGGCCATGAACTGGGCCTGCATGTCGGTCGGGAAGCCCGGATATTCGGTGGTGCGGAACGTGACCGGTGTCGGCCGGCCGTCCATGCGCGCACGGATGGTGTTGGCGCCAACGGTCAGCTGCAAGCCCAGCTCGCGCAGCTTGTCGAGGGCCACGTCCATGATGTCGGTACGGGTATTGGTCAGCTGGATATCGCCGCCGGTCGCCGCGACGGCGCAGAGGAACGTCGCCGCTTCGATACGGTCGGAAATGACAGCGTGTTTGGCGCCATGCAGTTCTGCCACGCCCTGGATCACCAGGCGGTCGGTGCCGATGCCGTCGATCTTCGCGCCCATCGCCACCAGCAGGTTGGCGAGATCGGTCACTTCAGGCTCGCGCGCGGCGTTTTCCAGGATCGTCTCGCCTTCGGCCAGCGTGGCGGCCATCAGCAAATTCTCGGTGCCGGTCACGGTGATCATGTCGGTGACGATGCGCGCGCCTTTTAATTTTGCGCATTTGGCGTGGATGTAGCCGCCTTCGATGGTGATGTCGGCGCCCAGGGCGCGCAGGCCCATGATGTGCTGGTCGACCGGACGCGAACCGATGGCGCAGCCGCCTGGCAGCGACACCTTGGCTTCGCCGAAGCGCGCCAGCAAAGGACCGAGGACGAGAATCGACGCACGCATGGTTTTCACCAGCTCGTACGGCGCTTCCAGCGTATCGATCTTGCTGCCGTTGAGCGTGACCTTGTCGCCGTCGCGGTCGACCGTGAGGCCGGTTTTCGCGAGCAGCTTCAACATGGTTTTGACGTCATGCAGCGCGGGCACGTTGGTCAGTTCCAGGTCGCCGGCCGTCAGCAGGCCGGCGCACAGGATAGGCAGCGCGGCATTCTTGGCGCCCGAGATGGCGATGTCGCCGTTGAGGCGTTTGCCGCCCGTGATGCGGAGCAGGTCCATGCTTATCCTTGGTATTCGTCGGGGGTCAGGGTTTTCATCGACAGCGCGTGGATTTCTTCACGCATGCGGTCGCCCAGCGCGGCGTAGACGATCTGGTGGCGGGCAATCAGGCGCTTGCCGGCAAACGCCGGGGACACGATCAGCGCGGTGAAATGGCGGCCGTCGCCGTCCACTTCGAGGTGGGTGCATTCGAGGCCGGCGGCGAGATAGCCGTGGATCAGTTCCGGGGTAGTGTCCATCGTGGTTCCTTCAATTCGTATTGACCGCATGATTAGTGACGCAATTAATGACGCAGATTGTAGCCGCGCTTGAGCAGGTTGACCGCAATGACCGCCAGCACGACGAAAAACGCCGACACGATGGCCAGGCTGATCCATGGCGACACGTCGGACTGGCCGAAGAAGCCGTGGCGGAAGCCGTCGATCATGTAAAAGAACGGGTTCACGTGCGAGACGGCCAGCCAGAACGGCGGCAGCGATTTGATCGAGTAAAACACGCCGGCCAGGAACGTCGCGGGCATGATCAAAAAGTTCTGGAACGCGGCCAGCTGGTCGAATTTCTGCGCCCAGATACCGGCGATCACGCCCATGGTACCGAGGATGGCCGAGCCGAGCAGCGCGAACACGATGATCCACAGCGGCGCCGTAAAGCTCATGTGGGCGAACCAGGCCGTGAAGGCGAAGACGCCCGCCCCGACTACCAGGCCGCGCACGACGGACGCCAGCACGTAGGCCGAGATGATTTCCCAGTGCGACAGCGGCGGCAGCAGGATGAACACCAGGTTCCCGGTAATCTTTGACTGGATCAGCGACGACGACGAATTGGCGAACGCGTTTTGAAGCACGCTCATCATGACCAGGCCCGGAATCAGGAACGCCGTGTACGACACGCCCGGATACGCCTCGACGTGGCCTTCGAGCACATGGCCGAAGATCAGCAGGTACAGCATGGCGGTCAGGATCGGCGCGGCGACGGTTTGGGTCGCCACTTTCCAGAAGCGCAGCGTTTCCTTGTAAAACAGGGTCTGGAAACCCACCGAAAAGAATGTCAAAGCGACCCCCCGTCCATAATCTGCAGGAAGATGTCTTCCAGGTCAGCTTGCTGCAACTGCATTTCGTCGATGACGGCGCCAGATGCACGCAGGCGCGCCAGGATTTGTTCGACCTCACCGTATTCGGTCACGCGCAAGTGATATTTTTTGCCGCTGCCGTTGGTACCGGCATGGTCTTCCGGCACCACCAGGTGGCGCAGATCGTCCGGCAGGTCGCCATGCGACAGGTGCACGATCAGTTGCGAGCCGGAGATGCGGCGGATCAGCTGCGACATCGAGTCGAGCGCCACCACCTGGCCCAGCTTGAGCATGGCCACGCGCTGGCACATCGCCTGCGCTTCTTCCAGGTAGTGGGTGGTCAGCACGACCGTGTGCCCTTCGCGGTTCAGGCGCGCGATGAACTTCCACAGGGTCTGGCGCAGTTCCACGTCGACGCCGGCGGTCGGCTCGTCGAGCACGATCACGGGCGGTTTGTGGACCAGCGCCTGGGCGACCAGCACGCGCCGCTTCATGCCGCCGGACAGCGCACGCATGTTGACGTCGGCCTTGTTGGTGAGGTCGAGGTTGTGCATCACCTCGTCGATCCATTGGTCGTTGTTCTTCAGGCCGAAGTAACCGGACTGCAGACGCAACGTTTCGCGCACGGTAAAGAACGGATCGAACACGAGTTCCTGCGGCACGACGCCGAGGTTCTTGCGCGCGTTGCGAAAGTCCGTGACGACGTCGTGGCCGTGGATCTTGATGGAGCCGACATCCGGGCGAATCAGCCCGGCGATGGTGGAAATGAGGGTGGTTTTGCCGGCGCCGTTGGGGCCCAGCAGGCCGAAGAATTCGCCTTCTTCGATGTTCAGTGATACGCCGCCAAGGGCTTTGAGCGCCTTGTAGCTTTTCTGGACATTGGTGATCTGGATCGCTGTCATTCTTCTATTCAGTGGTGCCGGCGGCGCGGGGCGCGGGGCCATGCAAGTAAACCACCGATTATAGGGGATATTGGACGAGCGAGAGCCAGGGGGAGAGGTTTGGAGCGGGATCAGACCGCCTTGTATGGCGTTTGCAAGTTCATATTAATGATGAACCGTCATCCCGGCGAAGGCCGGGACCCATGGCATGCAAACGAAGTTGCCAAATTAAACGACTTCGGAAACGTGTTACAGGTCCTCGCCTGCGCGAGGGATCATGCCGAACAATGCGAGGTATGACGAGTTAGCGGTGGGGTGAAAGTAAAATCTACGTCTTCTCAACCAACAACTCATCCACCCCATACAAGCTCGCCAGTTTGCGCAAGCTTGCCGGAACGTTCAAATACACCAGCGTTTGTCCCGACTGGCGGGCGCGGCGTTGCCAGGCGAGGAGCAAGGCGACAGCGGAAGAGTCCGCCGCGCCAACACTGCCGAGGTCAAATTCGGTCGTGCCAGCCGCAATGGCGGCATAACCTTGCTCCAGGGCCGCCGTGGCAGTCTGGAACGACAGGATCGAATTGACGCCGCCCATTTATTTGGCCGGTGCAGCCAGCGGCTTGCCAGCCAGCTGCTTGTTGCGCTCAGCGAGCTTGCCGATCAAACCGTCGATACCCGTCTTGTTGATCTCGCTGGAAAAGTTGCCTTTGTAGGTTTCCACCAGCCACGCGCCGAGCACGTTGATGTCGAAAATCTTCCAGCCTTGCGGGCCCTTGTTCAGGCGATAGTTCAGGGTGATCGGCTCGCCGCGCGAGCTGTTCACCTGCGAACGCACTTCGACGTCTGTATCGGCAGGATCGGCGCGCAACGGCTTGAATTCCACCTTGTCGTCGTTCTTGATTTGCGACAGGGCGCCCGAGTACGTGTACACCAGCAGCGTGCGGAACTCTTCGGACAGGCGCTTCTGTTGCGCCGGCGTGGCCTGGCGCCAAAAGCGGCCAGCGGCCAGCGCCGTCATTTTCTCGGTATCGACGAATGGCAGGATCTTGTTTTGCACCAGGCCAATGATTTTCTGGCGGTCGCCGGCCTGGATATCCTTGTCGGACTTGGCCGTGTCGAGCACGTCGGCGCTGATGCGCTTGACGAGCACGTCCGGTGCTTCATTGCCGACAGGCGCGGCGGCAAGGGCGTGCGTGGCGAAAGCGAACGACACGGTGGCGATGAGGGTAGCGATTGGCTTCATGTATTTTTCCTTTGGTTACGTAACGCCATCTTACTTGGAGACGGGCGCAGGTGTCGCAGGGGTGGATTCGGCCGGCGGCGTCAGGGGCACGGGTGCACCGGCAGCGGGGGCCGCGCTGGTGTCGGCGTCGTCGCCATAGGCTGCCTTCATGTCCAGCTTGCCGCTGCTGCTGGCAGCCGCACTCTGGCTGCCGCCGTCGCGGACCTGGCTTTCGCGGCGCTGCAGGTAGCCGTCGCGGATGAATTCATAGCGGTCCAGCGCGGCGCCTTCGACCAGGTCGGACGCGTCGAGCAGCGTGGCGCGCGTGTCGATGGCCTTGACGCCAGTACCGATGTTACGCACGTTGACTGGCGTTTTATGCGTCCAGATGTCGCCATACCAGTCGCCTGGCAGCGCTGCAGTATCGCGCAGCGTCGACGGTCCCAGCAGCGGCAGCACCAGGAACGGGCCCGACGGCACGCCCCAGTGACCGAGGGTCTGGCCCAGGTCTTCGTTGTGCTTTGGCAAGCCGGCAGGTCCGGCAATGTCGATCAGGCCGGCAATACCGAACGTCGAGTTGATGGTAAAGCGCGTGATGTCCTGTACGCCTGCTTCGCCCTTGCCTTGCAGCAGGTTGTTGACAGCGCTCCAGGCATCGGTCAGGTTGCCGAAGAAATTGTGCACGCCCGTCTGGACGAACGATGGCAGCACGTTCTTGTAGGCGGTGGCTACCGGCTTCAAGGCGTATTGGTCGACCTTGTCGTTGAACGCGAACACGCCGCGGTTAAAGCCTTCGATCGGGTCGCGCGGATTGTTGGTGGTGGCGCAACCGCTGAGGGCCAGGCCCGCCAGGGAGGCAACGGCGACGAGACGACGGGAATTGACTGTTGTTGTTTTCATTTGCTGCTTTCTTTTCCGTCGGCCGCTTTGCTGTAGATGAACTGATTGATCAGGTCTTCCAGCACGGTTGCCGATTGGGTTCGTGAGATGCGGTCGCCAGCGACCAGGTTATTGGTATCGCCACCAGGCTCGATGCCGATGTACTGCTCGCCCAGCAAGCCGGCGGTCAGGATCTTCAATGAGCTGTCCTTTGGAAAATTAAATGCCGGTTGCATTTCCAGCGTGACGACAGCCTGGAAAGTCTTGTCGTCAAAGCTGATGTCGCCAACCCGGCCCACGACGACACCGGCGCTCTTGACTGGCGCCTGTGGCTTGAGGCCGCCAATATTGTCGAACTTGCCGGTGACGTTATAGGTTTTGTTAAACGACAGGGTGCTCATATTGCCGGCTTTGAGTGCCAAAAATAAGAGCGACACCACACCGAGCAGTACAAACAGGCCTACCCAGACGTCAATCGTTTTGCGATGCATGATAAATCCTTTAATCAGACAAAAGTAAAACCTGCTTTTGCCTGGAAGTGCGATTGCTGGAAATGACCGGCAAAGCCGGATCATTTTCAGATATTAAAAACTTACGAAAAATCCTGGTACCGCTACTTGCTCTACTTGTTGAACATGAGTGCAGTCATCATGAAATCCAGGCCCCAGATCAGCAGCGAGGAAATCACGACGGTACGGGTGGTGGCCCGCGAGACGTCTTCCGGTGTCGGTTGCGCCATATAACCCTGGAACAGCGCAGTAAATGTCACGCCGATACCAAAGATAACGCTTTTGATTACACCGTTCAGTACGTCATCTCGCACATCGACGCCCGCTTGCATCTGCGACCAGAACGCGCCTTCATCGACACCGATGAGCTGCACGCCCACCAGGTAGCCGCCCAGCACGCCAACTGCAGAGAACACCACTGCCAGCACCGGCATGGCGATCACGCCAGCCCAGAAACGGGGTGCCAGCACGCGCTGAATCGGGTTAATCGCCATCATTTCCATGGCCGACAATTGTTCCCCGGCTTTCATCAGGCCGATCTGCGCCGTCAACGAGGTGCCGGCGCGGCCGGCAAACAACAGTGCGGTCACGACCGGACCGAGTTCACGCGTCAATGCAAGTGCGACAACCTGGCCGAGTTTTTGTTCCGCGCCGTATTGGTTCAAGGTGTAATAACCTTGCAGGCCCAGCACCATGCCGACGAACAGTCCGGACACGGCAATGATCACCAGCGAATAATTGCCGATGAAATGGATTTGCTCGGAGATCAGGCTCGGGCGCTTCATGGCGCCGAATGTCACGCCCAGCAAATTGAAGAACGAACGCGTGGCAAAACCGAGGCTGGCAATGCCCTCGCGAATATTCATGCCGATGGTGGCAAAAAAATTGGCGATCAGGCTGCGCGCAGAGTGGGTGCGGTTGCGGGTAATGCTCATTAATGGTTGCCCAGTCCGAGGTCATCGGCAAGCGATTTGCCGGGATAGTGGAAAGGCACCGGGCCATCGGGCGCGGCATTGACGAATTGCTTCACGTAAGGATCGTCCGAAACCCGCATTTCTGCCGGCGTGCCTTCGGCGACAATGGCGCCTGCGGACAAAAAATACACATAATCGGCGATCGCAAAGCACTCTTGCACATCGTGCGAGACCAGGATGGAGGTCGACCCGAGGGCATCGTTGAGGTTGCGGATCAGATTGGCGGTCACGCCCATCGAAATCGGGTCGAGGCCGGCAAACGGCTCGTCGTACATGATCAATTCAGGGTCGAGCGCGGTGGCGCGCGCAACCGCCACCCGGCGCGCCATGCCGCCGGAAATTTCGCCTGGTTTCAGTTTGGCGGCATTGCGCAGTCCGACCGTGTTCAATTTCATCAGCACCAGATCGCGGATCAGCTCTTCCGGCAGGTCGGTGTGTTCACGCAGCGGAAATGCCACATTGTCGAATACCGACAGGTCAGTGAACAAGGCGCCGAACTGGAACAGCATGCCCATCTTGCGGCGCAGCCGGTACAGGCCGTCCGTGTCGAGCTGGTGCACGACTTCGCCGGCCACGGCCACTTGCCCTTTTTGCGGGCGAATCTGGCCACCGATCAGGCGCAGCACCGTGGTCTTGCCGGAACCGGAACCGCCCATGACGGCGATGAGCTTCCCGCGCGGGAAGTCCATGCTCAGGTTCTTCAGTATGGGGCGCGGGCCGTACGCAAAGTACAGATCACGGATTTCGACAAGATTGGACACGGGATTTTGGGCTATGAAAGAATGGCGTATTGTAGTGCAGAAACGGCAATCCCTGCATGGGACGCTTTATTTGCAGCCCCCTTTTCGACGCGAAGAAACAACACTACTAACCTGCCAGTCAGATATTTCCGCACGTAAGTATTTGTTTTTGTTGAATTAGATACATACATTGGTGAACGATTAGCCTCGGACATGGCAGAATGTTCCCTGCGGCAATATCTTTACAGTCGCGTAAATTCTGGTAAATCGAGGAGGAAATATGGGTTGGATGAAGAGCTGGTTGGCAGTGGTGGCGCTGATGGGTATCGTCGTACCGGGCACTGCCTTCGCACAGGATGAGCAGGCAGCGGCCGTGCGCGCGGCCGCCGAAAAATTTACTGGCGGCCTGATGTGGCGCCCGGCGACCTTGCTGACGGCCGATTTCAATTGCACTGGCAAGGTGCAATATGCCATGTTGGGAACCTCCACCAAGGAAATCGCCGTGGCCATTTTTACCGACGGCCTCGACCGGCCGCCCGCCTTGCTGCGGTTCGAGGGCGATGCGCTCAGTATTATAGGCAGCAAGATCCGGCTCGACGACTATACCTTGAGCGCTGCCGACATTGCCGACATCGCCGGAGCAGCGCCGGTCGGCTACCGGCCGTCCGGCACATGCCACGGCGTGCGCCTGTCGGACGACCGCAGCGAGGCGGCCCATATTTACTGGGACCACGACAATCAACGGTTCGACTCGTGGGTCCAGTAAAAGTGGCAGCGTGAATCAGCGCGGCAAGACGGACGAGCCCATCAAGAACTCGTCAACGGCGCGCGCGCATTGACGCCCTTCGCGGATCGCCCACACCACCAGTGACTGCCCCCGGCGCATGTCGCCGGCAGCGAACACCTTCGGCGCCGACGTCTGGTAGCACTGCTCGCCGTCGGTGGTGGCGCGCGCGTTGCCGCGTGCATCCTTTTGTACACCGAACGCGTCCAGCACCTGCTGCACCGGTGAAACAAACCCCATGGCCAGCAAGACCAGGTCGGCTTTCATCTCGAATTCGGAATCCGGCACCTCGACCATGCGGCCTTCTTTCCACTCGACGCGGCAGGCAATCAATTTGTCCACTTTGCCGCCCTTGCCTTCGAGGCGCTTGGTCGCCACGGCCCAGTCGCGCTCGCAACCTTCTTCATGCGACGACGACGTGCGCAGGCGCGTCGGCCAATACGGCCAGACCAGCGGCTTGTTTTCGTGCTCGGGTGGCTGCGGCATCAGTTCGAACTGCGTGACCGACGCGGCGCCATGACGGTTCGACGTGCCAACACAATCGGACCCCGTGTCGCCGCCGCCGATGACGACCACATGCTTGCCGGTCGCCTTCATCTGGTCTTTCAACTTGTCGCCGGCATTGACCCGGTTTTGTTGCGGCAAAAAGTCCATGGCGAAGTGCACGCCCTTCAATTGACGCCCCGGCACCGGTAAATCGCGCGGCTGTTCGGCGCCGCCGGCGATGATGACGGCGTCGAAGTCCTTCTCGATGTCTTCCGGGAAAATCGTCTCGCGCGCCATATTGCTGACACTGGCAGGGAAATCCTTGCCAACCATGACACTGGTGCGAAAGACCACGCCCTCCGCCTCCATCTGCTCGACGCGCCGGTCGATATGCGACTTTTCCATTTTGAAATCGGGAATGCCGTAGCGCAGCAGCCCGCCGACGCGGTCGCTTTTTTCAAACACGGTGACGGCGTGGCCGGCGCGCGCCAGTTGCTGAGCGGCAGCCATGCCGGCAGGACCGGAGCCGACGATGGCGACTTTCTTGCCGCTCAACATGGCCGGTGGCTGGGGCACCACCCAGCCGTGTTCCCAGCCGGTATCAATGATCTTGTGCTCGATCGACTTGATGCCGACCGGATCGTCATTGATACCGAGCGTACAGGCCGACTCGCAGGGTGCGGGGCAGACGCGGCCGGTGAACTCTGGAAAATTGTTCGTGGAGTGCAAGGCTTCGAGCGCGGCGCGGTAATTGCCGTGATAGACCAGGTCGTTCCAGTCCGGGATCAGGTTGTTCACCGGGCAGCCGGTATTACAGAAAGGAATGCCGCAATCCATGCAGCGCGCGCCCTGTACCTTGGCCTGCGGATCGGTCAGGGCGATCGTGAATTCCTTGTAATTTTTGACGCGCGTGTCAGGGGCCAGGTGGCCTTCTTCCTGACGCTTGAATTCCATGAAACCAGTAATTTTGCCCACGTTTTTTTCCTTATCCCCCGCGAAGGCGGGGGTCTATAGCATGCTTGCAATAGGGTGTAGTTGTTGTGCTATGGACCCTCGCGGGACCGCCCAGGCCTACGCGGTGAATGCCGCCACTTCCACTTTGTCGTTCGCCTCTTCCATGCTGCTGAAATGCATCTCTTCCAGTGCACGTTTGTATTCGGTCGGGAACACTTTGACGAATTTGGCGCGGCCCACGGCCCAGTCGTCGAGCAGGTTGCGCGCGCGCGTGCTTCCGGTGTGTTTGAAGTGGCGTTGAACGAGGCGCTTGAGGATGGCTTCATCGGACTCCCGCTCACTGTCGCGGGTCTGGCTGTGCCAGGCTGCCGGGTCCGACTGTTCCTTCGTACTCAGCACGCGCTCCAGGTTCACCATGCTCATGTTGCAGCGCTTGTCGAAATCGCCTTCCGGGTCGTACACGTACGCGACCCCGCCCGACATGCCCGCGGCAAAGTTACGCCCGGTCTGTCCCAGCACCACCACCGTGCCGCCAGTCATGTATTCGCATCCATGGTCGCCACAGCCTTCGACAACGGCCGTCGCGCCGGAGTTGCGCACGGCGAAGCGCTCGCCTGCCACGCCATTAAAGAAAGCTTCGCCTGAAATGGCGCCATACAGCACGGTGTTGCCGACAATGATATTGTCCACCGCCCAGCCCCGGAACTCGGTATTCGGCCGCACGATGATACGCCCGCCGGACAGCCCCTTGCCAACGTAATCGTTCCCTTCTCCGACCAGGTCGATCGTGATGCCTGCCGCCAGGAACGCCGCTGCCGACTGGCCGGCCGTGCCCTGCAACTGGATGTGGATGGTGTCGTCCGGCAAACCGGCGTGGCCGTATCGCTGCGCCACT
>Ga0247814_10002016_pt1 | contig 11319 bp, 11 predicted proteins | sample UWRJL179409R1_FD_179947 | JGI IMG/M metagenome (GOLD analysis project Ga0247814, IMG submission 179947) | Plant litter microbial communities from Arlington Agricultural Research Station in Wisconsin, United States - UWRJ-L179-409R-1 | ecosystem: Environmental > Terrestrial > Plant litter >...
TGGCGATCTGCTGTTCAAATTTAAAAACCCCACAACTTTGGAATGGGATTTTCAAAACAGGATGGTGGGGTTCCATACTGGTCCGCCGCCATTAAACCTTAAAACGCCCATTTTCGAGAATAAACCCGAGGTTACCCTGTCGTATTATAGCTTATTGGATTTAGGTTTTAAAACCAATAATGATGAGTTTATTGGGGTAACCGTTCCCAACTGGAAAGATGCCAATACACCGTTGCTGTTAATTGAAAGAAGTGGAGCTGCTGTGTTAAAAGCCGTGAAACAGCCATGAGAGGGATTGCTGCCGCAACTCGATCAAAAACACATCCATAAAAATTTGTCCATAAATACATTAATATGAAAAATTTAATCATCATCCTCACCGCCATATTTTGTTTGCAGCTGCCTGGCGCGGTAGGTCAGACTAAAAAAACAGTAAAAAAAACAAGTGCTAAAAGTGCGGTAAAAAAGAAAGTTGACACTTCGCCCAAAAAAGTTGCTGTTTCCCCTGCCAGAACAACTGTTGCCAGTCAACCTGTTCAGAAACCTGCGGAAAAAGCAGCGATAGTTTATGCTGAGGCTCCGGAAAACCAAACAACAAAAAAGCTTTCAGCAGTTTCCAGAAGCTATAGAGCTACGCTTGGTGTGAAATTTATCTATGGAATTGTTGGTTTGGTGTTGACTTGGTGTTGGTTCGGTGTTGGTTTGGTATTGCCATATCTACAGCCAACCCGAGCCCTTGCCAAAACCGTACCTCACTCAAACCAATATATCGGCATCCATAACCTAAAATATAGCAATATTAGTACTTGCGCCATAGATGAAAGGGGGATCAGTGCAGGATTAGTGCAGGATAGTTGCGATAAGGGTACCCCGTATCCGAACAATCCCCCTATCATCCTGCTCTCATCCCCCTATTATCCTATTGCCAGGTATGAGAAAAACCCCTTTTTAGCATATCCAAAAATAATTACTACCTCCATGCACCATATCCGGCTTTCCTGCGACTTCCAGATGTATTACCTTTAAGAATTCATCAAGCGAAAAAATTGGCGACCCAAAAGACAACTGATTAGGAACTAATTTCCATGTGCCTAAATGGTACAGATTCCGGTTTCACCGAACTCTATAACCGCTATGCAAAGGGAATTTACAACTCCATTAGCCGGATCCTTCTTCATACCGGAGAGGCAGAAGATCTGTTATAGGAAACTTTTTTCACCGTTTTCAGTGAAATGGAAAAACTTAAAGGAGTGGTAAGTTTCGAGGGATGGGCAAAAAGAATAGCAATCAACCGCTCAATTTCCCACCTCAGGAAAAAAAAGGTTCAGTTTTTGGAGATGCCAGATGTAGACGTCGCAGCGGAAGCAGACTACGACATCGCCGAGAACGAAATATTTGACTGCCGGGTGGAGAACACTTAACCAAGCTAACTTTCTAATCTAAAATCAACTTTCTCAAAATTTATGGCCTCTATAAATAGTTTTATAAGAGCAGCAAATGCTTCGTACAAAAGATCTACTAGGATACATGAAAAAAACTCTAGAGCAGCAGCAAAGTACCGGGAAGCTGTTTCTTCGGGAACATGCTGCTTTGGAGGGTATTTTAAGGTATAATGGTGCAGGTGGAGTGGGAACAAACTTAGCGTTTTCCGGACTGTACGAATACCATAATGAGGTCTCTTCCATAGAAGGATTACGCTGGTACCTTGGCGGAGGAGGACATGTCAACTATTTTAGCTGGGATCAAGATTATGGAGATCCTGTAACCACATTTGCTGTTGTGGGCATCGTTGGTCTGGAGTATAAGTTCAAGGATCTGCCAATTGCGATTAGCGCAGATTGGCAACCTGCCTACATCCTGAGCAATGATGTGGGTTTCTCAGCCGAAAATGGGGGTATTGGTGTCAAGTATACCTTTAAATAAGTTTCGCCAATTAAATACACGGAAAAATAGAATTGCTTAGGAATAATAAATAAGCGTAAATTGACGATGCGAAACTGAAATGATGTTAAAAGCAGCTATCCTTGACGATGAAATTAAAGGCAGTAAACTCCTTGCTCAGAAGCTTTCGAACTTCGATGAGGAGTTACAGGTCGTAGCCCTGTTCAATGACGCAGAAAAGGCCGCTTCTTCGATAAGAGAGTTGGATCTGGACGTATTTTTTCTTGATGTAGAAATGCCTGGATTAAACGGTTTTCAGGTACTCGAACGCCTAGGAACATTTAACTTCGAAGTCATCTTTACGACCGCTTACGATACCTATACTTTAGAGGCACTGAGACTAAGCGCAGTTGATTATTTGTTAAAGCCTGTTGATGAAGACGACCTCGCTCTGGCCATCGGCCGATTGAAAAAAAGAGTGGAAGGGAAAGTTGCCTACAAAGAAATGCAGAGGGAGGGAAAACCTAAAAATAGGTTAGCCCTTCCTACCGCAGAGGGTGTTTATATCGTAGACAAGGCCACTATTATTCGGGTGGAGGCCATGAGTAATTACAGTGTTTTTTTGCTCACTGACCACAAAAAAATCGTGGTTTCCAAAACCTTGAAAGAGTATGAAGCAGTATTGGATGATGTGCATTTCATGCGTATAAACCGGTCCGTAATTGTAAATCTGAATTTTGTTGTCAAATACCGTAAGGGTGATGGTGGTACTTTGGAATTATCTGATGGAGCAGAAGTCGAAGTTTCGCCCCAAAAAAAAGAAATATTATTGCAACGGCTTTTTTAACCCCTGATGGAAATTATCGCATTTCCCTTAGGAGTTATCGCATGTTGTGAAACTAGACGATTGCATACAGTAAATTTGAATAGCTAAGCAACTATTCCCGATCCGGATCGCCCAATGGATTTTCAGCTTGTTTATAAAGCCATTTTTCATTTTCTGTGAGGACTTGGGTGGAAGTTTGATCTTTGACAGGTGTATTCATTCCGTCGTTTGTAGCAGTTGGAATCGGTTTATCGACCATTTTTTTTCTCAACTGGTTTGCTTTTTTGTTTGACTTTGCGATGCTCATGGGTGTGTTATTTGATAAATTTAAATGCAAAATAGTTAATAAGCGCTTTAAGCGAATCATCAGGAATAATAAACCAAAAGGTGGTTCTCGAGTCCTCCTCACTTTTAATTCCATTTCAGCGTGACGAAATCCTGAAGAATTCTTCTTTGTGTAACCTGAGCCCTGTTGCTGCGTCACCTTCTCTATGGTGGTGTAGCCTATAGGTCCCATACGGTGTGGAATTAAAACGGAGCACTATGCTCTGGCTCAGGTACCGTATTTTTCAATCGTCTCCTTCAGCAGGAGATTGTCCTAGGAATCCACAAAGGTCAAATGTGGGTGGTTACTCTGCTTAAGAACGTTTTGTTGGTGGAATTGTTTGATTGGATATTTAGCATAGTTATTTTCGCGCCTGGGCTTCGATCAGTTGCATTTGGGTTTCCAGCTCGTCGACCGCTTTTTGCAACATCAGCATTCCTTCTTCAGAGATTTTGTTCCCTTCTGCTTTAAAAAGGTGCATCAGGCCTACAATATTGGTCACCGGGCGACGGAACTCATGAGATTGAATGTAGGCGATCTCCTTTAAACTATGGTACTGAGCGACGATTTTGTGTTCGTTGGCCAGTTTTTCAGTGATATCAATGGCGTTGAACGACATTCCAAGGATTTGTCCGTCAGCTTCCCATGCAGGTTCGTAACTTAAAAACCAGTCAATTTTTTCATCACCGTAACCAAATTGCCTTTCAGTGCGGACGGGTGTTCCGCTGAGGGATGTAGCATAATTTTTCAAAAATGGGGCTCGGTGTTCGGTGTGCATAAAAGAGGTAACCAAGATTCCTGGCTGAATGTCCACACCATAGAATTTTTTGATAAATCTAGCTGCCGCCCTGTTAAAGTCGATCAAAGTCAGTTCGGTGTCGATCAGTAAATGAATCACACTGGAACTTTCGAAAAAGGAGCGAAGTTTGTTTTCTGAATTTTTTGCTGCGGTTTTAAGTGAGGCGATTTCTTCATTCGCACTTTTAATTGCTTGATGCATAACTACTACAACGAAAGATAGGACATTATATTTCCTGTAATTTTTCCAGTCTGCAGGAATTCCTGCCGTTCACTGATGTAGCAATTGGAACTCCAATAATCAAAATTACCGGTAGCTATCACCTTTCATTTGTTCGATATGAAATAGTAAAGCTGCCGGTATATTTATTTAAGAACTCGATCTATCAGGCTAATAATTCGCCCATGCCAAAAATCTTTAGTCCTTCTCCAAAGTGTTCAGCAACCGCGTTGTTAGCAGCTTCGATAAATTCTCCTGTGAGTGGGTCAACAACAGTTCGCAAGGGTCTTTTGCCTTTTTCTGTACCGATCAGCTTAACGATGGCATCGGCTACATCCTGCGGGTTTGGATTTTTCGTCTGCATAAGGCCACCTACCGCGGCGATCATTTTGTTCGGCAGATCGGCGATGGCGCCATAACCCTCAAACACCGATTGATCAGAGGCGTATTGGGTCTTTTGCTGCATTTCGGTAGGAAAGGCACCGGGCTCCAGGATAGCTACATCTACCCCAAGGCGTTTTACTTCGTAATGCAATCCTTCGCTTATTCCTTCAAGCCCGAACTTAGACCCGGCATATATTGTTGCAAACGGAAAAGAAACCCTGCCAAAGCCGCTGGTGACATTAATGATCAGGCCATCCTTCTGCTTGCGCATCGCCGGTAGCACTTGTTTAATAAACCTCCATGGTGCAAAAACGTTGACATCGAATATTGCCTGTACGTCGGCTGTAGTAAAGCTTTCCGCAACGCCATTCATAGACACGCCGGCATTGTTGACCAGCACATCGATGGTGCCTTCTTTTGCGATAATGACATCAACCGCCTGTCTGACGCTTTCGTCGTCGGTCAGCGTGACATCCAGAACCGTAACATTTTCTACGGCTGAAAGGGCTTCGGCTTTTTCAGCATTCTTACCCTTGGTATCTCTCATCGTGGCATAAACCTGGTGGCCTAAAGCAGCAACGCTATGGGCGGTCAGCCAACCGAAACCACTATTGGTTCCTGTTATTAATACGATCTTTTTGCTCATCTTTTTAATTGTTTAAATAATGAAGCAAATGTTGCGAAGCAATAGAGGAAAACTTTTACCATTTGGTAAAAAGCACCTTTTGGCTTGTAGAAAAGACAATCAACGGACATTCCGCCTGATGCGGCTCAGGGATTGCTGCGTGATACCCAAGTAAGAAGCGACATGCGAAAGTGGTACCCGGTTGACAAGGCCCGGAAAATGTTGATTGAACAATAGGTAGCGGTTGGTCGCATCTTCTGAGACCAAGGGGCTTCTGCGTTCGATCGCTTTCAGCAGACAATTTTTTAAGATTAGGTTCTCGATATCTTTCCAGCTGACGATGGTATTGCCGATCTCATCCCAATCCTTTTTAGAAAAGACAAGGAATTTACATTCGGTCTCTGCCTGAATATATTCGGATGAAATAATCTGCGCCTCGAACCTTTGCTGGTCTGAAACAAAATTATTTTCTTCAACGAACGAATGCGTGATCTCTTCTCCCTTATTATTATAGTAACAGCAACGGACCACGCCTTCCAAAAGAAAGCCTACATACCTGGGGATCTTTCCTGCTTCCGAAAAATAGTCGTCCTTTTGAAGTTCAAGCGTTTTCGTCTTGCTCAGAATGAGGTCCGTTTGCTGCTTGTTCAGATTTCCGAATTGTAGTATGTAATTGATTAACGCATCCATAGGCTAAAATTCGGACTTATTTTGGGCAATTCATTTACCATTTGGTAAAAATGAATGGTGGCCAGTATTTGAAACAGTCTCCATGCAACAATTGAGTCCGTTTTTCGACTTAGTATAAACGCATATATTTATGGTCACGATAAGAACTTTGGTTATTTGTTTGCTTGCACTTATAACCACAGAAACGTTTTCGCAACGTACGGTAAACCAACGGCTAGATAGCGTATTCAGCATGATGTATGCACAAAATCAATTCAATGGAACTGTGCTGATTGCAGAAGGAAGTAAAGTTATTTTTACTAAAGGCTATGGACATCGAGATACCCTGTCTAACTATAAAAATACTAAGGAAACTATTTATGAATTGGCATCATGCTCTAAGCAGTTTACTGCTGCAGCAATCGTGTTGTTGCGTAGGCAGGGAAAGCTAGATTACGAAGAGAGCATGGCAAAATTTATTCCCGAACTCGCGTTTTGGAAGCAGGTGACTATTTTTGACCTTTTAAGACACACCAGTGGGATACCGGAATATCTCGTCTCAATGCCGAATAGCTGGAACCACGCACAGATAGCCACCAATGACGACCTGATCCGATTCTATTCTGCCCATAAAGACACGCTCTTATTTGCGGCAGGAAGTCGCCATAGGTACAGTAATACGAATTATGCCTTGTTGGCCACGATTGTCGAACGGGTGTCTGGTTTGAGCCTTGTGGAATTCTCAAAACAGAATATTTTCTCGCCCTTAAAGATGAAAAATACTTTTATCTATAATAGCCGTCAACATCCACAGAAGATTAAAGACCGGGCTACCGGGTATGTTTGGAGAAAAGGTTCCTTTGATAAAATAACGCCTGAAAATCCAAATTACGGCGATAGCCTCGCAGTTTATCTGGACGGAATTGTTGGAAACGCTAAAGTAAATTCGACCGTAGTTGATATCTATAAGTGGATTTCAGCCCTTAATGGAAATTCTTTTTTTACTCCAGAAGAGTTTGGATTGATGACTGCCATTACCCAAACCTCTAACGGTAGGTCCATACCCTACGGATTTGGGCTTGATTTATCCGGGGGTAAGGATAATCTTTCCTATGGCCATACCGGCAGCTGGGATGGATATTCGACCTTCATCTATCACAACACCCGGAAAAACCGTACTATCATTACTTTGCAGAACACCAAGATGGGAGCTTATCCATTCAAAACGATCAGCCAGATCCTGGACAATAAACCGACAGATATTGAATATGCTAGAAAAATCACATTACCCTGGGCAGATATAAAAAAGTTTGCTGGTGTTTATACCGATAATGACAATCAAACAGATCAGCAGTTAATTACGTTTCTAGACGGTTATCTTGTGTACAATTCCAAAACAATCAAGTGGGACATGCGTTTTTTCCCTATAGATAATGATCAATTCAAAGCGATACGGCAAGGTGGAACAGATGGTGTCCTTAGATTCACATCGCTATTAAATGGTGATACAAGGCTGGAAATGCTGCAGTTTGGGAAGGTTATAGGATCAGGTATTAAAAAGAAAATGCAATAAACATTAGACCCCATAACCCGCATTTGATCATGATCGTGGCTTTCAAACTTCTTTACGCATGTATAAACGCTTAAAAAATCTTTTATCACCGCTATTCATTTTCTGTCTTGTGCTGTTGATCCTGAACGATTTCATCCTGAAGGCGGCTTTCCATAATACGCTTACCGGGAAACTGTCAGATTTTTGTGGACTGTTTATTTTCCCCATTTTTTGGTCGGCTGTCTTTCCTAAACATAAATTATCGGTCTTTATCTTAACTGGTGTGTTGTTTAGCTATTGGAAAAGCGAATATGCTTCCGGCCTGATTGAAATGGTAAATACCATTTTCCCTATTCAGCGTACGGTAGATCCAACAGATCTGCTTGCTTTACCGGTATTATTTCTTGGCTGGTTACATATAAGGGGCGGTCTGCACCTACCTTTGAACAACTCTTTAATAGCTCGATTAACCGGCCTATTTGTCGGCACTGTGGCTATTTTCTCCTTCTGTGCCACCACCCAACAAAGATACGTTCAGGGCTTTGATCAGCCCCAATATGTGCTGTTGCATTGTTCAGGGACGCTAGATACCAATTCATATTACGACTATCATTTGTACAAAAAGGATTCCCTGCTCGTTGTTGGGGTCAATCAGTTGTTTATCTCCAAGCCAGTCAGAGATGATGATTTTAACAAGAACCGTTCTATCAAAGATCTCGATAAACAGGTACGGGGTAAGTTCGCTGATAGTGCAAGCCTAATTCCCTCAGGGAAGATAACCGTTCTAAGTATACATACTGCGGAGGGTAAAGATTCCTTAAGGTTTAATGGCAGCCGCCTGGACGGCAAGTTCATTAGGACAAAAAATGGTAAACCGATTATAGAGGGCTTTTACAAGATGGGATTAGAGGACTCGATCTGGACGTTCAAAGATACAACTAGTACCCATACGACGATACAAACATTCGTTAATGGGGAACGCACCGAGATTAAACAATATGATCACAGCAAGCTTCTTTCAAAGAGCAGTATCAATACCCGTGAAGACACCATCAGGAATAAATACATACAGATTGGGATCCTTGTTTTGTTTGCGCTGGGGGTGATCGCATTATTGGTTAGAAACTACCGGAGCAAGCTTACAGACCAGCTTAAGCTAAAACGGATCTGGAAATGGCTGATGTGTTTCATTTTGCCATTTTTTGTTTGGCTACTACATTTCGGGATGAGGATCTTGCTAATGGATTCCAGTCAGGATATTTTCGCGATACTAGCTTCCATCTTTTTCATTTTTATCACAACTTGTCCGCTGATGTTTGTCGTAGTATTCGGGATTAAATTGAGAAAGGAGATTGATATTCTCTTATACTGTTTGTTATTCGCATCAGTATGTAGTATATGGACAACGTACGGAACACTAATTGCGCTTTCTAACTAGTTTAACCACATAAGAAACATTTTTAATACAAGGCCTGAACCTTAATTTAAATTATGATATGAGAAAAACTTCGATAGTTCTTTACATGATGGTAATGAGTGTGATTTCATGCTCGCAAAATGATAAAACGAAGCAAACCACAACGGAAAAGAATGAGCTAACATTAACAGCAGAAAACTACATTCCAACCATGCTTAAACAAATAAAGCATTTTACTAAGGAACCTATTTATCAGGTTTACGTGAGAAACTCATTATGTCTATATGAAATTCTGGTCAATGATTTTCCTGTTGCGAAATCATTCAACTACGCTCAGGTATTGACACCTTACGATATCAACAATGCAATACTTCAAAGCGGAAAACAAAGATTAACGCTGCGAATTTACCCTGCGCCAGAGGAATACAGTAGATCAGGGGATCTATTGTCCGCAAGTACAACATGTAACCTGGAAATAGAAAACGTAGACAATGCAGATCCCAATCATCCAGTCGCTCCTGTTGCGGAATTTAAGCTCCCAACTAAAATTAGAGTGGCGGGGAAGAATAGGGATGTGGAGCTTCCTGAATTTGAAGGGGAGGGGAAGAAGTACTATGAGATAAACTATGAGTTTGACGCAGCGGTTCCATATAAAAATGAAGGCTGGAGTAGGGGGCAGGATTTGAACAATTTAGACCGTAAAAAATTAGAAGAGGCTGCTTTGACATTCTACCAAAATCAATGGAACTTGTACAAAAGTAAAAATGCAGACAAGGTCTTTTCCTACCTGTCCCGGAAAGAAAAAGAAACAACTCAGGCTTCTTATGATGATGAACAAGCCCTGCTAAAAATTAAAGATGCTTATATGAAACCCTTTAGAATTGAATCTTTTGTTTTAGAGCCACTTCAGAGGTATGATTGCAAAATATATGGAGGTGGAAAGTTAATTTCCCTGCAACAGAAAAGCACAGACCCAAGACTAAGAGCTAACTCTGCATTGTGGGGCAAATACAAAAATGAAAAGGGAACTACAATCGCAAATTTTAGAAATTACTATTTATATCTGCCTGAAGGTAAAAACCTGGAAGACGGACTGGAGGTAATTAGGTAATTTTGATGCTCCAATTTTAATGGTAATCTCTTCCTAAAATACCATAGCTGATGCCTACACTTTTAAAGTAATTACTTAACAGTTCATACTTTTGCGTACATAATATTCCAGGATCCAGCTGCTCTGATCCGGAATGATACTGTTTGCAACTAAAGCATATTTCCAGAAAGTCAATCACCCTGTTGTCCTGATCAAGAAAAATAATTGCGTTTCTTGACTCGAAGCATTTTCCGAAGCTAACGATATGCGCTCTGTCATTTTTCTTGTAATCAGTGTTGAAGATCAACCTGCTTAATTGATCGACTTGTCGAATGTTGAGCTCTTTTTTTTCGACTAGGGTGGTCGTATCCATTAAGCCGTCATTAATAAATAAGCCTTCTTTTGGTAAGGCTGCTAGGTTACTTAAAGGGTCATCAGGGCCGAAACCTGCATACTTGAAAGATACGGCGAGAACTCTTTTTGCTTGGGAAAACGGGTACAAACTGCGGCGTTGTTGAACAGTGTATTTCTCGTAATAAGCACAATCGCTGTACTCATCCCTCGTCTCTTTTTCCCAGTCTGCAACACTGCTGGCTTTAGTCGCTTTCTTTACTGGTTTTGGTTTAGTACGCTGAGCGAAAAGCGCGGACACTATCAGCGCTAAAAAAACGATAATTAGAGATGCTTTCTTCATGGAGATACGATCGGATTCTGTGCCATTGTAAATATATCAAAAAAGCGTGGGTTCCGACAAACCGCCTAGCGGTTGAATGAAGGTATAATGTGCTGCCATATAAAGTGCCTATATTTACAATCATAGACATCACTATACCAATGCACGGTGGAAGATTATTCTTATCATCAGGAGCTTTTACAGACTAACTTTGAAACATGTTACTTAAAACCTACATCGCTTTTATCTTAAGTATATTATCTATCGCGGCTAACGCTCAAAATATAAAATGGATACCTTTCAAATGGGCAAGCGATACGATTTCGGGAAAATATTTTGAGAAATCTGCGATAGTAATTCCCGTCAAAGTTGATAATATCCCCGCTAATTTTAATATGCAGTTTGATTTGGGAGCTGTCCGAACCGTTTTCTACGGCAATGCTATTCTAAATTACCTGGATGCTTATCCTACTTTAAAAAATAAAATAGACACCTCCAAAACCTTCTTAATACAGGGAGCAAACAACCCGATGTTTACTGCCATATCGTTGCACATGGGCACCACTTCATTTAAAGGCATCGAGGTTGGTTATTTTAAAAACTTCGGAAGCAAAATCAGTAAGGATTCTATAAGTTCTGCCTCTGAGAAACATATTGGCACAATAGGCCCTGACCTGTTCCAAAACAAAGTTCTAATCATAGATTATGTCGGACAACGAATTGGTTTATGTGAAAAATTACCCAAACAATATCGGTCGGCAGCTTTTCTACCATTTAAAAGTGATGATGGAAGGCCCAAGATCCCATTAAACATTAACGGTAAGATCGAAGATGTCATGTTTGATACCGGCTCTAGTAT
>Ga0247814_10002019_pt1 | contig 11313 bp, 19 predicted proteins | sample UWRJL179409R1_FD_179947 | JGI IMG/M metagenome (GOLD analysis project Ga0247814, IMG submission 179947) | Plant litter microbial communities from Arlington Agricultural Research Station in Wisconsin, United States - UWRJ-L179-409R-1 | ecosystem: Environmental > Terrestrial > Plant litter >...
CTTGGTTGCATGCGTCTTACAGCGGATGCACGGGCTAGGCAGTTCCTCCTGCATGGGACTCGTGGCCCTAACCCCCACGACATGCAAGTGTGGTACGAAGAGGGGCCTAAAAAGGCTTGAATACGTGTGGCTGCAGCACGTCGAAGAGTTCGCACCCGTTTCAAAAGGAACAAGACATGAAATTCGTTTGCAAGGTCCCTGCGTTTCAAAACTTGCGCGCCTTCCCCGTTCTCCATGTGGAGGCGGCTGAAAGCTCGGTGACCTTCACCCTTTTCACTGGCAAAAGTGAAGTCGATGGTGGCTACTACGCCACTCGCATTTACGATTTCTACGTTGCTGTGCAGGTGACGGTCTCCGCAGAGGTGGAAGAGCCAGGAAGCGCTTCGTTCGAGTCGAAGGCCTGGAAGGCTTTCTCCAAAAAAGAGGTATCAGTCTCGACGGATCCGTCCGACACGAAGACTGCCAGCATCGTCTTTGGACTTGCTACTCAAGCGGTGCAAGTTCTGGATGGCACCCCCATGCCATATGAGAACCCCAAGCCCTTTTTCCCGATGGTTCTCGATCTTGGAGTCTTTGAAGCGATCTCCAAGGACACAACACGTCCGCACTTGAATTGCCTCCACCTTCAAGCGAAGGGCGGCCGTCTACAGGTGACCGCGACGGACGGTCATCGCATGCATCGAACGGCAGCACCCTTTGAAGGCGCCGACTTTGAGATGACGGTACCCCGCCTCGCAGTGGCCGCGCTTGACGCGATCAAAGGGGCTGATGACGTGTTGTGCGCACCTGGCACTATCCGTAAGGGGGCGACAACGGTTCATTTCCCTCCAATGATCGCGTTCTTCCCGCCTTGCGACCGCATCATTCCACAGGGCGCTGACCGGACAACGACGCTTCCAGTCAAAGAGCTTCTTCGTCTACTGAAGGCATACCCCAAGGCGCAAGAAATCCCGGAGGATAATGATGTGGGCAACATCATTCTTGACGTGTCGAGTGAGGGAATCAAGTTCACCCGAGCAGGCTACTACGAGCGCTCTATTGCGGCCAAAACCGACACTCTTCAGCCGGGAGAGGTGTTCAAGATCGGCGTGAATTCCATCTACCTAATCGAGGCTCTTGAACTTGTAGGGGAAGGCGCGACGATGGCTTCATATGGCGACCTGGATCCGCTGCTGATCAAGAACGGAGAACGCTTGGCCGTCACGATGCCCTGCCGCATCTAGCCAAGGAAAGCGAACCCCCTCGGTTCGCCCTTGTGCCTCTTTGAATAGGAAGCGCAAGGGTGCGTCGAACCTCTGAAAGGATTCAATATGACTACGAACACTCAAGCTCCTTGCGCCCTTTGCGGATCCGAAAACGCAGAGCGTGGGTTCTGGGACCCGAAGTCAGAAAAGCAAGTGCCTACTTGCGCCAGCGCTTACCTGTGTTTGGCTCGGCAGCGAGAGGCCGATCGAGTCCGACAGAAGGACCCGTTGCTCCGACAAGGACAGTTTGTGCGTCGATCCGGTGAAGATCGTACAGGCAAGATCGTGCGTGTAGACGCTCACCATGTGAAGGTTCGCTGGCCCTCGGGCGACGTGACCTTGGAGCCAACTCAGGGAGTGCGTACTTGTGCTCGTGCAACAGTGTCCAAAGTGGACTTTAAGAGGTTGACAACATGTCAGTGACCGATCTGGAAGAGACACTCTGCGCCGCGTTTCGTGCAGACCAAGAAGGTGACTTGGACAAGCTCGAAGAGTGCCTAAAAGCCTACTACAGTGCACGGGCAGATGGCGCTGAGGAGCCCAGAAACGGCGATGTGAGAGCCGATACTCTCTGCGATACCCTGTATCTCGGCGAAACCTGAGGAGAAGAACATGAGCCACCCCACGAATAAAGACGCTGTGCAGACTACCTACCGAGAGATGTGGTGGGACCTCGCAGAAGTTTTGTTTCCAGGCCGAGGGATCGTTCGGCAGGCAGATCTCCTCGCAGCGATTCAGCGCCTCACTTCCGACCAGGCACGCATGAAAATGCAGCAGGGCGGTGTTGACCGTACCTTTGCACTACTGCGTGACATCTTTGGACATCCAAACGTCGACATCGTCACAGCGGCCAAGCTCACCCTGCTACAGGGAACTTCTGAACGAGAGTCCTTGCGACTTCAGATGTCGGAACTACTGGAACTCGCTAGCTTCCGCGAAGCAGTGCGCGACTGTGTAGGGGAGTCCGCTAAGGGCAAGACATCGGAGGGCATCCTCGAAGTTCTGTGCAACGGACTTCACAAGATTCGCAAGGATGTTGACTGGCTGGAGGAGAAGCTCAAAGAGCGCACCACTTCATGGCAGATTGCCATCAAGGCTTTTGAAGTCGTTTGCGAGGAGCGAGACCTTCTTCGGAAGCACAACAAGGAGATCTCCGACTCTCTTGAGGTCGCTGTACGCGACCGTGACCTGTTCTTCTCGAAGTACATGGAGAAGACCCTACCCAAAGAAGAGGCCACCGATGTTCAAATCAAGTGAAGAAGCTTGCCTTCGGGCTACAGGCGAGAAGGTGGTTGTCATCCAATCGCTACCAAACCGCGAGGTGCTCACATCGCTTGGGACCTTTCAAGAGATGGCGCTACGTCCCGCGCATCCCTCGGTGATTTCAGCCGGGCTCTGGGAGTCTCCGGACGTTCGAGCAAAGAGGCGACAGGCTGAATGGGAGGCCGAAGAGGACACGAGTGAGTATCTTCCATTCGAAGACCGGGACCGTGTAGAGACAAAGCTTCAGGCGGCGAAACTGAAGGTCGACTACTGTGGCCACTGGAAGGGCGGCCAAGATGTTGAATACCTTGGTTTCGAGGAGTCCGAGCGTATTCGCATTTCGCATGAGTGCACACTTGCGGACTTGAAGGAACTGGAAGCGGCCCTTGACTCCGACACAGAGTCGAAATGCTGGATCCCTGTTCGCAACTATAGGGCTTCTACGGCGAGATGCTCCTATTGCAACGAATATATGTCTGAGACCACAAACGGTAAGACGTTGCGCCTCACACCACAAGCTTGCCCCCATCCAAACGGTTTTGCGCCTTTGCAATGGGAGTTGAACGTGCCGAGCGGGCGGCTTGTTGTGGCAAACGATCTGCGGGACTGGTTTCCTTTGCCGGAGGGTGATGATCACATCGAAAGCGTGTCCTCTACCATTGGTTGTCGAAATACCACTGAAGAGTACGCGGCTAACGGATTGGCGCACGGTTTCGTGGGAAATAGCTGCCCTGGCGTGTACCGACTGGCCAAAGGCTCCTACACAATTGCCCAGCGTGCCAAGGGTAAGAAACTGATGGCCTCCATCTGCACGGACCTCTGGTGGTATTCCATTTGTGATGCAGACGAGTTTGCTCTTAGGGCTCAAAGGTTTGGGTCCTTGGAGGATGCTGATGCTACTGTCATCAAGGTCAAGCCAGGTGTGTACCAGTTCACACAACCAGATCGTGAAAGCCACGACCAAGAAGTACATGCCAACTTCCAATGGATTCGAGAGCCCGACGCGCCCGCACCGTTTCTTCAAAAGTGGGCTGCTGTCGACATCAATGCACACGCTTATGTGCAGGCCGTTACTTCTCAAAGGTTTGACGAGGGAAGGACGTGGCAGAACCTTTCAGAAGAGCAACGCAAGAATGCCTGGGCTAGTGTAGCTCTCGACGTTCTCTTTACGCGGGAGGAGCTAGATCTGCATGAGAAAGGCTTTCCCGTGACCCGAGTGGATCCCTCGGTCCCAGACATCGACCCACCAGAGTTGCGCTACACCACGAGTTGGTACTCCTTCTCGGATGAATACACACCTCACGAACATAAGGCCCCCGTCTTGGCGCCGAGCTTCGCAAAGTTGGCTTTTCGCGCACTGGAGTCTCTCATTTCCTTTGGGACCGTGGAACTGCTTGGCTCCTCTTCAGATACCCTGAAATCTTGGCGTAAGGAGCGAGAACGCTCTCGGAAGCGTATGCTTTCTGCCGTACAGAGGTACAGGGTGCTCATGAAGGTCTACGGACAGTTTGCAGATCCCGAGTATGTAGCTTGGCTTTCAGAGCCTTCTCGGGCTGAAGATTGGGTTGCTCAATTCCCTTTGGAGACACCATGATCATCCAGTTCAAAGATTCAAACTACGGCCCCTTTAAGAAGGGCTTCCGGCTGAGTTTCGTCTCGACTGAGGCCGAAGACCGCCGCAAAGAACCCTCCGTCAGCCGTCCCTACGGCAAGGGACCGGAGCCACTTCGATTCCCACTGAAAGATACTGCGCACGGCGTGCTTCCTTTGGTGGGTGTCTGGGGCGCAAACGACGTTGGCAAAAGCTGTCTGATTCAGACGTTGCGTGATCTTGCACATATCGCCAGAGGAGGCGAGGTAGGCGACCTCTCTTTTCCAAACAGGAAGAGAAGCATCAGCATCGCTTTCACAGATGACGAAGCCCCCACGGACCAAGAAGACGTGTTCGAGTACAAAGTCACCTTCACTAAGGGGCGTATTGTCTCGGAGTGTCTACTGAAGGGATCGGAGCCCTTGTTTGTCCGAGCAACGGATGACACGCCTGGCAAGTTCGCACGGACTTGGAAAGGCGATAGGAAGCACTCCTCCGAGTACTCGTTGCTTTCGACGGACCCGAATATCGCTGGTATCCTCCTGCGTAGCTACCGGATACCGATGCCACACCCCTATTGTGCAAACCTGTGGAAGCCTTCTGAGGCGCACCGTAAGCTGCTCTCTGAGCTAGGAGACCATGCAGGTTTCGATACTTCCGCATGGGGCCCTATCTTTGACGGCACGGCTGAAGAGGTACCACGCTCCGTTTGGAGTTTCCTCTGCCTTGCTGACGAGACCTATCGGGCTCTGATCAACGGATATCTACTCGTGGTCGACGATCTTGACGCCGGGCTTCACACGGACGTGTGCGCCGAGTTGCTTCGCTGTTTCACTGAAGGCTCCAACAAAAAAAGAGCCCAACTACTCTTCATCGCCAAGAGCCCTGAACTCATGGACTATCTCAGGAAAGATGAAACGTACTTCGTGGAAAAGAAGAAGCAGGCAGGTGCAGCGAACCTCTACCCTGCCTCCTGTTTCAAGCTCACGGAAGAGTCGAAAAAGAGGAAGACCTCGGCTCTCTATGCAGAGGGTCGGTTGGGCGGACTGCCCTGCACGGGCGACCTGCACCGAGTGCTGGAGCAGTGGGTACCATGAACGTCTCAACCTACGAGCACAACACCCAATGGTTCGTTGTTGCAGGCCAGGGCGCCTCTTGGTGTGAGACCTTGGTAACTGAGTCCTTCACACATGCTTTCAACTGCGCTCTTGTCTCTGTCATTGGACAAGAGTTTGTCGCAGGGCACGATCGTGAAATGCTTCAGAAACTGTGGGATCTCCAGCCAAAATTGAAGAGCACTATTGACCACCCCGTAGAGGAATCCCTAGACTGGTAGCACCATGGACATTCTAGCCATCATTCAAGCTCAGCCGGAAGGCATCCACCTTGCTCGCGCGAGGTTCTCTGATGTTGCTGCTCGTAACGGTGTCGCCGATACCGATTTGATTCAAACTCTGGAGCCTACTTTGAGAGCCGCACTACTCGCCTATACTGGTCCCGTACATCTCACTACGTGGAAAGGCCCTTTGGGTGAGGGCACGCTGTTTGTTGCTCTGGATGGCAGCATTCAAGTGAGGTCCAAGGACGGCTCACAACGAGACTTCCCCACTGCCGCCGCTTTCATTGAAGCGGGCTACGAAAGGGCAAAGACATGATTTTCGACTACGCAGGGCAGACCAATATAGGCCGAGTCCGAGGGAAAAACGAAGACTCGTATCTCATGGGCCAAGTGCCGAAAGGTCACGTTCTTCTCGTTGCGGATGGAATAGGTGGCCACCCTGGAGGGGAGATCGCAAGCGGACTAGCTGTCGATACCGCTTTTCGGTTCATGCAGCATGGGTCCTCGTTGTCCGACGCAATCAAGGCCGCCAACACTGCCGTCTACATGGCCAAGCCAGCAGACATGGGGACTACGATTGTTGGCGCCCATCTCAAAGGTGATAGAATCACACTCGGCCACCTAGGGGACAGCCGAGTCTATTGCCTTCGGGACGGAGTGCTGTACATTCTAACACGAGACCATACACCTGCGGGCGAGAAGGGCTGGACCGCTACTCACTCCAACATGCTTATGAAAGCTGTAGGCATTGAGAAATCGGTAGAGCCTACAATGGCAAAACACGTGATGCGGCGTGGCGATTGGTACGTGCTATGCTCCGATGGGCTCTACACGGAAGTGAACGCTGATGCCATGACGAGCATCCTGGTATCCTCTCACCATGCCGAGCCCGCAGCGAACGCGCTTGTTGAACTTGCAGTTGAGAACGGGGGCAGAGACAACGTGACGGCGATCTGCCTGAAGGTGTCCTGATGGGCCTGCAGTCCGCCTACAGTGTTCGCCTCGCCGTGGTCACAGCCAGTCGAGCATGTCGCACGCCACCGAAAAGAAAAAAGGGCGTGGACTACCCTGCACTTATGGCGAAACACAACGTAACGAAGGAGAAAATGATGGTGCAAATCTTGTCCCGTTTTCTCTCTTGGGGCCTAACGTGAAGCAACGGACCCATCTTCGCAAGAAAGACGCCGCACGTTTCGATCTGATTCTGGCCTCGTTGCCCGATCCGTCCCGAGAGACGTGGGAGCAATCTCTAGTGCGAAAAGCAGTACTGGAGTTGCGAGAATCCTTGGAGCAAGCAGAAGAGGAGGCAAATCACCGATGAGACTGTTTCGAGTCTACACTTTCTGGACACGGCCTCAGTACGTTCTCGAAATCGTGGCTGACAACGGAAAACATGCACTGGCACGGGCCCTAGAAGCGTTTCAACTGTCTGACAAGAGGCTGACACCACTGACAGTGTCGGAAAAAGACCTACATAGCAAAAAAGGTCTGGACGGCAAGATGGTCCTTGACATAGAACACTGGTCAGTAGGGATCGGCAACCACGCTCGTGTGGAGGAACGCATCCTGAACTGAAGGTTTCATGGATTGCGCTATTCTCTCCCTCCAGTCGGCGCTTGAAGACGTCAACAATCCCGACACTCTTGTCAAGCTCCGCTTGAAGCATCCTACTGCCTCCGAAGAGGTGCTACTTGCAAACCTCGCCAAAAGTCGAGCGGACTACGAGCAAGCGATCGAGCTTCTTCAAGCCTGCAATGCGCTAGCGGTCCTAGCTGACGAAGAGGACGACGAGATCGAAGTAGCGCTGGATACATCTCAAAGCAAGCCTCTTGGAGACTGGAACTGATGCGGCCCCCTTTTGATGGGAAGGTGCCAAGAGGATACGAGCCGCCATGGGACGTCGTCTATTCAAGCATCAAAAAGAATCCCGATGGGATGTCACTTGAGGATATCGGCGAGGTCTTTGGGGTAACTCGCGAACGTATTCGCCAGATTGAAGCTGATGCTTTTGAGAAGCTGAAGGCCAATGTGGATGCTGAAGACCTAGTGGCATGGCTCAACCATACGCCACTAGGGGCTGCGTCACACAATAACCCAGCATTGTCGGCAGTTGGGACAATCTCTACCCAAGAGGAAGTTCTTGTGGCCACAGAGGTTGAATGGGAGCCAAGTGAAACCAGCAAACGCGTTCACAGTGCTATCCTGGGGCTAGAGATCGCCACTGAGAAGCTGATACGTCGCTGGGATTCATTGGATACTCTCGCCTCCTACGTCTCGGTAGACTCCCTTCGAGAGGGGGACGTGGTGTCGCTACCCGAGCGAGGAGAGTTTCGACTGCTCATTCTGGAAGGTGGAATGTGGCTCCTGGCCGATGACACTGAGACCCTATGGACATTCCTTGAAGAGGATCTGATGGACGGCGAAGGAGAGGTTCTCCTGCTCTCTCGGGAGTTTGACTCGCCAACCTAGGTTTGGTAGTGTCCTAAGATCGTCTTCTCAAGGAGTTCTCATGTCACTTCTCGGCTTTCTCAAGGGTTTTCTGGGTAACTCGCGCCTTAGCGAAATGACACGGGCCTATTTGGAAACGGCGCTATGGACCTCAGAAGACGACGGAGATCGTCTCGAACGAAACTACTCGGTGTCGAACTTCTCGGCTGACGCGGTGGCGAAAGCGGAACGGGATTGCCAAGAGTTCGCTACAGAGAACGAGGAACTCTATCGTCGCATTGGTATCAGTGAGGATAAAGCAGGTCAGTTTTTCTGGCTAGTGCGGACAGGTTCGGGTCGGTCGTTCACAGACGACTTCAAGACAGGATCTGTTCAGATGCAGATTGCCAAGAAGCTAGACACCAGCGCCCGTAAGTACGGGGAGGCTCACGTTCACGTGAGCGACGAAGGCGAGCTAGACATTTTCACTGGTTGATCCGGAGGTCTCATGTCACTTCTTGGCTATCTCAAGAGCTTTCTCAGCAATACCCGAGGCGACAGAATCCAATACAAAGGGTTCGAGTTCGAGAAAATAGAAGGCGTTCAAGTCGGCTATCAAACCGGCTCTGGCTCCCGATATACCCCAGGCAAAGGCCGGAAAATTAAGTCGGTTTACATCTATTCGCAAGAAGATGGCTTCGAGAGGCCTTTCAAGACGGTAGATACTCTCGCTGCGGCGAAAGAATATATCGACAACTACTAGGCACTCACATGACTCTCCTCGGCTTTCTAAAGTCTCTAGGCGCTCGTCTACCGGAGAAATCCTGCACGTCAAGCAGTTTTCGTGTGGGTAGCCAAGCCGCGAAACTTAGGCGTTGTGAGGGCGAGGGGCGGATCGAGTACGAGGTGCTTCGTAATAACGCGGAGGTAGCGTACCTGCAACTGAGGAGGAATGAATTCAAAGAGGCTCTTGAGGTGGGCTCCATTGAAGTAGACCCGGCGTACCGTGAGCGTCGCCTGGGCACCAAACTGTATGAGATTGCCCTAAAAGAGGCCTGCAAGCTAGGCTACGAGATCGAGTCCGATAGCACACGCTCCGCATTTGCAGAAGCCTTCTGGCGAAAGCAGGTGAGTAAGGGGCGCGCAGAGTGTGTGACGTCTTACGAACCTGGAGAGATAGATGGCGGTTCTGTATACACGGATCCGTTAGACAACTTGGAGCTTAGTGACCCCGACGAGTACGAGCGGGTTATTGACAAACTCCCGAAGCCGCAACGAGATGCAAACAGAGCAGGAGGCGGTGAATACTGGCCTTGTCTGTTCTACTCAACAACCAACGCCTGCAAGACAACCTCCTTGGCTGGTGTGAAGCCGAAGAAAGCCAAGAAGAGGCGCAAGTGACCCTCCTCGGCTTTCTTCGTTCTCTGGCTGACACCAAAGATCCATGTACCACTCAAGACGTGGAGATCCAAGGCACGCACCGCGAGTTGAAGCGATGTGAACTACCCTCCAAGGTCACATATCGTCTCTACGAAAAACGTAGTCTGCACCCAGAAGGAGAGATGCTTCTTCTCAAGAAGGACAAAGAGAAGGCTGTCGTCGTTGACTACATTACCGTCGATAACAATCGGAGGAAGGCGGGGGTCGGCACTTCTTTCTACGAAATGGCAGCGAAGGAAGCCTGCCGCCTTGGCTATACACTGCAGTCTAGCGACTATCGCTCCGAGTTCTCTGAAGCTTTCTGGCGGAAACAAGCTCGTAAGGGGCGCGCCAGTTGTGCAGCGGGTCGAGCAGGCTACTTTTCTACTCCTTTGGAGGTGGCCCAACAGGCGGTGTTGGATCCTGCACAGTTCGAGGAGATGGCGACTCGACTTCCCAAACCACAAACCACCGAATACGCCGATCGCTACTGGACCTGCGACCACTATTTCATTGATGACCCATGCGAGACTACTTCCCTTGCAGGCCTTAAACGTAAACGGAGGCGGAAATGAGTCTTCTAGGTTTCCTTCGTTCACTCGGTCGCCCTGCAGACTTCCGTATTGAAGATGAGGGACGTAAGCACGTCTCGTTCACAGCTTTTTGTGGGAAAGGCGAAGACGAAGAGGAGTGCGGCATTTTGAACGTAGATGAAGATCAGGAGGAACGCATCCTGAAGATAGGCGGAGTGTTTGTCTACGATTCGTACCTGCGCCAGGGGATCGCTACGGCTCTCTATGAGGCGGCCGCTCAGAAGGCCTGTCAGAGAGGCCTGAGGCTCGCCAGTACATCTCGTATCAAAGACGCGAAGAGCAATGACTTCTGGCGCAAACAAGCCGCCAAAGGCCGCGTTGACGAGCGCCAAGTGTTCGGAGAGCGGGATGTGTGGTACCTCTTGAAAAACTGTGAGACCTCGTTGTCGGGCCTCAAGGGAAAACGAAGAAAATGACACTACTAGGCTTTTTGCGGGGCGCGAAGACGGAGTACAAGCCCATTGCACTCGGTACCACTCAACGCGACATTTTGAACATCTACGTTCTTGAGGACATCCACGATGAGGACGAAGACTTGCGCCCCACCGGGTTCACTGTTCAAGGGAACGTGATGCATCTACAGGATGCAGATCGGGCGGTCTCTGTCGTCAACGCAGCCTCAAACAGCATCGACGCAGAGCTTGAAGATGGGCGCCTCTCAAGCGAGGAGAAGTCTATTGCAAAGCAGTGGCTGGCGTCTCTTGAGGCGCTCCGCAAGAAGATCTCCACACAAAGCAAAGTCTCAACGACCCTAGAAGGCGCTCATTGCCACGCGTTTTCGGAGTCTCAAGCTGCTAGGGCCCGCAAGAAAGTGAAGGTCCCAGGAAACGTCAGCACCTCGACGTTGCGCAAGGGTATGAACGTTGAGCGAGAGCATGCCAGCATCGGGGCCTGCCACTCGCCTACTCTTGCAGCGAAGATCGCAGCCGCCCATCTCCGAGAACGACCCGACTACTACACGATGCTAGCGAAGTTTGAGAAGTGACGCCGCGTGCTGCATGACCCTGTAGTTGAACTCGCGAAACACGCAGTACGACGTCAGAAGCTCTTCAGGATAGACCCACATTGGCGTCCCTTCGTCGTGGGCCAGGATGAGAGTCCCTTTCCACTTGGACACACGAAACGCGGATACGAACACATCTCGATTCATGGCTTCATACACGAGTTCGGTGTGAGCCATCTCGGCGATGATGCCAGTCTCCTCGCGAAGCTCTCGGATGGCCGCATGCTTTCGAGACTCTCCAGGTTCAACCTTGCCACCTGGCAAGCCAAGATTGAGAAGGTCCGTGCCTCTTGAGATAGCCAGCACCCTGCCGTCTGTTCGTGTCAGAAGGCATACAGAGGCGATCTTCTCCAGATACATGTCCTCACGCCAGTCTACGCTCACATGCGCGGGCTTCACTGTTTTGTGTGGTCCGCTTCCTGTGCGTCGATGCG
>Ga0247814_10002020_pt1 | contig 11312 bp, 10 predicted proteins | sample UWRJL179409R1_FD_179947 | JGI IMG/M metagenome (GOLD analysis project Ga0247814, IMG submission 179947) | Plant litter microbial communities from Arlington Agricultural Research Station in Wisconsin, United States - UWRJ-L179-409R-1 | ecosystem: Environmental > Terrestrial > Plant litter >...
TTTGACCGCGAACGGTGGCGGCTCCAGTCATCAAGGAGCTTCACCATGATCAAACCAACACCCAACCCGCCCGAATCCAACTGCACGTCTCCCTACGAATCCATCGATTCCAAAAAACTCCACGAAGCCGCCGACCGCGCGCTCGACCATTACCTCTGTCCGCCCGGTTCCACGCCGCCCCCACATAAAAACCGTGGGATGTACGCCGGGACGGCGGACAACAAAACCGAAGAACTGCTGGTCGATGCCAGTGCAACACTCGCTTCGGCTAAAACCATCGCCCAGAACGTCTCCAGCCTGTTGCCGGCATCGCAGCGCCATGCGCTGGCGGGGATTGCGCAGTTGATCATGCTCGGGGAGTTGGCGGTGAATCGGGCGTTGGATAATTTGCAATTGCCGGGGTGATGCGGGTGTCGGGATTACCTGCTGATTAATCGGGTGTCTATTCTGGCGCTTTCGCGAGCAGGCTCGCTCCCACCTTTAAGTCTGTTTCAAGGTGGGAGTGCGCTGGTTCTTCAGCCGCGATAAATGTCGAGACGATGTGCGCGTATCAGGACCTGCAAGCGGGATGCTTTCTTTGCGTCAATCAACTGCCAGGTTGTCCCGAGCCCACTGTTCAGCCGTAGTCACCTGAATCGACTGCCGCTCGTTGAACGTCCCCGCTTTCGGCCACGCCACACCTCTGCCTTGGGCAAATACGGCGCGGTATTTTTTGATGTGGTGAGTGGGGTCTTTTTCCAGTTCCTGCATCAGGTACGGCACCGTCCAGACGTTACGCTTGAACGGCCGCCCCAACACACGTTCAAGGATGCTCGCCACCTGCCCATACGTCACCGTGTCGCCAGACAGGTAGACGATCTCGTTGCGAAAGCGCGGTTCGAAGAAAACGATGTCCGCTGTCAGCTTGCCGATGTCCTCCGGTGTCGTGAGCGTCACGCTGGTTTCCAGGCTGCCCAAGGCGTTGACGGTGTCGCTCTCAAAATCGACGACCTCAAAGACCGGCTCGAACAGAAAACTGGTGAACATGCCGGTCGAGATGATCACCCATTCGGTTTTATCCTGGGCGCGGAGCAACTCGCGCACGTCGAGTTGCGCATCGAACAAATCCTGTGGGCTGCCCCGACCAATCACTTCGAAATCGACGCCAAACTGCCAGGGGAAGTAGCGCTTCACTCCGGACTTTAGCGCTGCTGTGGCCAGTTTCATCGGCGTTTCCCGGCCCGCGACCATGCCTGCGCAGCCTATGACGGTGTCGAATGCTGCGAACACTTCGGCCAGTTGATCGATGGAATTGTTAACCAGGTCTGCCGCGACCATCTGGATACCCAGACTGCGCAGTTCATCGACTTCCCGCTTTTTCTCGGGGGCTTGTGTGTTGATGGTCGAATCCCTGAGCAGGACGCTGATGGTGCTGCCGGGCGAGCGCTTGGCTACCCGCGCCAGATTGCGCAGCACCGGCAGGCCGAGTTCGCCGGCGCCGAGTACGAGAATGGATTGTGGGGAAGGGTGGGTCGCTTCGGTCATGATGTCTCCTGAGATCCGTCGTCTGTATGATTTGTCGATGCTGGCACGATTGCGCAGCGCTCAGAAGAAGGCACACGCGTGATACCAGGGGGACACATGACCGATGAGGAAACCCTTAGCCAGGCAGAAGCGATCTGCCAGACGCTAAGACGAGACGATGATGGCGTGCGGCGCGAAGTCCTGGCGCACGCCGGTAGCCGCTGGTCACTGGGTATCCTGCATGCCTTGGGTGTGTACGGCACGATGCGTCATGCCGAGATCAAACGGCAAATGACGGGCGTGACTCAGCGCATGTTGACCAAGACGCTGCGTGCGCTGGAACGCGATGGATTGCTGATACGGCGGGAGTTGGATCAAGTGCCGCCCCATGTTGAGTATGAGCTGACGGCGTTGGGTATGGAGTTGTTGGTTCGCATGTCGCCGATTTGGACTTGGGTTGTGGAGCACGTCGATGATTTTCGCGAGGCGCGTCGGGCGTTTGATGGTCAGAGTGGGAAAAAGCCTTCGTGGCAGGTTCCGGTGGTGGGGCTGGTTGATTTGGATGGGTCTGATTGATTGGTTGCTTTGGTTCAGGCCGTTGCCTGGAACGTTGCCAGTCTGTTGCCGGATTTGGGGGCTTGCGATTAGAAGCGACCCTCACCCCAGCCCTCTCCCAGAGGGAGAGGGGGCCGACCGAGGTGTCTTGCGGGGTACGTCGACCTGGAAGACCTTGGTGATTATGGGTTTGGTGATTCTGGGACTTCGCGAGTAGAAGCGGCCCTCACCCCAGCCCTCTCCCGGAGGGAGGGGGGCCGACCGAGGTGTCTTGCGGAGTACGTCGACCTGGAAGATTTTGGTGATTATGGTTTTGGTGAAGGGGCTTGGGGATTATGGCTTTGGTGATTTTGGGACTTCTCGATTAGACGCGGCCCTCACCCCAGCCCTCTCCCGGAGGGAGAGGGGGCCGACCGAGGTGTCTTGCGGGGTGCATCGATCTGGAAGATTTTGGTGATTATGGTTTTGGTGAAGGGCCTTGGGGATTCTGGCTTTGGTGATTCTGGGGGTTGCGAGTAGAAGCGGCCCTCACCCCAGCCCTCTCCCGGAGGGAGAGGGGGCTGACCGAGGTGTCTTACGGGGTACGTCGACCTGGAAGATTTTGGTGATTATGGTTTTGGTGATTCTGGGGGTTGCGAGTAGAAGCGGCCCTCACCCCAGCCCTCTCCCGAGGGGAGAGGGGGCCGACCGAGGTGTCTTGCGGGGTGCATCGATCTGGAAGATTTTGGTGATTATGGTTTTGGTGAAGGGCCTTGGGGATTATGGCTTTGGTGATTCTGGGGGTTGCGAGTAGAAGCGGCCCTCACCCCAGCCCTCTCCCGGAGGGAGAGGGGGCCGACTGAGGTGTCTTGCGGGGTACGTCGACCTGGATGACCTTGGCGATTATGGCTTGGGTGAAGGATCTTCGATTTGGCTTTGTGAGCTTGGCAATTTTGGATTCAGTGAACGGCTTTCAAGTCGGTGTAACTCTCGAATATCCCCGAATCGGTCCCCTCTACCTCTGGGCGGTCCGACGTTTCGGGAGGGCTAGGGTGAGGGGCTTTCGGTTCGGGACATCAAAGTCTCCAGCCTGGCCAACGGCGGAGCATCCTGGTTTCGGTCAAATACCTGAATGCCAATCTTGAGTAAGCGGCCGTTTTCGGCTGCGCTAATCAGCTGTTCACAGCGCAGCAACAGTCGGCCCTGATCACAATCCAGCGCTTTCATACCCACCGGCAATCGCCCCTCAAGTCGCAACTCCGCCATGCGTGTTTGCGCGGCGATCATCGCAACGGAGCGATCCCGTAATAACCCACTACTCTGCGTCATCAACCCCGCCACCCGCACAGCCGCCGACATCGCCACGGCAATAATCGCCAGCGCCACCAGCACTTCAATCAACGTGAAACCCTCTTCCCGCGAACACGCACGCATAACTGGCCCAAACCCCAAACCCAGCCCTCGACGCTAACCCGCGTCCTTGACGGCTTGACGACGAAAACACCCGAGGATTTTCAACATCACTGACATATCTTCTTGCAACACTGCGCGTCGAATCGAATCTAGCCAGGGTATGTCGAGATGGATATCGCACCTTTCAAATCGCTTCAGCAACCGATGCGCACGCCGCGTGGGCAGCAGGGTTTTACCCTGATCGAGATCATGGTGGTCGTGGTGATTCTGGGGATTTTGGCGGCGATGGTGGTGCCCAAGGTGCTCGACCGGCCGGATCAGGCGCGGGCGACGGCGGCGAAGCAGGATATTGGTGGGTTGATGCAGGCGTTGAAGTTGTATCGCCTCGATCACGGCACTTACCCGAGCATGAATCAGGGCCTGAAGGTGTTGGTGGAGCGGCCGGCGGATGCGAAGAACAGCAATTGGCGCTCGTACCTGGAGCGCTTGCCGAACGATCCGTGGGGGCGTCCTTATCAATACCTCAACCCCGGCGCCAATGGCGAGATCGACATCTTTTCCCTCGGTGCCGACGGTCAGCCGGACGGCGACGGCGTGAATGCCGATATCGGTTCCTGGCAGTTGTAAGGCCGGCCATGAACAGCCGCTCGCCTGAGGGGGCGAAGCAACAGGGCATGGCGATTATCAGCGCGTTGTTGATTGCGGCCGTGGTGGCGGTGATTGCGGCGGGCATGTTGACGCGCCAGAGCGTGTCGACCCGTGCGCTGGAGGCGGACCAGCAGCGTGTGCAGGGGCGTTGGCTGGTGCTGGGTGGGTTGGAGATCAGCCGTCAGTTGCTGTGGGATGCACGTCAGCGCGACCCGTTGACCCGGCTCGATCAGCCGTGGGCGCAACGTCTCTCCGCGCAAGGTTTTGAGGGGCGACTGGAGGATGAGCAGGGCAAGTTCAACCTGCGCAATCTGGTCGCCAACGAGCGGGTGGATGAGGCGCAGGTGGCGGCGTTTCAGCGTTTATGCGAGTTGATCGGGGTCAGTGCCGGGTTGAGTCAGCGCATCAGTCAGCGGGTGATTGCTTCGTACCCGCGACTGCTGAATGCGCAGATTGCCGAGGCGCCGAAAAGTGGTTTCGACAGCGGCCGTGCGACCTCGCCCAATGCCTCGCGCAAACCGCAGAATCCGACAATGCCGATGCTGCGCAGCCTTGAGGATTTGCGCAGTGTCGACGGCGTGAATGAGGCGGTGATGGGCAAGCTGGCGCCTTATCTGACGGTGATCCCCGCGACGACCTGGCTCAATGGCAACACCGCCACCGCGCCGGTGTTGGCCGCGTATGTGCCGGGGCTGTCGCTGGAGCGTGCCAATGCGCTGATTGCCGAGCGCGATGCCGGGCGCTGGTTTATCAACCGTGGCGATTTCGTTAACCGTTTGCGCCTGCCGCAACTGGAGCTGACCAGCGTCAAGGTCGGCATCACCAGTGACTGGTTTCGCTTGCGCGGTGAGGCGCGGCGCGATCAGCGGCGGGTCAGTCTGGAGGCGTTGCTGCATCGCAGCCAGGACCGCTTGCCGCAGGTGATCTGGTCGCGGGTGGGCGTATGAGCCAGTTGAAGGTGGCGTTGCCGCCCTTGGCGGAGCTGGATCTGCACAGTCAATTGCACTGCGCCTGGCTGGATCGACAGGGCCAGGTCACGCGGGAAGAGCGCCTCAGTCTGAGCCACTTGAGCCAGCAGTCGAAACTGCCGCCGCTGGTGTGTTTTCTGCACCCGGCTGACAGTCTGTTGGCGAGTCTCGATTTACCGCCGTTGCCGGCCAACAAGATCGTTGCAGCGGTGCAGTGTGCGGCGCAGGCGTTGATGCTCGGCGACAGCAGCGAGATGCACATCGCGCACAGCGCGCGGGACGAGGCCGGGCAGGTGCAGATCGCTTGGGCGCCTCGGCAACAGTTGTTGGGTTTTGCTCAGTTGCTGAAAAGCGCTGGGCTGAACCTGCGCGGTCTCTACCCGGCGCCGTATAGCTTGCCGGTGCTGCCTGGCACCGTCGCGTGCGTGCAGGACGGGCATTTGTTATTGCGCGACAGTGTGCAAGCGGCGCGGGTGCAGCCGTTGTTTGATGACAGCCTCGACGGTGTGGTGTGGGAACCGGGCATCACTTTGCATTGGATCGGTGAGCAACCGCCGCCGGGCGCTGAGCTGCCGATGGCGGATGCGCAGCGCTGGACCGGGCCGCTTCCGGGTTGGGGGCTGCATGGCGCGGTCCAGCAACAAAAAACCGAGCATCGCGGCTGGGGCAGGGCGATCGCCCTGTCAGCGTTGGCCGTGGCGGTGTGGGTGATCGGTTTGAACCTGTATGCCGCTCGCGAGGCCGGGCAGGGTCAGCGGTTGAAAACCCAAATGAACCTGCGGGTAAAGCAGGCCTTCCCTGAGTTGCCGGTAATCCTCAATCCGTTGCAACAGGCGCGTCAGCAACTGGCGGCGCGGCAGAAGGGCGCGGCGGATGATCCGGCGCAGACGTTCAATCGTCTGGTGTTGCAGGCCGGCAGCGGCATGCCGTCGATGGCCGGCAGTGTCGAGCGGCTGACGTTTGTCGACGGCGCGTTGCAGTTGAGTCTGTTGAGTGAAGCCCGTCGCGGCGGCAATGATCAGGAGTGGCAAAGCACCTTGGCCCAGGCCGGTATCAGTGTCACCGCCGATGACGAGGGCTGGACCTTGCGTCCGGCTACTGAAGCCACCCCGAGCGACAGCGATGACAGCGGCGGAGCGGAAGAAGATGAATAAGGCCTCGCTCGCGCTCTATCGCGCCAAGTGGCAACGCTTCAACGCTCAGGTGCAGGCGCGTTGGCAGCCGTTGGCGCTGCGCGAAAAACGCATGGTTGCCGGCATGGCCATCGCGTTGATCGGGCTGCTGCTGTGGGTCGCGCTGATCCAGCCGCCGCTGAAGAAAATCGCCTATTGGCAAACCGAAACGCCAAAGCTGCGCGCCCAGACCGAGGCGCTGGAAGTGCTGCTGCGCGAAGTCAGCGTGCGCCCGGACGGGCAAAGCGTGGCGCAGTCGCTGGAGCAGACCCTGCAGGCCAGCGGCCTGGCGGGGCATTACCAATTACTGGAGGCACAGGGCGCCTGGCAGTTGACCTTCGACGCGGCGCCGGCCGACGCCGTGCTCGACTGGCTGTTGAGCAACCCGGCACAACTTTCTCTGCAAGTGGTCGAGGCCCGTTTGCAACGCGCGGACAACACCTCGACCGAAGTCACTGCCGGCACTTTGTCAGGCACCGTTCGCATGGATCAGGCGCTGGGCGCTAAGGAAGCTTCATGAAGGGGTCAGGATCCAAACCGGCACGTCTGGCATTGCCGATGTTGCTGATGGCGTTGAGCGCGTGCAGCAACACCAATGCGCCACAAAACCAACCGCCGCTGCTGGTCGACAGTGAACTCGGTCGGCCATTGGCCAATACCCAGCGCAGCGGCGATGCGGTGGCCGATCGCGAACGGGCGCAAGCGCAGGCGCGGCCAGCGCCCAAGCAACTGCACAACATCAGCAAAAGTGCACGTACGGGCGCCGTTGCACCGAGCAGCGCGGCGCTGGGCAATCCCCTGGGTGATCAACCGGTGACGCTGAATTTCGTCGATGCCGATATTCAAGCGGTGGTGCGTTCATTGTCGCGTTCCAGCGGCCGGCAGTTTCTGGTCGATCCACGGGTCAAGGGCACTCTGACGTTGGTCTCGGAAGGTCAGGTCCCGGCGAAGCAGGCGTACGACATGCTGCTGGCGTCGTTGCGCATGCAGGGTTTCAGCGTGGTCGATGTCGGCGGCGTGGCGCATGTGGTGCCGGAAGCTGATGCCAAATTGCTTGGCGGGCCGGTTTACAGCGCCGACCAGCCTGCGGGCAACGGCATGCTCACGCGCACGTTCCGGCTGCAATACGAGAACGCGGTGAATCTGATTCCGGTGCTGCGTCCGATCGTGTCGCCGAACAACCCGATCAACGCGTATCCGGGCAACAACACCATCGTCGTCACCGATTACGCCGATAACCTCAACCGTGTGGCGCAGTTGATTGCCAGCATCGATTCGCCCAGTGCGATCGATACCGATGTGGTGCAGATCCAGAACGGCATCGCTGCCGACATCGCGCCGATGGTCGCCGAGCTGCTGGATGCGCCAGGCAATGATCCGACGCAGAAAATAGCGGTAATCGGTGATCCGCGTTCCAACACCATCATCATTCGCTCTGGCAGCCCGGAGCGTACGGAACTGGCGCGCAACCTGATCTACAAACTGGATAACGCGCAGAGCAATCCGAGCAATCTGCACGTGGTTTATCTGCGTAACGCGCAGGCGGCGAAACTGGCGCAGGCGTTGCGTGGGTTGCTCACTGGCGAGAGCGATAGCGGCACCAGCGACAGTGCGCGTTCGGTGCTCAGCGCGATGGGTGCAAGTACTGGCGGCAGCGCTGGGCAGAACGGCCAGAGCGGTACGCAAACCAGCGGCACAACATCGACCAACAGCAGCGGCAGCACGGGCGGCAGTTATGCTCAGGGCAGCAGTGGCAGCGCAACTGGCAGTGGCGGTGCGCAAAGCAGCGAGCAGAACGTCGCCTTCAGTGCTGGCGGAGTGACCATTCAGGCCGACGCCACCACCAACACTTTGCTGATTTCCGCGCCGGAGCCGGTGTATCGCAACCTGCGCGAAGTCATCGATCTGCTCGACCAACGCCGCGCGCAAGTGGTCATCGAAAGCCTGATCGTCGAAGTCGGCGAGGACGATGCCAGTGAGTTCGGCGTGCAATGGCAGACCGGCAATCTCGGTGGCAACGGCGTGATCGGCGGGGCGAATCTGGGTGGTTCGGGGATCAACGTCAACGGCAAGACCAGCATCGATGTATTGCCGCAGGGGTTGAACCTGGGCTACGTCAACGGCACCGTGGATATTCCGGGGATCGGCAAGATTCTTGACCTGAAAGTGCTGGCCCGGGCGTTGAAGAGCAAGGGCGGCACCAACGTGCTGTCGACGCCGAACCTGCTGACCCTGGATAACGAAGCGGCGAGTATTTTTGTCGGCCAGACCATTCCGTTTGTCAGCGGCAGTTATGTGACTGGCGGTGGCGGCACCAGCAATAACCCGTTCCAGACCGTGACCCGTGAAGAGGTCGGTTTGAAGCTCAATGTGCGTCCGCAGATTTCCGAGGGCGGCACGGTGAAGCTCGATATCTATCAGGAAGTCAGCAGCATTGATGAACGCGCTTCGGCCAGTGCCAATTCGGCGGGGATTGTCACCAACAAACGCGCGATCGACACCAGCATCCTGCTCGACGACGGCCAGATCATGGTGCTCGGCGGGTTGCTGCAGGATGGCTACAGCCAGAGTAATGACGCGGTGCCGTGGCTGGGCAGCCTGCCGGGGATCGGCGCGCTGTTTCGCAACGAACGTCGGGCGATTACCAAGACCAATCTGATGGTGTTCTTGCGCCCTTACATCATCCGCGACAGCGAAGCGGGGCGCAGCATTACGCTCAACCGCTACGACTTCATGCGCCGCGCCCAGGGTGGTTTGCAGCCGGAACGCAGTTGGGCGATGCCGGACATGCAGGCGCCGCAATTGCCGACGGCGGCGCAAGGTGTGCCGGCGGTTTTACCGAGCTCCGGCCCACGCGCAACCATCAAAGCGGTGCCCATCCAATGAGTGCGCTGCCCTACGCCTGGGCCAAGGCGCAGCGCATTCTGTTGTGTGATGGCGTGTTGACGGTGTGCCCGTCGACGCCGGGCTGGTCGATCAGTGAAGCGCGACGGCAGTTTGGTGCGATCACGATTCAGCGGGTGCGCGATGACGAGCTCGATGGCTTGCTCGCCAGTGCTTACGCCGACACCGGCAGCGCAGCGGCGGTGGTCGGCGCGGCAGAAAACGAAGTCGACCTCGACCGCCTGATGCAGGACATGCCGGAAATCACCGACCTGCTCGACACCCAGGACGGCGCGCCGGTGATTCGCATGATCAACGCCTTGCTGACCCAGGCCGCGCGCGATGAAGCCAGCGACATTCATATCGAACCGTTCGAAACCCATTCGGTGGTGCGCTATCGCGTCGACGGCACGTTGCGGGACGTGGTCTCACCGCGCAAGGCGTTGCACGGTGCGCTGGTGTCGCGGATCAAGATCATGGCGCAACTCGACATCGCCGAAAAACGCCTGCCGCAGGACGGTCGCATTGCCTTGCGCGTGGCCGGTCGACCAATCGATATTCGTGTTTCCACCGTGCCGACCGGGCATGGCGAAAGGGTGGTGATGCGTCTGCTCGATAAACAGGCCGGGCGCCTGCATCTGGAAACACTGGGCATGGACGCGCAGGTGTTGGCCAAACTCGATCATTTGATCCGCCAGCCCCACGGCATCGTCTTGGTGACCGGCCCCACCGGCAGCGGCAAAACCACCAGCCTCTACGCGGCACTGGCGCGGCTCGATGCGAGCACCAGCAACATCCTCACCGTCGAGGATCCGGTGGAATATGACCTACCGGGCATCAGTCAGATTCAGGTCAACGCCAAGATCGACATGACCTTCGCTTTGGCGCTGCGAGCGATTCTGCGCCAAGACCCGGACATCATCATGATCGGTGAAATCCGCGATCTTGAAACTGCACAAATTGCCGTGCAGGCCTCGTTGACCGGGCATTTGGTGCTGGCAACCTTGCACACCAACGACGCGGTGTCGGCGGTCAACCGCTTGATCGACATGGGCGTCGAACCGTTTCTGTTGGCGTCTTCAATGCTCGGCGTTTTGGCGCAGCGCTTGGTGCGGCGCCTGTGCAATCAGTGCAAGCAAGAAGACCCAACGGCACCGGGCACTTGGCGCCCGGTCGGTTGCGCGGTGTGCAATCAAACCGGCTACAGCGGCCGCACCGGCATCCACGAATTGTTCTGCATCGACGACGACATCCGCACCCTGATTCACCAAGGGGCAGGGGAGCAGGCCTTGCGCGCATCCGCCGCGAAAGCCGGCATGTTCAGCCTGCGTGAGGACGGTGAGCGCTGGATTCGCAGCGGCGCCACCGCCCCTGAAGAAATCCTCCGTGTGACACGGGACGCCTGATGAATCGCTATCGTTTTGAAGCCGCCGACGCGACCGGCAAGATTGAATCCGGGCACCTTGAGGCGGACAGCCAGAGTGCGGCGTTCAGCGCTTTGCGTGGACGCGGTTTGACTGCACTGTCGGTAAGCAAAGAAAGCAACGTTGCCAGTCATGGTGGCGGCGGATTGTTCAGCGCCAAACTCTCAGACAACGATCTGGCCTGGGCCACACGGCAATTGGCGAGTCTGTTGGGCGCCAGTCTACCGTTGGAAGCGGCGCTGAGCGCCACGGTGGAGCAGGCCGAGAAAAAGCACATCGCCCACACCCTGAGCGCCGTGCGCGCGGATGTGCGCAGCGGTATGCGGCTGGCGGAATCGCTGGCGGCGCGGCCACGGGATTTTCCGGAGATTTATCGCGCGTTGATTGCGGCGGGGGAAGAGTCCGGCGATCTGGCGCAGGTGATGGAGCGGCTGGCCGACTACATCGAGGAGCGCAACAACCTGCGCGGCAAGATTCTCACGGCGTTTATCTATCCCGGCGTAGTTGGGCTGGTGTCGATCGGCATCGTGATTTTCCTGCTCAGTTACGTGGTGCCGCAGGTGGTCAGTGCGTTTTCCCAGGCGCGGCAGGATTTGCCGGGGCTGACGTTGGCGATGCTCAACGCGAGTGATTTCATTCGTAGTTGGGGCTGGCTGTGCGCAGGGATCATGGCCGGCGCGTTTTGGAGCTGGCGCCTGTATTTGCGCAATCCGGCGGCGCGTTTGAGCTGGCATCATCGTGTGCTGAAACTACCGTTATTCGGTCGT
>Ga0247814_10002021_pt1 | contig 11310 bp, 10 predicted proteins | sample UWRJL179409R1_FD_179947 | JGI IMG/M metagenome (GOLD analysis project Ga0247814, IMG submission 179947) | Plant litter microbial communities from Arlington Agricultural Research Station in Wisconsin, United States - UWRJ-L179-409R-1 | ecosystem: Environmental > Terrestrial > Plant litter >...
CCGCTCTTGGAATTATCAACCCGTATTCTTATAAAAAGGACCGTATTCTATTAGTTCCATTTGGTGTTGAAAGTACACTCGATATCGAAAACCCCCATAATCCTTATAGTGAACTAGGGATCAAGAAAGACGATTTCGTCCTACTGTGGTTTGGTGGTTTATATCCATGGTTCAATATACGACCACTGCTTAATACAATTAAAAAACTCTCGACAGAAAACAAGAGTTTTAAGTTTGTCATTGTTGGCGGCAAAAACCCGTACAACAACCACCCCGATTTCGTGAAACAATACGACACTACTCGTACATTCATACAAGATAACGGTCTTCTTGATTCTTCGGTACATTTTGTTGACTGGGTTGACTTCTCTGACCGCATTAACTGGTACCAACACGCGAATGCGGTCATTAGTATCAACAACGTAGGAGAAGAGAATATCTATTCATGGCGTACTCGTGTCATGGACTACGTATGGGGTGAGGTCCCGATGCTTACAAATGGCGGTGATCCACTGAGTGATGACCTTATCGCCAACGGTGCAGCAATCAAACTTATCGATACTAGCGAATCAACACTCTATAGTGCAATTAATGCAACCGTCACAAAGCCTTCATTAATTGCCGCCACAAAAGAACAACTCTTGAAACAAAAGCAACAATACTACTGGGAAAATGTCGTCGTGCCTATTGATGAAAAAATTAAACTCGATCAAAAACCATACCTCGACGAAAAGATCTTTAAACAAGAATTTAAACCAGATACAGTAGAGCTAGTTCAAGAAGGTGGCATCAAACACAAAATTCGTCGTGTATCTCGTATCCCTCGAAAAGTAGCAAAACTAATGAAGACTAAAGGCGTAAAACGCAGTACCGTATTAGTGTTACAGACATTAAAAAACCAAAGCATTAAAACCGTAAAACGAACACAAAAGCGATACTACTTCTTCTCTCACCCGATCGATCACACCGGTGCACCACTTGTGTTACTCGATGTGCTCAACGATTACATCGAAAAAGTAGGCAACAAAAATGTTGACCTAGTATACCCAGGTGGCGAAAAGGATCTGCTAAATAGAGTGCAAAAACTTGGTATCATCACCGACAAGATGGTACTGGGTGTTGGAAGCCGCGTTATACATGGACAGCTAGGAATCAAGAAAGACGACTTTGTGTTATTGAATACTGTGGCTGTCTACCCTAATTATCGTGACTACGTTCTCGGGCTACTCGAAAAAGGTGGTCTCAATAAGGCAACATGGTTCATTCACGAAGATATGCCCGAGCTACGCTTTGATGATAAAGGACTCGTACAACGCATCAAGCGTCTTGTTGGGCAGGGATTAATTGATATTATCGTGCCATCAGAACAAACAGCTAGAGATTACAACGAATTCTTTGAGACAGACACTGTTACTTCTATTAATCTACGTATTGAAGTTCCTGCAAAATACGAAAACAAACGTAAAGCTGATGATTTTAAGAAACTAAAGTTTGTCATATCTGGAACACCATCAGATGGACGTAAAGGGCAGCTTCTCGCTATCTCTGCCCTTTCTAAATTCCTCAATGAATACCAGCAGGAATCGCCAAAGGCATATCGTGAGTTCAGTCTTGATCTCATCTCAATCGGAGATGACTATATATCAAAGCAGATTAAATCAATCGGTACAGGACTGCTCGGCGATAGAGTTACTTATTATCCAAAAGTAAGTAAGAGTAAGGCTATGGAAATTACCCATACGAGCAATGTCACTATTTGTAGCTCATTGAATGAGACGTTTGCACTGTTCGTAGCAGAGGGAATGCTTATGAACCATGTCATACTCAGGAATAACTCTTCAGGCAGCAAGGAACAGCTGAGAGACGGCAAGAATGGCTATCTTATTGATTCAAATGATATTAACGACTTCACTGAAAAAATTGAACTGTTACTAAACAAGAAAACTACCAACGAAAGTCTCGCAAAAATGGGTGCAGAATCAAGCAATATTGCACAGAAGTTTGTTTCTAGTAACTACTTCGGCCAGATTGAAAAGTAACTTAGTTACTTTTCCAGGTGTAATCGAGGAGTGCAACACCCTCTACGCGAACAGTCTTACTCACACGGAATAGTACTGCTTTTGGCTTATAAATAAGTGATGTTGTCGCATTTTCGTTCATGATAGCTACAGTAAATGAATAATTACCAGGTGCAAGATCTGCCTTTAGATTCATAGTCACCTTTATTTTCTCACCGCTAAATGGTTTTAGGCCGTCAACCGATGTATTAGTGCCAAAACAATACACGCCTTCATCATTAAATATCTGAACACCAATATGCGTCTTCGTTTTTTCTTTATTTTTGTAATCAATTTCCAAAATAATGTCATCACCAGGATCAAATAAGTGAGAAACTTTATTATCAATCGAGTACGTTTCTACATCAACAGCTGAGAGTTCATCTTTCTTCACCTTCTTCTTTTGCTTGAAGTTAAGGTTTAAATAGGCATCAGCAATATCTGTAGGCTTGCCTGCGTTAACAACTTTACCAGCCTCGATCAATACAGCACGATCACAGAACCTTAGTACAGCGCCCATATCGTGCGTAACCAATACGATAGTTGTACCGGCTTTTTTCAACTCAGCAAATACGTCATAACATTTCTGCTGGAATGCGGCGTCACCGACGGCAAGCACCTCATCCAGTACGAGAATGTCTGTCTTTGCGCGAATGGCGATCGAGAATGCAAGGCGGACTTGCATGCCACTAGAATAGTTCTTGAGTTTTTGATCCATAAAGCGGTGCAGTTCTGCGAAATCAACTATCTCTTCATACATTGCTTCCATCTCTTTGTGATTAAAGCCCAAGAGTGCACCGTTCATAAAGATATTTTCACGTCCCGTTAACTCCGGATTAAAGCCGACACCAAGTTCAATAAATGGCGTGAGAGAGCCATTAACAACGATCTCCCCTTTGTCCGGTGTGTAAATTGAGGCAATTAGCTTCAGAAGAGTACTTTTACCGCTGCCATTCCGCCCGACAATTCCAAAGAATTCTCCTTTTTTTATTTCAAACGATACATCGTTCAAAACCTGCTGTACTTCATATCCACTCTTTCGGGTCAATGCATTCACGACCACTTGCTTGATTCCAGAACTTTGTTCAAGAGGTAATTTAAAAGATTTTTCTATATTGTTCACTGCAATTGCTATATCATTTTCAGTATTCATCTACACACTCTCCGCAAAATATTTTGAGTTTTTCTTAAAATAGAGAATTCCACCCACAAAAACGATAGCCACGATAATGAACGGTACAACAATCAACAATGTGTCATTAGATAGCGAGCCGGGTGTAATAGTTTCGTGTGTAATGAGGCTATATCTCGCGTCTTGGATTGCCTGTGCAACAGGGTTTAGTAGTAGTACTTGTGCAGCTAGCGTGCTTTTTTCAATGACGAGGGATAACGGATAGATGATTGGTGTAGCATAAAACGCAGCTTGCATAATGATTTCCCAAATATGACTCGTGTCGCGGTATTTTACGTTGAGTGTCGCCAAAAAGAATGCCAATCCCAAGGCAAAAAGATATATTTCAACAATATAAACCGGGAGCATACCGATCGATGCATGTATATCAACACCGTTGAATATCATAAGGATCGCAACAATAATCAAGTTAAGCGTTAGGTTGATCAATGCAGAAATGGTCGTTGATAAAACAATAATATATTTAGGAAAGCTAATCTTCCTAATCAGGTCACCCCTTCCAACAATCGACATCATCCCTTGGTTGGTTGCTTCTGAAAAGAAAGTCCACAGAACGATACCAAACAATAGATACACCGCATAATGTTCAATCGAACCAAGCTTTATCAAAACCCCGAAGACGACATACATAATCGCGAACAAGAATAATGGTTTCAAAAGCGACCAGGCATAGCCCAGTACTGACCCTTGATAGCGAAGTTTGAAATCAGTAATTACTAATTCTCGAAGAAGAATCCGATTTCGTCTACTAAATACATTAGAAAGTTTCATAAGTCTGCAAATAATTATAAGATAGATGCACGTATATGAACAGAGTTGCAATTGTTGTATTGAACTGGAACGGAATCGAAGACACCCTACTGTGCCTTGATTCTTTGATTGCCCAAGATTATAAAGACTTTCAGATCATTGTTATTGATAACGGTTCAGTCGATGATTCTGTTGTACGGCTAGAGGAGTATTTAGCTCATACGGACTTTCCTATTGAGCTGATCTGCGAGCCTAAAAATACAGGGTTTGCTGGCGGGGTTAATATCGGTATTCGTCGTGCCCTAGAGTCCGGAGTTGATGGTGTAGCGCTCTTTAATAACGATGCAATTGCTGACCAGAAGTGGTTATCTTCCCTCGTCAATGCAATGAAAAATGAAAAAATTGGTATCACAACCGGACTCTTGCTACACCAGGACGGCAAAACTATCGATAGCACAGGTGACTGGTTCTCTATCTGGGGGCTACCTTTCCCTCGTAACCGTGGTGATTTGGCAGCATCAGCACCAAACTCGGAGTTCGTGTTTAGTGGTAGTGGTGGTGCGAGCCTTTACCGCACGACCCTCCTAGAAGATATTGGCCTCTTTGACGAAGCTTTCTTTGCCTACTATGAAGACGTCGATCTCAGCTTCCGTGCTCAGTTAGCCGGCTGGCGTGTATTCTATACCCCGGATGCCATCGCATATCACCAACAGGGTGCAACCAGTAGTAAACTCCATGGGTTTGGAGTGTACCAAACATTCAAAAACCTCCCGCTCCTATTTCTAAAAGACGTCCCTACGTCAACTCTCTTACCTGTTGGCTCTCGATTTTACCTCGCCTACTGGCTCATCCTGCTAAATGCGATCAAAAAAGGTATGGGGCTGTATGCTATCAAAGGTCTCTTTGTAAGTTTTATCTTAGGGTTCGGAGCATTGAGAAAGCGTGTAACTATCCAAAGAAACAAACGCGTCAGTACAACGTATATCAAAGGAATGTTTTGGAACGATCTGCCGCCAACGCAGCCAGGTATCCGTAAGTTCCGTAAATTATTTACAGGAAGGCCATAGTGAAACTCCTCGAATACGAAGCAAAAGCGCTCCTCAGCCTATCTAAAATCCCCGTTCCGGCGTCGCAAATCATCGATAGTTCTAGTACCATCATCACGGTTCCTTTGCCGTTTGTTCTAAAATCCCAGGTTCCTATCGGTGGTCGTGGGAAAGCTGGTGGCATCATGATTATCAACACGCCACCAGAAGCACAGCCTGCTCTCGACAAGCTATTCCATTTCCCAATAAAAGGGTTTACGCCAAAAACTCTCTCGGTTGAAGAAGCGATCCATATCGATCGAGAATTCTATATCAGTCTTTTTGTTGACCGCAGCTCGCAATCAATCCAGTTAATGGCGCACAAAAATGGTGGTATTGAGGTAGAAGAAAACACCGAAGCTGGTTATCTGCGCATTACTCTCGCGGAATCTGCAGACGCACACGCAATTAACTTTGACGCTATCGGCCAGCAACTAGCGAACCATTTCGACCTCCAAAGTCATGCATTTTCACTACAGGATTTGGTGCAAAATCTATACACTTGTTTTGTCACGAATGACGCATTGCTCCTAGAAATTAACCCTATTATCCTGACAGTAGAAGGTTTATTAATAGCAGGTGATTGCAAGATGACCCTCGATGACGCAGCAGCCTTTCGCCACGAGTGGAAGTTTGAGGAAGAACCAATTGAATCAAACTTTGTTACTCTTGATCCAGATGGAACAGTAGCAACGATCGCTAACGGCGCAGGCCTTGCTATGGCAACAGTTGATGCCGTAAACGATCACGGGCTAAAAGCAGCAAACTTCCTAGATATCGGGGGTGGTGCAAATACTCAGACATTACTATTAGCCTTCCGGCGATTAGCACAGTATCCAAAAGTAGAGGCAATTGTAATTAATATCTTTGCCGGTATCACAAAGAGCGATGAGGTAGCAAAAGCTATTATTGCTGCCAAGGAACAGATTGAAACATTACCACCTCTGTTTATTCGGATTGCTGGCACTAATTACGAAGAAGCGGCGGCACTACTATCAGCAGCAAACATACCGTTACTATCTAGTTTAGAAGATGCGTTAGTTGCGGTAAAACGGGGGTCTCACCATGAATAGTTTATTTACCGCAAAAAACGTCCTTGTCCAAGGCATAACTGGAAAACATGGTAGTTTCCAGACAAAAGCTATGATCTCGGCAGGAACAAATGTTGTTGCAGGCACAACACCAGGTAAAGGCGGTGAGTCTGTCGAAGGAGTTCCTGTCTATAATTCAATTATCGAGGCACAGCAACAACACACGATCGAAACAACGGTCATATTTGTGCCCGCAGCGTATGCAAAAGGCGCGATTCTAGAGGCAATCGATGCTCTGATCCCCTTTATCGTCTGCGTTACCGAAGGAATCCCGATTCATGACATGTTGGTTATTAAAAAGCGATTAGCAGGTTCTACGAGTGTACTCCTCGGTCCTAATTCTCCTGGCTTATTGATTCCTGGTAGTAACAAGTTAGGTATTATACCCGCTGCTCTTTCCCTTGCAGGTAGCGCCGCTATCGTCAGCCGGTCAGGCACCCTCACCTATGAAGCAATGGCAGGACTCACCAGTAGGAGTATTGGACAACGATATGTCATCGGTATTGGCGGTGACCAGATCCATGGCATCGGCTATCGAGAATGCCTCGAAGTGTTCCAAAATGACCCAGCAGTGAACCGTATTATCTTGATCGGTGAAATTGGTGGTACCGAAGAACTCGACGCACTGGAATATATCAAAACCTCTGTCACTAAACCTGTATTTGTCTATATCACCGGTCATTACGCCCCTGCTGGTATTCAGCTTGGGCATGCCGGTGCAATCCTGGGATCAGACCAGGAATCGGCCAGTGCGAAAACGGCGCTGTTTGATCAAGCGAATGTCATGACTGCCACCAGCATCACTCGACTCGTCGAGCTGGTTGCTGAGTCGATTAATTAACAGATAGAATGCTATACTAGAAGTAATGAAAAAAATTAGTATCCTAATCCCTGCATATGATGAACAAGAGGTGTTAGAGCCACTATTTATCCGCCTAGGAAAACTAGCGAACGATAATAAGAAATATTCTTTTGAGTTCTTGTTCGTCAATGACGGTAGCCGCGACAGGACACTGCAGATCATCAAAGAAAAAGCAGACATCGATCAGCGTATTTCGTATATTAACCTTTCTCGTAATTTCGGCAAAGAAATTGCTATGATCGCAGGACTTGATCACGTGACCGGTGATGCAACAGTGATTATTGATGCTGACCTACAGGACCCACCAGAACTCATCCCAGAGATGATCGCTCTATGGGAACAGGGCTACGATGATGTCTTTGCAAAACGCCGCAGCAGGGCCGGTGAAAGTGGATTGAAGAAATTTAGCTCAAAACTATACTACAAGCTCCTGCAAAAGGTTAGTTCGGTCCCTATCCAAAAAGATACCGGTGACTTCCGACTTCTTGATCGCCGTGCTGTTGAGGCACTGAAACAATTCCGCGAATCACAACGCTACACAAAAGGTATGTTTAGCTGGATCGGATTTAATAAAAAAGAAATCTTATACGACCGCGATGCACGGGTTGCCGGGACAACACACTGGAACTATTTCAAACTCGTTAATTTAGCGGTAGATGGCATCACCTCTTTTACGACTGCGCCGCTTCGTATCACTACATTCCTAGGCGGATTTGTATCTATCGCAGCATTTGTTTATCTAATCTTTATCGTTATCCGTACTGCTGTTGACGGGAGCGATCTAGCTGGCTATCCATCGACGGTCGCCATCATCCTTTTCCTTGGTGGTGTACAATTATTATCACTCGGCATCATTGGCGAATACATTGGTCGAATTTTCAATGAAACAAAACAACGACCGTTATATTTTATAGAGGAGTATCATCATGGAATTAGTAAAAAAGCACGCTGAAAAATTACGATTTGCGATAGTTGGTGCTGCAAATACTGCTCTCGACTTCGCAATCCTCTTTATATTGGTCGCACTAGGACTCGACAAGATTCCTGCGAACTATATCTCTACATTTGTGTCGTTCATCTTTAGCTTCTTTGTTAATAAATCATTCACATTCAAGTCAACAACAGGCAATGCAAAGAAACAATTTGCGTTGTTTATTGCCGTTACAATTGTCGCATTGTGGGTCATCCAACCACTTGTCATTACCGGTGTTGTTATTGCATTATCAGGATTTGAACTCAATGATTCTCTCGTACTACTCGTTGCAAAACTTATCGCAACCGTCGCATCACTCATTTGGAATTACATCTTTTACTCTCGCCTCGTATTCAAGAAAGAGACAAAATAGCCGTGCATATTGCCATTGATGCACGGATCATCAACTCCAGTACAGGTCGTTACGTCGAGCGTCTCGTTCACTACTTGCAGGCAGTCGACAAAGTGAACGATTATTCAATCCTCGTACCTAAAAAAGATGAATTTTATTTCACACCAACAAATCCGAACTTTACAGTGCGTGTTGCAGATTTCCCTAATTACTCGTTAGCCGAACAGTTTGCCTTTCATCGTTTCTTGAAAAAGTTAGCACCTGATCTAGTGCACTTTTGTATGCCTCAACAACCTGTATTTTACAAAGGTAAACATGTGACGACATTCCACGATTTAACCTTAGTGAAAACATATAACTCTGATAAAAACTGGTTTGTATTCCACCTAAAACAACTCATCGGGAAACGAATCTTTAAAAAAGTCGCTCGTACAAGTGACCACATCATCGCTATCACAAAGTACACCAAAAAAGAGCTCCTCGATTTCGTTTCCATCCCAGACGAAAAGGTCTCTGTTATCTACGAAGCTGCCGAAGTTTCTCATGGGCAAAACCAACCCTACGAACATGATTTTAAAAAATATTTGCTCTATGTCGGGCAGCAATCTGATTACAAGAATATTAAACGCCTCGGCGACGCACATCAACGACTATTAAGGAAATACCCTGATTTGGGGCTAATACTTGTTGGAAAAAAGAACGAGAGCGCACTACGCAACGAAAAATACTTTGTAAAAAATAACTACAAGAATATCCTGTTTACTGACTTCATTAAAGACGATCAACTGAACACTCTCTACATGCACGCGGATGTGTATGTATTCCCGTCGCTCATGGAGGGATTTGGACTACCAGGCCTTGAGGCTATGACCTATGGAATTCCCGTAGCTAGTAGTGAAGCTACTTGCCTACCAGAAGTGTATGGTGATGCTGCGCACTACTTTAGTCCGACGAGTCCAATCGACATGGCTCGTGCTATCGACGAGATACTCGTAGATGAAAAGCTCCGTATCAAGCTAATCAAAAATGGTTTCGAACAAATAAAGAAATACTCTTGGAAAAAGATGGCCGAACAGACCCATAAAATATATATCGACGTACTCGCTAAAAATTAGCTACTTGCCTGGGCAATAGTAATCGTTCGTTCGTGACCTTCGCCTTCAGAGAACGTGCGAATATCGGCGTATTCACTAGCGACATTATGAACGATGCGTCGATCAGCAGGGTTTAGTTGTGCAACATAGGAATTGCCAGACTTACGAACTTCCTCGATCCAAACACGGGCTTGTGTTGCGACACGGTCAGCACGCTGCTTTTTGTAGTCAGCGATATCAACGTTTACACGGCTCACAGCGGCGTCTTTATTCCTGAGTACCGTAGAGGTAAGATACTGGATACTTCGGAGTGTCTCGGCGTTACGACCGATTAATAGACTGTTTAAATTCGTAGAAGGAACACTCAGTTCGATAACGTCGTCATCGCAAGTCGCAACAATTTGAACATTCACTCCAAAAAACGTCAGAAGATCTTCGACATACGTCTTAGCAAATTCTGTTGCTTCTTGTTTGTTCATCCGTTCTTCCTTGGTGTGTCCTTTGCTGTGATACGAGTCACGTTTGTCTCGGTCTTCTTAGAGGGTTTTGTTGTAACGGTTGCCTCAGTAGCTGCCTTTGCACGAGCTTTGGCAGTTGCCTTTTTGCCTGGTACTTTTTCTGGTTCGCTGGCGATTTCTTCGAGTTCTTCTTTGTCTTTATTGAGTAAGTAGTGCTGTTGTAGTGCAGCGAAGGCGTTTGATGTCGCGTAATACAGCGCCAATGCACCTGGTAGGTTGATCATGATAAAGAACATAAAGAAGGGGAGGATTTTGTTCATCTTTCCCATCATGACAGCGTTTAGTTCAGATTGATCTGGTTGCGCACCGTTTGCTGCCTCTGACATAACATCACGGAGGCGTCGTTTGTCACCCGTAGCTGGTGAGATTTGTTTTGAGATAATGAATTGTGTTCCTGCAGCGATCAGCGCCAAGATGATTAACAACCAGTTAATACCATTCGCGCCAATTGCGTGCGCCGTCAGGTCAACAACACCAAATAGTTTTTCGTTAAATGATTCAGGGTTTTGGATCAGGAGCTTGATTGGCTCGATATTCTTTAGGAACCCGTAAGTGTATTGTTCTACTTGCTCTCGGTGCAACGTAAAGATCTGAACAACGCTATAAATAGCGATAAAGATAGGGAGTTGGATCAATAGAATCAATATAGAACGGAATGGTTTGACATCGTGCTTTTTGTAAAGCTCCAACATTTGCATGCTTTCAAGTTGTCGATTACCCTTTGAAGCCTTTTTGATCTTTCGAAGTTCTGGCTGTAGCTTGCGCATTGCCTTTGCCTGATGCAGCTGGCGAGCAACGATAGGCCATAGCGCAAAACGGATTAATATCGTAAAGATAATGAGCGAGATACCGAAGTCACCGATAAGACTATAGATGCCGATAAGCAAGTTGAAGATAGGTTGGATGATGAGCAGCTCAAAGATATTCACAGTATTGAAAAACTCCTGTTTTCCTTATTTATAGATATGATTATAGCATTTCTAAGAGGTTTTATATAGGTCTGTCTGGGATAATAGCGATTCTAGCTGATTCGCGAGGTCGGGCGCAGGCATCGTTAAAAATTCGCTAGAGGTAATAATAATCACCACGTCAAAATTCGTATGGAACTGGGGGAGTTGCAATCGCATGTATTCATAGAAACGGCGACGAATGCGATTTCGACTGACAGCACTCTTTATAACCTTTTTACTAATCACGATAGCCAAGCGTGTTTTTGAACGATGAGGATTAGCAATCCATTTAATTGTCGCAAGGCGTGAACGAACTGCCTTGCCATTGCTATACACATAGCGGAGGCTGTTGTGACCATGGAATCGGAATGCGACAGGAATCATAT
>Ga0247814_10002025_pt1 | contig 11290 bp, 13 predicted proteins | sample UWRJL179409R1_FD_179947 | JGI IMG/M metagenome (GOLD analysis project Ga0247814, IMG submission 179947) | Plant litter microbial communities from Arlington Agricultural Research Station in Wisconsin, United States - UWRJ-L179-409R-1 | ecosystem: Environmental > Terrestrial > Plant litter >...
CCCGAAATACTGAACGATACTAAGCGGACTATCATCGACTTAAACAGGTCTCAGTTATACCAATTCGGTATGCGTTCTGATGGGGTTAAGTTGAAGGAGTACAAGTCGAGATCTTACGCAGCTAAGAAGAACGCTATCAATCCTCAACCTGGATTTGGCATACCAGATTTGTCGAGTACAGGAAGGTTTCAAAGCCAATTTGTAGTTGAAGTAAATAATTCGGGTTTCAGCGTGAATAGTAAAGACAGCAAGTCAGCGCGATTGGTTAAGCTATACGGAGAGGAAATATACGGCCTAACACGCGATAACCGAAAGATATATGCGCTTGGAGTTTTCTATACTGGAGTTAAGGAATATGTAACGCTTGTTACGGGGTTGGGGTTTAGTTAGTAAAAAGGCCATCATTTCTGACAGCCTAATTAATTTTATCTTCTTTTTAGTTTAGCATCATGAGAATACCTCAATCTATTGCTTTTGTTTTTTCTGCTTGACCCGTTTCCGTGCCTAATGCCATATTCTTTTGGAGACATACCATAGTTAGGAATGTGACTAATTAAAGGAATACCGCCTATCGTATTTTCGATAGTCTGTCGTCTACTTGAATGTTTTGCAGGGGTAGATTTTGTTTCCTCCTGTGTAGTATTTGTCTGTGTTAAGGGTTGGACGGCTTGAGCCGATCCAGTTAACCCTGCTAATGCTAATGCGAACCCAGCGCCTAACATACTTAATTTACCTTTTCTCATACCCCAAACTTAACCTTATTTCCTTATATTTGAATGTAACAATTATGATATGATATTAGCATCCATACTAATCGCGGCAATAATCATCGCACTAGCATTCTTCATTTTACGTAACAACCTATCCAAAACCGAAATGATAAACAAGGTTCGAGCATACAGGAAGCTATACAATATGCTTAATGAAGTTGAACGTAACAGCGCAAACGGTCAAAGAATAGCTAGGTCAATACAATACCTTAATGGCAAGATAGATGCAAAGTAGATCCGTTTATAGGTCTTGTTCTGAATTACCCCTGTTCAACTTCATTAAAATTGTCGTTAGTGGTGAAATGGAATATTTATATTCAGAACCAGCGCATCGGAATAAGTCGGAGGTAGATTTAAGCGAAGTATGGGAAACGATATTCGACGAATACAATGAATTATCTGGCAATAAGTCAAGCGATCATATACTCAATCTAATTAAGCAAGTTACGGTAATAAATGGTAAGCTATTTGTAATCACATCTGCGGTATCAATATTAGAAAATTCGTACAGCGAAGCAATGATTGGTGTTTTACGTAGGCATGGGTTCCGCTATTCATACACGCCAGAGTCAATGCAACGGGATTTGAAGTTAACGCTATCATCAGCTAAGAAGCTAGTAATCCAACGCCAAGAAGCTGAAAGGGAATTAGGGGAGTTGAATAAATCTAGCGATAGTGAGGTTAAAGAGGAAGATTTTTATAAGCTGTTACGGCAACTATCGAAGTTCAATGGTTTTCATATTGATGCTAAGACGACAACAGTTTTGGAGTTTTTGAAGGATATTGAGTTGTTTAATAGTGAGAATAAATAAGCCCTTAGTAATTAAGGGCTGAGTGGATTGCTTTTCTTATATGTCCTCCTTCATCATTGCCTTTTTCAGAAGTCCATTCCATAGAAGTGATTTCCCCTCCTTCATCATCTCTATCCATAGATAAAGCAAAAAATCCGCCCTCACATGCTGAATCAAATGTAATATATACATCTGTGAATTTATCAAAAATACATCTTATTACAGGCAAGGGGTAATTCCATGCGGTTTCAAACAGATAAGTTAAAGACCATGTTTGTGGCGTAAGCTTTTGTATTGAATACGCATTCCATTTAGTGCCCCATATTTCTCTAGGTTCTTGATCGTTAAGAGGTAGTACTTTGTTAAAATCTAATATTGACTTTTCAGATTTCAAATATTCTTCAATTTCTTTTAAATTGTTTTCGTTGCCAAAGTATTTAAAAGATAGTTTATTTGCTGTATTATTAGGCATAGCATTATGTTTTAAGTGAACTCAAACTTACATACATTATCGTATATTTGAGTGTAACAATTTTGTGATAAATGGCAAATCAAGAGTTAATAGATGAAATTATAGCCAAATCGGCCTTTGACCAATTAGATAAGGCTAAAGCTGGGGTAAACGACCTGACTAAGGCATTAGAAGATTCTGTGCTTGGAGTAGAAAAACTAAACTCTGCCCTGTCTCAATCGGCTGGCTTAAAAGATTTCGATAAAAAGGCGGAAGCTCAAAGGCAATCTATAGCTAAAACTCAAATCGCAGAAGAAAGGTTACAACAGGCTAAATTAAAAACTCAACAGATTGAAGAAACGATAGCAGCTAAACGTCAGGCGTTGGCAGATAGGCAAACAGCAAGGGATTCCCAACGTACCGCTCAAATGGAACGCCAGACACGTACGGTTATATCTAATTCACAAGCGGAGATCGACGCTTATAACAGTACCGCCAACGGATCAGCAGAAGTCACCGATGCTTTAAACGAACAAGACAGGGCATTAGGACAATTAACGAATGATATAACAGCTAATACTCAAGCTACAGCCGCAAATGTCAACACGACTACACGAGCCAATACAGGACGAAGATCTGCTGCATTCTTATTAGAAGAAGAAAGGCAAAATCTAAGAAGGGGTAATTTAGAATTACGCAACCAAGTTCGTGAGGCTAACGCTGTACAAGGTTCATTGGAGCAACGTAGGGCAGCACTAATCAGATTAAACGCTGTTTACGATAATCAATCGCCACAAGAACGAGCTAGTGCGGCAGGGCAAAGGCTTAACCGAATCATTACAGGCTTAACAGAGCAAGTAAGCCAATTAGAAAGCGCTACAGGACGTAACCAACGTAACGTAGGTAACTATTCATCCGCATTAGGTAAAGCATTTAACGGCCTTAAAACGATTGCAAATATTCTTCCTGGAGTTGGCATAGCTGGATTGATTGGATTCGCTACAGAACCTATAATAGAGTACATACAACAGTTAGATATTTTCAAGCGTACAGCTAAAGAATTGGTAACGGATACCGCATTAGATGATAGCAATTACAAGAAAGCTATATCTGATGTAAACCAATTAGGTACTGCGATAACTGAATTCAAAGCGGGGGTTATTTCTGGTACTGATGTATTGCGCATTTACAATGATGGGATAGGCCAAACAGCGGGGCAATTAAAGACAGCAGCAGAAGCGGAACAGTTTTATAACGATAAAGCACCCGCGTTTGTTGAGGCAATGCTATTAAGGGCTAAAGCGAATGCGGCTTTACAAATCGCTACCGAAAAAACTATTGAGGCTCAAAAACGTGCATCAGGAGATAATACCTTTATAGATTACCTGAAAGCATCTGGTCAAGCACTAGGAGGCTTATTCTCTGGTAGCACCAACGGGATAACCAACTTCTTAGGTAACGCCAATAATGCTAGAATCGGGGCTGTAAACGACTTGAACGATGAAGCAGCCAAAGGGTTTAAATTATTTGCAGAGCTACAGAAAGTTTCAGATGAATATGCTAAGAAAAATGGGTTAAGCCTTAATGGTAAAGGAGAAACTGGAACTAAAAAAGCAAACACAGACGCTATTGATGCGCAAAGAGCTCAAGTAGAAGCATTAAAAGCGGTTCAGAAAGAAATATACGAAAATGATCAGAATAGCTTTGACGAACGTATTTCAGCATTGACTAATTTTCAATCTCTGTCCGAGCAATTAAACCGATTAGATGCTCAAAAGAAATTAATCCAAGGACAGGAAGCTAATTTAGTAGAAAAACAACGATTACTGGATGATGTAAACACCGAAATCGAGGTCAATAAAACCCGATACAAGTTACTAGAAGAAGATCGTAAGGCGCATATTGAGGCGTTAAAGAAGCTGGGTGAAACGCAAGTAGCTAATCGTTTAACTTTACTTGATACCGAAAGTAAAGCCGCTCAAACAGCCTCTCAGAATGCGCTATTAAATCTATCCAAACAATTCGCTAAAGGCCTGATTAATGAGAAAGAGTATAACGACGAGAAAGAAAAAATTCAACGTCAGGCGCTTCAACAGTCGGTTGCCTTAGAAATTCAATCCGTTAAAAATATCATTGATATTAAAAAGCAGTTTGGTTTAGAATCGGTTTCGGATCAGCAAAAATTAAGAGACTTAGAAGATAAACTGGCAAAGAACAGCGCAGATTATCAAATCGCATTAGAAGAAAAGAAAGCCGAAAAGCGCAAGGAAATCAACGATAAACTAAAAGATCTCGCTGGCGAAGTAGCTAATTTCGGTATCGAACTCGTTAACGCAAGTTTTGAGAATCAGAAAAACAAGATCCAGGAAGAAGCTGATATGTTGGATAAGCGTACGGAACGTGATATTGAAAATGTTGAACGTTCGGTAGGTACAGAAGAAGAAAAGGCCAATAAAATAGCTATAATCGAGGCCAGATCAGAGGCTCAAAAAAGAGTACTGGAAGCTAGGCAGCGTGACGTAGATCAGCGTAAAGCTAGGTTCGATAAAGCCGTAGCGATTGGTAAGATTATTTTCGATACAGCGTCCGCGGTAGTTGAGGCTTTACCTAATATTCCATTGTCGTTATTGATCGGTGGTATTGGGGCAATTCAGTTGGCCACGGCATTGGCAACTCCGATTCCTAAATATTTTAAAGGTACGTCATCAAGTAGGGGCGGTTTGGCTTTGACCGATGAAGGTGGGGCAGAATTATATTTACCTCCAAGTGGCAACCCATATATCGGAGGTGATAGTCCAAATATCAAGAATTTGCAAGCGGGTACTCGAATTATTCCGCATGATAAGTTAGTTAGAATGATGGCTAAGCCTGAGTTGATTGGGCGTGAGGTAGGTAATGATGGATGGAAAGTTGAGGCTTTGATTGGGGAGCATCAGAAAGGGAATCGCTTGTTAGGCCAAATCGCTAAAAAGAAAATCCCTACTACATCTAATAGGGGTTGGTTTGGCAGTACTTTATCTGCTAATAAACTAGAGGGGTATAAACGTAGGAATGGGGTTGGTTAAAAAAGCCCCCACACTAGATAATGTAAGGGCTAAAAACAAACGGGCTAGTCAACCTTATACACACGGATTTTATTGTTTTTATCTCAATAGCCATATCGGCTATCCTCACAAGTATTACACCATCCTTGATGGCCGTAACCACGTGAATTGCGTTCGCATCTTTTGCCGTAAGGCATAATTCTAGTGCATTGATCTTCTTTTGGACTATCGTTAATTGAAAAATATACCTTGTCTTTATTAGTAATTTTTAATGAAATGTATAATTGCCTTAAAAGCCAAAAAAGCAAGCACAAACATATGAACATTATTAAAACATTATAATCTAAATATGCTTGTTCAAAGCATAGTCCGAATAATAAGCCTATGCATAATTGATAATTTGACTCCTTTTCCATACTTATAATCCATAGTTTTTATCACTCAACCACCAATAAAGTTTACCATCAATCATTTTGCGCTGGCAATGATTCAGCACAAAAATACTCATTGAGTTATCCTGGGCAATATGATCGTCTAGCAATTGACCTTTATCGTTTAATAGGTGTTTGTACCTATTCCAATCCCAGCCGTCTAAATGGTAATAACTTAATAAATCTTGTTCTGCTATTTGTTTCGCTTCAGCCTCATTATTTGCTTCGACTGTAATCATAGCGTCAAAGGTTATTTTTGCTTCTACTTCGAATTCCATTTCCTGGCTTTATTTAAGTGAACCCAAATATAAACCATATTCACTATATTTGAATGTACCAATTCCGTTACAATGAACTTACTCGGCAATCCTGAATTCCGTTATTACCTTACTTACAACTCAATCAAGACTGAGATTATATTTCTACCTCAAGGCTGGGATAAAAACAGTAAGGTAAACTACACTAGGGATAATGAATATTTCGGAGTTATTCATGCATGGGGGTTGCCACTTGACTTCGTTTATGATGGCGCAAGGATATTAAGGCAAGCTTACTATTCTAAAGGCATACAAGCGGGGGTTGGGATTGATGTAGAAAAACTAAACCCGACAACACTGCAGTACGACACTTCATTTTCAGGAGATATAGACTTTTCAGGCGCTAAAGATAACGGAGTCGTATTCAGTACAACGTTAATGCAAGGCGGGGCAAGTGAGGCTTTAAAATCACGTGATGCGATTAAGTACGAGTTGCTGCTTACGGGATCAGATGTAGTTAATATGATTTTGCCAGGGGTTGAGTTCAATGAAGAAAGCACTTCTATTTTTCAGCCTTTTACTGGGAACGACCAAAGATATATACCAGCCTCAGAAATAGCGACCACTTCATTTCAATCTGGGTTTATAGATGTTCAAGAAGTAATTAGACAGGAAGTCAATGACGGATCGTTTTCCACTTCTGACAATTGGTTTGTACAGGCTAATAGATCGGTCAATATAAATGTAAGCGGAAATATGTCGGGGTTGTTCTCTCGTGTTCCTGGGGCAACCGCTGGATTTCAGATATTAGTTAAGGACAATTCAAATAACACTATCGCTACCCTGTTTTCGTCTGGCGACACATCGCTTGTTGTGCCGTTTGAATTTACTTTCAATAATGATTTCACGCTAAGTAATGGGCAACGGCTATTTTTCTACCTGAGGGTCAACGGAATCGGTAATGCTCAGCAAATACAGTTAGGAACTGGCGAATTTACGGTTAACTACATAGCTGTATCAGACCCGTCACCATGTAAAGGACTAAAAGGAATTGACCTGTTAAAACGTTTAGCTGTTAAAATGGGTATTAGCTCGGAATTGGCAGATAGCTATTTAATGAGGTCAGGCAGATGGGCTAATCTAATATTCACATCAGGGGATGCGATAAGGGAGATTGACGGGGCTAAAATAAAGACCACATTCAAAGAGTTGTTCCAATGCTTTAATGGCATAGACGATGCTGGAGCTGGACTTGAAAACGGGGTATTGCGGATTGAAAACGGCAACTACTTTACTAGGCCACTGGAAATACTCGATGTTGGCGAAGTGAGTAAATGCGAAATAGAACCCGCAGAAACTTACATGATGTCTGGGTTTAAGATCGGGTATAAAGACGGAAACACGGACGATATAGATGGTAAACAAGAATACAATTCTGGACAGATTTGGCAAACACCAATAACACGTGTTCAGACCGTTAAAGATTGGGTATCTCCATATAGAGCGGATCAATATGGTATCGAGAAGATTAGGACTGAGTACAATGTCAAGAAGACAGCTAAGGGAACTTACGATACTGGTTCAGACAATGATACGTTTATAGTTGATTGCTATTTCGATGGTGAGTATTACAGGCCAATATTAGGAAGTTCTTATGAGAATGTAAGCGGGGTTAAATCACCTGATAGCGCATATAATTTAGGGCTGACACCTAAACAAAACCTATTACGTAAGGGATCATTCTTACATTCTTTATTTGATCGAATGGATGATCGTTATATCAACTTTGCATCAGGGGATAAAAATACGGAGCTTTCGACGACTAAGGATGGAATAGTAGTTAAAGAGGATGAGGATGTTTTAGTAGGATCTTTGCCAGCTAAATATTTTATTCCTCATATCGCAACTATCGGTGCGAAATTACCCTTCGATGCTCGTCGCTTATTTGATAGTTCACCTTTTGGATACGTTAAGTTTGCTTACAATGGATGTATTGCGCGTGGGTATGTTTTAAACTGCGAGGTTGATATAGCAACAAACAGCGAACAGGAATTTAAACTTCTGCTCACTGCTGATACGGATTTAGAAAGGTGGGAGAGGGTTAATAGGTAGCTAATATTTATTTAGGATTAAAATCTATTGCAGCTTGAATAGCATCTCTTAAGGTTTTTCTTTTAGCGGAAATATCCTTATCTAACACTCGGCCTTTATTATTACCTCTTTCTTGGAAGGATATAAAATAACCATCCTCATAGTCATGTGAAATTAATATATCATCGTATCCCTCAACAACCTTGTCTAGCTTATCTATCAAAATAGAATCAGGAGTTTCGGTTGTGTGTATTTTGACTAATATTTCAACTAAAACATCTTTGAATTTATGCAAAGTTTCAATTTGAGATTTCAAAGCAGGTCTAGTTATGTAGGACGCAGAATTTTCATAAAAGTTTTTAAGGCTTTTTATTTCAGAATTATAAAATTCTATTTTTTCTTTAATTTCTTTCATAATTAAAACGGTATATAATTAAAATAGGCACCTCCAAAAAACAATAAACCTACCACAACGAATAGTAATATGATTACCGTTGCTATTTTTGATCCTTCAATGTTTTGCATTATACAATAAGGGCTAAAACTTTCAACTCAGAAATTATACTTTGATTAATTAAAATAAGACTACCGTTAGTTAGCTCGGTATTCTCTTTCTCTAATTGTGCGATTCTTCTTGTTATGTACTCTTTCATTTCCTTTGTTTTTAATTGTTAAGTCAAATGTAAGTACGTAAACCATCCAATCATAATATTTATTGTAATGTTGTTGTTACGTTACAAAAATAGTTTACCAGCCATGGACAAAGGAGGGTACCTACTATTGCGATTGTGGTTAGCATAGCTCGAAATCTACTGACTCTGAATAATATCCGTTTGATTCTCCGTACCATCTGATTGTCACATACCCTTTGATGGTTGCAAACTTGTAGAAAGTCCATATAAACGAGTCTTGATGTTCTTTTACAGGAACATCACTAGGATTCTCATTTTCATATGTTACTTCTTCCGCTTGAATAATAGGTTTACCAATTAGGTCATTTAAGTCACCTTCAATGTCCTCAATTTCTACATACTCACAGCAATCTTGGCTATGATACATTCTGTACTTTTCTTCGTCAGATACCACAAACATTATTTGATCATCTGATTTTTCAATGTGGGTAAGAGTTTTACCAAGTAACACGTTTACATTCATATTATCATTTTATGCCTTTCAGCAATTAGTTAAACCCAAATCTACCCCTAACAATACAATAATTCTAATTTATTGTGTAACATCCTTGTTATGTATTATATTTGTTTAATGTTCAAAATAGCTGATATACTGCCATTACGTTTTATACACCTGAATAATATCAGCGCAGCATTTAATGGTGACTTTGCTGTTAGGCAGTTATTGGACTATCAATCGCCCAGGTGTTACGCTCAGAAATGGGAATTAGGGGACGTATTGAAATTACAATGCCCAAGTTTAACACCTCCAACAGCTTTAGAGATCAGAGAAGTAGATACTGATTTCCTTGCCTACCAAGTCAATTGGGTCGAAATACCTACATTAATTACAGGCCAAACGTTTAAAATTTATGAATTAGAACAATCATTATCCGTTCTTAATGAGGGGCGATATTACACCTCGTTCCAATACGAGAATGAAGATGGCATTCAGCCAGTACAATCTGAAGCAATCGACGTTCAAATTGAGCAAGACAACACCCTGCTAATCGAATATCACAACGCCCGTAATGATTACGATATAATTTTCGATACAGGCATAGTATTTCAGATCAGGGTTGAGGCGGCTATAAAGAACTTCCTCCCTCAGAACGAGCGGGACACTTACGAAGATCAGGATTTCAACACCACGCTATTAAATGCGATACCATATTTACAGGCTAAGTTTTGGCTAGGTTATAATTATGGTATGCCTCGTTGGGTTGCTCATAAAATCAATATCATTCAGTCGTGTACCGAAACGATTTACGATGGAGTAGCTTATCAGATACCAAATGAGGCTAAATACGAGTGGGTTGAAAACGATTTAGGTGATGACTGGATAGGTGGTAGCGTAGATATACGTCCCGTTGATAATCGGTTTAATAGATACGAAACAGAGGTAATTGAGCCTGAAAATATATTTACGCCAATGCAGAAAAGATTAAGATACTTTAACGTTGGGGCGAATCTGGCGATACCCAGCGTATTTGACGACCATTCCATGTTAGAGTCAATATGGATAAAGAAGTCAACAGGAACGTTTGAAATGTCAATCGGTACAACTCCGAACGGTGATGAGATCGGAGAGGTTACTGTAGATGCTAATAATTTTATTTGGTCAACAGAATACATATTCGACGGCAATAGCACGTTGTATCTTTCGGGCTTAGACGGAGCCAATATCTCAGAGCTTCAAGTAATATACAAGCAACTTGATGTTGACGATATTGACCTGTCTGATTTGGGAGGCGGTGAAGTGCCAAGTGTTCAAGGGGTGCCTTTATATGGAGTGATCCAATACGGAGGCGATTCGGTGCAGTTAAGTAATGACTTCGATCTTACTACGGGCGTTGGCAGACCTAATACCGAGTACGCTAATTACGTGCTTATGGATGGTCGTAACGGCACTATTGATATGGGTGGTCTTGCTCCAGTTGGGTACAAGGAATTAGACCCTGTCTACTCACTACTGGGAACTCCATTCGGGTCTAAAACAGCTACACTTACGCTTTCTAACTTACCAGAAATTGGTGACTTAATAGACGATAGGGTAACAGGTAGGCGTCCTGGATTCGGAAGTGGTGAAAATATCATATGGCCTAAGTCAACTAAAAAAGTAGGTAGCTCAACCCCAACAGGCGTAAGTATATCTCAACCGTCCATTCCTGTCATCTTTGTTAAACGCGTGGCATAATGAGCGAAAATAAGAGAAAAGCGAACGCAATAGATACCGCAGAGATAAGCAATAAGTCTGGCGATCCCATTATAGTAAGTTCTGCCTTATTGGGTTCCGCTGGATTTGACAACTCTAATCCAAATTCGTTCGTTCAAAGAAAAGATATTGAGGGCTCATCAAGTGTAATAAAACCTTATGAGGCTGGGGAGGTAGTTCAGATTGACACCTATAGGACTTATCAAATAAATAACACGTTATGCCTATTTATATCGCTGGTAGATGATAATGATACGGTGCCTAGCAACGATCTGGTTAACTGGAGGGCTGTAGGCTTATTTGCTCCTACCATTAGAGAAAACGTATTCATAACTGATGGCCTAAACATTTATTTAGTGGCCTCACCTGACAGCATTGACGGTGATAGCGGTGATTTGGTGTTTGCCTATTTAAATGTAGGCGGTGATTTCGTTGAAAAGTCAAGAATACTAGCAGATGTAGCTGGATCTAAAAAGGTGATTATTCAGTTCGATGCTGACGAAGATCAGCAGTATGCTATAGTTTTGGACAGACCACTATTGTATGACACCAATGCCGTGGGTTCAGAT
>Ga0247814_10002027_pt1 | contig 11284 bp, 9 predicted proteins | sample UWRJL179409R1_FD_179947 | JGI IMG/M metagenome (GOLD analysis project Ga0247814, IMG submission 179947) | Plant litter microbial communities from Arlington Agricultural Research Station in Wisconsin, United States - UWRJ-L179-409R-1 | ecosystem: Environmental > Terrestrial > Plant litter >...
TTGCGACGTCTAATGCCGTAAACGCCTACCCTATGCCGAATCGGCATGAGCTTTTTTAATTGAAACTGGCGTCCCAACCGGTTCGATTGTGACATTTCGGCCGGCATAAGTGCCGTGAACCGGCCATCACAGCGGAGGTTGGTTGTTTTTTGAGCAAGGAAAATTCATCAAAAACGTTAGGAAAAAGCCTACGTAGGAAGACTAGAAGTCCCACTGTTTAAGTGGACTCTTTGTCGATATACGGTCGCCATGAAACACCGCGTAATGTTTTTGCGCGCAGTGTCAGCGATAAAAAGGATGAGCTGGACGCTCTGGATCAATGTTTTGCTCGATTGAAAGCTCAGCGCAAGTCCGTCGATCGATGCTGGATCGGCGAACCTGCGGCGCAGCTTTTTAATTGCCCTGACCCGGCCCTTGCGCAGGCACTCCCTGTACCCGTAGGTCACTCCGACCCTGCAACAGTCAGAACGTCCCGGCCCCTTGGTCATGCGCCGGCCTTCCTCAGGTGGGCGCAATGGAGGGCAGCAGGGCTGCTGCCTTCATGTTCAGATCAGTACCAGTTCGGATCTTTCTTGAGGGTTTCCATCAGAAGATCCTGCATGCCCTGGTCGGGTTTGCCGAGGAAGCGGTATGTGGCATGTCGCGTTGGCGACTTGTCGGCCGGCAGTCCTTCGGGGACATCGACGAGCATGGCGTATGCGTCTTTCTTGTCGAAACTGAAGGCGACGATCAAGCGGTGGTTCAGGCACTTGTCTGCCGATTCGCAGAGCGGGCCAACCAGATACTGATCGCCATCTTCAGTCACGGCATTCATCTGTTGGTCAGGCGTGCCGGACAGGTTCATCACCCATTCCGGCAGGCGCTCTTCCTTCTTCACCACGCCTTCCCAGGTTTGCCGATACTGCGGGTCAGAACTCAGCAGTTCGTTGACCCGCGCCTGGCCATCGTTGGCCGCCATCGCCATGGCACTACCGCCCAGAAGCAGGGCGGCTGCCAGTGTCTTTAAAACAGTCATCGTTAACCTCGGCCGCGACGGCCAAAGAAGAAGGAAGCGATGAACATCACCAGGAACACGACAAAGAGAATCTTGGCGATACCCGTGGCGGTGCCCGCGATACCACCGAAGCCCAGTACTGCAGCGATGATGGCAATGATCAAGAATGTAATTGCCCAGCTCAACATGGTGATTCTCCTTACTTCTCTATTTAGGGGTGTTGCGTGTTCCGGCGCTGTGCGCCCGAATTCGTTTGCTCTTTAGAAAACCCAACGCTCTTCGCGTGGCATTTGATCCAGTGGCTGCGCTTGATCGACATCCATCATGCGCATCGAGGCGCTCTCGGCCTGACTGCTGCTGACGGCACTGAAGTGCGTTTGCGTGTTGTGCTGGATCGAAATCAGCGGCTCAACCTTCTGGCTGTTTTCCCAGCTCAGGTATTGCTGACAGGCGATCAGGGTGATCAACAGCGCCAATACGCCAAACAGACCTTGCTGGATATGCAGTGGCGAGATACGCACTTGAGCGGCACGTGGGCGAGTCATCCTGGGTTCCTCACTCTTATTCGGTTGGGGCAGTTCATGTCTGCCCGGGCTGTAAGAGATATTGCAGCCTGCATGCCAGTTTTTTGTTTGAAAAAAAACCAATAAAATCAATATGTTACAAGTGTGAGGAAAAGCGTTCGCGACGCATCCTGCACGATGGCTCATCTGGCATCGTGCGCAATGCACGATTTTTTCGTAGGAGAATTCATTCTTATGGAATTGAGAGCAGGGCGCAGATGTCAGAAAAGGACGCAGGTAATGCCCTGCAAACCGGTGACTGTTTAAATAACCAACAAAATCAATGTATTGGCCGTAACGGCAGGAGAGAGCTACCCTCCTATGGCTGGCATCGTTCAGAATCAACCATGCAACTTGCCCGATTTTTCCGGGACTAACCCAAGACCAATCACTATGGAGCGTAGGAAAAATGGAATCTGCCACTGAGCATCAAGGCCGCATTCTGCTGGTGGACGACGAATCCGCCATCCTGCGTACGTTCCGTTATTGCCTCGAAGACGAGGGCTATACGGTCGCCACAGCGAACAGCGCGGCTCAGGCAGACGCCCTGCTGCAACGTCAGGTCTTCGACCTGTGCTTCCTGGATTTGCGCTTGGGCGAGGACAACGGCCTCGACGTACTGGCGCAAATGCGCATTCAGGCGCCATGGATGCGCGTGGTGATCGTCACCGCGCATTCGGCTGTCGATACGGCCGTTGATGCGATTCAGGCCGGCGCCGCCGATTATCTGGTCAAGCCGTGCAGCCCGGATCAGTTGCGTCTGGCCACCGCCAAGCAACTGGAAGTGCGCCAACTGTCGGCGCGCCTCGAAGCTCTTGAAGGCGAGATCCGCAAGCCGAAAGACGGTCTCGACTCTCACAGCCCGGCGATGAAAGTCGTACTGGAGACGGCCCGCCAGGTCGCGAGCACCGATGCCAACATTCTTATCCTTGGCGAGTCCGGCACCGGTAAAGGTGAGCTGGCCCGAGCGATTCATGGCTGGAGCAAGCGCGAGAAAAAATCCTGCGTGACCATCAACTGCCCGTCGTTGACGGCGGAATTGATGGAAAGCGAGCTGTTCGGTCACAGCCGTGGCGCGTTCACCGGTGCTAGCGAAAGTACGCTGGGTCGAGTCAATCAGGCCGACGGCGGTACGTTGTTTCTCGACGAAATCGGCGATTTTCCCCTGACATTGCAACCCAAGTTGCTGCGTTTCATTCAGGACAAGGAATACGAGCGGGTAGGGGATCCGGTCACCCGCCGCGCCGATGTGCGCATTCTTGCTGCAACCAACCTCAATCTGGAAGACATGGTGCGTGACGGCCGCTTCCGTGAAGACCTGCTCTATCGCCTTAACGTGATCACCCTTCACCTGCCTCCCCTGCGCGAGCGCGCCGAGGACATTCTCACGCTGGCCGACCGCTTCCTCGCCCGTTTCGTCAAAGAGTACGCACGTCCGGCGCGGGGTTTCAGCGACGAGGCTCGCGAGGCGCTGCTCGGTTACCGCTGGCCGGGCAACATTCGTGAGTTGCGCAACGTGGTCGAGCGGGCGAGCATCATCTGCCCGCAAGAACGCGTCGAGATCACCCACTTGGGCATGGCCGAGCAACCGGCCAACAATGCGCCAAGAGTCGGTGCGGCATTGAGTCTCGACGAATTGGAGAAAGCCCATATCGGCGCGGTTCTCGCCACTGCCGGCACCCTTGACCAAGCGGCAAAAACCCTGGGCATCGACGCCTCGACCCTGTATCGCAAGCGCAAGCAGTACAACCTGTGAGTGCCGGGCGATGAAACTGGCGATGAAGTTGCGGACCCGCTTGTTCTTGAGCATTTCCGCGCTGATCACCGTGGCCCTTCTCGGGCTGCTGCTCGGGCTGGTCAGTGTGATGCAGATGGCCGGCACTCAAGAGGCATTGGTGCGCAGCAACTTCGTCACCCTCGATCTGGGCCTCAAGTTGCGACAGACGCTGGGTGATCAATTGATCATCATGCTGGCGGAAAAACCTGACCCGGTCGCTTTCGAAGCGTCGAAACAGCATTACTTTCAACTGCTCGACGAAGGCATCGCTCAAGAACAGGAGGGGGATGGTCGACAGTACGGTTTCAGTCAGGCCAAAGCGGATTACCTCCGCTTTCTGCAAGCCTTCGATTTGTCGCATGACCCGGCCAGTTCAATGGGCAGCAGCGCCGACTTCCGGGAGCGCTTCAACACCTTGCGCAACGGCCTGATCGCTGAACACAAACATGCCCTCGATAACATCAACGCGGTACAACACGCCGCCCGCGACCGGGCGCTCCTCGTCGCGGGTCTGCTCGGGCTGGTGGGACTGGCTGTGTTGATCATCGGATTTGTCACCGCTCACGGTATCGCCCGGCGATTTGGCGCGCCGATCGAAGCGCTGGCGCAAGCAGCGGACAATATTGGCCAAGGCAATTTTGAAGTGACCCTGCCGATCTCTTCGGCAATGGAAATGAATCAGTTGACCAAGCGTTTCGGGCTGATGGCCGAAGCGCTGCGTGAGCATCAGGCAACCAACGTCGACGAATTGCTCGCCGGTCAGCAACGCTTGCAGGCGGTACTCGACAGTATCGATGACGGCTTGTTGATGATTGACCGCCAAGGACATCTGGAACACCTCAACCCAGTCGCTCAGCGCCAATTGGGCTGGGAAGATGACCGTCTCGGCCAAGGACTGGGGACGGCGCTGGGGCGCCCGGAACTGGACGCGCAGTTGCAACTGGTGCTGCGCGGCGGCTCTCTGGAGCGTGCGCCGGAGGATTTGAGTATCGAGGTCGACGGCGAATCGCGCCTGCTGACCTACAGCCTGACGCCGGTCAGTCACACCCAAGGCCACATTCTCGGCGCGGTGATGGTCTTGCACGACGTCACCGAGCAGCGCGCTTTCGAGCGGGTGCGCAGCGAGTTCGTCCTGCGCGCCTCTCACGAGCTGCGCACGCCGGTCACCGGCATGCATATGGCGTTCGGCCTGTTCCGTGAACGGGCGAAGTTTCCAGCGGAGTCGCGCGAGGCGGACCTGCTCGACACCGTGAACGAAGAAATGCAGCGCCTGATGCAGTTGATCAATGACCTGCTCAACTTCTCGCGTTATCAGAACGGTCTGCAGAAACTGACGTTGGCGCCGTGTTCCATCGAAGATCTGCTGGAACAGGCGCGACTTCGCTTTGCAGATTTTGCGCTGGGCAAAGGCATCGCACTGAATGTCGAAGTGCAGGGGCCATTGCCCCGGTTGCAAGCCGATCAGGCCCAACTCGACCGCGTCCTCGACAACCTGATCGACAACGCCCTGCGCCACACCGCCCGCGACGGCCAGATACGTTTGCAGGCGCGACGCCATGGCGAGCGGGTGATCATCAGTGTTGAAGACAATGGCGAAGGTATTGCCTACGGCCAGCAGGGGCGCATCTTCGAGCCGTTCGTGCAGGTCGGACGCAAGAAGGGCGGCGCCGGTCTTGGCCTGGCGCTGTGCAAGGAAATCGTCCAGCTACACGGCGGGCGGATGGGCGTTTACTCGCGGCCGGGGCAGGGCACGCAGTTCTATATGGCGCTGACAGTTTAGGCTTCGTCGTCCATGCGTCGCCCGGTGAGGCGCCGCCCTCGGGTGATCAGCTCAATGAACTGCACCGCGCTCAGGGCATGGGCGAACAGCCAGCCTTGCCCGAACTTGACGCCTTCACTGCTGAGCAATTCGGCTTGCGACTCCAGCTCGATGCCTTCGGCAATCACCTTCAAGTCCAACGCCTGCGCCATGTGAATGATGTGCGGGGCGACGCCGCTGCTCGCCGCATCGTGGCCGAGCGCATCAATAAAGGCCTTGTCGATTTTCAGGCAATCCACCGGCAGGGTTTGCAGGTAGGCGAGGCTGCAATAGCCGGTGCCGAAGTCATCGATCAGCACCTGATGGCCGACATCGCGCAGGGCTTGCAGGTTTTCCCGCGCCACCACCACATCAATCAGACCACGTTCGGTGACTTCGAAGGCGATTTGCCGCGCGGCCACCCGGTGCAACGTCAGTAGCCGCGCCATGACTTGCCCGATGCGCGGCACCATGACGTCGCAAGCCGCAAGATTCACCGAGATATACAGTTGCGGGTTGGCCCGAAGCAACTGGCCCAACTGCTCCAGCAGGCGCTGGAGGACGAAATCGGTCATCTGGCGGATCTGCCCGGTGTTCTCCGCCATCGGGATGAACAGGTCGGGGCTGGTCAGCGTGCCATCTGGGCGACGCCAGCGCAGCAAGGCTTCGGCGCCGACGCAGTTACGGCTGTCGAGGTCGAAGATCGGTTGGTAGAGCACCTGCAACTCGCCACGGCGGATGGCGCCGTGCAGTTCGGCATCCAGCGATTGGCGCTGACGCGCCAACAGAAACACCAGAAAACCGACAATGGCGCCGGCCACCAGGCAGACCGGGATCATCCACCACCAGACAGCGGGGATGTGCATGCCGGTACGCGGTGTGATCAATACCAACTGATATTCGGGGTTATCGGTGGGCATGCGATAGATCAGCCGCGTGTGCGTCACCTGCAAGGCGTCGCGGCTTTTCGGCGGCCATTGCTCTGTGGGTGGCCAGACCTGTTCTTTGCCCAGTACCGGAATGGCTCGAGTGCCATGGTCCAGCACCACCAACAGACTGCTGCCGGGCGACAGATCGACCATATCGGTCAGGTGCCCCCTGGAGGTAGCGACGCGAAAATTACCGCGCCCCAACATCAGTGCTGCACGGTTTTCATCGGGTTCGGTGGTGGTGTTAAGCCAATAGCTGTAGGTCGGGCCTTTGATATCCGGCGCACGAACAACGGACAGACCTTCCTGGCGCGGACGGTTGGAGCAGATCCGCGAGGCGTCCATATAAGCGGCTTCATAAACGAAGCGATAGTTGAAGGTGACTTGCTGCAGGGTAGCGATCATTTCGTCGTCACAACTGCGCAGAGGTTGGGCTTCGAGGTCGTCGAGACTTTCGCGCAGTTGACCGAACAATTGTTCGAGGCGGGCCAGGAATCGTTCGCCTTGGGCATTCATTTCCTGGCTTTCACGTTGCTCGACCTGACGCATTGCGACAAATAAACCGCCGGCGATCAACAGGCTGGTACTGAGGACAGCCGCGATCATCGCCAAAAACCAAGGGCGAAAGAACCAGCTACGCAGCGTCTCTCGGGTAGCAGCCATCATGGAATATCCGAAGAATTACCAATGAGTTATAGCTGCTGATTGCGATTTCGCCCTGACCGTCGGGCGGGCGTCATTATTTTGTCTGATTAAGGACCAGCAGCAGTGCTGCGGTTTGCGCGTCCGGTGTGCCGTCGAAGCGCGCAGGGCGGAAGTGCATCTGGAAGGCTGCGAGGACGTGGCGTGTCGCAACGTCGAGTTCGCCGGTCTGCGGGGTGTCGTAGCCTAGGTGCGCCAGTTGTGCCTGGAACCAGCTGATGCTCGGTAGTTCGCTGCTGTTGAACAGCGCTTGCTGGCGCGCCACGGCTTGTTCATTTGGCCACAGGCCCAAACCCTCAGCGGCGAGGCGTTTCCACGGGAACAACGGCCCCGGATCGAGTTTGCGCAGCGGGGCGATGTCGCTGTGACCGATGATGTGACGCGGGCTGATGCCGTTGCGCTTGCTGATGTCCTTGAGCAGGACGATCAGCGATTGAATTTGCGCTTCGCTGTACGGATACCACAGGCGCCCGGTCGGCGTGTCCTTGAAGCCCGGATTGACGATTTCGATACCGATCGAGCTGGAGTTGAGCCAGGTGCGGCCCTGCCATTGGCTTTCGCCGGCGTGCCAGGCGCGCTGGTTTTCATCCATCAGCTTGTAGACAGTGCCGCTCTTGTCGTCGCCGATCAGGTAGTGGCTGCTGACTTCGCCGTGGGTCAGCAGTTGCAACGAGCGTTCCAGCGACGTCGACGTATAGTGGACGATCACGAACTGAATGCGACTGTCATGGTTGGCCGAAGGATGGCTGGTGTCGTAACGCGGGCCGCTGGCGCAACCGGCCAAGACAAGCAGCGAAGCGAGAAGGGCAAAGAATTTCATGGCAGAGGGCAATACACGCAAGACAATAATGCAACAGTGTAACGTACTGCCTTGCGTCTCAACGGTCAGCGGGCGGAATTAAACAAAATGGAACAATTTGCTCAGCCCAGCTCGACCCGGTTGCGTCCGGCGTTTTTCGCCCGGTATAGCGCCTGATCGGCTCTTTTCAGCACCAGATCGCTATGTTCTCCCGCTCGGAACGTCGCCAATCCCATGGAAAGGGTAATCGTCACTCGCTCGCCTTTAAAGTGGAACGGGCAGGCTTCGATCGCTGCGCGCAGGGTCTCCAGCAGTTTGGCGCCAACTGCAGGTGGTGTGGCTGGCATCAGTAGAACGAATTCCTCCCCGCCGAAACGGGCGATGAAGTCCGAGCCGCGCAGGCGCTTGCGCAGCACGGTGGCGATGATTTTCAGCACCTTGTCGCCGGCCAGATGGCCGTAGTTGTCGTTGATCCGTTTGAAGTGATCGAGGTCGAGCATGGCCAGGCTCAGGGTGTTGCCGTGTTGTTGCCACTGCTGGATTTCGTGCTCGAGGCGTTCGCTCCACGCGGCGCGATTGGGCAGGCCGGTGAGCGGATCGATCAAGGCTTTCTGTCTTTGTACTTCAAGATGTTCGCGGAAACCTTGGGCTTCCTGTTCCATATGCGCTACGCGCTCGGACAGGCTTTTGAGCCGCGTGGCGACTTCCTGCTCGCGGGCGTCGCGCTGCTTCTGGTGCTGATCCATGGTGCCGAGCAGGCCTTCGAGATGGTTCTCCAGCACGTGCTTGAGGTCTTCCAGATCCGCAGCTTCCTGCACGCTGGTCTGCAAACCGTCGACCTGCTCACGGATCTGCGTGTCCATGGCCCGCGCTGCCGAGCTGTTATCGGCGTGACCTTCACTGGCGGCTTGCAGATTGCTCTGGAACGCTTCGAGGCGTTCGTTGAGCTGTTGCAAATAGGCTTCGAATTCATGCTGACCGCTGTCAGTGATCGCCAGCATCAATGTCGCGAGATCGTCGAGGATCGGGATCAGTTCATACCAGTTCAAGCCGTGCTTGAGGCGCTCACGCATCGCTTCGGCTTGCGGGCGGTGGCGCTCGGGCAGGGTCAGGTCGTCGAGCAGACCGATCAGGGTGTCTTCGATGTGTTTGGCCACGGAGCTGTACGACGGCTCTGGGGAGTCCGGCAGGGCGAAGAGAATGTCTTGCTCGGAATGCTCCGGATCGATAGCTGCGAGGGCCTGCGCCATTGGTTCAGGCAGGGGCAGGCTGTCGAGGATCAGCGGTGTCGGGTCGCCGGGGTGGATCAATTCGTCCGGGTTGAAGCTGGCGGCCATTGCCGGCGTCGGGGCGGCACTTGGCGCGATGACGGTTTCGGCTTTGGCCTCGACGGACGGCGCTACAGCCGTAACAGCCACTTCTTCGCTGACCAGGGGAGGTGGTTCAAATGCAACCACTTCAGCTTCTGGCAGCGGCTCCGAGAGCGGCGAGCGGGCCTCGATCGCGGGCGCGGGTGGTTTGATCACGGGAGCGGTGATGACCGGCTCCGAAACTGCGGCAGCTTGCACGGGCACGGGCACGGGCACGGGTACGGGTTCTGGCCCGGTTTCTGACTCGGCAGGCGCTTGCACTTCACGCGTTACTTGCGCCGGCGCGGGCGTTTCTGCGCTCGGAGCTGGCGCTTCTTCACTGTCACGAGCCCCAAACAAACGCTGCAACAATCCCGGACGTCCCGGTTCGGCTGGCGTTTCCAGCTGACTCAATGCCCTGCTTTGCAAGCCGCTGAGCTCACTCAGCAGCAATGGCATTTCCCGCGCCGAACCGACGCGGCCATCCAGTTGTTTGGCGAATTTCTTCAGCGGCTGGGCGACTTCACGCGGCAGTGGCAACGCCTGCAACTGGGTGACCAGCGAGGTCAGCGCGGTGCTGACTTGATCAATGCGGGTTTCACGGCGCTGCTCGGAATCGAGCACGGCTTTTTCCAGGCGCGGCAGCAGGGCGGCGAGGCCTGCGTCCATGTCGTCGGTGCGCACCACGTCGCGCATCTCCTTCATGCACTGATCAACGACCTTGTCGGTGCCTTCAGCCGCCAGTGTGCTACGCACCAGACCGCGACGCAGCAAGTCGAGCCTGGCGGCCCAGCGGCGTTCGAGTTTGTCCTGCTGTTCGATGCTTTTGAGGTACTTCTCTTTCCAGCGCTGGGCTTCGTCGCTCATTCAAGGGTTCCGCGAGGGGCAGGACTCATCGCGGGCAATGCATCGGCCGTGAGCGAACCCGGCAGACGAATCTCTACCGCGACCGGCAGGTGATCGGAAATCGGTTGTGCCAGCACTTGGACTCTTTCCAGGGTCAGGGTCGGGCTGAGCAGAATATGATCAAGGCAACGCTGAGGACGCCAGCTGGGGAATGTCGCTTCCACCTGCGGGGCCAGCAGGCCGAGATCGCGTAACGGAGAGTGTTGTAGCAGATCGCTGGCGTGGGTGTTCATGTCACCCATCAACACCTGGTGTTTAAAACCACCGATCAGCTCACGAATATAGGCCAGTTGCAGGCTGCGGGTTCGCGCGCCAAGGGCCAGGTGCATCATCACCACCACCAGCGCTTCCGGACCTTCGCCGAAACGCAGCAGAATCGCCCCGCGACCTTTCGGTCCGGGCAGCGGGTGATCTTCGATCGCCGACGGTTTCAAGCGACTGAGCACACCATTGCTGTGCTGAGCGAGTCGGCCGAGGTTGCGATTGAGTTGTTGATACCAGTAAGGGAAGGCGCCGAGCTGCGCCAGATGTTCGACCTGATTGACGTAGCCCGATCGCAGGCTGCCGCCATCGGCTTCCTGCAGGGCGACCAGATCGAAGTCGCCGAGCAGGTCGCCGATCTTTTGCAGATTGCCTGAGCGGCCGTTGTGCGGCAGCAAGTGCTGCCAACTGCGGGTCAGGTAATGCCGATAGCGCTCGGTGCTGATGCCGACCTGGATATTGAAACTGAGCAGGCGCAGACGCTGGTCTGCGGGCAGGCCCGTGGACTCCAGGTGATGCTCGTTGACCTGCGGATCATGCAGGCCAACGATGCGTTCGGACTTCCAGCGGCGCATGGCGGTGGCGGCGCTTAGTTGGCTGCAGCCTTGGTTGCCGCTCGCTCTTTGGCGACCAGTTGGTCAGCCAGTTGCAGCGCTTGCTCGGCACCACCGGCAGAGCCGATGTCGAAGCGGTATTTGCCGTTGACGATCATGGTTGGCACGCCAGTGATTTCATACTTCTTGGCCAGTTCGCGAGCCTTTACGATCTGACCTTTGATGGCGAACGAGTCGAAGGTGGCAAGGAACTTGTCCTTGTCCACGCCCTGGGTGGCGAGGAAGTCAGCCATGTCGTTCTTGTCGGTCAGCTTCTTGTGCTGTTTCTGGATTGCTTCGAAAACCGCGGCGTGAACCTTGTGCTCGACACCCATGGCTTCGAGGGTCAGGAACATCTGGCCGTGAGCGTCCCACGGGCCGCCGAACATTGCAGGAATACGTACGAAGTTGACGTCCGATGGCAGTTTCTCAACCCATGGGTTGATCACTGGCTCAAAGGCGTAGCAGTGCGGGCAGCCGTACCAGAACAGCTCGACCACTTCGATCTTGCCAGGCTCTGCAACCGCTACCGGGTTGGCCAGCTCGACGTAAGGGGCGGCTGGGGCTTCGGCGGCTTGAGCGGTCACGCCGAACAGGCTGGCAGCGACGAGGG
>Ga0247814_10002029_pt1 | contig 11278 bp, 13 predicted proteins | sample UWRJL179409R1_FD_179947 | JGI IMG/M metagenome (GOLD analysis project Ga0247814, IMG submission 179947) | Plant litter microbial communities from Arlington Agricultural Research Station in Wisconsin, United States - UWRJ-L179-409R-1 | ecosystem: Environmental > Terrestrial > Plant litter >...
ATGTCTGATGATGAAGCTATTAAGGAATCAATTGTTAAAAAACGTATTAGGCGTGGTGCTGCTCAGTATCATGCTCCTGAAAGTATGCGCCTTTTCAATTTCTTATCTTTCATCTTCTCTTAATCCCCTCGCTATTGAAAAAAGTGCAGAGGAAGGAAAAGACATCAAAGAAGAAGCTTTCGATAAAAAAGATAAGAAAATGCTCACATTTGGTTTTTCCTGTATAGATCACGGACATGATTTATGGGTTAACCATTTACCACTCAGCATGTATTCCTACATCATGCAAATAGGGAGTCATCCGCTAAAGACAGTCCCAACACCGCCTCCCGACCAGCTCGTATAAATTATTTGTATTTGCGCTTAAGCAATACATTTCTAATCCCGTATGCAGTACGCTGCCTGCGATTCATGAAATAATTTATCAATTCCTATTTTCATCAGAATGAAGAAACATCATACTGCCGGAGCTCCAACAGCCTGGCAAAGACTCGTACGTATACTTTACTACGAGCGTTCTACCATCAATTATATTTACATCTACGCGATGCTGATTGGCTTGATTGGCCTCACCCTGCCATTGGGTACAAGTGCAGTTTTCAACTTGCTGTCTAATGGGGCAATGTACAGCTCTACCTACATTCTTATTGCTGTTATTTTAATTGGTATCGTGATCGGCGGACTGCTGCTGATCGGCCAGCTTACCCTGGTGGAGGTTATTGAGCAGAAGATATTTGCTAAAGCGGCACTCGAATTTGCCTTCCGTTTACCGCGGATAAAGAAGCAGGCTCTGGAAGGTGAGAACCCCTCAGAACTTGTTAACCGCTTTTTTGATATCTTAACCATACAAAAGGGACTAACGAAATTACTTGTAGATATTGTAGCTGCTGCGGTGCTGATCTTTTTCAGCGTTATCCTGTTATCCTTCTATCACCCGGTATTTATGGCCTTTGGCATTTTTGTCCTGCTGGTAATTGTATTGGTTGTGGTCTTGTATTACAGGCGTGGGGTGCAAACCAGTATTGAAGAATCGGAATATAAATATGAAGTGGTGGCCTACCTGGAGGAAGTAGCTGGTGATCTTGATGCCTACCGGCATAATGCGGCTAAGTGTCAGGAAGTCATTACCCGCACAGATGAAATAACTGCTAATTACATTCAGGCAAGAAATGATCATTTTAGCATCCTTAAAAGGTTTTTTGTGAGTGCCGTAGCCATGCGGACCATATTGATGGGTTCCCTGCTTTTATTGGGTTCCTATTTTGTTGTAGAGCGTGAAATGACATTCGGACAGTTTGTAGCCGCGGAAGTGATTATTGTTCAGATCAGTTATGCAATAGAAAAACTGATGACCAATTTAAATACCGTTTTCGATATGGTAACTGGTAGTGAAAAGCTTGCCGTAGTAACCGATCTGGAAATAGAGGAAGGAGATACGATACATGGCTAAGATGAGTAAGAATTTAACCCAGATCAAAAACTGGGAAGAACTGTCTGTTCAGACCAACAGTAAAATTCTAAAGGCAAAAGGCCCTAAAGTATTAGGAAAGGTGATGCTGATTTTGCTTTTTCTTTTTATAGTATTGCTGCTAATGCCCTGGAGGCAAACGATCCCCGGGCGTGGTACTGTTACTGCATTAAGACCTGAAGACAGATCTCAGACCGTACAAAATCAAATTGGTGGTCGTATTGAACACTGGGCTGTGCGCGAAGGTCAGGAAGTAGAAAAAGGGGATACTATTTTGGTGATATCAGAAACAAGTCAGTCTTATTTTGATCCCGAATTACCAACACGCCTAAATGAGCAACTTGATGCAAAAAGGGGCAGTGAAACTGCTGCATCCCAAAAAATGGATGCCACAAATTCGCAGATCAGAGCTTTGAGTGATGGTTTGCGTTATCAGCTCAGTGCTGCAGAGAATAAAGTAAGACAGGCACAAAACTACGTTCGGATTGACAGTGCTGACCTGCTTGCGGTTCAGCAATTTTACGCAACGACCAAAGTACGTTTGGAGCGTTATGAAGCTGGTTATAAAAATGGACTTTTCTCTTTGACCGATATTGAAACGCGCAGACTTAAATTGCAGGAAGACAATGCTAAGGTAATCAGTCAGCAGAACAAACTCAGCAATTCCGCCCAAAACCTGCTCAACTCCAGTATAGAACTGGACAATATCAGGGCTAAATACCAGGAGTCGCTCGCCAAAGCACAGTCAGATATGAGTTCCGCAGTGTCCAGCAAGGCAAGTGCACAGGGTGATATTGCCAAGCTAAGGAATGACATCTCAAACATTAATATCAGACGCGGCCTGTACGTGGTTAGGGCACCACAAAGTGGATATGTGGTGAAAACCCTCAAAGCTGGTATAGGTGAAAATATCAAAGAAGGGGAGTCGGTAGCAACCTTACAACCTAAATCGCCATTAGTGGCTGCCGAGTTATATGTGAGTGCTATGGATGTACCGTTGATATTAGATACCAGTGATGTCCGCCTGCAATTTGAAGGCTGGCCTTCCGTACAGTTTTCCGGCTGGCCTTCGGTAGCTGTGGGTACTTTTGCTGGTAAGGTTTCAGCGATCGACCGTGTAAGCAGCAGTGGAGGTAAATATAGATTGCTCATCAGACAGACCAGTCCGGTTCCAACAAAAGACGAACCCTGGCCGCCACAACTCAGACAAGGTTCAGGAGTATATGGCCGTATTATTCTAAGATCGGTACCACTATGGTACGAAATCTGGCGTCAGCTCAATGGCTTCCCGCCAAGTCTGGAAAAAGAGCCAACAAGTAGTAAAGATAAAAGTTAACAACGGAGGTAATGAGATGAATAGATATTTCAGGAGATTTCCTGCCACATGCATGCTGATATTGCTTCTCTTGATCACAACCAGGAGCTTTGCACAAACAAAACCCGGTAATGATACATCGAGCGTATTTGCGCTCGAAGATCTGCAGGTGTTAGTTTTCAGGTATCATCCTATAGTCAAGCAGGCGGCTTTGCTCAGCGAATCTGCCCGGGCAAATGTATTGCAATCGCTCGGTTATTTTGATCCAGCACTGAAAGCGGGTTTTAACCGCAAGTTATTTGGCGACACAGAATATTACAACAACTGGAACAGTGAACTTAAAATCCCGCTATGGCTTGCTGGTGCAGATTTAAAAGTTGGATATGACCGTAGTGTGGGTACCTATACTAACCCGCAAACACGTACATCACCCGAAGGTTTATCTGGGGTAGGTATTAGTATCCCACTAGGGCAGGGCTTGCTGATTGATGCCCGTCGTAATACCCTAAGGCAATCGAAGATAATGGTTCAATATGCAGAAGCAGAACAGCTGAAACAAATTAACAGCGCCTGGTATGCAGTTGTTAAAGATTATTGGAATTGGTATTATGCTTACAGACAATTTGCACTGGTCAATGAAGGTGTAGAACTTGCGGAACGCAGATTTAAAGCACTGAGCAGGCAGACCTCAATTGGTGATAAACCCACAATTGATTCTGTGGAAGCCTATATTACTGTACAAGAGCGTATCATCCAGAAGGAAAAAACGAATATAGAATTGCAAAATGCACGATTGATATTATCTAACCACCTGTGGAGTGAGCAAGGCAGTCCACTGGAGTTGCCCTTAAATGCAGCACCTCAGCATATAGATGAAAATATAACTAAGCCAGGGCAATCCGTATTGGATACCTTAATGGGGCAGGCTGCGAACCAGCATCCCGAACTGCTCAAATTACAAAGTAAGGGTAGTCAGCTGGCTATTGAAAGGAGTTACCGCCAGGAGATGCTGAAACCCAAATTGAATGTTAGCGGTACCTTAATATCCAACAGAACAAGCTTGGGAGGTAATGTGCCCGATTATTATGATTTCAACTGGAGTAATTATAAGCTCGGAGTTGAGTTTGCATTTCCACTGTTTCTACGTGCAGAGCGGGGGAAATTACGAGAAGTGAAGATCAAACAGAGAGAACTGGATTACGATTTGCAGCAAACAGGGCGGGAGATCAGGAATAACATTCTTGCCTCCTACAATGATCTTTCTGCCTATTCCTCACAACTTAACGTTCAGGTACAAAGTATCCGCAACCAGCAGATCTTATTGCAGGGGGAAACTCAGAAGTTTGATTTGGGAGAAAGCACATTATTTCTCATCAATAGTCGCGAGTCAAAACTGATAGACATGAAAATCAAACGCGAGAGCATGATATCAGGTTATCAAAAAACATTGGCCGAACTGTATTATAAAGCAGGTACAAGACAATAGTAATTCACAGGCTGTCAATCCCCGGATCTTTACTAGATTTGGGGATTGTATAAGCATAATATAATATTGAATAATATTTCTAAATTCTTATTTGATAAATAATACGTGCGGTTCTATATCAAGGTTCCTGGCAATCAAACCTATCATAGTGATATTTGTATCTACTTTTCCCAATTCATAATTTGAAAGTTGTTTGGAGTCCATTTCTATCGTTGTAGCAAAGGTAGCAATAGTCAAACCTTTTAGTTTCCTGTACTTACGGATATTCTGCCCTACCAGCTTTATTAAAGCATCATCCCTTCTGTATCGTTTAGCTGAGTCCTCCATTTTCGGACACTAAAGAAGAAAATATTTATTCTAATAAAAATGGTTGAAGAACCATATTATTGGTGATTTTATTATTTTTGTGCGACCACATATAAAACATTATGAAACAGGTTCACGATATAAAGGAGTATGTCAAAAAACATGCTGATGACTTTGCCTCCATGATTATGTATTTTTTGCACGATGACGATTATGACGAATATAATGAGCGTCTCGCTGACCACCGTACAGACACCTTATGTTGGGTAGGGCAGAAGGATGATTTGTTGGCTCAGATCGCAAAATCGGGTATGGAACACGCTATAGAACAGGCGGTGCAAAAGTTCAGGCAGGATCATGAAAAAGTGATTCTGGAAATGCTCGATTTAAAAAGTGATCACACCGTTCCTAACGCAATTGCAATGATTGAGCAATATATCAATGCTACTTATGTGAGGTATCATATAGATGAAGCCAGGCCTCTATAATGCCTGGATTCATCTATTGTTAAACTTGTATATTTGCTTAATAAACTAATCTCTGCATCACCATGAAATTCAGCTAAAATCACTGAAAACAGGTTTTCAAGATAAGTTAGCATCTCAGCCGGTACGCTAATCCCTTCGTTTTCGAAAGGAAGAAAAAGCTGTTTAAGTTGTGATTCTTCAATAGAATGAAAAAAATCATTGGAGAAAACAATAATCCTTGCATTAGGTAATACCTGTGAGGGGATAGAATGAACCTGATTCTTTGCTAAAAGAAACACTACGTTTTTTTGATCGGAAAAGGTTCAAAGTCTATAAAATGAATATCCTGATCATGATTAAACCAAATGATTGCGTAGAAATCGATCCGATGGTTGATAAAGTGTTCCCCAAATGCAATCTGTTCATCCGCTGCCAAAAATTGAGTGTCTGGCAGTATGTACAGAGGAAGGGAATTCTTTTTGTTTATCAGGATAATTATACCGGAAATCCCTCAAAGGTAACGCTAAATATCAAATATGATTTCATCGCCAAGATTTATACACTGTAAGGTGCCATTTCTCTTGATCAATCTGGACATACCATCTGAAAAGGATAAGTTATTTGAGACTTCTGCAGCTTGAAACATGAAGCTAAAGGTGTAAAAAATTTGTATATCAAGGCTTGACATATCCTGCACCATAGTAAGCAAAGAAAGTTCATCCACAATTTTTTTAGTCAGATCATTAGTAGCAATTAAATGCTCTATCTTGTCCATTTCTCTTCCAAAATGCCTTACTTCACCTCCAAGTTCATCATCTGCAAAAAAACGAGCCACCTGTTCTAATTCGATTTCTGTAGGTCTTCTCCATTTAACTCCTGCATATGCTTCAGCTTCCTGGTAAGAGAGGATCACTTTTGAGTAATCATGTTTTTTATTTGAATCTTCCATAATGATAGTAAAAAGTTTAAAGCATATTTAAAGTTAGATATTTATTTCCAATAATAAAAATTTTAATTCTTGGAATAGGATTTAACTATTGTTATCTTAATTTTATCCCAGTCGTTCTTTCCAATCTGCTTTCATCTCCTGGTAATCAGGATCAGCCTCTGCCTTTTTCCATACCTCATAAAAAATCGCTGCGGATTCTGCTTTTTCCGGATCACCGGTTCCGCGCTCCAGTTGGGCATAGCCATTATTCTTATCGTATTTTTTACCACCTTTATAATTTGCATAACGTCTGGCCCGGGTATAACCCATTTGCAAAAACTTTCTGGCCATGTCTGCACCCACAAAATCTTTGTGATTTACATAGGCTGTAAAAAGATCGAATATCACCCTGCTACTTTCTTCTGCGATTTCCTGATTTTTGAATCGCCAGTATTGGCCAATCTCAGACTTGTAAGGTTCGCAAATCAACACGCCCTGTTCTCCTTTACCAACACGGTAAGCCTGAGGCCGCTTCCTGTAGTCTATATCTGGTTTCCATGGATAATTCTCTTTATCAAAATTAAGGTAAGAAGGTTCACGCTTTTTAGCCATAGAGAAACACATAATTTAATATCAGAACAGCGTAGATAAATATTTGTTCAGATCTGGCTGCAGAAATTCAAATCCTGCACAATGATGATCACAATATCATCGTTAACTGTCATTTTTACCAAATGATAAATGTATTTAAAATTGCTTTGTTTAATTTGCTTCGATGAAAGCGTTCACAGCATATAGCTTAAAATATGGTAATCTCAACAAACAACAGATAGACCTTATTGAGACGAAAGGAACAGAAATGATTCTGAAAAAAGAAGCCTATTTTTCTGAAGCAGGAATAATCCCAAGGCAGGTAGGCTTTATCGTAGAAGGGGTGATCAGAGGTTGTTATTACAATAATAAGGGCGACGAAATCACCAGGTGTTTTGTGGGTAAAGACAGCCTTGTGGTCGACTATATCAATTTTGAAGCAGATACTGCTTCATCAGAATATTTACAGGCCTGCACCGATTGCAAACTCATCGTATTTTCAAAAGCTGATTGGGAAGAGCTTTCTCATACCATTGTTGGTTGGGATAATATTAAAAATAAGATGGTTCAAAAGTGTATGTATCAAAAATCAAGAAAAGGCCCCGTGATTTCACAAGATGCCACTACGCGCTACCACGAGTTTATGGAAAATTATCCATCATTCACTAACCGTATTCCATTGGCTTACATCGCATCGTATTTGGGAATTACGCAACAATCACTCAGTAGAATCAGAAAAAATATTCGCTAGATCAGTTTTTACCAAATGGTAAATGATTTCCTGTTTCTAAAGGCCAATTTTGATTCATAAAAAAATAGCAATGAAATCAGTATTGATCACAGGAGCCAATAAAGGAATTGGCTTAGCAACAGCAAAACAACTTTCAAAAGAAGGACTTTTCATTTATTTGGGAAGCAGAGATCTTGAAAAAGGAAACGTTCTTGTAAAAGAATTAACCGATAGTGGCTTTGAAAATATCAGGGCAATTGAAATTGACGTTACCCAACCTGATACGATTTTGTCGGCAAAAAAAATCATCGAAGAAGAAAAGGGAAGTTTGGATATCCTGATTAACAATGCCGGCATTAGCGGAATTTTACCTCAAAATGCGCTGGAAACTTCAGCTGAGCATTACAATGAAGTATTTGATGTCAATTTGTATGGGGTGGTTCGTGTAACTCAATCCTTTATCCTGTTATTGCAGCAATCGGCTGAACCAAGAATTGTAAATGTAAGTACAAGTGTAGGTTCGCTGTCGTTACAAAGTGATCCGAAATGGCCCGCATATGACTATGCAAAATATGCAATTTATGCCTCATCAAAAGCGGCAATGAACATGTATACTCTGCATTTGGCTTACGAATTACGTGACACCGCTTTTAAAATAAATGCAGTTTGCCCGGGTTATACAAAAACCGACTTTACCGGACAGAATGGAGGCGATGTTGAAACGGCAGCACAACGCATCATTCATTATGCATTAATTGATCAGGATGGGCCGACAGGCAAGTTTTTTAGTGAAGAAAGTAATCCGGAAACGGGTGAAATTCCCTGGTAATGTAAATCACAGCGAAGGAGAAAGAATCGAATGAAGTTTGATAACAGTAATTTACTCATTTAGGATGATTGGCATTCTACTGAAAATTCCTTTTAAATTACACTCAATTCCTGAAGGTTTAAGCTCTTTTATCAGAGATACAGTAATGTCTCTACTCGCCTCAATCCTAAGCACTTTATCGCAATCAAACATATCGATTGACCATCCCACTACGCTGGCGAATGAATCCAGCGTAGTGGATAGTTTTCCAAGATCCTGTGATGTACAAATATTAGTGTACATGATAATGATATAACCTTTTCCTGTTAACATTAAGCTTTAATTTTTATCCGCCCAATCCCTGAGTATGTATGGGAAAGATTGAATTGTTTGTATAAACAAAGTTGCGTATGAACAGTGACAGCCCTATGTCAGCAGTTAAAAAGATTTGATGTTTCTATGGGAGTAAAGGTTTGCTGCTTCTACGAGGAAAATTTCATTTGTTTGAAAGTTTTTAAAATGAGAGATAGTGGGCAATCTTTGATATGAAATATGCAGCTCAGCTGTTTATTGATTGCCAATAGTTGGTTAAGCACTGGTGCATTTCAAGGCCTATTTTGTACACTTCCCCATTTCAGTGATGTGTTGTAGGCATGATTAATTACATTTGTGCATGTATCAGAACTATCAACTGAAATGGTGTTTCATTCTCATCGGTATCCTGGTGGTTGGTACCGGTCTGGTCAAGCTTTCCAGTTTTGAGACTTTCCATTTACTCCAGTATATTGGAAACGTTTTGTCTATTGTTTGTTCTGTTCTGATTTCCTGGCTCATTATTGGTTATTTCAAGCGGCATCATATTTTTAGCAGTGATAAGGTAAATGCTGTGGTGAGTATTGTGTTGTCTATTGCAGCATTATTATCCTTCACTTATTTTATCTTACTCCATATTCCAACAAAATTTTATCTGTCGGACCTTCCTTACGAACCTAAATTTGCAGATTTTGTGAGGCGGGGAGTAGGAATCTTTTTTTTAACCATGATCTGTTATGTAGTATACTCTACACTTTTTACCCACGATATTTTACAGAAAACCAAACTGGAAAATGAGCAGTTTAAACAAGCACACCTGCGTGCACAGTTACACTCACTACAGGAACAAATCAGTCCGCATTTCCTGTTCAATTCATTATCTACCTTAAAAACAATTACCCATGAAGCAGATACCAAACAGTTTGTGGTGCATCTGTCACATGTATACCGCTACCTGCTCAGTATCAACAAACATCAAATTACACAGATAGCGGAAGAACTCAAATTTGTACATGCTTATCTTTATATCCTGCGTACCCGTTTTGAGCATGCACTAAAGGTTACTATTCAGATACCCGAACATTATAATGATTATTTAATTCCGCCACTGTCTGTACAGTTACTGATCGAAAATGCAATTAAACATAATGTAGTCTCTCTTGACATGCCGCTGCATATCGAAATCTATGTGAATGAGCAACAGGAACTGGTGGTGAATAATCCTTTCCAACCTAAAAATATACCAGTGGAGAGCACCAAAATGGGCTTAAAAAATATCAACGACCGTTACCGTTTACTTTTTAACCGGGAAATTGTAGTAGCGGAGACGGACACCGATTTCACGATTACCTTACCTTTGATCAGTCATGAAAGTTATCATCATTGAGGACGAGCCACGCACCGCGAAGGAGTTAAGTGGCATACTGGAAAATCTGGACAGTACTATTACAGTGCTGAGTATCCTTTCTTCAGTAGCGAGCGCAATCAAATGGTTTCAGGAAGAAACTCCGCCGGACCTGATTTTTTCTGATATTCAACTGGGTGATGGCCTGAGTTTTGAAATTTTTAAAGCTGTACAGCTCAATGTTCCCATTGTCTTTTGTACCGCCTATGATGAGTATGCCATTCATGCTTTTGAATCCAACAGTATCGATTACCTGTTAAAACCCCTCGAAGAAGAAATGGTAGAGCGGAGCCTGTTAAAATATAACCGTATTAAAGACCATTATTCACCATTAGCTTACGGTGCCAGCCTCAATAAGGTACTGGTGCAGCTGGACAGCAATTATAAACAATCTTTATTGGTGCATTACCGGGATAAGATTATTCCTGTGAAGGTTGCTGAACTATGCTTTGTCTATGCCACTGCCGGTGTTACCACACTCAATACCACCACAGATCAGGAATATACGGTTCCGTTCACTATCGATCAGCTGGAATCCATGCTCAATCCACAACTGTTTTTCAGGGCTAATCGACAATTTATTATCAACCGTAATTCAATTCAGGATATTGAGCATTATTTCAACCGAAGGCTGTTTCTGAAATTACAATGTGATACCCCTGTAAAAATTATTGTCAGTCGACTTAAAGTGCAGGATTTCCTGCTATGGGTAGAGCAATAAACCTTGGGCAGTTCAATACGCTTTTTGTACATCTCGTATATTCATTTGTCCACCTCAGTTCAATTACCCCCAAAATAGCCTTTTAAGGCCGCTATCTTTAGATTTTTCAGCTCAATACCGCGAATTAATTGCTGGTAAGAAAGAACAATTTAAATAGATATGGATAAGAGACTATATTTTTTCGTTTTTGCATTACTCCCAATGGGGCTGTATGCACAATCGTCATATACCTTAAAAACATGCATTGAATATGGGTTAAAAAATAACCGTACCAATGTAGTGTATGAGAATGAAAAGAAGGCTGCCGATGCCAAGGCCAAAGAGGCACTGGCAGAATACTTACCAAAAATTGGTGTTACCGCTACATTGGATAACAACTTAAAAGTGCAGGAATCTATTATTCCTGCAGGTGTTTTCGGGCCGGAAGATATCAGGGTTGCCTTTAGCCAGAAGTACAATACCAATGGACTGGTACAGCTTGACCAGACTATCTTTGATCAATCGATTTTAGTGGGGCTGAAAGCCAATAAGTATAATAAACAGCAGGCCGATCTGAATATCGAGCAGAACCAGGAAACAATTATCTACAATATCAGCAATGCCTATTACCAGATCTATGTTTATCGCGAGCAGCTGGAACTGTTACGTGAAAACCTCCAGACCTATGTGAAGCAAATTGATATTTCCGCGCTACAGGTAAAAAAAGGAGTAACGCTGAAAAAGGACCTGGATAAGGTTACC
>Ga0247814_10002030_pt1 | contig 11274 bp, 10 predicted proteins | sample UWRJL179409R1_FD_179947 | JGI IMG/M metagenome (GOLD analysis project Ga0247814, IMG submission 179947) | Plant litter microbial communities from Arlington Agricultural Research Station in Wisconsin, United States - UWRJ-L179-409R-1 | ecosystem: Environmental > Terrestrial > Plant litter >...
TGTTGCTCTAGATATCGCAGTGAAAATAAAAATCGAAACAAAGCTTGATATCTCCCTAGCATTCACAACCTTGATGTTAGTATTATGATACAAGAAGTAGAGAAAGGAGTATGTATTTGCTTCTTGTGATCAAGTTCTCAATATACCATATATCAGAGGTCAACACCACTTGGGAAAATGAGGACTCACAAATAGTCTTCCTACTGATGACAAGTGATGCCGGGAAAGGGACCAAGCAATCAAGTTGCAAAGAAGTAAATCCAATAAGTCCATTGTCGGTTTCAAGCGGGGCAATAGTCGGGTTCAATGGCTTTTCTCCATCCTCTACACCAGATATATTGATAACTCGGGTCAAGGAATCAATCAAACTAGCACTATTCATCTCCACTTTGAGGTTCTCTTTGAACGGGTCCTGAGCGGGAAGAACTATATCTAGTAATGACTGCAGTTTACTCATGTTGACCTTTTCCACTGGTTTTCGGAGCTCTGATGATGCTATATCAACGAAATGAGACATGAAGTCCGATTGGCTGAGAAAAAAGTAGTGTTTCATTGAATCCAATCTCGCAGGTAAGGCATATGTTGTCAGTAATAAATTCAATAATGATTTGTTTGCATGACCATATGCATCATTGATATTATCAAAGAACCTAGGATCCTCAAAAGTGGCAGGGGCATTGCTTATTGCTTTAACGATGTCCACGCCACCACATTCGCGCACGACGTTAAGATATTTACCAGCGAGTAGAACTTTTTGCTGCACGCTCTCCAGTTGTGGCGGCACGTCATCTCGCAATGTATATCGTCTGTCCCAATAATCGTCTACATAATCATCTGATAGCCCCTCCCGTCTAATGCTCTTTTGTTCTTTGACCAAAAACTCCATATGCAAATCGTCTTTGATGGTACCATGGTGGAGCCATTCATTCAACATGCGCATATACGGGCGACTGCAACTCTGTAGTAATGAGGTGAGGATCGTTCGAGCAGCTGGGTCTCCCGAAGAAATCTCCAGACGCTTAGAGATCAGACCAAGTACCTTTCCGCCTTTGCAGATCTTTTTGCTTATACTGCCTATTTCAAGATCGCCACCGTCTTGCAATGCTTCAAGAATGTTCGCCATATCAAAACGCTCATCGAAGTCTTTGTCCTCATCAGTCAAAAAGCTTTGATTGAGGATTGCTTGAGAGAGGGAGTACACTAGCCTCATGGCGTGCATTGTTGATAGGATGTGCAAATTCATAACATTTAAGCTAAAAGATGGACTGGTAAGGAACTGTGTTTCCAACTGAGCGATGAGAACCAAATATTCGTGAGTCAGCTTTCTAATAGCAGCACTCAAAGCATGATTTACTACACCGGATTCAGCACGACCTTGGACTTCAATAAAAGCCTCGAGCGCATTATAATGAGTCGCCATTTTCAGTACCTCTATTGTAAGATCTCGCAAACTTGGATCCAAGCCTGGATATATAATGAAATCTGGGCCTACTAAACGGGCTTTCTCTATAGAGGGATCATAACTCTTAGCAAAGTGGATATATTGTCCTCTAAATCCCATGAGAACCATCAGAAGATCTTCTATAATAGCCGCTTCTTGAGCTTCTAAAGATAATTCCTGCAATGCCCTTGGTTGTAAGGAAGCGGGTGCATGTGAAGCTCGAGGTGGAATGGACATTCGAGATGCTAGAGGAGCAGTCGTGTGTGGAATTAAGGATGCCGCTGGATTCCAAGGTACTAAATTCAACTGTTAGTTAGTTGGTCGGAAAGAAGGAAAATGGGCCTTTGGGGAGAAGGCGAGGCAGTTTACGGTTTGATGCGTTTGACCTGCTTGATTTTGGCTGCGAGCTTCGCTTCGGCTTCACTTCAGCTGCTCCAGCTTGTTCTGGCTGGTTAGGCGTGAGTCGCGTTTGCCGGTCAGGACTTCTGATCCTCATGGCCAAAATCTCTCTAACCTCGACTCTCCCTGTTCTACGTTCCCTTGTTGTTCCCTGCGGGCTAGAGAGCTGTCGCCGCCGTGCATCTCCCTCGGTCCCGTTGCTCTTGCCGTCTTTCGCAGCTGGCTGATCTCGATGCAAAGGTTTTGTGCTAGTGGAGGAAGACGCCATTATGGCGTTACGGCACCAGGTCGTGGGGCATCTATTGACTTGAAGTACGAGGTGTTGCGAAAGCGTGTTTTGTTTTTGCGAACACGGAACTGGAACTGATGGAGTAATGGATAACGAACAGAGACTTAAGACTAGACAGAGACTACCGTGATTCAAAAGATGTGAAAGGAATTGACTCCGAAAAAGGAAGATCAAAGGACGCTCACCTGTTAGAGTGAGACTTATTCACCTAATAAGTATGTTGGTTTACATACAGGCGATTCAAGCGGTGCAGTCCAAGCGCTAACCTTATCAACAAGCGCTGGCGGGGAAAGCGATAGACAGGGGCCGTGTGGGGATAGATCACGGGCTGACGGGCTGTACCGACTAGCTGTTGACCTATCAGACTAGCGGTTGGCCCATCAAGCTCCTGGTATACAAAAGCCGATTTTTGATGGGTACAAAAGCTGATGACTTAGACGCAGAGCATTGACATGCCAGATTCCTAACCCTTCAGCTTCTACTAGGGCAACCTTCGGGTTCAAGTGTGCGAACCATTAAAAAATCGGAATATTTCACAACCTAGATGGTTGCTGCTAATTTCTCTCACAGAAGCATTCAAGATTCCATAGATGTTCTTAATAACCTCGGGCTTCAGTATCCTTGAATAGATTCTGTTTCCATCATTCACGGTATGGCAAATCCAAAGTAGATACTGTCTCAGTGTACTGTACTAAGCAACACAATAGGTTGGAGGTGCAATTCCAAGAGCCTGAATATAACCACTAGTGGAGAATTTGATGTATCGTGGTAGCCATCATATCAGGTTTAAGGTTAAGCTACATATGCAGGTGCAGTTGCCATTGTCATTCAAAAGTGGAAAGATCACGGCTATATTGTCAAATTTTGAGGCAAATCAGACGGACCGGTTGTGTATATCATGCTGGTGTCATGTAACACAACATTGTACATGACTGGAAGAACGGAAGGGGCCTTTGCGGTGAGCATAACATATCTAAGTCTTTAGCAAACTTTCTAGTGATAATGCTCCCTATGTGTTGTTTACTTTCGAAACTCCAGCTGAACCATCGCCCAGAGATTAGTGGCGCAGAGGAAGTTATTCTGTCACTAGTCTTGTCAAAAGGAAGCGGCAGACTTGAAGGTTACCAACTAACTTTCAACTCATTATATTTATTACTCGCCATTCTCTTGAGCACTGTCACCCTCTTCCACGTCAATCCATTACTCGTCATAAAACTCTTGAGGGGTTGAGACTTGCATCGGCGTAGCGTCACCCTGTATTTCCTCGCTCATCGCCAAACTCTGTTTAATCTCAACTTTTGGTTCCAAATGTTTCACAGCTTCAGCCACTTCTTCGGGCGTGCCCATTCCAGTCAAGGTCAATTTCTTTAGCTTAGGCCAACCCTTCGCAAACACTGGAAATAGATAATTCTGACTTTTTCGGATAGAATACGCCCCCCATTCAGCGGGATCGGTCACCCCTGGATTTAGCACTCTGTCTAGCCTTTCACTGCACAAATATCGGTTCTCTAGAGTCACTTCTTCTAATGTATTTGAGGAGTGTTCGAGCAACGTGGCCCATTCTTCGAGCACTTCAACTTCTGCCTCGCGAGGAAATTTCCATCGCTGCCCGCTAAATTAGTACTGTGACTTCTAAAAATCTGATTGACGAATAGAGCAGCAACGCAGAGAGGCTGAGCAGTTCCAATATAGGGGTAGACTAACCATTCCAGAGGCAAAATCTGGTGCCTTCCACTCATCTTCCTCATTCCCGCTACCCTCATTGTCCAATTCATCTGACAATCGGCCATCAAGATCCGCAAATTTACATAAATGTAAGGTCCTGAGGCTGGTGAACCGTTTTGCATTCTCTACGGAAAGAAATGTGGCGCCGTCAGGTCCGTTGTCCTGACCTGGACAGTTGTGCAGATTTATGATAGAGAGATGTTCAATAATTTCCGGCTTATTCAACAGGGCTCCAATTACATCATCTGGTAGTTGTCCCCCAATCTTTAAAGACCTTAAATTCTTTAGTCCTTTGGATAATGCTTTCCCAGCCTTCCTTTCCTGAAAGTTCCAGTCGTTCTTAATATAGACCGACAATGTGTCCAAATTAATGAATTGTGCAACCACATGAAATACATTTCTTTTCCTAGTATTTTCCTGTTCACAGAAAAACACAAAGTCGTCACCGCCCCAGTCTTCATGAACAATGTTAATTCCATGAAGTCTTCCTATATTCATCTTGCGAACACTTGAAGCTAGAATGGACCATCGCTCCGGTGCTGCGTCCATCAGCTTATCGCATAAAGCGAAGAAATGGCGCGTACGGTTGACGGCATCATATGGGTCGATGCCCGTGGCAAAATCAATATCTTCCCAAATCCAAGGCAACATCTTCTTGTACCAGTGTTTATTGAGCCGGCATAGAACGAGAAGTGCCTCGACGTCAGAAAGTTCAAAGATTTGGTTCTGTAACTCTGGTGGTAGCGTTGCCATTAGAGCTAGTGCAGACATCTCCCAGCTATGATATCCATCATCCTCCTCGGATGAATGGCCACCCTCAGAAGTAACGTTCCTGTCAGACATAGTGATTGTAACAAGAGTCTGTTATTAGAAAAGAGGTTGAAAGTCGGACTAAAATGGCGGTAAGAGAACTAGTTGACCTTGGCTCTTATGTCTCTAGTGTGTCTCATAATTGACTTATTGAATTGAATTCAGTGTCCCAAGTTCGGATTTTCAGAGTTTCAGTCTGAGTGACAGCTAAAGAATGATTGTTGTGACCAAGGTGATTAAGAAGGACTGAAATAGAGACCGCACCTCCAATCGTCGTCTGAGCGATGTATTTTTTGGCTGAACTTGCTGTGCCTCCCGCTTGTCATAGTTTTAAGACCTTAAATATCAGGCTACGGTTATGCTCTTTGACATCCTGTTATTGTGCCTAGCATATTATACGAAGGTCGATCTATCGGTTTGTAATGGCAGTGAACGAAATTCTAAGAAGTTCAATCATTGTGTCAAGCTGCATGGGCGATGCCGAGTTTAGTAGTCGAGGATTTCGGATGGTAAGGTCAATATGGAAGGATTAGACGATTTACTCCAAATTGAGGGCTATCTGCGTCTGTAAATTGTCTTTATAGTTAGAACTGAGGGCTGGTGTGGAAGCTAGCTATGCTTGGGTATCAAAGAAAGTGTTTCGTCACAACTCTGAGATCAATCCCTCCTCCCCTCGCAGACCTCTCCATCGATTTGTGGCTTCGAATAAATCAACACAGCCGCGAACTAGGAATGCCCATTTCCTGACAAACCCATCTGTGAGTTCCCAGCCATCTGCTACCCATGGATTTGACCATGCAATCAGACCAAATTCTACATCATTTTGCCTTCCCATCAGTCCTCCAAGAATATCTGCGCAGAGTTCATTGCTAGTAAAGAGATGCTGTGATCTAATCGCATTGTCCCGCATTCTCGGTGATGGAAGAAGGTCAATCCAAGCGGGATATTGAGCAGATTGCTGGAGAGGTGTACGTTCTAGAGAAGCCGGAATGCTGAGCCCTTGGTATGGGCTGGCAAAGATAGGAACAGGTGCGCCAAAGGGGCAAGTCTTACTGAACCGAGAGGGTCCTAATATCATATAATTGGTGGCCGTGGCTCGAAACACATTGTATTCGACAAGTGGCATAAGATGGTCACGAGAAATCGGATAGAGGCGTTGTGCGGGAATAACTTCCCCGCCATAGCGACGATATGGAGGGATACAGAGATCATTTATAGGAGACACGCCGCGTGTGTTTTCGGAAGAATTCTCAAATCCGGTTTTAGGATCATATTTTGTTGTGGATAGCAACGTACTCTTGAGCCCGGGGTCATCCTTAGGGCTGGCCTGCGTTTGTGACCCTTGGTGATTGCCTATAAAACAAGGAATATTAGTTCCTTGTTCCAATGGAGTATAAAAGAGAGGATGTGGATTATTTATGATGCCTTATTGGCAATGGGTAGCTCTGGAGCACATACGGTGCGATCTCAAGGCAAGTTGAGTCTGTACTTTACGCTTTTCTATATGTTCTGGTGAAACATTTTCCAACACGGTCCAATCATATTCACTAGATCGCGCCTCAACTAGTTGTCGCACCTGTACCAGCATGACCGAGCCCATTATGTCTCCGTTGTTAAAGGCCATCTTGTGGTGCAATCGATCTTAGATTTGTGGTGCCAGGGCAGTGGTAAGATAAGCTAAAGTAACACAGTCTGCTATTTACTTCCTTGTGATGCCTGAAGAATGCGGTAGGATTATGGGGGATATTTGAGTCGGCTTGGGCGAATGTGACCTTTATTTTGTACCGACCGTGTTAGGAAATATTAACGTATCACGATAGTAAACATTAGTTTGTCACGTGATTGATTGTAAGATATTCATGCCAGCTGACTCGTATTTGATCCTGCCTTTGTACTATAAATAAGCTCTGATTGACAGGATTGTCTTTTATTTTTAGGGTTTACTAAGAGTTAGTTTTCTGCTCAATTCTACCGTCAAATTTCTTTTTTAAAAAAATAGGAGTTACAAGTATAACATTTATTGCTTACTCTATGCGATGAACTGGTAAGGGTTAACATTAGGCTATACTATTGCATGGAGGGATATGGTTGAACTTAAGGCGCCTGTGAGAGACCCTAACACCTTATCTAACACCTTATCATTTTAGGGCGAGATGTAATATAGTATATCTAGAAAAAAGTCATCCCCATAATGATATTTCGAGTGAAACTCACACCCATTGACTCGAACTAATTAATATACGAAGTTCAGAGATGATGGTTTAATGCTTATTTTTTCTCTTTTGATTTAATGTTTTGCTATTCAAGTTTCATAAAGGGGCCATATAGTAAGGGAGATATATCTGCAAATAATACTAGATTGCATAAATAAGTTTTGATTTAGGTAGCAATATAGCTGAACTAGAAATAGTGATTTGAATTGACTTAATATTTAACATCGAGGGCAAGAAATTTGAAGAGCTGCCCTCTTCAGGGATGATTGTGAAAACAGTCACCGGAACAGTTGACATCTGCTCCTAAAAACCGTATTAATGCAACATTGACTCAATGAAGGAATATATACTAGTTGATCTTCATTTACACGAAAGAAATAACATAAATATTGCAAACTTTAAAAGATCGACACAAGTCTCATAGGCTGGGGAGTCACATGAGTAGAGCTCCTCGCCGCTGTAGTTACCTCGAATGATCAAAGTCTGCGTGTTGTAGCCTAAGGCACCCTTAGCTCCACAATACTAATATTACAGTAAATATAGCATCGCGAGAAGAGGCAACACCTCTTCTTTTCCTCTTAGACTACACCGTATACAAGAACCCTTCTTTGAATTTCTGAGGAACCTCCCCTCTCCATTGTGATATAGGGTCCTTGACACCAAACCTAGGAGGATCAGCGCTGCATAACTGAAATGTGAGGTCGCGACTCATCCTATAATACATTAAATCTTTCTGCCTCAAATTTGGATGACTTGTGATGACATGTTCTTGAGTCTATTCTCAGGCTCACCTGTGACTACCATAGAGAGAAAGCCTCAAATCAAACTTCAAGTTAAGGTCAACAATGCCTCCACCCCCACAACTCTGCACCCCCTGCACGCACCTCTTCACCCGCAAGAAATCCCATAATCTCCTAGGTGCCATCACAACCACACACACCTTCCAGCGCTCTCTTCTCGTGACCTCCACTTGTCCCCTGTGCAGCGAGCTTCACTGGCTCGTCTCGAAGCAACAGTCACGTGGACTATTCCGCGACCTCAGGAGGAAAGATGGCGATGATGTGGAAGTGAAGTTTAAGTATTTTGAAAGTAGGGATGTGGGAGTGGGTGTTAGGGTGACTGTGGATGGGGTAGAAGAACATCACTTTAGGATTTCGGTTAGGGAGGGTCAGTTTATTATGATTTCTCTAGCTTTCCTCCCTCAGCTTCCTCTCCACCTCTTTGTGGCTCAAAAAGGTATTCCTCGCTGAGAAAGAAACAGACAGCCCAGCCGCAGAATTTATCAGTACACGCACCCCATACAGTGATGTCTCCTCATCTCGCACTTTCGACCTTCTGAACAAATGCATCGCAGACTGCGATGCGAACCATCCTACCTGTCCTAAGCTTTCAGAGTCATTACTCCCTCGACGCGTACTGAGTCTCAGTGCCTCCGAGCCAGAGACAGTGCATCTCTTCTGTCCCTCTGCTTCAGCTCGCGGGAAGTACATCGCGCTTAGCTACTGCTGGGGGCCTGACGAGGGTCCCTCAGAGCAAGATCCACGACCCGGACAAGTAAAGACCACGTTCGCGAATCTAGCGTCGCATATACGCGGTATTGTGATCAAGACGTTACCGCAAACGATACAGGACGTGTTGATCTGTGCAAGGAAAGTGGGGGTCGAGTATGTATGGGTTGATGCCCTCTGTATAGTGCAAGACTCCGCGCGCGACAGGAACGAGCAGATGGCGCGCATGGGCGCCATCTACACAGACGCCTACCTCACCGTATCAGCGACGTCCGCGGTGTCGTGCCGGGATGGTTTCCTAGCCGACCGTGTACCGGAGGAATATGCGTATTTCACTGTCCCGTACCGACATCGTGACGGCATTGTTCACTCTGTGCACTTCTCTTGTCTCCATAGAGGGAAGAATAGCGAGAATCTAGGCGCGTTAAGCGAGCCGTTGAATACTCGCGGGTGGGCGTTCCAGGAGACCCTCCTCAGTTCGCGGCTTGTGTTTTTCGGGAGCGTGCAGGCGTACTGGCGCTGCGGCACACTGTCCAAGAGCGGCGGGGCTCCCAGTCCAGCACAGTATTTTGAGCGCACGGGACTGATTACGCTTTCTGAGGAGTTTGGTGATCCGTTTCCTAAAAGCGGGCAGGGTACACAGAGCTGGCAGGGGCAGAAGAGAGGTATTAGTCTGCAGAAGTGGCATGCAATCGTAGAGGACTATACGAGGCGCGAGTTCAGTGTCCAGAGCGATAGGATGCCGGCGATTTCGGGGGTGGCGGAACGGTATTGTGGAGGGAGGCGTAAGAAAGAGTATTTGGCTGGGCTGTGGAGCTCGACACTTGCTACCGATCTGTTGTGGATTGCTTATGGCTATCGAACCCATTCACTTGTAACTGACAGCTCTGATCTGGAAGAAAAGCCTTCATATATCCCGTCTTGGTCTTGGATGTCGATTTCCGGGCCCATCAAATACAACCTCCCGCACCTACAGAATGAGAAACTACGGCCGCTCTTCACACGCTTATCTACTCAGATATTGAACGAGCCCGGTGCCGGGATATATGGCGCCCTCCAGTCCGCCACACTCAGTATGAACATGACCGCCGTCACAGTCTTCGTCCCGAGGCACCAACGTGCAAAACAACAAGCCGAGTGCTTCAACCGCAGCTGGGTGTATCAACACGGCAAGCCTGGGAAGGGGAGTGGCGTGGAATGGTCATATGAGCGGGGCCTTGAAGGACCTTCGGTCGAAATGGCAGCATTAATAGACAATGCTCCTATCAGGGGCAGCCTGTTCGACACCCACAGACAAGACCGGTTTGCCCCTGGAGTGGTTTTCTTTGACCGCGACCACAATTTTGAGGATGCATTCAGTGGGAATAGTGAGATGGGAGACGCGCCGTCGAGATGGTTGTGTGTGTTGGTAGCACAGGCTGGGGAGTCTAATATATTTCTCTTGGATATGTCGGTAATGCAAGGACAGACCGGAGGGTACCCTGGACCGATGCATGACTATGGGATGAGGGTTTTGGGGTTGATTGTGGTGCCGGAGAATGGGTGGGAGGCGGTGCTTGGAGAGAACGGGAGCAAACAATGGGAAAACTATACCGATGCGGAAGTTCTGCGACTGGAGAATGTAAAGTGTCGACGAGTGGGGCTGTTCATTGGGTCCTCCAATTTTAAATGGAACTATAAGGATGTGAATATAACACTTGTCTAGGCTTGTCTAGGATAAACTATATGTACATGATTCCGTAGACAAGCAATATTGGAGGGTTGATATTCATAGTTTGCCAGTACACTGATGAAGAATGCGCTCAAATTCATGATCGAACGAGCTGTAAGAATAGTGTAAGCTTCCTGAATCTTGACTTCAGAACTATTTTCAGTTTCCAAATACCCGCAATCCTCTCGGATGTAGTATTTAGGCTGTTCCAGCTCGTGATCCTAAGAGAGCCAAATCCATTTGCAGCGTTGGACGGCCTCCGTCAAGTGAGACTTCTATAAGAGTTGTCCAGTTATAATTATCCAGAAGACGATGACTGCTATGGTGTATAGGAAGTCGTCAACTATAACGAGACCAATCAGAATGGTATGGCAAGAGCAACTTGCTCCAGGATACCATGTCATACCACAGAGATAAGTCTTAGTGTGGATTGCTCCAGTCGTTGTGCGTGTAGTGTGTTCATTTGGTAGTGGTGTGCTTTTTAGAGTCAGCAAGATTCACGACAGAATCATCAGCTCTGGAAAACCCACACATCTTTAAAGATCAGATATTCAACTTTGAATATCCCCCTCTATTAAATGCTCAAATTGGCTATTGAAGGAAGGGACGGAGCTGTTCCATTGGCTCAATATGCAGAGCTAGACCTTGGCTTTGTTAGTTTCGGGTCATCCTCTCTTATTTTAGCATCTCTCTTGTGTCTTTCCTCATCTAATAGGAAAACTACGGCGGGATGTTTACGATTGGTAGCTAGAAGCTCTGGCGTGTCGCCATCAACATCCACATTGTCGATCTCGGCCCCATGATCAAGGAGTAGTTTGGCAATCTCCACGAATCCCCCATATCCACACATGCTGAGAGCTGACCATCCCCATCGATCGCGGGCGTTGACATTCGCACCAGCAGCGATCAACTTGGCGACTCTCGGAAGGTCGCCATCTGACGCTGCTTGAATTATGGCGGTGTCCTTATTCAGTAGCCTATCGTGGTATGTTAGCAGGCCGTTCTCACTCCTCTCTCGTGGAATCCTACTTGAAGAGCATTGAAGATACCGTAGAGGCCTTCCGAACCTTGGTAGCTTGCTGGCTGAATGACGCAGAACTTCCTTCTGCTAAAGCAACACGACTAGGGCGTTGCTTCAAATCGTTCTCAAATTCCTCGTTCGCTGTAGACATTGAAAT